>Ga0326597_10005894_pt1 | contig 16900 bp, 17 predicted proteins | sample RVTome_12_FD_203789 | JGI IMG/M metagenome (GOLD analysis project Ga0326597, IMG submission 203789) | Soil microbial communities from uranium-contaminated site in the Upper Colorado River Basin, Wyoming, United States - RVT100D185 | ecosystem: Environmental > Terrestrial > Soil > Contaminated >...
TGCAGGGTCTTCTCTGTGCCTGAGCACGGAAACGAAGTCAGGGGACGGAAAGGAAAAGGGAAACTCTCGCTCGAATGATTGCGGGAGCCGAATTGACCGGGCGCACGAGAGACGTGTGCCTATTGACAAACGGGGGCCTGATAAGGGTTGGGCTGCGTGCCACCGCCATAGTAACGGTTGACGTTATGATTGGATCGCGTTACGCTCTGACCCGTGATTCGGTCCTTCCGAGACGCGGAAACGCGGAGGATCTTTGAACGGGTGCGGGGGCGCAAGCTGCCACCGGATGTGCAGCGACGAGCCCACCGCAAGCTCCTCCTCCTGGATGCGGCCGAGCGATTGGAGGAGCTGCGCGTCCCGCCCGGGAACCGTCTGGAGCGCCTCGCGGGAGGCCGCGCAGGACAGCACAGCATTCGGATCAACGACCAGTGGAGAATCTGCTTCCGCTGGAAGGACGGAGATGCCCATGACGCAGAGATCTGCGACTACCACTAAGAGGCGGACTGTCGCGCGTCGAGCGCACCCCCCGATTCATCCGGGAGAGATCCTGGAGGAGGAGTTCCTGAAGCCGCTGGGGCTCTCGCAGTACCGGATCGCCAAGGACATCAGTGTGCCGCCGCGGCGGATCAACGAGATCGTGCACGGGCTCCGCGGGATCTCCGCCGACACGGCGCTACGCCTCGCGAGGTATTTCGAGACCTCGGAGGAGTTTTGGATGAATCTCCAAGCGCACTACGACCTCGCGGTAGAGAAAGACCGCCTTCGGGGGCGACTCAAGAAAGAGGTTGCCGTCCTGAAGCGCGCCGGCTAGGACCTCTTCGCGCAGCCCAACGGATGGCCGCTAAGCTGCGGCCGCGCGGAATGCTACCACGATCAGTGTTGGGCTGAAGCCGCTCGTGTTGCAGAAGCCCGCGGCCGGCAGCTTCAGCGGCTTGTTGGGCGGCAACGCGCGTTACCGAGCGGCGCCTGGAACCGGGGTTGCGTCAACCGGCCCCTCGAAGGCGATGAAGAGCACACAGGGCTCGCTGCTCGCACAGCGCCCACGGTGTACCGCCTTCGCAGGGCCGTACGCGTACATGCCGGGCCTGAGAATGGCAGGCTCTTGCCCATCGTAGGTGACGTGTAGTTCGCCTGAGACTAGAACCATGCGCTCGGCGGACGTATGCCAGTGCGCAGGCAGGTCGTATCGCGCCGGGACTCGGAAGAAAACGTCCGCGTTGGGTTGGGCAGGGTCTCCGTGGAGCGCCGCGATCTGACAACCAACAGGAAAGAACTCCGGACAGGGCCCCCACTGGAGTTCGGCATCGCTAACGCTCCGAGCAAGAGCCAGCTCGCGCGGGGCCTGCTGCGAGAACGCCGGAGGAACGTTGCCGATTGAAAGAAGGAGTGTCATCGCCGTCGCGCCGAAAAAGGCGCGAACCGTCAGAGTGCGCAGCATCGCCATGGTTCCTCGCTCCTTCCTGTTGCCGTCCAACGAATCGCTGCTCAGCTGCGGGCCCCGCTGGCCGTTCACAGCCGAAGCGCGTCGTTCCAATGCCAGACTCTACCACGGGCCATACAACCTCAGCGTGGGACCGTCAGCTGCAGCAGCCTGTTGGGCTGCGGTAGCGTGTAACTACAACGTAGTTATACTTGCGACGTGTCCGACCTCAGGTTCGAGTGGGACGAGGAGAAGAACCGCGCGAACCAGCGCAAACACGGTGTTTCGTTCGAGGAGGCACAGACGGTCTTCTACGACGATCGGGCGCGATTGATCGAGGATCCTGACGAGGAGGAGGACCGTTTCGTCCTGCTGGGGATGAGCGCTGGGCTGAGAACCTTGGTCGTGTGCCACTGCTTCCGGGAGGATGACAAAACGATTCGCATCATCTCGGCGCGAAAGGCCCACCGAGAAGAGCGGCGCGACTACGAACGAGGATGGAAGAGATGAGAAAGAAGTACGACTTCTCGAAGGCGAGACGAAATCCCTACGCGAAGGCTTTGAAGAAGCAAGTCACGATTCGCCTCGATGAAGACACCCTTGCATACTTCAAGGCGCTAGCCGATGAGACTGAGATTCCCTACCAGACGTTGATCAATCTCTATTTGCGCGAGTGTGCCCGCGCGAAGAAGCGCCCTGCCATGAACTGGAAAGCCAGCGCGTAGGCTCGATTCACCGCAGCCCAACGGATGGCCGCTAAGCTGCGGCTGCGCGTGATCCTACCACGCCGCGTGTCGAGCAAGACCGCTCCCATAGCTGAAGCTCGCGGCCGTCAGCTTCAGCGGCGTGTTAGGCCGCGCTCTTCGGTGGCTCGTAGTCAAGGTTCTCGGGAATCTGCACCAACTTCCCGTCGCGCTCGAGCCGCCTGAGCTTCTCGACGCTCTCTGCGGTCACGTCGATGAGCTGGCGGCTCCTTTGCAGGTATCGAGGGGGAGGGACGTTGATGTCGGGATGATCACGGCGCAGCTCAAGGAATTGCCGGATGATCTCAAGGTCTCCCTTGGCTCGCTCTTGGCGATTGCGATACCAGAGATCGCGTATCAGCTCGCGAAACTGCTCAACTAGAGCGCCCAGGCCTTCAAAGTTGAAGCCGCCTGGTGACGCGATCTCCGCTCTGCGGAGCTGTAGTCGGTCTGCGGATTCGCCAAGGATCTCAAGGTCTCGGTAGATCGTCTCCTCGTCTGGAAGTCGCCAAGGCACCGGTTGAGACGAGAGAGGGAGGCCAAGCATCGGTGGGATGAAATCCGGCGGATATCCACGGCGAATCCACACCTCGGCTGAACTGCGGCGTTAGGCGTTGGTCGGCTCATGTGGGAAACCTGCGAAAAAATGGGAAAGTTGACGCGAGAGAGGGGAAAAAGCGAGAATGGAGAGAGGAAAAATTGTCAGACAGATTGGAGTGCTTGATGTCTAAGACTACCGCTACCTATTGGAATCCTCTCGCAGCAGAGAATCGTAAAAAATGGAAGCCGGTTGAGGGATTGGAGGGGATGGCAGAAGAACTCATTCTCGCAATCGATGAAGAGACAGGGGACTACACCCGCATCACCAGGTTCATGGCGGGAGCAGATACAACGCCGTTCGGCTCGAAATCGCACACATATCCAGAAGAGATACTTGTTCTGGAAGGAAGCCTATATGACGCAGCTTTCGATCGATGGCTGACGAGTGGTGAGTATGCGAGCCGACCACCGGGCGAAATGCACGGACCATTTCGAACCGACGATGGCTGTACGGTGCTGGAGATCTCGTATCCGAGCCAAGCGAAGAAAGGTTGACCCGCATCGCAAATTTTTGTCAGGATCCGTATCCGGCCGACGCCTAACGGATAAGCGCTAACCCGCGGGCGCGCAAGCGACGGTCGGGTTCAGCGCTGAGTTGGACAGCCCGTTCATCGAGGTCCCACAATACCGCGCTAGACCCGCGAGGTGCTTCCGACCTGCCGGGTGCTGTCCTCCGCGGAGTTGACAAACTTATCGTATAGGATAATCTTGAACCGGAATGAATTTCGCCGTTCGAGAGTACTTGGAGCAAGACGGTCGAAGTCCGTTTCGGGACTGGCTCGCAGGTCTCGACGTGTCGACAAGAGCGCGTGTCCAGGCCAGAGTCTGGCGCTTCGAGAGCGGCAACCTGGGCGACCACAAGCTGCTCGGCGACGGCGTTTGGGAGGCGCGGCTGGCGTTCGGTCCTGGATACCGCTTGTACTTCGGAAGGGCCGGGCAGACGGTCGTGCTGCTCCTGCTCGGCGGTGACAAGAGCTCCCAGACCAAAGACATCCAACGAGCCAAGCGGTACTGGGCAAACTACGCGAAAGGAACAAAACATGGCAAGGCGAAGTAAAGACTGGAACGAGGGGCTGGCTGAGGATCTTCAGGATCCGGAGTTTGCACGCGAGTTTCTGACAGCTGCCGTCGAGGACGGAGTACCGCTGCAGACCGCACTCGGAAAAGTGATCCGCGCAACGGGTGTCAAGGAATTCGCCGACAGCGTCGGCATGCCCAGTCCGAACGTCTTGCGGGCGATCCACCCAAACCACAATCCCACCCAAGAAACTCTCGAGCGGTTGCTCAAGCCATTCGGCTTGCGGATCGGCCTGGCCCAGATCAAGCGACGCCGCGGACGCGCTGCGTAGCGACGTCCTACCCCTCCTCCCGGTCTGCCCAACGCTCGGCATCAGGCGCGGCGGGCAAGCGCCGGCGTCTCGTGCCGTGCGCGAGCGTCCGCGCCCGCCGCCGCCTGCATGCCGTAGTTGGGCGGCACCACTTGTAAGCCTACTCGCACGCTCGTGCTCCTGTAGCACAGGAGTCCTCGCACTCACTCGACAGCTCGCTCGGGCAATCGTTCCGGCAAGCGCGCTTGAACTCGTAACACTTGTCCGATGTGCTGGCGGAATTGCAATACCGTCTACCGCGCGAGCATGCACTCTCGCAATCTCCTCGAAACTCACGCTCAGAGTATTCATCGTCGTCGTCGACCGAAACCGAGTCACATTCTGATACGCACCGGTTGTATGCGCGACCACATGGGGACTGCATCCGCTCGGCATGAGCGTAAGCGCGCACTGCCGCCTCCTGTCGTTCCTGCTGGACGCGCTCCTCAACGGTCATCGTGACGCATTGGCCTCCTGCTGTCTTGAAGCCATTCTTACACTGCCAGCCGTGCCCGAACACATCGAGCTCCGCATTTTCCGGAATCTGAACCGGAATGCATCGGCCACCGCTGAGATAGAAACCCCGTCTGCACCCCCAACCGTGCCCGAACACGTCCAGCTCCGCGTTCTCCGGAATCTGAACCGGAACGCATCGACCACCGCTGAGATGGAAACCTCGCCTGCATTGCCAGCCGTGTCCAAACACGTCGAGCTCCGCGTTCTCCGGAACCTGAACCGGAACGCATCGACCACCGCTGAGATGGAAACTTCGCCTGCATTGCCAGCCGTGACCAAACACGTCCAGCTCTGCATTCTCGGGAATCAGCACAGGGACACATCGGCCGCCACTGAGATAGAAGCCTCGTCTGCACTGCCAGCTATGCCCGAACACGTCCAGCTCTGCGTTTTCCGGAATCTGAACCGGAACGCACCGACTACCTTCTGGACGCTGACCGCGCGGACAATCTGCTGCGTACCCTGCGACCGCCGACATGGCGAAGACCAGCCCGACGGCAAGGACGCTATACATTGATCTTTGGATCATCACCACTCGTCCGCCCCGGTTAAGCATCGGCGGGCACATATCCCCGGTGAACCTGCCCCACACCTGACGCCCGCCGTCGGCTGCAGCGAGTTGATCCTCATGGGGTCCTCCTCCTGCGCGCTACTCACCGTGAGTACTCTCCGCGCAGGAAATCACAAGCGCGCCTTGCGCGCAGAAGGAGAGCCCGATGCGATTCTACACCCGACAGCATATCCACTCTTGTGGGATCGACCTGCATGCCCAGACGATGTCCGTGTGCGTGCTCGACGCCGCCGGCGAGATCCTACTCGAGCGCAAGCTCGAGACGACTCCCGAGGCTTTCCTCGAGACGATCGCGCCCTACCGCGAGGATCTCGTGGTCGCCTGCGAGTGCATCTTCACCGGGTACTGGCTCGGGGATCTGTGTGCGAAGGGGAAGATCGACTTCGTACTCGGGCACGCGCTCTACATGAAGGCGATCCACGGCGGCCAGGCGAAGAACGACAAGATCGACGCGCATCAGATCGCGGTGCTCCTGCGCGGCGGGATGCTCCCCCAGGCCTACGTCTATCCCTCGGGTATGCGCGAGACGCGAGGTCTGCTGCGCCGAAGACTTCATCTCGTCCGCAAGCGCGGCCAGCTGCTCGCGCATCTGCAGAACCTGACGCACGCCTACAACCGCGGCGCCTTCGAGAAGCGCATCGCGTATCCGAGCAACCGCGAAGGCGTCGTCGCGCACTTCTCGGGTGAACCCATGGTGCAGGCCAACGTGGCACTCGATCTGGCGCTGCTCGAGCGATACGACGCGCTGCTCACCGATCTCGAGCTGCAGCTCGTGCGGCAAGCCAAGCGCGAAGCGCCGCGGGGTTTTCAGCTGTTGCGCTCGATCCCGGGTATCGGCAAGGTGCTCGCGATGACGATCGTCTACGAGCTGCACGACGTGCAGCGCTTCGAGCGCGTGCAGCAGTTCGCGAGCTACGCACGGCTGGTGAAGTGCGCGAAAGAGTCGGCCGGGAAGAGAAAGGGAACCTCGGGCGCCAAGATGGGCAACGTGCATCTCAAGAGGGCCTTCAGCGAGGCTGCGGTGCTCTTTGTGCGCCACTCGGCCGAGGGCAAGCGGCTACTCGCGCGGCTCACCCAGCGCCACGGCAAGGGCAAGGCGCTGTCGATTCTCGCCCACAAGATCGGGCGGGCTGCCTACTACGTGCTCCTGCGCGAGAAGCCCTTCGACGCGAAGAAGTTCTTCGCGCACGCGAACCCGTGATGGAGCGAGGGCGGCGAGCCCATCGTCTAACGGGAGCCAAGAAGGACCGAGCTCGATGCGATCGTCGCGAACTCTTGCGCGAGAAGCGCCGCTGCACGATCGGGAGCCCCACGTCCGGCAGCCCGCTGCGTTTGATTGGACGCCGCCCTTGCTCCATCTCCCATCTCTCGCCTCAGCGACTCTGCCCCTCTCCCGAGCCTGGCAACAACGGCGCCTCGAGCGCGACCTCCATGAGAAGGACGACATGAGGGAACGGATGAGCTTCTAGGCCGCGGAGCGAACGCTCCCCGCTGCGGCGCCATCGAGCGCACGGCGTGAGCCTCGATACGTGTTTGGTGCAGAGTCCAAGAAAGCTGCACCGACGTCGAAGCGAAGTCAGACCGCGAGGAGAGACCATCACCCGACAGCGGCGGCCTTCGGCCGCGTCAGGACAAAACTACCTCTTGACAGACACCGGACCCATACGTGTTGGGCGGCCGGCGCTCAAGGTGAGAACTTCTCTTTGAAGCGCCCCGCCACTACGTCCCAGCTAAACCCGACGCCGCCTCCAAGAAGAAACGGCCAGACGAACTCCGGAATCGCGCTCGTGATGGTGACATTGAACGAGATGAGTCCGGTCAGAAAGGCGAGATAGACGAACAGGGCGATGATGGCGCCCAGGAATGGGTCGAAGAGGAGGCCTCGTTTGACGTTCTCCACGAGCTGTTGGCTACCGCGTTGGACACGAACCACGAAGAGGAGGCCGCCAACGATGCCACCCGACAGAACCCAGCCGCAGCGGCGGAGCGTTTGACAGGATGAGCTACCTGCATGCGAGTCGCAGCAGATGAAGAAGGGTATCGCGAAGACGACGATCGCCAGAACGACCCAGCCAATGCCGAACGCGTACTCGCGCCAGCCCCAAATCGATCCAGTCGGCGGGCGAGATGACGTCAGAGTGCTTTCGCTCCTGGACGACTCCGGCTGACGCTTGTCCTCCGGCGAGCGAAGCAGGCAATCCCAAGCAGTACGAGCGCGGCCGTGGACGGTTCGGGAACAGGCGTACCGAACTGGAGATTGTCGAGACCGACGCCGAACTGCGCGGTGGAGTGGAGAACAACCTCGCTGACGCCATCCGGATCCTCGAATCCAAGGAAGAATGGAGAACCGGAATTCGTGGTTGTGACGGAAAGCGTACTGAGAAGACCGGAGGGACCGAAGAACTCGGCGAATTGACCGAAGTCGGGATCGGCAACCCAGAACCCCACCTGGGTGGGGATCGGGTTGAGGAACGTCACGACGACGGCGCAAGACTGGCACTTGATCAGCCCCTGAGCAGGGTGATTGATGGTGCCCACGATCTTGTTCGGAGCGCTGGCGGTGGCGAGCGGGAACTCGTTCTCAGTTGCCACGAAGGGCGCCGGTACGCCACCGCCGTTGAGCGCGTCCGGGGTCGCGTCGCTTCCGAGGATGACGCCTTCGGCAGCAAACTCGTTCGACAGGAAGGTGCCGTTCGCGAACTCGTCGAAGGTCAGGAGCGTGAATCCAGGCGCGAAATCGGCCGGCCCGATGGGCACAGCGAAGGCTCCGGTCGCCGCAAGGAGAAGTGATGCCACTACGATCGCTCGGATGATTTGCTGCATTCTCTCGTTCCTCCGTGAGCGGCTGCTCCGGCCGCCCAACGCCCAGCATCAGCGGCGGCGCGAAGCGCCGTCCGCTGCATGCTGTTGTTAGGCACCCCTTCGCTGCGGTTCATGCTGCCATCGCCGTCGCGCGGACGGCATCCAATACCCGTATCAACTCGTCGAGCTCCGCGGAGGAGAACAGACCCTCCGGCCCGCGCGGCATCAGATCCGTGAACGGGGACTCGTAGAGTCGTTCGGGCGAGACGACGCCATGCTCTGTCAGATGGTCCACGACGAGGTTGACGAGCTCGATTTGGTTGGCGGACAGAGTCTTCCCTGCGAGGAACGTCGCCAGCGCCTCCTTCGCGGCGCTGCGATCCATGCCCACGAGCGCCCGGACGAACAACCCGAGTCCCTGCGACTCCTCCGCGGCGCGCCGAACGTCGTCCGGACTGCCAAGGCCGCTGTCGGCGAGCATGCGCTCCAATTCGGCAAGGTCAGTCGCGGTGAGCGGCCGATTCTTCCTCAGTTTCTCGATGGCGACATGGTTGAGGTGCTCGCGAAGGAATACTTGCGCTTTGGCCCGAAACTTCGCGTAGTCCGTGCCGGGCGCGAAGCCGGGGAGTTCGACATCGATCTCACCGCCCATGAGGTCTTCGAAGTCGGTGTAGACGGGCTTGCGCTGCCGCTTGTCGATGAGTTGGACCAGACTCCGGAGTCGGCGGCGCATGACTTCCAGCATCGGCACGGTGACGTCCTGCCACCACTCGTCGGTCTGCACGTCCTGGATCAGCGCAATCTGCTCGCACACCATCGGTATGGCGGCCTTCTCCTCGAGCAGTCCGGCGATCTGCTTCACGCGATCGCGCAGCCGGGCGAAGCCGGGCTCGTGTCGCAAGAGGCTGAGCTGAAGGCTCAGTGCAAGCAGGTCGAAGCGCTTAGCCTCCTCGTTCTCCGGGTCCAGCTCCGAAGGCAGCCCGGCCACCTCGCGCGAGAGTTCCGTCAGGGCCTCCGGTGGCAGCGCCACCCAGGATTCGGGCTTCGCGTACTGCTCGACGAGCCGACGCCGTGGTCGCACCACGAAGTTGTCGAGGTTCATCGCCGCCACCTCGCGTTGTAGGAGCTCCGCGAGGGACCGGCGAACGGCGTCGTCTGATTCGGGATCGCCGTAGGTCGCCGCGGGCTCCTTGACCATGCCCGATTCGGCTTCCCCGCCCTGATGGTCCAGCGTGGCAATCAGCTCCAGCCGCGCGTTGAACAGGCGCTTGCCGAGCGAATCGGTCACCGAGCCCTCGGTGGCCGGAATGTCCTGGCTGAAGTACTCGAGGTTCTGGCAGTAGTCGAAGAGATAGAACAGCTCCTTGTCCTGGCCCGGCCCGAACAGATCGGGACAGAGCCGCGTACCGCGACCCACCATCTGCCAGAACTTGGTCTTCGAGCGCACCAGTTTGAAAAAGACGAGATTCACGACTTCGGGTACGTCGATGCCGGTGTCGAGCATGTCCACCGAGACCGCGAGGTGTGGGTTCTTCTCCTTGTTCGAGAAGCTATCGATCAGGCTCTGCGCGTACTCCGTCTTGAAGGTGATGACGCGGGCGAACTCGCCCCGGTAGTGCGGGTAGCTGGCGTTGAAGCGCTCGGCGATGAAGTCCGCATGGGCCTGGTTCTTGGCGAAGAGGATGGTCTTGCCCAGCCGGTCGCCGCCCGCGACCGTGAGGCCCCGCGTCATCAGGTGCGCCAGCACCTTGTCCACGGTGTCCTTGTTGAACAGCCACTTGTTGACCGCCTCGGCCTCGACACGGTCGGGCACGGTGCCGTCCTCGTCCCACTCCAGCGCGTCCCACTGGTCCTTGTCCTCTTCGGTCAGCTCGTCGTACGTGATGCCCTCGCGCTGGAACTTGAGCGGCACCGACACGGCCTTGGGCGGAACGAGGAAGCCGTCGCGCACCGCCTCCTCCAGCGAGTAGGCGTCGGTGGGCACGCCGTCCTCGAGGTCGAAGAGGCCGTAGGTGTTGCGGTCCACCTCGTCCTTGGGCGTCGCTGTGAGACCGACCAGCAGCGAGTCGAAGTAGTCGAAGATGGCGCGGTACTTCTGGAACACCGAGCGGTGCGCCTCGTCGATGACGACGAGGTCGAAGTGTCCGACGCCAAATCGGCGCTGGCCGTCGGCTGCCTCATCGATCAGCCCCATCATGGTCGGATAGGTCGAGACGAAGACCCGCCCCTCGGCGTGCTTCTCGGTCACCAGGTTTACGGGCGAGGCGTCCGGCAGATGGCGCTTGAAGGCGTTGACGGCCTGGTTTACCAGCGCCACGCGGTCGGCCAGGAACAGCACCCGCTTGGCCCAGTTGCAGCGCATCAAGAGGTCCGCCAGCGCGATCACCGTGCGCGTCTTGCCGGCGCCGGTGGCCATCACGAGCAGCGCCTTGCGGTCGTGGTCGCGCTCGAAGGCCTCGGCGAGGCGACGGATGGCGCGGGTCTGGTAGTGGCGCTCGACGATCTCTGTGCTGATCGGCGCCGGCGCGAGTGAGCGCCGCGTCGTCCGGCGCTGGATCGAGAGCTCCAGCTCCGCCTTCTTGTAGAAGCCCTGCACGCGGCGCGGCGGGTAGCGCGTGTCGTCCCAGAGCCAGTGCTCGTAGCCGTTCGAGTAGAAGATGATCGGCCGCTGCCCGAACTGCTGCTCCAGGCAATCGGCATAGAGCTTGGCCTGCTGCTGGCCGACGCGGGCGTCGCGCCGCGTGCGCTTGGCCTCGACCAGCCCGAGCGGCTTGCCGTCGTCGCCCCAGAGGACGTAGTCGACGAAACCCTTGCCCTTCTCGTTGGGCATCCCGCTGACCTCGAACTCGCGGTCGCGCGGCTGATCGAGCGGCCAGCCCGCCTCCTTGAGCAGCAGGTCGATGAAGTAGTCGCGGGTCTCGGACTCGGAATAGTCGTGGGTGTCCGGTTGCGCCGCGGCGGCCTTCCTGGCCTCGGTCACCTCGGCCCGCAGGCGCTTCAGCTCCTCGTCGAGCGCGCCCTTGTCCGCGAGCAGTGCCGCGAGCTTCTCGTCGCGCTCGCGCAGCCCCTCCTCCAGCGTGCGCAACTGCTCCGCCGTCTGCTGCGGCGCGGCCGCGGGCCGGGGGAGCGCCGTCGGATCGAAGGTGAGCCCGGGCGCGGGCCGCCCGACCCGCCCGTAGCTGCGCGCGAACCAGTAGGCGACATGGAACAGCTCGCGCACCGCCGCCAGCGCGTCCGCATCCGGCACGGGGCGATGGCTGTGCACGGCGCGATTGCCCAGCGTGTTGATGACCCGCGCCTTGCTGAAGACCGCCTCGCCGCCGGCCTGCTTGAAGCTCGGCTCGTGGATCAGTGCCGAGAGGTTGTCCTGATAGGGGAGCTTGAGCGCCGCGTCGTGCTTGTAGGCCCAGCTCACGGCCAGCTCCAGCGTGCGCCGCGCGTAGAAGCAGGCCGTGCGCGGGTCTGCATGCACGGCCGCCTCGGCTCTCGTGGCGGCTTCGAACACCGCCGACCATTCGCGCTGGAGGAAGGTAAACTGGCTCATGAGCGCGGCTGCAGAATGGGCGCGCGCGAGCGGATGTGAGCGAAGGACAGCTGCGTCACGGCGGCAGACCTACATGAAGCTGCGGAAATCATAGACAGCATCTACCATGCTCGGGTTTTGCTGGATGATGTCGGCGAAGAGCTTCGAGTAGACAAGCGTTACCGGAAGCTTTTTGTAAAGCGTGTTGTTGTTCCAGTCCATCTTGGTCAGGCCAAGAATTCCGGCACACGTGTCGTGCCAGCCACCGACGCCTGAAAATCGCCGCACTAGGATCGGCGCTGGCGTTGGCCTCAGCCCGCCTTCCTTGTATACGTTGTACCTCGGGTTCTCGACGTGAACACCGACAACGCTGCCCTGCGTCCACAGGAGCGCGTCGTGCTTGTCGAGCGGAAGATAGGTCCCGCGCGTGACCGGGTAGTTATGCGGTGACGGAGGCGACTTCTTATCGTACTGAATGCCGCACCAACCGGTCTCGCGGACAATCTGAACGAGTTCCACTTCCGTCGTGTCGCGAAAGCTGTCGAGAGCCCCGAGAGTCTCTTCCTCGGTGAACGCTGTGTTCTTGTGGATGGTGATTTTGCGGGGCACACGTCCGAAGTGCCCTGTTTGGTAGATCTCAAGACTTCTGGACAGCACCGATTGCATTTCGTAGTACGTCAGATACGGATTCTGCCGGGCGTCCTGGGTGAACTCGCGCGTGTCATACGCCACAAAACGGAAGCCCGTGCCGTCCGGATCAAAGATCTGACTGCAACAGGTCGTGAACGTCGTTCCGCTCACATCGGTCTTCATCGCGTAGCTAATGCCGATGAAAGCCTCGTCCGTCTTCAGGCCCGTTAACTTCCACGGTACGCCGCCCGCCTTGGCGTAGAGCGCGACACTCAGTCCCCACATCACATTGGCGCGGCATGCCCGCTCGAAGCTATTCTGCCGCGTGATCTGAATCGGGATGTTGGCGGGCGCGGAGAATGCCTTCAGGTAATCATGGAAGTTGAACGCATCGCCCTCGAAGCAGGCCGCCCAACTTGGCGGCAGGTACACGAGGCATACATCGAACGCCGATCGCACGTACTGGAGCTGCGCAACGCTCTGGAACAACGCGTTTGCAAGGGCGACTCTGTCGCGCTTGCTGGCGAGCGCCTCGAGGTCCTTCGGCAGCGCAATCGAGAGCCGATTGTCGGGCGGGACCAGCTCCGTCCTGAAAACCTTCTCGAAGCCTTCGTATATCGGGTAGTAGTTCCTCGCTTCAATCGGGTTCGCGGTGCGGTTGAGTTCGTCAACAAGGCTCGACAAGCGGGAAATGTGCTCCTGCGGCGCGAGCAGTGCGACGCGCACACGGCTCGGAGCGTTGAAGCGGAGACCGTAGGGGCCGTGTGCGATGAGACCGAGAAGGGGGTGTTTATGTTTCTTGCCTTCGGCGAAGAGCAGTTCCGGTTCCGGAATCGCCGCGTAGCCCGCCAGCTCAACGCTAGGGCTCATGAAGCAAGCCCTCGCGTGTAGGCCGTGCGCGATCCGATTGTGAACGACGGATTCGCAGCATCGCTGCCGCTTGTGAACGCGTTTACGGAAACGGTTGTGTTGGCCTTCGCGGTGCCGAGAACGATCTGAATCCACGCGCTCAGGAGCGCATCATGCTTCGCGTTGAAGCGATCCTTGCGGCGCCTATCGATGAAGTCCTTCGCGGACTTTCGGGCGAAACGCGGCCAGATCCAAATGTCCGGCTCGACTAGGAGCCAGTGACGACCGTTCTTGAACTCCAGCGACACGCGCAGGGCTTCGGCCCACCGCACCTGCTCCGGCGCGCTGCCGTCGGTCGGGGCAGTCTTCAGACCAGCGACGTTACCACCCGCGCCAGAGACGACCTTCTCAAGCGGGGCGAGGGCGTCCTTGGTTGGCGCTGTTAGATTTGCGATAAGGAATGATCCCTGACGTGTGCTCCGGCCGATAAGCGGCTTGCCATTCGCCAACGCCGACACGATCGCCTCTTCAGTGAATCCCTTCAGATGCAGGTTGTCACGAGAGGATAGGTCCGTAGGTAGTGACACCGGCGCGATTGATTTCAGGCCAGCTCCGAACGTCGTCTTGATAACCTCCTCGTCCCCCCAGCACCAGCCATCCCGCGACCGGGAGAGGATGATACGGGCCTTCGCCTTGTCTCGGATCGTGCGCACTTCCTCGCTCGTTCCCGGAGCGCGGAACGAGAGCGCAAGGCAGTGCGAGGGAAGCGATATCAGAGGAAGCGCATTCGTGCGGATCAGCGGATCGCGCGCGCCGGCCCGGGGCATCGGGATATCCACAGCGGTCAGGCGCACCTTCCTGATCTTCGCGTCAAGCACCGCGTTTCTGCCCTGGATGTTCCGCCAAAGTCTGAGCAGCAGCGCATCGAAGGTTTCGCTTTCGATATACTCGGCTGTGAAGCCCCGCGCCCGCACGTCTGCGAGCAGTGCAGCCACGGGCTCCGGTATGGGCGCACCCTTCATACCTGTCCAGAAGAGGCCATGCGGGAACGCGTTCGACCCAGCGAGGACAGTGCGGAATGCAGCCATCACGCTGGCGTCACGGCCGCTGTAGCCAGTAACGACGAAACCGAAACGACTGCCAGCGATGGCCAGGCAACGCACAAGATCATCGTTCTGTGCCGCAAGGTCGGCAGGCAGGTTCTTCAGGGTGTCGTGGCGAAAATCCCCATGAAGTTTCACGTAGAGCGGGAACTCCTCGTTATTGATCGCCTGAACTGCGGAAGCAGGGCCTTCGAGATGATAGGCCGCGAGTGACCCTCCCGTCACCTCGGCGAAGCTCCGTTCAACCACTGTGTCAAAGTTTGTCGTGAACACCGCGCGGGCGCGGTTCTCCGACATCAGTGCGGCCAGCACGCGATTGCCCACCGAAAGCGTAACCTTTTCTTCCGATAGCGCCGCCTTCAGATACCTGCGCTGACGCTCTTTGTCCGCCCCGAAGATCCTTTCGAAGTAGGCCGCGTATTCGCCATCAGTACCTTCAGCCGGGAATCCACGCGAGGCCATGAAGCTCTGGATGCGTTCGCGTACAGCGAAGTTCTGAATGTCCTGACGGTCGAGCTCCTGATTCTCTTCACGGCAGTAGTAACGCTTCTTCAGATCCCAAATGACGTCGGATGCCGTCATCAGGCCCGCGGCGCGGGAAGCCCCTGCTCCGAGGAACCAAGCAAAGTTCTCCGGCCTTGCGCAGTAGATACCGGTGAACTCACCCTGATCCACGATTCCTCCTTCGAAAAAGCAGGCCGCGCATGGCTACAGCTCCCCCCGAAAGGCACGGTGTTGGAGAGAGGCGAACAGGGCGGAGAGACTCGCTTCTCGATTACAGTGTGCCAGCTTCACACAGCCCAGTGCCTCGATCTTCTTGGCGAACCGCTCTTGCAGCTCGATCGGTGCTAGAGGGATAGGCATCTCCCGAATGATGCCCATGTTCAGGCCCGCCATGATGGCACCCTTCGCCCTACGTTCTAGGTAACTTCGAGCAATGGGATGACGAAGAAAGTACGCAAGGAGGAACACAGGAAGGCACTTGGTGTGGTTGAGCGTGATGCAACAGAGATGCTTCGTATTGATTGCGACGGGAATGTCGTCCGGTACGATCGCGCATCGCCCGCAGGTACCCATGATGGTGATGAGCACGTCACCAGGGCGAACGGTGTACCGCGCAAGCTGGCGATACTTGCTTTCACTAATGAACCTCCGTTGGCCCCAGCGAAACTCGTTTTCTACTGCGTTGTCGATGCCCAGTACCGCAATCCCTTCCTCCGTGAATTCGCTGTGCAGGAGTTGACTGCCAAACGGTCCCGTTCGAATCGCCCCATCAGTATGTGCGGCAACACCATCGATCGTGGTCATAATCCAACCGTTCGCCGCGGGGTCGCCGAACATGTCGAGGAAGATGGATTGGGTGAGGGTGTCGAGCTTGGCGAGGGCGGCGCGGCGCTTAGCCCGCAGCGCGTCCGCCTTGTCCAGGATCTCCGCAATCCGCCGCTGCTCGGGGAGGGGTGGGAGGGGGATCTGCAATCCTGCGAGGAAGTGCTCGGGTACACGACGTTGCCCTGCACTGCCAGTCATCTTGCGCTGACCATCGAGGCGTATCCGCTCTTGGCGCATGAAGTGAACGAGATACCGAGGGTCAAGCATTCGGGCATGCGCGCGGACAACGTGAAACTCAGTCGATCCAAAGCCAAACCGCCGAGTCGGGGTCGCCAGCGCGATTTTTCCGTTTTCGAAGCAGGGCGTGATCTTCGCCACCAGAACGTCGTTCGGGAGGAACGGCGTGTATCCCTTGCTAACCTCAGCGAATGGGCGCGTCTCGCTGTCAACCGCTTCCGTACGGTCAGCATCGACGGCCGACATCGGAAGGAACGACACTGCCTCGTCAGCGGCCGGGACTTGGCTCAAGGACGGGTTGAGGTCGGCGACGTCAGCAAGTTTTGCCTTGACCAATGCGCCACTCACTTGAGCATCCCCTCCAGCTCCTTCATCCCCCGCTGGATCTCCTCTTCCAGCCTCGCCAGCTCGACGAGAATCTCCTTCGGCGGGCGATGCTCGATCGCCTCGTGCACCACTTCCCTGTAGCGGTTGAGCGAGAGGTCATATCCCTGGGCGGCGATGTCGGCCTTGGGCACGCAGAAGCTCTGCGCAGTGCGCGGGCGCTCGCGCTCGCCGCCGTTGCGTACCGCCCAGCGCGCGAGCACGTCGGGCAGGTTGTTCTTGGCGTGCTCCGCTTCGCTAAGGGCGCTGCGCGGCACGGCGCCGAGCTTGTCCTCGGAGAGTAGCGGCGTGCGCTTGTCGTCCAGGCTCCAGCCGTCGGCCTCGACGTCGTAGAACCAGACGGCATCGGTGCCGCCGGAGTTGGTCTTGGTGAAGAAGAGGATCGCGGTCGAGACACCGGCGTAGGGCTTGAAGACGCCGCCGGGCAGTGACACCACGGCGTTGAGCTTCTGGTCCTCCACCAGGATGCGGCGCAGCTCCTTGTGCGCCTTGCTGGAGCCGAACAGCACGCCGTCGGGCACGATCACCGCCGCGCGCCCGCCGGGCTTGAGCAGCCGCAGGAAGAGCGCGAGGAAGAGCAGCTCGGTCTTCTTCGTCTTGACGATCTGCAGCAGGTCCTTGGCGGTGTTCTCGTAGTCGAGGCTGCCGGCGAAGGGCGGATTGGCCAGCACCAGCGTGTACTTCTCCTCCTCGCCCCCGTGCTCCTGCGCCAGCGAGTCGCGGTAGCGGATGTCCGGGTTCTCCACGCCGTGCAGCAGCATGTTCATGCTGCCGATGCGCAACATTGTGTTGTCGAAGTCGAAGCCGTGGAACAGGCCGTGGTGGA
>Ga0326597_10005895_pt1 | contig 16899 bp, 12 predicted proteins | sample RVTome_12_FD_203789 | JGI IMG/M metagenome (GOLD analysis project Ga0326597, IMG submission 203789) | Soil microbial communities from uranium-contaminated site in the Upper Colorado River Basin, Wyoming, United States - RVT100D185 | ecosystem: Environmental > Terrestrial > Soil > Contaminated >...
CCCTTCAGCTCGTACACATCGCCGACGTAGCTGGTCGTGAGCGCGCCCTGCACCTTCTTCGCCAGCGCCCCCTGGCCGTCGTAGGCATACGTCGTCGTGCCGCCGGCGTCAGTGCGGCTGACCAGCCTGTTCTCCGCGTCGTACGTGTACGTCGCGGGGAAGGCCGAGGGCGCGGGCCCGCAGGTGTGGCCGACCTGTCCTGCTACGCCCAGAACATCGGCCGTCGTGACGATAAAGCCATCTGATGGGGCCCGGTCCCACGGATCAGCCCCAATAACGAAGCCGCGGTCGAACTTAGAATGATAGGCCGGCGCCGCCAAGGCCGGGGAACCTGGGTCGCTGTTTCGGTTGGTCGCCGCAATGCCGTTGGCATCGGTCGCCCCTTGACGCTGCCCGACAAGCAGGACATCGCTCGTGATGGCAACAGCGCAGTCGCCGGTCACGTCATAGTAGTCCCAACGCGTCGCTGGGTCGCGCAGGCCGCAGGCTGTCGCCGGCGCGAGCGGGTCGCGTTCCTGGCGGTTCTTGCAGCCGTCGCCGTCGCTGTCAACGTCCTTCGCCAGCTCTCCCGTCGCCACGCCCGTCAGGTTGCCGTTCGCGTCGTATTTGAACGCCTTGGTGATGCTGTCCACGGAGGGCGTCGGCCCATTGTCGACCAGGATCGCCGCATGCGGCTGGTACCGCGGATCGTAGCGCAGCCGCCAGTCCTTCCCGGGCTCCGTGACCTGGATCAGGTTGCCAATCTGGTCGTAGCGGTACGTCGCGCCGTAGGTACCCGTCACGCTCGTGAGCCGGTCGAGTTCGTCGTACGAAAGAAACTCGGTCTCATCCGGATCCGCTGCCTGGTCGAAGACCTGCGTGACGTTGCCGGCAGGATCGTACGCGTAGTGCAGGCTCTGCAGGCTGGAGGTCATGTGCCAGAGGCGGCCGCGGTTGTCGTACTCGTAGTCCGTCGTGCCGCCGGTGCCCAGTTGAAGGGCATCGAGCTGGAAGCGCGCGGTGTAGTTCGTAAACGTGTTCTGGACGTAGTGAGCGGCGCCGTTCAGATCGTTGGGCAACCGACTCACCTGGTCGTACGATTGAGTCACGATCTCGCCGTCCGGGTACGTGAGCTGGTTGACCTGATCGTCCAGATGGTAGCTCCGCGTGACCGCGGGCGCCTCGCCCCCGCCGAAGTCCCGGCGCTCCTTCAGCTCCCGCCCGCGCTTATCGTAGCACCAGTGCGTCGTCAGTCCGATCAGGGGATCGGTCATCTTCGTGAGCTGGCCCTTGGCCGTGTCGTCATTGGGGTTCGCGCTGCAGAAGCCGTCTGGGTAGGTATCGTACGTGAAGCTGGCCACCGCCGCCGCCGCGCTGCAGCTCCCCGCCGCCACATAGCATTTTCGCAGCAGCCGGTCCAGGCTGTCGTATGCCATCGAGACGACTTGCCCGAGCGCGTCCATCTGTTCGGTAAGGTTCCCCCGCTCGTCGTACTTGTACGTCCATCGCCCCATGTCCGGATCCGTCATTCCGATCTTACGGCCGAGCTGATCGTACTGGATCGACGTGGCGTTACTCTTCGCGTCGATGACGCCGATGAGGTGGTCCAGCGTGTCGTAGGCATACTTGGTCTCGGCGTACGTGAAGTACGGGTTGCCCACTCCGGTGAACTCCGTTACCTGTTGCAGCCTGCCGTGGCCGTCGTAAGTGGAGTCTTTGCGATGGCTGTTCTCGTCGATCACCTTCACCGTCAGCCCATCGCGCACGATCGTGCTGCTTGCCTCGTTCGCCAGACCAGGATTCATCGTGATCGACGCGGCCTCATCAAACGGGTTGTAGAAGTAGACGGCGCGCGGCTTGTCGTTGAGGCTCGCGCCACCCTCAACAGCGTCGCACCGTTCGGCGTCGCTTGACGGGTTGGCGAAGGGGTTGGTCCGGTAGTTGACGAGGCCGCGGGTGTCGTAGCCGGTCTGGACGACCGAGTCGCTCCCGCTCGTATAGCTCTGCCGCACCTGCACGTCTCTACCGAAGCCGTCGAGGCAGTGGATCTCCCGCGTCACATCGCCGCTGAGCGGTCCGAACCTGTGCTTGACGATCGTCCGGTTGAGGAGGCCGAAAACAGCCAAGCGGCTCCACTGATACTCATATTCCGTACCGAACTGAGCCCCGGTCAGGCTGTCTTTGGCCGTGAGCACGCGGCCGAAGTCGTCGTATCCGAAGGTAACAAGGTTGCCGGATGGCTCGCTCCGGGTCGTCACCACTCCCAACCGCAGATCCAGGCCCAGCGTGGTCTGTTGGTCCGCTGGGTTGGTGATCAGCACCGGCTGCGTCTTCAGTATGGTGTCGTAGGCCCACGTCGTTCTGGCAACGCTCGCTGGCATCGAACCCGCCTGTGCCGCCGTCGCGATCGACTCCGCCGTCTTGTTGCCCGTGCTTGCGTCGTAGCTGAAGTAGACGTTTGATGAGAGCGCAGGCGAGTAGTTCGCGCCGTCGGTGCGTTCTACCCTCCGGAGCTCTCCTTCTGTCGGTGCGGGGCCGAAGATGGCGTCCGTGGACCCATCGTAGTAGAAGGCCGTGCCGCTGCGCAGCTGCGCGTCAGGTGGCGGTGCCGTCAAGACATCCCCCGCGTAGACGTTCTCCAGCATTGGCACCATGATCCACGCGCCGGAAGGGGTCGCCGTGCTCGTATTGTGAGGCCGGTAGATCGTGCGGTCGTCCGCCGCCGTGTCCGCCCGGCCCCGCTGGCGCTCGAGCAGGACATTTCCGAAGCTGTCGTACTCGTAGTTCGTGACGAGAGGTGTTTGAGCAAAGCCTTCGAGCGTCGTCATTGCGTCGAGCTTCACGAAGTAGCTCGAACAGACGGCGCCGATGCACGGGTTGAGCGGCTGGAGACTCCAGCTCGGATCTATGGTGCGCACGGGCGTGCCACCACCGATGGCGTAGACGCGCGTCACACTCGGCCGGCCGGACAGGACCTCCTCGATCCCGCCGGTAGGCTCCGTCGTGTGGAATTCGTGTTCGACGTACGTTCCGAAGAATGCATTGGGATCGCGCGTCTCGCGCACCTTCTCGAACCCGCGGAACTCCGCCTCCTGGTCTGTTGCATTCGGAGGCTTGTAATAGGCCATCGGCGTGAGATAGTCGTACGATGTAGCCATGTCCTGCGGACCCAGCGGGCCGCTGCACAGCCCGGTGGTCGCGCGCCGCTCGAAGACCACCCAGCGTTCCCAGCGTGTCGGCACGCTCTTCAACGCATACGCGTAGCACACCTTGCCGCCGAAACCGTTGGTGCCCGAAGCGAGGAACGGATGACTATTCGCTATCTGTTCCGGGAACGTGAACGAGCCCGTACTGTAGTTGAACTCCATCGTCGCGAGCGGACTGTCCTCCGTCCCGTTCTTGTCGAGCACTTGGAGGAACCGTAGTTGCGTGTCGCCGGCGGAGTAGCAGAGGGGATATAGGGCACGGTGAAAGGCGGATTCGTCGTAGGTGATCTTATATGCTTTTCTCAGTTGTCCCGCTGCGCTGATGTTGATGCGCTGGAGCAAGCGTGTCTCCTCGACCTTGCGGCCAAAGCTGCCGCCTGTCGTGTGAGAGCCGACGAAGTAGGGGCCGCACTGACCGGAGGCGTCCATGTTGTGCGGAGCATCGCCGCGCAGCGGTACGTTCGTGGGGTAGCCGCCCGCGGCCGGCGGCGGGTCGGGTCGTAGCGCGAAATCGATGAGCACGGTTGGCAGTGCGCCGTTGAAGTTGTAGGAGATTGTTGCCGGGTAGGCCGAGAGCACGTACGGATGGCACGGCTGCTGTGTGGGCGGCGGGCAAGGCCCGGTGGCCGCGCAGCCGCCGCTCGTCGGACAGTCGTTTATGAGCTGCTGCGAGTAGGTGTAGAAGACGACGTTGTCGTGTGTGTCCACGTCGGTGCGCAAATCCCAGCGATAATAGTATCGCCGCCATCCCGTGACTGGGGCCCAGTAGGTGTAATAGCGGGACGCCCCGGCTTCCGGGCCCGGAGCGGTCGGGTGCCCGCCGAAGTAGTGCCTGGTGCCGCTCTTGTCGGTTACTTCCCAGTAGCAGGCGGTCGCGCTCGTGTACGTGCAGGCATCGGCCCCGGGCTTGTCCGTGACCCAGGTACCTGAGACGTTCAGCAGCTTGATGCGTAGGAATTCGTGACGGCGCGCTCGCCAGAGGCCGTCCGTGCCCAGGACGATCTCGTCGCCCGAGCCGTTGAGCTCCAACAGATACCGCAGGTTCTGGCTAGATGGGAAATCAGGGAAGATGGTGCGGATCGAACCCAGGCTCAGGTCCCAGCCAGTTCCCGTCCAGGAGCCCTGCGACAGCTCGTCCTTCATCTCATTCACGCGGTTGGAGCTGTAGTTGAGCACGAGGCTGGGTGCCAGTCCGCGGCGCCCGGCGGGAACGTCGATGGGCAGCGAGACCTCGCTCGCCCCTGTATGCAAATCAGTCTGGAAGGAACGCAGGAAGGGCGGCGAGATGACCGCCGGGTCTGCCGTGCCAACGTCAATGCTAAAATGGTTCACCTCGGCGATGACCGTCCTGCTGTTGGGTATGTGCGTGCTCGGCAGCTCGTCCCATTGGCTCGCGGCCTCGTTCCAGGTCCAGAGCCGTAGCGTGTCGGGATTCCGGCCTAACATATCTTCCTCGGTGTAGTTGACCGTGAGCGTAATCTTCTCTGGGAACGACTCGACTCTCGCCATGCCTCGACCAGGTGAGAACGCCTCGAACTCCCAGCCTGTCATGAAGGGGTGGCCCTCGATCGGCTGAAGATTCCTGATGGCCTTGTGCGTGATGCGCACTCTCAGTGGCTCCGCGACGGCCGCCGGCGGGAAGTCGACGGCCACACGTCCGTCGAGGCTCTCGATCTTGCCGCCGAGCCGCGGGATATCTTTCTCGACGATGGTGCCGGGCGCTGCTGGCACATCCGGGGGTGGGGTTGGCGCCGACGTGGGCGTCGGGGTCGGGACAGCTGGTTGACCGCAAGTTACGCTGGCTGAGGTCAAGAGCGGCGATAGGATATTTCCCTCACGGTCTGCGAATCCCGTGCCCAGCTCTGGCTCCGCTTCAGTCGACACGAGGCTGAGGGGAGTCGCGCCGTCCGCCTGGCATCGAAACTGGACCTGAGCGACCGGCCCAAAGTAGGCGCTAGAGCCCGAGGATGAGACGCAACCGAACGAGAGTGACGGCTCCGGTTGATTGTCTCGACGGAGGGGCAAGGAGCAGTCCGGCCAGAGGGACTCGGATGCAGCGTCGGCCGCCGGAAGGTATGCCAGTATGCCGTCGGTCCAGCGAAGCTTGGCTTGGAAGGCCGCGTAGCCTCCGGTGGGCGGGGCAACTACCACCAGCAGCAGAGGGAACCGGGTGCCCAGGGCGAACGCGCACTGGCTTTGGAGGCCGTCGGTCGCCAGGTCGCAGTCTAAGGCGATATGGCCCGCTGTGGGTTTTGGAGTCGGCAGCGGATTCGCCACTGGACCCGAAACAGGTGTCGGCGTGCCCGGCGTAGGTGCAACCTGTTGTCTAACGGAAGTCAGGTTGTCGTCCAGGGCAGCCGCGGCCTCGGCTTGCGACGCTTCGCGCCCGTCGCCGACGTAGACGCCGGGATCGATCGACGACGATCCGAGCAGCAGGCCGAACGCAGCGGCGCTCGCCGCCGCCCAGCGAAGGATGCGCTTGCTCCTCATGAGCCACCCCCGAGGAACTACGAAACGTGCCGGTGCAGGCGGGCGGGACTGGAGCGGAGTGAGGGAACGGCCAGAGCCACCAGGCTGCGCGACCGATTATACGCGCCCTCGGGGACTTGTCAAGACCGAGATGGCCCGGTTGCCGCCTCAGGCTTGGTGGCTATCGGGTTTAAAGGGCTGTAGGTGAGTCGCCCTCCGCGACATCCCGCACCTGGAAGTAGGGACGGAGCTTTAGCTCAGTCCGCCGCCCTCCAGGCGGGGCTGCTCATGCCCCAGCCTTCAGGCTGGGGTGGTGATCCCCCTCCACGCACCAGAAACGAGCCAAACACATAGCCCGCTGCCATCTTCCGCTTCCCCTGCCAGCACAACCGTGCTATGATTCCCGAAACTAGCGCATCAGTTCCAACCGGAGGACGAAAAGATCATGCGCATAGACAATACAAAGGCGTTTTTGCAAAACGAACTTCCGGCCACGCCTGCCCCCGTCTGTAGGGGCGCATCGCAATGCGCCCTCGCCCGGATCGGCGGCAAGGGCTGATGCGCGGCGTCGGCGGCGGGCCGAGGACCGAGAAGGGTAGGGCGGTCGCCAGGCTCAACGCCCTCAAGCACGGCATCGCCTCCAACAGCCCCGTCATCCCTGGCATGGAGGACGAAGCCGCCTGGCGCCGACACCGCGACGGCATCGTCGCCAGCCTCGCCCCGGAGGGCCATCTCGAACAAGTCCTCGCCGAGCGTATCGCCAGCCTCCTCTGGCGCATCCAGCGCGCCACTCGATACGAGATCGTCGTCACCATGCGCCACATCGACAGCGCCGCGTTCGATCTCGCCGTCGCCGACCGCTATCTCGCGCGGGCGGACGATCTCGTCGACCCCGAGCCGGAGCGAGTCGACGAAGCGCAAGAGGCCCGCATCCTCCCCTCCGACGCCGACCTCGACCGCTCCACGAGCTCCAGGCCCTCCAGGCCCGCCGCCGCGGCGAGCCCGTCCACCTCGCCCGCCTCGACATCAGCTCGCCCCCGCCATGAGGGCTGGACCGCGCTCGGCGCCGTTAGGCCGGCATGACAGCTCGGAGGCCCGCGATCAGCCCGGCGTCGCGCTGGAGGATGAGCAGCGCGTCGAGCGCGTTGAGCACCCCGTCGACATTGACGTCGCCGGCCTCCTGACAGGCCAGCACAAGGATCAGCCGCGCCTCGTACTGAAGCACGAGAGCAGCGTCGATGGCGTCGGCGCGGCCGTTGCAGTCGACATCCCCATCGGCGAGACTTGTCTCGGCCTCGTAGCCGCCGATGTCGCAGACGGCGTCGCCATCACCATCCCCGTCGATAGGACGGGAGATGCCGCGCTGATCCGTGGCAGCGCACGAGGCGTCGTTGCCGGCATCGATGGCAGGACTACCGCCAAGGAGCGAATGCGTGAGCGTAGGCCCGCCGTCGTCTTCCAGCGGGCCCAGCAACGGATCCGTGTTCGCGAGGTCTCCGGCCCGGGCGAAGCCGCAGGTATCGCCGTCCTCGAGGTTATGGCCGGCGGATACCATGGCGGTGTTGCAGCTCTCGCCGTCTCCGTTTCCGGCAACGATGGTATTGGCCAGGGACACGTTGGCGGCGGCGTTGAAAATGCCGCTGCCGTTCGGGCCGGGGGGAGCGGTGTTGTTAGCCACTGTAACGTTGTTCAGATTCGCCGCGCCGGACTGGATATACAGGCCGCCGCCCGTCTCCTGCGTCGTGTTGCCGCTGACCGTGACGTTGGTCATCTCGACGGTACCGCCGACCCAGTTGTGGATCCCGCCGCCTTTCGTGCCCGCCGTGTTGCCGCTGATGGTGGAGTTGGTGATGGTCATCGTGACGCCGGGGTCTCCGCTAAAATCGATGCCGCCGCCCTCCTGCTCGGCCACGTTGCCGCTGATCGTGCTGCCGGTGATGGTGACACCCTCACCACCGGCGTTGATGCCGCCACCGCTGGTGCTTGAAGTGTTCCCGCCGATGGTAGTGCTAATGATCGCTAACGTCCCGCCATTGGCAATGCCGCCCGCTACGCCGGCGGAGTTCCCCTCGACGGCGCTGTCGATCATGGTCAGAGGGCCGCTGTCGTTCCAGATGCCGCCAGCGGGCAGGAAGCCGGCGGTATTGTCACGGACGGTGGTCCGAATGAGAGTTGCTTCGCCCCTCTTGTAGATACCCCCTCCGCCGACGCCGCCTTTGGCCGTGCTCCCCTGATTTCCCGCGATAGTACATTCAAAAAGCGTGAGCGAACCAGACAACACCCCGGCTTCGCTGTAAATGCCGCCGCCTCGCTCGTCAGCCAGGCCATCTCTAAACGTAACCCGGCTCGCGGTGAGTTCGACCCGCGGGGCCACGAAGAGACCCGCGCCCGCGCCGGACTCGGGGCCAACCGTGAACTGAGCATGGCCACCGCGGACGGTGAGGTCACTGATATCCACCGAAACATCGTTAAGCACGGGCCGGACGTGAAGAGCTCGGTCGATACCATTCGCGCTAATGATGGTGTCGTTCTCTCCCTCGCCGGACAGGGTGAGATCATCGGTCACATCCAGGTCGCCGGTAGCGCCACCATCCTCATCGACACCCGCGATCGTCAATTCGTATATTCCTGAGGCGAGTTCGACAGTGTCGTGCCCCGGGTTGGAGTTGGCGGCCAAGACCGCCTCGCGCAATGAGCAATCACTGGCCGCGCAGCCACTTGGCGGTGGATCGTCGAAGCGAGTGACGGTCATCGTGAGACCGGCCGGTCCGGCCGCGCCGGCCGTGGGCGGAAGAGCGGCAAGAAGGGTGGTCCCGAGAAGGAGGGCGACTCTGAAAGCGGCTTTGCTCGGCACGAGTTCCCCTCGAACAGTCTGTCAGAGAGTACCTCACGGCTCAGCTTCAGCCAAGATGGGGGAACGGCGCCGATCAATCGCTACAGCAACCCACTAGCGGGCCCGCCGCCGCCAGCACCGGCCTACCATCCTGCCTTCGACCGCTCCGGACTGCTGTCCGCAAAGGTGGAGCAAGATCCCACCAAACGAGAGCTGTGGGACGTCGGCGCGCCGGACGGAGGCATCAGCACAGTTGTCGACATCCTGCTAGTCGCAAAGCAGTTCGGCCATAGCTGCCTGTAGAGGGCGGTTCAATCCTCCTAGAGCTGCGCCCCGATTGAGGACTTCATCGCCTCGCGCCTGGGTCCGCATCGCCGACCGCTGATAGCTGACAACTGCCAACTGCCAACTGCCGTGCCCCTTGACGGCCATCGGGCCGCGTACTAGGCTACATAAGCCACGAGAGGGCGGCGTGGGGGATGCCGGCCCTGCACCTTCGAGAGGAGAGCGCCGCCTTGCTCCAGCGACCCCTCGTCCCGCTCGCCGTCTTTGCCGCCGCGGTCGTCGCTATCGTCGCCGTCGCCGGCGCGCTGCGCTCCGCCCCGTCGGCCCGCGCCCTCCCGCCCGCCGGCACCGACTCGCTGACCGCGACCGGCCAGGTGATCGCGCTCAGCCGCCTCGGCCAGGAGACCGTCCCGGTCCAGGGCAAGGTCACCATCCAGCGGCAGGACCCCCACCTGGAGGCGGGCGTCGAGGTGGCGAACGCCGAGATCATCGGCCTCGACCTGACTGGCGACAGCCTGACCGGCCAGATCACCATCACGGAGAGCCCGGCGCTCGCCTCCAACGGCGAGGTCCGCAGCATGCAGGCCGGCCAGCAGTTCCCCGCATCCAGCTTCTTCGACACCTTTATCGACGTTGTCATCCCGGCGAGTGGCTCGCGCACGCCCGGCAGCCTCAGCCTCCACAACGTGTCGGCGCTGCGCCTGACCGCCACGGGCCCGATCAGCGCCTGGCCGCCGACCGGCGTCAAGTACGGCTCCGCCCCGCTGCAGGGCGTCGACAACGACGGCGACACGCTCATCGACGAGGACACGGCGGACGATGACGGCGATGGCGCCTACGACGAAGACCCGCCCGGCAACTTCAACGAGGACACCGACAACCAGACGGACGAAGACGGCCCCGTCGGCGTCGACAACGACGGCGACACCCTGGTCGACGAGGACCCGAGCTGTCTGCCGCTCTTCCCAACGCTTCCGGCGGGCGTCTGCATCGTCAGCGCGAGCATCACGCTCGGCGGCGCCCAGACGCCCGGGCCGACGAATACGCCCTGCGGCCAGGTCTGCGCGGCGACGCCGTCGAGCACGCCTCCCGCGACGCCAACGCCGACCGCCTCGCCGCCGCCGCCCGGCCCCGAGGACCCCACGTTCTCGGTCGCCCCCGGCGGGCCTTCCGGGCGCCACCCGGCCGACCTGCTGGCGCTGAGCCAGACCACCACCGTCTCCGGCAACGACAACTTCGCGAACGCGGTCATCGCCACCAGCCTGCCGTTCCTGGCCAGCCAGAGCACGGCCGGCGCGACGCTTGAGCCGGGCGAGCCGGTGAACCCGCTGGGCTGTCCGGATTTCGCGACCAAGGCCGCCACGGTGTGGTACCGCTACACGCCATCGGCCTCGGGCGCCTGGACCGTCGACTCCTTCGGTAGCAGCTTCGATACTGTGCTGGCCGTGTATACCGGCGGCGCAGTAAACGCGCTCACGCCCGTCGGCTGCAACGACGATACCGCCAGCCTCCAGTCGGTGGTGACCGTCGATGGCATTGCGGGCACCACCTATCGCATTCAGGCCGGCGGCTGGAACGGCGCGACCGGCAATCTGGAACTCAACGTCCGCGCCGGGGGCGCCGCCGGCGCCGGCGGCCCGCCCTTCGTGCGCATCGCCTGCGCCCAGCTCGGCCTCACCGCCGACGGCTGCGACTCCGGCGTCGACGGCGACCAGGACGACATCGAAGGGCTCTCCTACGGGAGCGACTTCACGGGCGACAACGACGATGTCTTCTTCTCGGTCGCGCCCGGCAGCCAGGGGCTGGCCGGCACCGGCGTCGCGGCGCAGGCGGGCTGCTCCCCACCGCAGCCGCAAGCGGACGAGTTCGGCAGCTCGCGCAACGGCGACAACGACCTCGTCTTCGACGGCGACGGCGCGGGCCCCGGCTGCCCGACCGGCCCGACGCTGACGCTGACCGAGCTGCCTTCCTCGGACGACCTAGACGCGCTGGACGCGCATCCGCCGTCCTTCGTCGATCCGGACAACAACGGTGTGCCGGACCAGCCCATCTTCTTCACGCTGGCGCCGGGCTCACCGTCGCTGACGGGGCAAGGCCGGACGCCGGCCGACATCCTCTGGACCGCCGGGGGGTTCCAGCCGGGCGTCTACGCGTCGCGCGCTGCCCTCGGCCTGCAAGCGGGCGACGCCATCGACGGCCTCTGCATCGACGACGCGGGGCCAGCCGGGGCGCCGTCGTTCGCCGCGCCGGACGTGGTGCTGTTCTCGCTGACGGCGGGCTCGCCGTCGCTGGCCGGCATCGGCGCCAGCGGCGCCGACCTGCTGTCGCCGGGGCCGGAGATCGCAATCGGCCGCGCCGCCCTGGGGCTGCGTCAGAGCGACGACCTCGACGCCGTGAAGTGCTCCGGGACGGGCGGCAGCGGCCAGGTCACGGTCGACGTCGGCGACATCTGGTTCTGCAACCCGACGTTCTCGAACGGGAACGTCTGCGAGACGAAGATCAACCAGGGCGACACCGTGGTCTGGGACTTCACCGGCGCGACGATCCCGCACACGACGACGCACTGCGGCGCGTCGTGCTCGAGCCCGACCAGCTCGCCGCTCTGGGACTCCGGGCTGATCAGTCCCAGCTCGCCGGACCGGACGTTCGAGTTCACCTTTACCGAGCCGGGCACCTATCTCTACTTCTGCCAGGTGCACCCGTCCGCGCAGCGAGGACGCATCGTGGTTAACGCGGCCGGCGGCCAGATCGGCGACGTGAACTGTAACGGTACCGTCGATGCCGTCGATGCGCTGCTGATCCTCCAGCGCAACGCCGGCCTCCTCTCCCGCCTGGAGTGCGAGGAGAATGCCGACGTCAACGGCGACGGCGAGATCAGCGCCATCGATGCCGCGATCGTGCTCCAGTTCGGCGCCGGCATCATCGACAGCCTGCCGCCGTAGCCCGCGAGGCGCCACCGTGGCCCGTCCCCTCATCGCGCTGCTGCTCGCCTGCGCTCTGGCGCTCGCCGCCTGCGGCGACGGGGGCGGCAGTTCGCAAGAGCGGGTCGACGTCCGCATCGGCGATCTCACCATCCACGCCGAGGTGGCGAACACGTCGGCGGAACGCGTGCCGGGCCTCGGCGGGCGCGACAGCCTCCATCGCGATGCCGGCATGCTCTTCGTCCACAACGACGAGCGCCAGCGCACCTTCTGGATGCGCGGCATGCGCTTCCCGCTCGACTTCGTCTGGATCTCGGCCGGCCGGCGCGTCGTCGACCTGACCGAGAACGTCCCGCCGCCCGCCCCCGGCACGGCCGACGCCGATCTGCCCACCTACCACCCCGATGTGCCCGTCCAGTACGTGCTGGAGGTGAACGCGGGCGTGGTGGCGGAGGCGGGCATCGCGGTCGGCGACGCCGTGGCGTTCGAGCCGGAGCCGCCCCCGGCCGGAGAGTAGGGGAGCGCGTGATCCGCCGCCTCCTTCTTGTGTTCGCGGGGTGCCTGGCGCTGGCCGCCTGCTCGGGCGGCCAAAGCGGTGAGCCGCCGGCGGGCAACCTGTTCGGTAACCCGGGCTTCGAGGACGGCGTGCGGCCGTGGTTCTCGCTGGAGAGCGAGGCCTGGGGCGCGCCCTTCGCGGTGTCGACCGAGCAGGCGCGCGAAGGGACGAGCAGCGGGCTGCTGACGCTGCGCTCGCAGGACGGCGGGCCGGCGCGCGTCTACGGCATCGTGCAGGACGTGACGCCGGACGAGTTCCCGGAGCTGCTCTCGGGCGCCTACTACGTCGAACGGTGGGAACAGGGCACGCCCAAGCAGTACCTGCAAGCCGTCGTGATCGTCTGGGGCGCGGACAACGCGCCTAGTGAGCTGGGCGACGTTGAGAACTACCAGATCCGCTACGTGCTCGCGGGCGTCGACGCCCCGCCGCTGGCGATCAGCAACGCGCGCTACATCATGGTCGGTGGCGGCGCGCCCGTAACGGGCCGGTGGGTGCCCTTCGAGCGGAACGTGCGGCAGGACTTCGAGCAGCAGTGGGGCGCCGCTCCGGAGGGGTTCGACAGCATCCGCGTGTTCTTCGAGGTGCGCTGGGACGAGCGAGACGCCTCGGACGGGCCGTCGGCGGCGGACGTGTACTACGACGACCTGTATCTGGGCGCGCCGCCCGGAGCGGACTAGCCCGCCGAGGCGGGGCCGGGCTCCGCGACGTCGACGGGGATTGTGACCTCGTCGTCGCCGGCCGTCACCGTCAGCTGCCACGCGCCCGGCTGGGGCAGCAGGATGGTCATCGGGTAGTAGGCGCCGGGCGCGTCGCCGCCGGCGGGGACGACGCGGTTGCTGGTGAACTCGACCGGCTGGCCGCCCGCCGCGCGGTCGGCGACGACGGTCAGCGTGTCCTCCTCGTACCCGTTGGTGATGCGAAAGACGGCCTTGTATTCGGTGCCGGCGGCGAGCGACGCGAAGTTGTCCTCGCTGCGCCAGAAGACGGGCTCGGCGCCGGACTCGGAGGGGAAGGGTGTCGGCGTCGCGCCGGCGGCGGCGCTGGTGGCGGTCGGCGCAACGCTGTCATTGCCGCCGCCGCCGTAGCCGCCGTCGTCGCACGCGGCGAGCGCGAGCAGAGCGAGGAGCGCCATCACGAGGAGCAGTGCGGATCGCATCGGCCCCAGTATAGCGCGATCACGGGCGATTCGACCCCAGCCTGAAGGCTGGGGCATGAGGCCGCATCAGGCCCGTAGCGGCGACCTTCAGGTCGCCACGTCGCAGCTTCGGGGTCTGATGTCGCCCCAGCCTGGCATGGGCAGCTGGTGGGCTGCGGCTCTACGAGAGCAGCGGCGCGACGAGCAGGTAGGCGGCGAAGGCGGCGAGGGCGAGGCCGGTGACCTGGTGGATCGCCGGTATGGCCGCCATCAGCGTATGGTTGAGCTCGACGAGCTGGCTGACGTCCCCGCGGCTGCTGCCGAGGTAGATCGAGAGCGCCCGCATCGATCCGTAGATGAGGCCTGCAGCGAGCCCGTACCAGACGTTGCCCGCGACGACGAGCCAGGCGAGCAGGATGGGGAAGCTGGCGTAGGGGATACGCGTGAAGACGCCGAAGCCGACGGCGCCGCCGAACACCACCGCGCTGCGGTAGAAGCCGTCGCGCACCCAGGTGGCGGGCACCTGCCAGTCGCGGCCGGGGACGGGCAGCTCGATGAGCCCGGCCTCGTGCCCGGCGTAGACGAGCGCGACGGCGCCGAGGCCGATCGCGAGCGGCAGCGTCGCGTCCGGCCACAGTCCGTGCAGGCCCGCCCCGGCCGCCGCGAAGGCGACGCCCGTCGCCGCGCCCGCGAGCGTCATCGAGAGCGCGTACACGGTGGCCCGCTGGAGCCAGCGCCGGTGGGTCTCGGTCCCTTCGACGAAGGGGGCGATCGTGAAGATCGCGTTGTACCCTCAGGCGCTGCAGGTCTGCGCGAGGCCGACCAGCGCGGCGAGCGCGAAGCCGAGGCCCGCCGCGCCGGCCTGCCACGACGCGCCCGCCGTCGCGAGCGCGAGCAGCAGGCCGAGCAGGAGGCCGCCGGCGAGCAGCAGGCTGCGCCTCGTGTCGCCCAGGTGCGCGATGTGGGTCATGATGGGTCCTCTAGGGACAGTTGTGCGGGTCAGTGTGGTAGTCGCTCCCGCAGCCGCAATCTTGGAAGCCGTTGATCCCCTGGCAGTTGCAGTCGCAGCAAGTGACGCCGAAGGATACCCAACAACCGGAGGCGTAGAACGTGGTGAGAATGAGGCACGGCTTGGCGCAAACGCCGTTCGCCAGACACTTGTCGCATTCGCAAGGCGGGCCGGGAAAGATGCACGCCGTGTTGAGCACGTGCGTCGCGCCGACACGACCGCCGCGGGTGAGGGAGCCGGCGGCGACGCCGGCGAGCGCGCCGAAGGCGACGTCCGCACCTCGCCCGAAGAAGCCGCGTCGAGACGTTTTGCGGGCTAGGTCCTCACTGGCCTCTCGCCAGAATGCCATGCTCGTTCCTTACGGGCAGTTCACCGGCTTGTTGTGGTAGTCGCTGCCGCAGCCGCACCAGCCGAAGCCGTTGATCTCCAGGCAGTCGCAGTCGCAGCAGGTGACGCCGCCGGTCGCAACCCAGCAGCCGGAGGCGTAGAAGGTGGTAAGGATGACGCAGGGCTTGGCGCAGACGCCGTTCTCCAGGCATTTGTCGCACTCGCAGGGCGGCCCGGGAAAGGAGCAGACGGTGCCACCGGCCGCGCCGGCGGTGGCGGCCCGAGTGAGGGAGCCGGCGGCGACGCCGGCGAGCGCGCCGAACGCGACATCGGCGCCGCGGCCGAAGAAGCCGCGTCGGGTGGTCTTGCGCGCCACATCTTCGCTCACGCGTCGCCAGAATGCCATCGCTCGCCTCCCTTACGCTCTCTGCGCTGTCTTCTCTTCGGCGGTCGCGCCGTTGCGGCTCGTCGTGCCGGCGGCGCGGTCGATCTCTTTGCGGGCCTGCTCGAGCAGCATGTCCAGGTGCGATCGGTTGTTGGCGAGCCCCTTCGCGCGCACGACGCCTTCGCCGTCGAGGAGGAAGGCGAAGGGCGTGACGCGCGCCTTGAAGCTGTCGGGCAGCGTTTCGTCCGGGTGCGCGGCGAGCGGAACTTCGATGCCCAGCTCGTCGCTGAAGCGGCGCGCCTCGTCGAGGCTGCCGCGACAGAGAAAGAGCACGCGCAGCTCGTCGCGCTTCTCCTGCGCGAAGGCGTTGAGGTCGGGGATCAGGCCGCGGCAGGGCGCGCAGCTCGGCGAGCCGAAGATGAGCAGCAGCGGCTGGCCGCGCAGGCCTTCGAGCGAGACGTCGGCGCCGTCGACGCCGGAGACGGTGAAGTCGAGTGCGCGCTCGCCGAGCGCAAGGCCGTCGCGGGCGACGCCCTGCGCCGTGCCGAGGTACATCAGCCCGAGCTGGCGCAGCAGCACGAAGATGACGACGCCCTGGAAGAGGACGATGCCCCAGAGGACGACGTAGCTGACGAGCCAGGGGCCGCTCATGTCGCGCTCCTGCCGTTGGCGTGGTGGTGTCGGTGGGGCGCGCGCGCGCGGGACAGCGTGTCGAGGAACGAGAGCGTCTCGGGCAGCAGCACCAGCAGGTCGAGGATAACGGCCGCGACGAAGACGATCGGGATCACCTCGCTCGCGGGCGGCAGGCCGTCCGCGCCGAACACGGCGGCATCGAGCGCGCCGAAGCGGCTCGCGCCCGCTGCGACGGCGACCGCCGCGGTGACGAGCGCGGCGGACCGCAGCAGCGCGGCCCAGCCGATCGGGTCGCGCTGGACGGAACCGAAGCAGTGGCAGTCGAAGCTGCGGCCGCGCGCGAGGTTGACGCCGATGGCGAGGCCGAAGCTCAGGAAGAGCGCCGCGGCGAGGGCGGCGGCGGCGTTCGTGGCGAGGCCGAGCAACAGCAGCGCGCCGGTGGCGATCTCGAGCCAGGGCAGGGCCGTCGCGAAGGGCCGCTCGAGCGCGGCGGGCAGCACCTCGTACTCGGCGACGGCCCGCCGGAAGGCGGGACGGTCGACGAGCTTGCTGACGCCGGCGAGCACGAGGAGGCCGCCCAGCACGAGACGGAGCACGAGCTGGACGTGCGGCTGGTCGATCGCGTCGAGGAGGCTGCTCATGCGGGCCCGGTCTCGATCAGACGCTCCCCGTCCGGTAGCCGGTGACGTGACTGCCGCCGACGCGCAGGAGCAGGAACCGGCCGTCCTCCTCGCCGAGCGGGAGGAAGCCGGACGAGCTGAGCTGCACCAGCGGCAGGGCGGCGTTGCGGCCGTCCAGCAGGTCGGCGTAGACGGCGCGCTGCACCGCGCCGAGGACGATCTGGCTGTAGCGCACCGTCGCCGCGCGTGCGATCGCGCGGTCGTGCGCGCGGTTGAGCGACAGCATCGGCGTGAGACGGTTCGAGAGGTCGTCGGTCGGGTCGAGCATCATGCCGGAGAAGATCGAGAGGCCGGCCCACATCGGCGCGGCGCGGTCGGCGGCGGCGCCGAGCCGCTCGCCGGTCTCGCGGTCGAGCATGAGGCCGAGGTCGCCGCGCGCGCCCGCGCCGTTCAACCTGTCGGGCGTGAGGACGATGGTGCGGACGCCGGTCTGGCGCTTCTGGAGCAGCTCGTAGTGGCGGGCGACGAGGCTGTCGGGGTC
>Ga0326597_10005896_pt1 | contig 16897 bp, 15 predicted proteins | sample RVTome_12_FD_203789 | JGI IMG/M metagenome (GOLD analysis project Ga0326597, IMG submission 203789) | Soil microbial communities from uranium-contaminated site in the Upper Colorado River Basin, Wyoming, United States - RVT100D185 | ecosystem: Environmental > Terrestrial > Soil > Contaminated >...
AGTCTTCGGCCTGTGCGAAGTTCGTGTATTCATCGCGGCTATAGACGCCGCGGTCCACCAGATCGGCAGCGGTTTCGACCTGGTGGATGTATTTGGCGATCCAGTATAGCGTCTGCAGGTCGCGCAGTCCGCCCTTGCCTTCCTTGACGTTGGGTTCCAGCACGTAGCGCATGCCGCCCTGACGATGGTGGCGTTCGGCACGCTCGGCCAGCTTGGCCTCGATGAATTCGGCCTCGGTGCCGCGAAACAGCTCGGCGCGCAGCTGCACGCGCAGTTCATCTGCCAGCGCGCGGCTGCCGCCGATGAAACGGTGCTCAAGCAGCGCGGTGCGGATGGTGTAGTCTTCGCGCCCCAGCCGCAGGCAGTCTTTCGCGGTGCGGCACGAATGGCCGACCTTCAGCTTCAGATCCCAGAGCATGTAAAGCATGCTCTCAATCACGCTTTCGGCCCAGGGGGTGACTTTCCAGGGCGTAAGGAACAGCAGATCGACATCGGAATGCGGCGCCATTTCGGCGCGCCCGTAACCGCCCACCGCCAGCAGCGCGAGGCTTCCCGCCTTGGTCGCGCTTTGCACCGGGTGCAAAAGCGCGGTGGCGACATCGAACACCGCCAATACCACGGCGTCGGTCAGGTCGGCATAGGCGCGCACGGTGGCGCGGGCCGCGCGCGGGCTTGCCGCCAGCCGCGTCTCGATCGCGACCGTGGCGGTGCGGCGCGCCTCGGCCAGGCGTTGCACGGCGCTGGCGCGCAATTCGCGCGGGTCGGCGATGCCTTGCAGCCCGGCCAGAAATGCGGCGCGAAACGCGCCGGGCGCCGACAGCAAATCCGCCCCGGGGTCGACCGGGGCGGCGGGCGTTGCGTCAGGCAGGCGCGCGCCGGAAGCCGCGGCCCCGGGGCGGGTCGGGTCAGAATCCGGCGCCGGCGAAACTTCTGGGTGCTGGGTCAATCACGTTCACCTGGTTGTTGCGAACCTCGGCCACCGCCAGTCCGCGTTCGTTGCTGCCATCGGCAAGCAGCCGGAAGATACCGTTCACCCCGACGAATCCAGCGCCCTGGGTCAAGCCCGAAGCGGTCAGCGCGCCGCTGTTGCCCGATTGCACCAGCGCACCGATCGCCGCGATGCCGTCGTAGGCCAGACCGGCAAGCGGGCTTGGCGGCTCGCCGAAGGCGGTCTGGTAGCGGGCCTGGAACTGGCTGCTCAGCGCCGGATCGGGCAGCGCGAACCAGCCGCCCTGCACGCCGGGCAGCGACAGCGTCGAAGGCGGAACGTCCCAGCGGGTCAGACCGATGAACTGCACCCGCGCCATGTCAACGCCGCGTTCCGGCAGCAGCTGCGTCAGATAGGACAGCGAGCCGGCCGTGTCGGCAGTCATGAAGACCGCATCGACCTCGCCGCTGCCAGCGCGGGCGGCGATATCAGGGATCGCGGCGATGACGCCTTCTTGCGAGAACGGATAGGCATAACCGCCCGCCGGCAACAGCCCCTGCCGCGCAATGGCGCCGGCGATCGCCCGCGCCCCGGCCTCGCCCGCCGCGGTCTGTTCATTCAGCACCATGATGCGGGTCTTGCCCTGGCGCGCGGCGTAGCGGACCAGCCGGCTCGCGGTGTTCGGAAAGGTCGGCCCCAGCACAAAGACATTGCCGCCCGCGATATCGGTGTTGTTCGAGAACGACAGCACGTTGATGCCGCGCGCCGCGACGGCGCGGCCGGCGGCATTGGCGGCCTCGGCGAAGACCGGCCCCAGGATGATCAGCGCGCCATCGTCGGCGGCCTGCGTTGCCACCAGCGCCGCCTGCGCCGGATCGCCGCCGGTGTTGTAGACGCGCAGATCAATCGCGACGCCCTGCAGGTCGGCGATTGCCAGTTCCGCCGCCTGGCGCAGCCCGCGCGCCAGAATCTCGTCGCCCGAATTGCCGGCGCCGCCCGGCACCAGCAGCGCCACCGGCACCGGGGCGCCGCTGTCGAGGCGCGGCCCGAAAGCGCCCATCGCCGAAGGGTCACAGGCCGCGAGCATCAACACCGAGGCCACCGCGGCAAGCCGCAGCAAGAGGTTGCGGGGGCGGCGGAAAACAGCAAACATGGCGCGGTCCTCAAATCACGTGGCAGGGGGCAGTGCGGCGGAGCCTATGCGCTTCGCGGCGCGAAGTAAACTTTGCAGCACAACCGGAAAAGGCAAGCGCATGGCGGGCGGGGCGAAAACAGGCGGCGTGTTGCCGCCGGTGCAGGAACCGGGGCAGCCGCTGCCGCAAACGGTGCCGGGCGCGCGCGGCACGGGTGCCGCGCACCAGCATCTGCAGATGGCCGCGGGGTTGCATTTCGTGTCCACCCCGATCGGCGCGGCGCGCGACATCACGCTGCGCGCGCTTGACGTGCTGGCATCGGTCGATGTGATCGCCGCCGAAGACACCCGCACGCTGCGCCATCTGATGGATATCCACGGCGTGGCGCTGGCGGGACGGCCGCTGGTCGCATATCACGACCACAACGGCGCACAGGTGCGGCCGCGGCTGTTGCGTGCGCTGGCAGAGGGCAAGAGCCTGGCCTATGCCAGCGAGGCCGGAACCCCGCTGGTCGCCGACCCCGGCTATCAGTTGGCGCGCGCCGCAATCGCCGCGGGGCACGGGGTGTTCTCGGTGCCCGGCCCTTCGGCGGTGCTGGCGGCGCTGACCGTGGCAGGGCTGCCCAGTGACCGCTTTCTGTTCGCCGGATTCGCGCCGAACACCGCGGCGGCACGGCGCAAATGGCTGGCGCAACTGGCGGATGTGCCGGCGACGCTGGTGTTTTACGAATCACCAAATCGCGTTGGTCAAATGTTAAGTGATCTGCGCGACATTGCAGGGACAGAACGGCGGGCGGCGGTGTGCCGGGAATTGACGAAACGGTTTGAAGAGGTGCGGCGCGGCACCTTGCAGGAGCTTGCGGCGGAATTTGCGGGCAAGGCGGTCAAGGGCGAAATCGTGGTGCTGGTCGACCGCGCCCATCCGGGCGCGCCGGCACCGGAAGATATTGAGGCCGCGTTGCGCGACAGCTTGCAGCGCATGCGGGTGAAGCAAGCCGCGGCCGAGGTTGCCGAGGCGATGGGTTTGAGCCGGCGCGAGGTCTATCAACTGGCGCTGAAACTGGAGGCGGAACAATGAGCGGCGCGGTATCCTACCACAACGGACTGGCGGCAGAGGCGCAGGTGGCGGATCATTACGCCCGCGCCGGCAGGGCAATTGCCGCGCGGCGCTGGCGCGGATCGGGCGGCGAGATCGACCTGATCGCGCGCGAAGGCGCGGGGCTGGTGTTCATCGAGGTGAAGAAGGCGGCCAGCCATGCCCGCGCCGCCGAACGCCTGTCGCGCCGGCAGATGGATCGCATCTATGCTTCGGCTAGCGAATTCATCGCCGGCGAGCCGCGCGGGCAGGACACGGACGTGCGCTTTGACGTGGCACTGGTCGATGCTGCGGGGCGCATCGAAATTCTGGAAAACGCCTTCGGCCTTGACTGAGCCGCGATTGCATCGCCGCCGCCGCTGCGCCATGTAGGGGGCAGCAGAAGGGGGCGCCGATGGCATTGAACGTGGCAATTCAGATGGACCCGATCGGCGCGGTCAACATCGACGCCGACAGCACGTTCCGGCTGGCGCTGGAGGCCGAGGCGCGCGGGCATCGGCTGTTTTACTACACGCCCGACCGGCTGGCCTACCGCGAAGGGCGGATCATCGCGCGCGGCTGGCCGTTGACGGTGCGGCGCGAGCGCGGCAATCATTTCACCCTTGGCGAAGAGGCCGAGGTCGATCTGGCCGAATGGGACGTGGTCTGGCTGCGCCAGGATCCGCCGTTCGACATGAGCTACATCACCACCACGCATCTTTTGCAGCGCATTCATCCGCACACGCTGGTGGTGAATGATCCGTTCTGGGTGCGCAATTCGCCCGAAAAGCTGTTGGTGCTGGATTTTCCCGCGCTGACCCCGCCGACGCTGGTGGCGCGCGATCTGGCGACGATCCGCGAATTCCGCGCGCGCCATGGCGACATCATCCTGAAGCCGCTTTACGGCAACGGCGGTGCCGGCGTGTTCCGGCTTGACCCTGGTGATCGCAACCTTGCCTCGCTGCACGAGCTGTTCAGCGGCATCAACCGCGAGCCGCTGATCGCGCAGAAATATCTGCCGGCGGTGGCGCAGGGCGACAAGCGGATCATTCTGGTCGATGGCGAGCCGGTGGGGGCGATCAACCGGGTGCCTGCCGAGGGCGAGACGCGTTCAAACCTGCATGTGGGCGGGCGCCCCGAGAAGATCGGGCTGAGCGCGCGCGACCACGAGATTTGCGCCGCGATCGGGCCGGTGCTGCGCGAGAAGGGGCAGATTTTCGTTGGCATCGACGTGATCGGCGACTGGCTGACCGAGATCAACGTGACCTCGCCCACCGGTATCCAGGAGCTGGAGCGATTCGACGGCAGCAACATCGCGGCGCGGATCTGGCAGGCGGTCGAGGCGCGGCGGGCGGCGCGGTGAGCCTGCGGCTGGCGCTGCTGAACGGGCTGCTGCGCTGCATCGCCAAACCGCGGCTGGCGCGGCTGCCGGAACCCGCGTCGGCGCGGCTTGATCTGGAGCGCGCGGCGCGCTGGCTGTTGCGCCGCCCGCCTTTCGTGCTGGCGCTGGATCTGGCGCTGGCGCCGGGGCTTGGCGCATCGTCGATCCGCTCGGGGCGGGCGCGCGATGCGGCCGCGGTGGTGCTGTATCTGCACGGTGGCGCCTATCTGGCAGGCGCGCCGCGCACGCATCTGGCGATGTTGGCGCGGCTGGCGCGGCTGGCGCGCGTCGAGGTGATCGCGCCCGATTACCGGCTGGCGCCCGAGCACCCGTTTCCGGCGGCGCTGCAAGATGCGCTGGCGGCCTGGGATGCGCTGCTGGCGCGCGGCCATGCGGCGGGCCGGGTGGTGTTGGGCGGCGACAGCGCCGGCGGCGGGCTGGCGCTTGCATTGCTGGCGCGGCTTTGCGCGCGCGGCACGCCGCCGGCGGGGTTGTTTGCCTTTTCGCCCTGGACCGACCTGACCGGCAGCGGCGAGTCGCTGCGCGAAAACGCCGCGCGCGACCCGCTTTTGACCGCTGCGCGGCTGCCCGAGGTGGCGCGCCTCTATCTGCAGGGGCACCCCGCCGACGACCCCGATGCCTCGCCGTTGTTCGGCGCGTTTCCGGGCTGCCCGCCGGTGCTGTTGCAGCATTCCGAAACCGAGATCCTGCGCGACGACACGTTGCGGATGGCAGCAAAGCTGCGCGCCTTCGGGGCGGCGGTCACGGTGCAAGGCTGGTCGCATACGCCGCATGTCTGGCAGATGTTTGACGGCTACATCCCCGAGGCGCGCGCCGCGCTGGAAGATGCCGCCCGCGCCATCGGCGCCATGCTGGCACCGGCCAGGCGATCTATTTCGAACTGAGTGTAAGGCGGTAGCCGACCGCCTCGGCAATGTGATGGCTGCGCAGATCGGCGCTGGCTTCAAGGTCGGCAATCGTGCGCGCCACGCGCAGCACGCGGTGATAGCCCCGCGCCGTCAGCCCGAAGCGCTCGGCGACGCGCGCCAGCAGGCTGCGGCCCTCGGTGTCGGGGCTGGCGATCTGTTCGAGCAGCGCGCCTTCGGCCTCGGCATTCACGCGCACGCTGGGGTGGGCGGCAAAGCGTGCATGCTGGCGCTGGCGCGCCGCCGCGACCCGCGCCGCCACCGCTGCCGAGCTTTCGCCCGAGGCGGGCAGGTCGAGATCGGCATAGGCGACCGGCGGCACCTCGATGCGCAGATCGAAGCGGTCCATCAAGGGGCCAGAGATGCGGCCAAGGTAATCCTCGCCGCAGTTCGGGGCGCGCGCGCAGGCGCGTGCCGGATCGGCCAGATAGCCGCATTTGCAGGGGTTCGCCGCCGCCACCAGCAGGAACCGGCAGGGGTAGCGCACATGCGCATTGGCGCGTGCCACCACCACCTCGCCGGTCTCGATCGGCTGGCGCAGGGTTTCCAGCACCGCGCGCGGGTATTCGGGAAACTCGTCCATGAACAGCACGCCATTGTGCGCCAGGCTGATTTCGCCCGGTTTGGCGCCGCGCCCGCCACCGACGATGGCGGCCATCGAGGCGGTGTGATGCGGTTCGCGAAACGGCCGGGTGCGCGAAATGCCGCCGTCGGACAACAGCCCGGACAGCGAATGGATCATCGAGGTTTCCAGCGCCTCGGCGGGCGACAATGGCGGCAGAATGCCCGGAATGCGCGCCGCAAGCATGGATTTGCCCGATCCGGGCGAGCCCACCATCATCAGGTGGTGGCGCCCGGCGGCGGCGATTTCAAGCGCGCGCTTGGCGCGTTCCTGGCCCTTGACATCGCGCAGATCGCGCAGCGCGGCCTCTTGCACCACCTCGCCGGGCGTGGCGGCGGCGATCGGCGCGCGGCCGGTGAAATGCGCGATTGCCTCGGCCAGCGTGGCCGGGGCAAAGACCGGCGTTGCCCCCACCCAGGCGGCCTCGGCGCCGCAGCCGGCCGGGCAGATCAGGGCGCGGTCATGTTCGGCCGCGGCCATCGCGGCGGGCAGCGCGCCGGCCACGGCGATCAGCCGCCCGTCCAGCGACAGCTCGCCCAGGGCCACAGTTGCCTCGACATCTTCGCGCGGCAATATCTCGATCGCCGCCAGCAGTGCCAGCGCGATTGGCAGGTCGAAATGCGAGCCCTCCTTGGGCAGATCGGCGGGCGACAGGTTCACGGTGATCTTTTTCGACGGCAGCGCGATCGACAGCGCGCCAAGTGCGGCACGCACCCGCTCGCGCGCCTCGGACACTGCCTTGTCGGGCAGCCCGACGATGGCGAAACCGGGCAGCCCCGGCGCCAGCGCGCACTGCACCTCGACCAGCCGGGCCTCGACCCCTTCGAAAGCCACTGTGTAGATCCGTGCAACCATTGCGCCCGCCCATTGCCCCGGGTCAGCGCTACGCCGCGAGCGTTTAAGAATGGTTAACTTCGGTTAACCAGGTCTCAGATCGTTGGCCCGGGCCAGGGGCGGGTGGGCCAGTCGCGTTGGTAAAAGGGCTGGTCGGGGCCTTCGGCCAACCCCTCGCGGCGCCAGCGCTGAAAGGCAGGGTCGGCGAGCGTGGTGGCAACGTAGGCGGCGGCAAGCGGCCCCACCGGCAGGTTGTGGCCGGCGATGCGCGCCGCGACCGGCGCATAAAACGCATCCGCCGCCGACCAGCGGCCAAAGAGCCAGGGCCCGCCGGCGCCAAATCGCGCGCGCGCCAGCGCCCAGAGCGCCTCGATCCGGGCCAGATCGGCCAGCACCGGGGCGGGGGGTGCGCAATCGGTATAGCTGAGGCGCAGGTTCATCGCGCAATGTTCGCGCAGCGCGCCGAAACCCGCGTGCATTTCGGCGGCAAGCCAGCGCGCGACGGCCCGCGCCGCGGCGTCGTCGGGCCAAAGCCGCGCTTCGGGGTGCCGCTCGGCCAGTGTCTCGGCGATCGCCATGGTTTCGCCGATCACCAGCCCGTCGGGCAGGCGCAGCGCGGGCACCAGCCGGGCAGGCGCGAATTCGCCCAGCAAGCGGTTGAAATCGGGCGAATAAAGCCGCCCGGAATGCAGCGTCACGTCGATCCCGCCATGCGCGAACAAAAGCCAGCCGCGCAGCGACCAGCTGGAATAGCTGCGATCCCCGATCGCCAGATGATAGCCCATGGTGCCCTCATGGCCTGTGCCGCGCCGACCTGGCAGCGGCCCTCACGCGAGGTTTCGGGCAAATGCCTGCCGTGCGCAAGCGCCGCAGTTGCGCGGGCCGCGGCGGGCTTGCTGCCGGGGGCGCGACTATGCGACCTTGCGGCCATGAAACGCGTGCCAAGACCCTCTGCCGCGGCGCTTCTGCTTGCCCTTGCGCTTGCGTTTGCGCCGGCTGCGCCGGCGGCTGCGCAGCGGATCGGGTCTGAGGGTCTGGCCGGGCTCGGCGCCCAGATCGTGGTGCTGGGCGAGGTGCATGACAACGCCGAACACCATGCCAATCAGGCGCTGGCGGTGGCGCTGTTGCGCCCCGCGGCGCTGGTGTTTGAGATGCTAAGCCCCGAGCGCGCCGCCGCCGCCACCCCGGCCAACCGCGAATCCGCGGCGCAGTTGGGCGCGGCGCTGCAATGGGAGGCCTCGGGCTGGCCCGATTTTGCGATGTATTTCCCGATCTTTGCCGCGGCGCCCGAGGCCACGGTGCGTGGCGCCGCGGTGCCGCGCGCCAGCCTGTTGCACGCCATCGCCGAAGGCGCCGAGGCGGCGTTCGGCCTTGAGGCGGCGCGGTTCGGGCTGGCCGAACCCCTGGCGCCCGAGGTGCAGCGGTTGCGCGAGGCCGAGCAGATGGCGGCGCATTGCAACGCGCTGCCGCCCGAGCGCATGGCCGGCATGGTCGCGGTGCAGCGGCTGCGCGATGCGGCGCTGGCGCAGGCGGCGCTGGCGGCGCTGGAACTGACCGGCGGCCCTGTCGCGGTGATCACCGGCTCGGGCCATGCGCGCAGCGATTACGGGGTGCCGGCGCTGCTGCGCCGTGCCGCGCCGGGGGTTTCGGTGCTGGCGCTGGGGCAGATCGAGGCACCGGCGGAAGAGGTGCAGCCCTATGATCGCTGGATCGTCACCGACCCGGCGCCGCGTGGCGACCCCTGCCTTGCCTTTCGCTAGTGCGCTTGCACGCGCCGCCCGGCCTGCCTAAGGATGGGGCAGGCTGATGGGGGCGGCGCCATGCTGGCTGGCAAAAAGATACTTTTGATCATCGGCGGCGGCATCGCGGCCTACAAATCGCTTGAGCTGATCCGCCGGCTGCAGAAACGCGGCGCCGCGGTGGTGCCGGTGCTGACCCGCGCAGGCGCCGAATTTGTCACCCCGCTGGCGGTTGCGGCGCTGGCCGGGGCCAGGTGCCATACCGAGCTGTTCGATCTGACCGAAGAGGCCGAGATGGGCCATATCCAGCTGTCGCGCGCCGCCGATCTGGTGGTCGTGGCACCGGCGACCGCCGATCTGATCGCCAAGCTGGCGGCGGGGTTGGCGCCCGATCTGGCATCGACCCTGCTGCTGGCCACCGACAAGCGCGTGCTGCTGGCGCCAGCGATGAACGTGCGCATGTGGCAACACCCGGCGACGCAGCGCAACCTTGCGCAATTGCGCGCCGATGGCATCGCGCTGGTCGGCCCGAACGAAGGCGAGATGGCCTGCGGCGAATTCGGCCCGGGTCGGATGGCCGAGCCGCCCGAAATTGTCGATGCGATTGCGGCGGCGCTTGGCGGCGGCCCGCTGGCGGGGCGGCATGTGCTGGTGACGTCGGGGCCGACGCATGAACCGATCGACCCGGTGCGCTACATCGCCAACCGCTCGTCGGGGGCGCAGGGCGCGGCGCTGGCGGCGGCGCTTTGCGATCTGGGCGCGCGCGTGACCTTTGTCACCGGCCCCGCCACGGTGCCGCCGCCGCCCGGCGTGGCGGTGGTGCGGGTGGACACGGCGCGCGAAATGCTGGCGGCCACCCTGGCCGCTTTGCCCGCCGATGCCGCGGTGTTCGCCGCAGCGGTGGCCGACTGGCACGTGGCCAACGCCAATGGCCGCAAGATCAAGAAGGACGGTTCCGGCCGCCCGCCGGCGCTGGAATTCGCCGAGAACCCCGACATTCTGGCCCACGTCAGCCAGATGCCGCAGGGGCGCCCGGCGCTGGTGATCGGCTTTGCCGCCGAAACCGACGACGTGCTGGCACATGCGCAGCAAAAGCGCCTGCGCAAGGGCTGCGACTGGATCGTGGCGAATGATGTCAGCCCGGCCACCGGGATCATGGGCGGGGTCGAAAACGCGGTGACGCTGATCGACGCCGCGGGCGCGGAAAGCTGGCCGCGGATGGGCAAGGATGCGGTGGCGCGGCGGCTTGCGGCGCGGATCGCCGCGGCGTTGGCGGGCTGAACCGCGCGGTTGCGGATTGGGACCGGAAAAGGGGAATGCTGTTGCCCGAGATCAAGGTGATACGCGAAGACTGGGCCGACCCCGACCTGGCTTTGCCGGAATATGCCACTGCCGGCGCGGCGGGCGCCGATCTGCGCGCCGATCTGCCGCCGCAGTCGCGCGCCGCGGGCCTGGTTCTGGCGCCGATGCAGCGTGCGCTGGTGCCCACCGGGCTGCGGCTGGAACTGCCCGAGGGGTTTGAGGCGCAGCTGCGGCCGCGCTCGGGGCTGGCGCTGAAACATGGCGTGACCTTGCTGAACACGCCCGGCACGATCGACAGCGACTATCGCGGCCCGCTTGGTGTGCTGATGGTCAACCTTGGTGCCGAGCCCTTTGTGCTGCGTCACGGCGAGCGGATCGCGCAAATCGTGGTGGCGCCGGTGGCGCGGGCGCGGTTCAAACTGGCCGGGGCGCTGGCAGGCAGCGCCCGCGGCGCCGGTGGCTTCGGCTCGACCGGCAGGGGCTGACGGGGGCATTGTGGCAGCATTTCTGGCATTGGCACTGGTGGCGCTGGGGCTGGCACTGCGCCAACCGCTGCGGGTGATCGCCGCGGCGCTGGTGCTGCTGTGGGCTGCGGTGCTGGCGGCGCTGGCGCTGTTGCCCGCGGGCAGCCCGCTGGCGCGCGCGATCGGCAGCGACTGGCGCAGCTGGCTAGTGCTGGGCGGGGTGGCGGCGCTGGTGCTGGGCTACGGCGCGGCGCTGCGCTGGCTGAAGGCGCGGGCGCGGCCCGCCCCTGCCACGGCCGCCGCCGGCGGCTTTGCCGCGGCCGAGCTGGAACGCTATGCCCGCCACATCGTGCTGCGCGAACTGGGCGGCCCCGGGCAGGCGCGGCTGAAGGCGGCCCGGGTGCTGGTGGTGGGGGCAGGGGGGCTTGGCTCGCCGGTGCTGCTGTATCTGGCTGCCGCCGGGGTGGGCACGATCGGCGTGGTCGACGACGACCATGTGTCGAACTCGAACCTGCAACGCCAGATCATCCATACTGATGCGCGGATCGGCATGGCCAAGGTGCGCTCGGCCGAAATCGCCATGAAGGCGCTGAACCCCTTCGTGACGGTGCAGCCGCACCAGATGCGGCTTGGCCCCGACAATGCCGCGGCGCTGATCGCCGGTTACGATCTGATCCTTGACGGGTCAGACAATTTCGCCACCCGCTATCTGGTGAACGCCGCCTGCGTCGCCGCGGGCAAGCCGCTGCTGGCGGGGGCGATCACGCAATGGGAAGGGCAGCTGAGCCTTTACCACCCGGCGCAGGGCGCGCCCTGCTTTGGCTGCGTCTTTCCGCAGGCACCGGCGCCCGGGCTGGCACCAAGCTGCGCCGAGGCTGGCGTGGTGGGCGCGCTGCCCGGGATCATCGGCGCGATGATGGCAGCCGAGGCGATCAAGGAAATCACCGGCGCCGGGCAGGGCCTGCGCGGGCGACTGCTGATTCACGACACGCTGTGGGGCGAAAGCCGCAGCATCGCGATTGCCCGAGACCCGGCCTGCCCGCACTGCGGCACGGGGCAGGCAGAGCGGGCCGAGGCGGCGGGCTGAACGCGGCGGTTCAGGCGCCCGGCGGCGCCGGGTTTGCGGTGACATCTTGATGAATGATCACATCGGTCTGCGGATAGGTGGCGATGATCTGGCGTTTCAGCGCCGCGCTGATCGCATGCGCCTCGCGCAGCGTCTGCTCGCCGTCCAGCTCGATATGCAGGTGCACGAACACCCGCGATCCGGCGGTGCGGGTCTTCAGGTCGTGAAAGCCGCGCACGCCTGGCCAGCCGCGGGCGATTGTCGCGATGCCCTCGACCAGCGCGGCCTCGGCGGTGCGGTCCATCAGCGCGTCCCAGGCGGCGCGGCCGATGCGCCCGGCGCCGCGCGCCATGAACAGCGCCGCCGCCAGCGCCACCACGCTGTCGATGCCGCTGACCCCGAAACGCGACGACACCCAAAGCGCCAACACCGCGCCAAGCGCGGGCAGCATATCCCCTAGATAATGCAGCGAATCGGCAGCGACGACGCGGTTGCCGGTTTGCGCCGCAACCCGGCGCTGCCACAGCACCAGCGCCAGCGTGACCACGATCGAGACCAGCATCACCGCGATGCCCTCGGACTCTGCGGCAAGCCGGGTCTGCTCTTCGCGCAGCAGCCGCGCCACCGCCAGCCAGCCGATGACGCCGGACGAGGCAAGGATGAACAGCGCCTGCGCCAGCGCCGCCAGATCCTCGGCCGAGGTATGCCCGAAGGCATGGTCGTCATCAGCGGGCCGGGCGGCGTAAAGTATCGCGATCAGCCCGCCCAGCGAGATCAGCAGATCAAGCGCGCTGTCGGCCAGCGAAGCGGCAATCGACAGCGCCCCGGTCTGCTGCAGCGCCCAAAGCTTCAGCCCGGCCAGCAGCGCCGCCACGGCAACCGAGGCGATTCCGGCGGATAGGTTCAGGCGGTGCTGTTCTGGCATGGCGGTCCCGGCGGCAGTGTTCCGGCGCCGTTCTAGGCAGCGTTGACGCCACATGCCAGCGCTTTCAACCGCCGGGCGCCAGCCGCCGGCGCAGACGCGTGGCAAAATCGGCGGCCTGCGGCTCAAGGCACTGCCGGGTCAGATACCAGTGCACATAGCGCTGCGGGTCCACTGGCGGCAGCACCCCGGCTGCCACTTCGGCCAGCGCCGCGCGCAGGCCCTGCGGGGTTTTGGCGACACGGGTGGCGTGGTGGTAATCGCTTGGCGCGCAGGTGATCACCGCTCGACGCTGCAGCAGCGCCTCAAAACCGGTGGCCGAGTTCTGCGTCACCACCACGGCACTTGCCGCCACCAGATCATGCACCGAGGCGCCGGTTTCGTGCAGATGCGGCCAGCGCGCCAGGATGCCGCGCACCAGTGCCGCGCGGTGTGGCCGCTGCTGCGGATGCAGCTTGACCCAGACCCGCGCGCCCCGGCTGGCCTCGGCCAGCACCGCAAGCATGGTGCCGGTATCCAGCCAGGCGCGCTGGCGGCGGTGGTCGTCGATATCCTGCACAAAGACCACCGCAGCCGCCTGCGGCAGCGCCGCGCCGCGCGCCGGTTGCGCAAATTTCGACAGGTTCGCCGCCACGATCTGCGCCTGCAACCGCGCCGCAAAGGCGGCGGCGGCGGCATCGTCTTGCGCGCCCTCGTCGTAACTCAACGCGGCGATGCTGGCGCTGGCGCCCACGCCGCGCCGGTCCAGCATCCAAAAGCCCGGCACATAGGCGGGCAGCGCGTGAAAATCCCACCGCCCGGCGTGCGGCGGCGTGCCGATCAGCAGCTGCTGCAGCCCGGCGGGGCGCAGCCGCAACAGCAGCCGCGCGGCGGCGGTTTCGGCGCTCAGCAGCCAGGCGCCGCGCTGCTCGGCCGCCAGCACCCCGGCCAGCCGCACGAAAAAGTCGAAATCGCCGCGGCCGACCGATTGCGACCAGGTTTGCGAGGCGTGCACCACCACGCCCTGCCGCGCGCCTGCCGCCAGCGCCAGCCATTCGCGGCGTGACGGGCGCCTCAGCACGCCCGGCTCAGTCGCGAATTTCATCCGGCCCGACACCCCAAAGCGCCGATTTCTCGACCCAGCCGCGCGCCCCGTCGGCGGAAATCCGGCACCAGTCGGTCAGGCATTCGCCAAGCCGCGCGATGGCGCCAGCGTCGGCCCTTGCCGCCACCGCGCCGTCGCGCCCGGCGCGGATCCGCAAATCGGCCACCTCGGCGACCACCACCACGGTGCGCACCCCCGACAGCAGCGAATAATGCACCCAGCCACCGGCGCCGTCGCGGTCTTCGACGCGCCGCCAGTTGCCGTATTCCGCGGTCACCAGCAGCGGCAGCTCATAATGGCGGAACACCCAGTCGATGCGATGCGACAGCGACGGCCCGCGCCGGGCGTTGCCCTCCGAGGTTTTCAGCGACACGAACCGCGGCAGCGGCAAGTTGGTTACCGGCCCGCGCCCGGCCTGCGCGCCCGCCTGCGCGCTCAACCCCGGAAGCGCCGCCTGCCCGGTCACGTCGGCGCGTGCCAGACCCGCGAGCGCCAGCGCCAATACCAGCGCAAAACCTGCCAATGCCTTGCCGTTCATGCCTGTTTCCCGTTCTGCCCCGGCGCCCCGTGTCATTAAGGCCACCATCAGGGCCTTGTGCCGCGCCCCGTTGCGCGTCACTTTGCACGCATGAGCAAGAGTTGGGAAGAGAGAGGAGAACCGGCATGCCCGCACCGCGCCTGAGTGTTGTCGTGACGCGACGGTTGCCCGAGGTCGTCGAGACCCGGATGAAGGAACTCTTCGACGTCGAACTGCGCGACAGCGACGCCCGCATGGGCCGTGACGACCTGGCCGCCGCGATGCGCCGCGCCGACGTGCTGGTGCCCTGCATCACCGACCATATCGACGCCGCCTTGCTGGCGCAGGCGGGCGAAAAGCTGAAGTTGATCGCCAATTACGGCGCCGGCGTGGACCATATCGACATCACCAGCGCCCGCCAGCGCGGCGTTCTGCTGTCGAACACCCCCGGCGTGATGACCGACGACACCGCCGATATGGTGCTGGCGCTGATCCTGGCGGTGATGCGCCGCATTCCCGAAGGGCTGGCGGTGATGCAGGCCGGCGAATGGCAGGGCTGGTCGCCCACCGCCTTCATGGGCACCCGCGTCGGCGGCAAGCGCCTGGGCATTCTGGGCATGGGGCGGATTGGCCAGGCGGTGGCGCGCCGCGCCCGCGCCTTCGGGCTGCAGGTGCATTACCACAACCGCAAGCGCCTGCGCCCCGAGGTGGAAGCGGAGCTTGAGGCGACCTATTGGGAAAGCCTCGACCAGATGGTGTCGCGCATGGATATCCTGTCGGTGAACTGCCCGCATACGCCCTCGACCTTTCATCTGATGAACGCGCGGCGGCTGAAGCTGATGAAACGCACGGCGGTGGTCGTGAACACCTCGCGCGGCGAGGTGATCGACGAAAATGCGCTGACCCGGATGCTGCGGGCAGGCGAGATCGCCGGCGCCGGGCTTGACGTGTTCGAGCACGGCCACGAGATCAATCCGCGCCTGCGCGAACTGCCCAACGTGGTGCTGCTGCCGCACATGGGCTCGGCCACGCTGGAAGGCCGCATCGAGATGGGCGAAAAGGTGATCGTCAACATCAAGACCTTCGCCGACGGCCACCGGCCACCGGATCTGGTGGTGCCGGGGATGCTATAGTCGGTCGTGCCGCGGCTTGCGGCCGGGCTGTTGGGTATTTGAACAATGAAGAAGCAGCGGGTTTCTGCATTGCCTGAAATACCCCATGGGGTGAAACGGGTTCCAGAACCCGTCCGGTGGAGGGGTTCCCTGTTGAACGGCGGCCCGTGGCCGCGCCGGGGGGTGAAGCACCGGACGCCGCCGCCGCGCCCAACTGCCGCAATGTCGCTTTCCCGCCTCCAAGCGTCGGGCGGAACCGGCGGGGCGGGCGCGGCTCTGGCATCACTTGGCAAACGGTTGCAGCGGAGAACGGCGCATGAAAACGCATGTGAAAGCCCTGGTTGTCGGCGGGGGGGCCGTGGGCTGCGGCATCGCCTACCATCTGGCGAAGGCCGGGTGGGACACGTTGCTGGTCGAGCGCGATGAGCTGACATCCGGCTCGACCTGGCACGCCGCGGGGCTGCTGCCTTTGTTCAACATGGGCTACGCGACAACGCATATCCACAAATACTCGGTCGATTTCTACAAGGCGCTGGAGGCGGAAACCGGGCTCAACGCCGGCTTCGCGGTGGTGGGCAACCTGCGCATGGCGCAGACCCAGGCGCGGATGGATGAATTCATGCTTTATTCAAGCGTGGCGGAAACAGCGGACGTCTATCACGAGTTTCTGGCGCCCGCCGAGATCAAGGCGCGCTGGCCGCTGCTGCGCACCGATGATCTGAAAGGCGCGCTGTTTCACCCGCAGGACGGCTACATCAACCCCGCCGATGTGACGCAGGCGATGGCCAAGGGCGCGCGGCAACATGGTGCCGAGATCCTGCGCAAGGTGCAGGTGCAGGGCTACCGCTGGACCGGCGCGGAATGGGTGGTGACGCTGTGCCATATGGTCGAAAAGGGTGGCAACCTTGTCGAGACGCCCGAGACCTTCGAGATCCGCGCCGAGCATGTGGTGACCGCCACCGGCAACCACGCGCAGCGCACGGCACGGCTGCTCGGGCTGAAGATCCCGGCGATTCCGGTTGAGCATCAGTTCATCGTCACCGAGCCAGACCCGATGCTGGTCGAATGGCGCAAGGCAAACCCCGAGCACCCGGTGCTGCGCGATGCCGACGCGAAATGGTATGTGCGCGAGGAACGTGGCGGCTGGATCCTGGGCCCCTACGAGAAGGGCGCGCCGGCGCGATTCGCATATGGCGTGCCCGACAGCTTTCGCGCCGATCTGTTCCCGCTCGATCTGGAACGCATCGAGGCGGAATATCTGAGCATGATCCATCGTCTGCCCTCGTCGGAAAGCGTGGGCCTGAAGGACGATTTCAACGGGCCGATCTGCTACACCCCCGACGGCAACCCGCTGGTCGGCCCGGCGCCGGGCCTGCGCAACATGTGGCTGGCGGAAGGATTCAGCTTTGGCATCACCGCCGCCGGCGGCACCGGCCACTACCTTGCGCAGATGATGGTGGCGGGCGAGGCCGAAATCGACATGGCGAGCCTGGATCCGCGGCGCTACGGCAGCTGGATGACCACCGAATACGCGGCGCGCAAGAACGAGGAATGTTATGAGCATGTATTCGTGCTGCACCACCCCGATGAGGAGCGCGAGGCCTGCCGCCCGCTGCGCTGCTCGCCCGCCTATGACCGCCAGCGCGCGCGCGGCGCGCAGTTTGGTCAGGTAAACGGGTGGGAGCGACCGAATTACTATGCTCCACAAGGATTTGACGACCATTCTTCACGCAGTTTCAGGCGCGGTGGCTGGTGGCAATATGCGCATGATGAAGCCAAGGCCATTCGCGAAA
>Ga0326597_10005898_pt1 | contig 16894 bp, 12 predicted proteins | sample RVTome_12_FD_203789 | JGI IMG/M metagenome (GOLD analysis project Ga0326597, IMG submission 203789) | Soil microbial communities from uranium-contaminated site in the Upper Colorado River Basin, Wyoming, United States - RVT100D185 | ecosystem: Environmental > Terrestrial > Soil > Contaminated >...
GCTGTTCACCGCGAGTGGGCTATCGGCTGGTGAGCATGTGTTGTCGATCGTGCGAGAGGGCAAGAACGCTGCGACGACCGGTTCGGGCTATCTGGTGATGGACGCGGTCGAAGCTGCAGGGGTGTGGCAGCACCCGTGGCAGGAGGAGTCGACGGCGGGGTTTGTCTACGACGGCGGGTGGCAGTTGTGGTCACAGGGGGCGCAGTCGGGTGGGGCGGCGATGATCACGAACGTGGAGGGGGCACGTGCGGACATCTCCTTTACGGGTGCGTCGGTGCGGTGGATCGGGCAGCGTGGTCCGGATCGTGCCATCGCGCGGGTGTTCGTCGATGGTGTGGACATGGGCTTGGTGGACACCTACGCGTCGTCGTGGGCGTCCCAGCAGGTGCTGTTCACCGCGAGTGGGCTATCGGCTGGTGAGCATGTGTTGTCGATCGTGCGAGAGGGCAAGAACGCTGCGACGACCGGTTCGGGCTATCTGGTGATGGACGCGGTCGAAGCTGCAGGGGTGTGGTGAATCCAGATCGCCGGCCGGGGCCTGGGATTGTCAGCCGTTCCGAGCCGCGGTGGGAGTGTCAACTTGATCGGCCCCTAGTGCGATGACTCGAGGTGGCCCAACCGGGGACGTGGGGTCCGCTCCGTGGCCGGTTCGTGACGGAGCGTGAGGGATGCGCGGTGCTGTTAGTTATAGCTAGGCACGCAACCGTCGGGGCGGTCGGTCGGGAGGTGGAAGCTCCATCAGCCGATGCAGGGACGCGCTCCGGAAGAACAGTGATGTGCAACCTCGCCAAAACGCTCCGGGTGCCAGGCCGTAGAAGTCAATCCGGCTCCAGCCGGCAGCGGCCATCGTTTCGATAATCGGGTACGTGCCCTCATCGCCCCAATGCCCTTCGGAATTATCGATGATGACCAGTCCGTCATTTGCCACGAGTTCTAGAGCCCGACGGGTGCATTTCGCGCGGTGAGAGCCGTCGACGACCACCACGTCATAGGTGTCCGTTACATCAGGGACGAGGTACTCGGGCAGGGTCGCTGCAAACCGCAAGTTGACATTCGATGGGAGACGAGCGGTCACTTCGTCGTACCACTGCCGGTTGTCTTCGACGGAGAGGACCGCCTTGGCGTTGGTTCCCCACCAGATCGTGGAGTAGCCCGCACCGAACTCGAGTACGGCGTCACTGGAATAATCCAGCCGGCAGAGGAAGTCGATTGCTGGCTGCGTGTACCAGGGGACGGCAGATCCGTCGCGGGTCACGGGCCGCTGGCGTAGGGCGGACCGGAACTGGCCGGTCGTGATGGCAGCAGCCAGCGGCGCTAGCGCGGCCGTTGCTGCATTCTTCATGAACCCCACGGTGCGCCCTCCTGGAATCGCCGCGCAGGGTAGTGATGTCTGATCAGGCAAGGCCTGAGAGTGGACAGGAGGCTTCCCCATGTGCCTGCCGAACGTGCCCTCACCCTGCGGTTCGACGCGACCCCGTCTGGTCTGCGATATGCGCCACCGGCATCCTGCCGGCGCCGCTGCACGGGGATCTTGCGGGTAGGCGTCAGACGGGCGTCAGAGTGCTGGGCCACGCGAGCCTCGCGCTCGTAGTGGACGTCAAGCACTCACTACGTCAGTCAGAGGCCCTCACCAAGCACCGTGTCGGCAACCCTCCGGCTCAGGACAACTAGGCTCACAGGGCACGGGGGCCGCGGCGTGCCGGGCCCGACTGGTCACGATCCTTGTCGAAGGCTGCGCTTGATGGATCGACCGCAAGGGATCGACCTCGGAGCCTTCACCGGGGTCGGGTACGACCGAGGACGCGGACGCCCCTGGCAGTTTGCCTGGTTCGTCGTGTCGCGCGGCGTGTGGTCCCGGTGGTGGTTTCCCGAGCGTCTCCGTGCGCTGGTCTTGCGCCGCTTCGGTGCGCAGGTCGGTTCCGGTGCGGTCATCCGGTCGGGGGTCCGGGTGCACTGGCCCTGGAAGCTCTCACTTGGCGACAACGTCTGGCTTGGGGAGGGCGCCTGGCTGCTCAACCTTGAGCCAATCGAGATCGGGGACGACGTGTGCATTAGCCAGGAGGCGATGCTGTGTACGGGCGGCCACGACCCCCGCTCGCCAACCTTCGAGTTCGACAACCGTCCGATCTACGTCGGTGCCGGCGCGTGGATCGGAGCGCGAGCACTCGTCTTGCCCGGGCGTGAGATCCCCGCGCGGTCCGTAGTACCGGCGGGGGTGATCGTCCGGCGCCGCGAGGACATCGTCGACGCAGGGCCGCCCGTCCCCGACGACGCGGGATGACCGGGTTCACGCCTGGAGAGCGCGTCAGACCTCCACGTGGCATCCTGCGCCGGTTGATGCCCGCAGGGGTATCCGGGCGGACCCTCCTGGCCCCGCTGTGGTCCTCGGTCGGGATTCAGCTCGCGTCCGCGCTCAGCGGTATCGCGCTGGCGCGCGGACTCGGGGCCGAGGATCGCGGCCTCCTCGCGGCGGTGATGCTGTGGCCGCTGACCGTAACGATGCTCCTCGAGTTCGGCGCGAGCGAGTACATCACAGTGACGACAGCGGCCGACGGACCGTCTCGGGGTGCCGGGTTCATCGCCTCCGCGCGGCGACTCTCGGTCGTCACCGCACCCATCGCGGGCATCGCGTCGATCCTCATCCTGTCGTCACAAGGGAGGCTCAACAGCGCACCCATCGCCATCGTGGCCGGTTTTGCGCTCGTGTATCCGCTGCTGAATCTGCGCACACTCGCCTACGCCGGCGGCCTCAACGGGGCGGGGCATCACAGCTTCTTCCAGACGATCCGGCTCCTAGTGCCGCTCCTGAATGCTGTCGCGATGGGGGCGCTCCTCGGCGCCGGGCAGCTCTCGGTAGGGGCAGCGCTGGTCGCCGTGGCGCTGAGCAACTGGCTGGCGCTCGGGATCGCGTGGAACGGCTGGCGTCGACTAGGCACCAAGCCGGTCGCTTCAACGCCGGTCGGGGCACTTCTGCGAGGTGGGGTGGGGTTCCAGGCCTCGTCCCTGTTCGCGAACCTGGTCATTCGGGTAGACCAACTCGTCGTGGCCGCCATGCTTGGGGACGCTGCCCTCGGTCTTTACGTCGTCGCCGTGACGGTCTCGTCGCCCATCGCCACACTCGCGGCCTCGCTCGCCGGTCTTGTGCTACCAGACGTGGCACGGGGCGGTGACCGCTTGGGCCGGTACCGGTCCTACCAGCTGATCGTGGTCGTGGTCGGCACCCTGGGGTCGATCGTGGTCGCGCTGAGCGCGCCGCTCGTCGTCCCGATGCTGTTCGGTCCCGACTTCGTCGGCTCCATCCCGGCGAGCCGGTACCTGGCTTTCGCATCCGTTCCCCTCGCGAGCCTATTGGTGTCCGCGGCCACAGTGAAGGCGGCTGGCGACGTCCGGGGGGCCATCCTCGGACAGGCGCTCGCCACTGCGGTCGCATTGGCCGGCCTAGTCCTCGTGCTGGGTCGAACGGGGATTCTGGGAGCGGCCCAAGTCTCACTGATCTCCTACACCGTGGGCGCTACGTTCCTCGCGGTCCGGGCCGTCCGGGGCTTAAGGGAGGTGGCGGGGACGTGAGCGTGGCTTCGGTTCGCCTGCCGGTCTCGCTGCGGTGGCGCCTGCTGGTCCTCGGCTGCGGGGTTGTTTTCGGTCTGTTCGCCGCCGAGTTCCCGGGCAGCGGGGTCCTCGTCGTCGCGGGTGTCGTCGTCCTGTGCCTTGCCACTGCCCTTACCAACTGGAGGATCACCGCTGCTGGCCTGGCCATCTACACGGTCCTCGCCGGGTTCGTCACCGTTGCCACCTTCCCCGTCACTGCGACGGCCTCTCTGGTGAAGGACGTGCTCTTCGTCATTCCCCTCTACCTGGGCCTCGTCGCCGATCCCGTCGCCCGACGATCGGCGAGGGCGTTGTGGGACGAGCATCGGTGGGTTGTGCGGTGTGCGTTCGCATTCGCGTCTGTCGTGATCCTCCAGATGTTCAACCCGAACCTGCCGAGCCAGGTGATCGGACTCGTCGGGCTACGCGTCTGGATCCTGTACATACCCTTCCTGCTTGTCGGGTTTGTCCTCGGGCGGCAGGGGCGGGCGGCAAGCGTCATCGGCTACCTAGCTGCAGTCGCGGCGGTTCCCCTCGCCGTCGGCATCGCGCAGGCGGTTTTGATGCGGATGGGACTGTCCGAACTCGCGACGTTCTGGTACGGAGAAGCGGCGCCTGCCATAACCCAGCGCTTTGCGACGTTCGAGGTCGGCGGAGGTGTCATCACCCGTGTCGCGTCCACCCTCCCGCACACGGCCCAGTACTTCGCCCTCACGATGGCGGCGACCGCGGTCGGCCTCGCGCTCGTGAGCGGTGGGGCCCGAAAGGGTCCCTCGGTTAGGTCACGCATCTTCCTCGGCCTCGCCGTCGTCGCCGGCCTGTTGAGCGGCGCCCGGGGCGCGCTGTTCTCCGTCCCGCTGCTCGTGTTTCTCTTCCTCGTCGTGCCCAGTCCGGCAGCCGCCCGAATACAGGCAGTCGGGATAGGTGGGCGCCGGCCCGGCCGTTTTGGCGTTGTCGTTCTGGCGACACTCGCACTGGCCGCGGCGTCGGCCGTCCTGCGGGTCGACACGGTCGAGGTAGGGTCGTATCTAGGCGAGGTCGCGAGCGCGGAATTCACCGACCTGGTCATCGACGGGACGACAGAGGCGCTCGACTCGACCTTGGTCGGTCTGGGGACCGGATCAAACACGAACGCTACTAGGTATCTCTCGCCGGGCCGAACACTCGTCGTCGACCGCTGGCTCGAGTCCTGGTACGTGAAGGCCCTCGTCGAGCTCAGCATCGTCGGCGTCGCGGTGCAGCTCGCGCTTGTGGCCTCCGTACTATTCGCTCTCCTTCGGGTCGCCCGGAGGAGCAATCTCGGGGCTGGGCTCCGAGGTCTTCCGGCCGCCGCGATCGCGCTGGTCAGCTGGACGGCTTTGTACGCGGCCAAGGGCGGCTTCATGGACACGGAGCCGATGAACATGCTGTTCTGGTTCGTGCCCGGCCTCGCTCTGGGCGCTGAGCGGCCGGCTGCTGCGGGTGACGCGTGAGGGTGTTACACGTCATCGCCGGCCTGTCCGCAAGCGACGGGGGGCCCGCACGCGCGGTGCAGGAGTGCGCTACGGCCTCCGCGGAGAGGGGTCACGAGGTCCGGGTGCTCGTGACGGATGCCGGGCTGGACGTTGGGACGCTCCAGCGCCTCCGCGACGACGCCGACGTCGCGTACGACGTGTTCTCCCACGTCGGTCGGGGGCCGCTACGTGTCTCCAGCGGGTTACACCAGTCGGTGCGGAGCCGCGTGGGCGAGGTCGACGTGGTGCACGTCCACTCTCTCTACATGCCACACACGCTAGTGACTCTCCGAGCCGCCCTGCGTGCCGGCGTTCCCTGCGTGGTCCGCCCGCACGGCACGCTCGGCCGTTACCAACGGCGCCACGGCCGGTCTCGCAAGCTTCTGTGGGACCTAGCCACCGGCCAGACGAGGATGCTGCGTGCCGAGGGGGTCGTCATCCATGCCGTCTCGCCGGTCGAGGCCGCCGAGATTCTAGAGGTGCTCCCCGATGGGCACGTCGAGGTCGCAGAGCTCGGCGTGGCTGCGGTCGAGGTGAGGCAGGCGGCTGATCGCCCGACCGCCCTCTTCCTTGGTCGCATTGCCGATAAGAAACGGCTGGACGTGCTGTTCTCAGCTATGGGTGAGATCGTCGCTTCGCAGCGGGATACCGGGTCCACCCCTGTCCTTGTGCTCGCAGGTGAGCGCCCGACCGACGCCGGACGGGTGGATCGCATGCTCGATGAAGCCGGCATCAGGCCCCTCGTCGAACGGGTCGGGGTCGTCGAGCACGAGCACAAGGCCGCACTCCTTGCCTCGGCGTGGTGCACCGTCCTGCTTTCGGAGGACGAGAACTTCGGCGTCGCCGTGGCCGAGTCGCTCCTCGCAGGGGTACCGGTAGTGGTCTCGGACCGGGTCGCGGTCTCCGAGTTCGTTAAGGCGCACCCAGTTGCGGGGCGGGTCGTCCCCGTCGCGGACGTGCCCGCTGCCGCGCACGCCATCGGCCGACTGCTGACGCGGCCACTTGGCCTAGACAAGCGACGGGAGCTCCAGGCGCTCGCGGTCGAGCAGTTCGGCCTCGAGGGGCTGGGTGTCCGGCTCGACCGCTTGTACCAGGCGGCTGGAGCGGTGGTCCCGTGAGCTCGCCCCGGGTCATCCTCAGCCACCCGCGCACCCAGCACGCCGGTGACGTGGCTCGTGTCCTGCACGCCCGCGGGTGGCTGGTGGAGTTTCACAGCGGCTACCGATATGGGACCGGCGCGCCTGCCTGGGCGCGCGCGGACAGGCACCGTCGCGCTCTGCTTGCGGTGCCGGACAGTGCCGTCCGCCGTCATTGGAGCTCGGCAGCACTGAGCCTGACCGCGAGGCTCGCAGCACGGCTGGGCCGCCAGCGTCTCGCGTTCGTCCTTGAGGTCAATGCCGCGGCGCTCTTCGACCGCGCCGTGGCGCGGCGAATCGCACGTGGAGATGCCAACGCGTCGGTCGTGCACGCTTACCAGGGAGCGGCTCTCAAGACCCTCCGTGCCGCGGTTCGGGCCGGGAAACTTGGCGTGCTGGAGGTGACCAGCATGCACCATCACGCCCGCCGGGTCGGTGGGTACGATGCCCTCTACCCGGCGCGGGTCCTCGACCGGGTCACGCGCAGGATCTCCTCGGAGCTTGGGCTCGCTGATGTCCTCGTGGTGCCCTCGCCGCACGTGGCGGCTGCGGTGCTCGGCCGTTTGGCACCTGGAGCCCGGATCGTGGTCGCCCCTTACGGTGTGGGCGTCGAGTTCGAGGTCGACGGCTCCAGGCACGGGCGTCTCAGGCGTCGCGGCCTTGTGTACGTCGGCAGTCTGACGTCGCTGAAGGGGCTGTGGGTGCTCGTGGAGGCCCTCGACGTGCTCGCTGCCGAGGGGCACGCGCCAGTTCCCGTCATCCTTCTCGGTCGGGAAGGACGCGAGCCAGAACTTGACCGAGTTCTACGGGGACATCCGTGGATCGAGGTCCGCGGGCAGGTCGACCAGGAGGCCGTGCGGGACGCTATGTACTCGGCACAAGGACTCCTGTTCCCGTCGCTCGGAGACAGCTTCGGGCGGGTGCAGGTTGAGGCGCTCGCGTGTGGGACGCCGGTATTGGCGTCCGACGCCTCGGGCTCGGTCGTGCGCGATGGTTGTGGAGCTGTCCACCCGGCAGGTGACGCGCGCAGTCTGGCGTCGCACATCCGAGGACTGCTCGATGGGTCCCTGCACACCTCCGCGGCTGCTTGCACGCAGCGCGCGCGCGACTTCACGTGGGAGAGGTTCGTCGAGGAACTGCGACCGGCCTACGGGCATGTGCTCCAACGTGACGCCTAACGGAGTCCCGGGCGTGATGGCGGAACTATCGGCCCGACTGGATGAGCTGGACGGCCGCGCCGCCCAGCTCGTCTTGTTCGGCGTCGCCAGCACCCCCAGGCCAATGTTGTGCGACAGCCTGCCCTGGGCCCCGCCCTGCATTCAATCCGTACGAGATGCATCTGCCGTGGATGGGCCACCTGGCAGTCACACTGGCACCGTCGGTAGGGTTCGGACCCTACCCCGCCCTGTTGCTGATGGCCGCCATGGTCGGGTTCTCGCTGGCGGTGGTGTGTGGGCTCGGCACCACGCAGCTCGCGCGCCGCACCGACGTCCCCCGTCGTCTGCTCGACAGTCGCCGAGTTCCGTCCAGGGGAGGCCCTATGTCCACAGCTGAACCAGTGCGGGTCGCGCTCGTGGTGGCCAGCCCTGTGCCGTACCACGTCCCCGTGTACCGCGCCCTCGCGACCCACGAGGACGTCGAGCTGCGAGTCTTCTTCGGCTCAAACGAGGGCGTCCGGTCCTACACCGCGGGGTTCGGGGACGAGTCGGCTGTCTCGTGGGGACGGGACCTCGTCGAAGGCTACGCATACGAGTGGTTACCGGGTGCGGCGCAGGCCGAGGTGCAGGGCGGGTTCCTCGGCCTGCGCGGCACCGGCCTTGAGCGCCGGCTGGACGTCTTCGCCCCCCACGCCATCTGGGTACATGGGTACTCATATCTTTTGACTGTCCGGGCCATCGCCCACGCCCTCCGAAGGGGCATCCCCGTGTTGGTCAGGGAAGAGCAGACCCTGCTCATCCCGCGTCGGGGGCCACGGAGCCTCATGCGCGCGCTAGTGCTGAGATCGCTCCTCCGGCGGGTGTGGGCCCTCGCTATCGGCGCGAACAGCAGGGCCTTCTTCCTGCACTACGGCGTGCCGGCCGAGAGGCTCGGGCAGGCGAACTACTTCTCAGCCCTCCCACTCGTCGCGCGTGCGCCCACGCCCCCGACGCGCCTGCGGGTGCTGTTTGTCGGCAAGCTCACCGAGAAGAAGGCGCCGCAGGGCCTCGTCGAGGCCTTCGCCGTGGCCCTCGCGGACCCTGACGGCATCCCTAGCACCCTGACCATCGTCGGCGACGGCCCGCTAAGGGAACCGCTGGAACGTCGCGTCCACGAGCTCGGCATCGCGGACGACGTCGCCTTCGAGGGATTCGTCGGGCGGGATGAGCTCCCTGCCGTGCTCGCGCGCCACGATGTCTTCTGCCTCCCCTCGGTCGGTCACGAGACATGGGGCGTCGTTGTTGCCGAGGCCATGGCGGCCGGCCTTGTCCCGGTGGTGTCGACGCGCGTTGGCGCGGCGGCCGACCTTGTCCGCGACGGCTGGAACGGCCACCAGTTCCGTTCGGGCGACACGATGGAGCTCGCCCACGCGCTTCGCGACCTGGCCCGGGACCCGGCTCGTGTGGCGGAGATGGCTTTGCGGTCCCGCGCGCTCGTCGACGGATGGAACGTCGACACTGCAGCCGAGGGCGTCGCCGCGCTCCTGCGGCGCATGGTGGGCGGTCGTTGATGGGACGCAGAATTGACGTCATCGGTGTCAGCCCGGCATGGAACGGCGCGACGCGCGTGTTCGTGGTCGAGCTCGCCGTCGGGCTGCGCGCCCGCGGCTGGGCCGCCCACCCCTACCCGGCCCCGAGCCTGTTCGCCGGACCGGAGCGTCCGCTTCTACTGCGCCTTGCCTACTGGTATGCGATTCACCTCCCTGTGCAGGTGCTCCGGTCCATGCGCGCGGTCGTGACCAGCGACGTCCTCCTTGTCCAGCGCTCGGTCGTCCGGCCGGCGAGCCGCCTCCGTGTCGGCCGGCTCCTGCGGTGCTGGCGTGCCCTGCTCCGTCGGCCGTGCCGCCTCGTTCTTCACCTCGACGATCGGCTCGATGTCGCGACCGAACGTCCGTTAGCGAGGATCATCGAGGGCTTCGACCTCGTGCTCACAGGCAACGACGAGATCGCCGATGCAGTCCTGGCCTGCGGCATGGCGGTCGGGCGGCTCCCCGGCCCGGTTGAAGTCGAGAGGTACGGGCGCTCGGACGAACGCGGCGCACGGGAGGGCCCCGTCGTCGTCGGGTGGGTCGGGACCGACGTAGGCCAGGTCGAGGACCTGCTGTCGGCCCTGGAGGATGTGGGTCTGCCGGACGGTGCGCTGCTGTTCCGTGTGGTGGGGCCAAGACGGCCGCGCCACCGGGGGGGACTCACTGTCGAGTTCGTCCCGTGGACCCCCGCGCGTCGTTACTCAGTCTTCGCCGACCTCGACGTGGGCATCATGCCTGTGGAGGATGGTCCGTACGGTCGCGGCAAAGAGGGGTACAAGATCAAGGAGTACATGGCTGCCGGGCTCCCCGTCGTCGCCACCGACACCCCCCACAACCGCTCCCTTGTCGTCCCCGGGGAGACAGGCTTTCTGTGTGGTACCACGGACGAGTGGGCCGCGGCGCTGATTGCGCTCGCGTCCGACCCTGTCGAGCGTGCGCGTCTGGGGCTCAATGGCAGCTTCCACGTCCAGAGGTTCCGAACCGACCTCGTGCACGACGACCTGCACGCCATTCTCGCCGACCTGCTGTCCGATACCGCTTCCCCGAAGGCCTACGTCGGCGTCAGGCCGGACATCACCTCCCTGGTGGCACCCGCAGTCTCCGGGCTCCATGTCCTGGACGTCGGCTGCAGCGACGGAAGCCTGGTCAGGGGACTGCGGTCTAGGGTCCACGTGGAGCACGCGACCGGTGTCGAGTACGACCCTGACCTCGGTGCTCGAGCGGAGTCGGCGATGGACCGGGTGTTGGTCGACGACGCGCAGGTGGCCGTGCGGCAGCTGGCGGCCGAGGGACAGCGCTTCGACTGCATCATCCTCGCCGACATCCTGGAGCACCTGCTCGATCCGTGGGAGCTCGTTAGGTCCATCCCCACGGTCTGCGCCGACGACGCGCAGGTGGTGATCTCGGTCCCCCACGCCGGTCACGTGACGATGTTCGTATCGTTGCTGGCCGGGACGTTCCCGCGACGGGACCGCGGGTTGTTCGACGCCACCCACCTCCGATGGTTCGGGGAGCAGGACTTCGCCGACCTGTGCGGGTCCCTCGGGCAAGTCGAGGCGACGAATCACCAGTTGCGACTCCTGGATGTCCCGACCCCGTTCGACCGGTTGCTGCCGCTCCTGGGCTGGCCACGCCGGCTGTTCCGCTACCAGCTCATCGCACGGGTCCGCGTCGGGACCGTCGAGGGAGGCGACCGATGAAGCCACTCGCCATCGTCGTGCCCACGCTCGACGAGGAGAAGCACATCGCCAGGTGCCTATCGAGCGTCCGGGGGCTCGGGGACCTCTTCGTCGTCGACTCCGGCAGCACGGACGGGACGGTCCGGGCCGCCAAGGCGGTGGGCGCACGCATCGTGCATCAGGAGTGGCTGGGCTACGCGGGGCAGAAGAACTTCGCCCTCGAGTTACTCGAGGACGACTACGAGTGGGTGCTGCTTCTCGATGCCGATGAGGTCGTGAGCGGCGACGTCGCCCGGAACGTGGCAAAGGTGGTCCAGACGACCGATAACGTGTCGGGGCCGGCCGCCTACCGCATCGCTCGGCGCAACTACTTCCTCGGACGGGAACTGCAGTACTGCTGGTGGTATCCCGACTACCAGATCCGCCTCGTGAGGCCGCGCCTGGCACGGTTCGAGGAACGGAGCGTCCACGAACACCTCGTGATCGACGGCGAGGTCAGCACGCTCGCCGGCGACCTCCACCACGAGAACCTCAACGGACTACACGCGTTCCTCGCGAGACACAACAGGTACTCGACGCTCGAGGCGGAGGAGATCGCGTCGTCCCGTGGCAGACCCCTGCAAGACCTCGAGGACCTGGACCGGCGCACGAGGGCTCGCCGCCTCCTCAAGGAGCGGATTTGGTACCGACTTCCCGCGAGGCCGCTAATCCGGTTTCTCTGGATGTATGTCGTGCGCCGGGGGTTCCTCGATGGTCGGGCGGGCCTCATCTATTGCTGCCTCATCTCCTTCTACGATGCCGAGACGAACTTCAAGCTTTACGAGGGCGCCCAAGGTCGTCGATCCGCCCTGCCCGAGCGGGTCCCGGGGGGACTTGAGGTGCCGTCGCGCGCACGGCCGGCGTGAAGGGACGGGTCAGCGTCGTGCCGCCGTTGTGCCACCCCGGTCCGGGTGTCGGCGTGACGAACAGCCAACCACCCGCGGCCTAGGTGGTTGGTGCTTTTCAGGCTCGGTTCCTCGGTCTGGGCGGTCGTAGCGGCGAGAATCCCGTCACGCGGTGAGAGGGTGACGCGTGACCTTGGGGTTGGCGGAGCGGCAGCAGGTGCTGGGCGATCCGGTCGAGGAGTTCTGCGGCGACCGGCTCGGGGGCACGGTTTTCGAATTGCTCGCGCGGGAGCGTGATCGACTGTTCCCGGACGAGATGTTCGCGGACCTGTTCACGGGCACTGGGCGCAGGTCGGTGCCGCCGTCAGTGGTGGCGTGCGTGATGGTGCTCCAGCGACTGGAGAACCTGTCGGACCGTGAGGCGGTGGACCGGTTCACCTACGACGCCCGGTGGCGGTTCGCGTGTGGGGTGGGCGGCTGGGACCAGGGACTGGTCGAGTTCGTCCACACGGTGCTGGTGCGGTTCCGGATGCGACTGGAGGCGTCCGAGGACCCCCGCCGGATCTTCGCCCGCACGACCCAGATCGCTGCGGAGTGCGGGCTGGTGGGGGTCAAGCGAGTGTTGGACTCTGCGCCGCTGTTCGACGCGGTGGCCACGATGGACACCGTCACTCTGGTCCGTTCGGCGATCCGGGGGCTGCTGCGTGCCGCCGATGCCGAGTTGGAGGCGGAACTGCGGGGAGCGCTGTCGGGCGAGGACGACTACGCCGCGGCGGGCAAGCCGGCCTGTGACTGGGACGACGCCGAGGCACGGGCAGCAGCGGTCGATCGGCTGGCCGCCGACGGTTGGGTGCTGCTGGAGACCTTGGAGGGCCGGCAACTGCAAGATGAGGTCGACCAGGCCGCCGAGCTGCTGGCCTGTGTGATCGGCCAAGATCTCCAGCGTGACGAGGACGGGACGTGGCGGATCGTGAGGGGCGTGTCGAGCGACCGGATCATCTCCACGGTCGACCCTGACGCCCGGCACGGGCGCAAGTCCACCGCGGGGAAGTTCGACGGCTACAAGGGCCACATCGCGATCGATCCGGACACCGAGATCATCACCGCCACCTCGGCGTCGGCGGCCAACGTCGCTGACGGGCAGCTGACCGGCAGCCTCACCGGCGACCTCGACGACGGCCACGACGACGGCGACGATGATGGGCGGCCGAGCGTGTTCGGAGACGCGGCCTACGGGTCCGGTGAGCAGCTCGCCGACCTGCACGAGCGTGACATCGTGGCGATGGTCAAGACCCAGCCGCTGTCCAACCACAACGGCCGGTTCACCAAGGACGACTTCTTCATCGACCTCGACGAGATGACGGTCACCTGCCCGGCCGCGCACACCGTGGCGCTGCGCCGCGCCGACTCGGGTCGTGGTCAGGCCCAGTTCGGTCGTCACTGCCACGACTGCCCCCTGCGAGCATCATGCACCGACGCCAAGGGCGGCCGGACCATCGGGATCACCGAGCACGAGGAACTGCTGGCAGCCCAACGGGCCCGACAGGCCGACCCCGACTGGGTCGCCGATTACCGCGCGACCCGCCCCAAGGTCGAACGCAAGCTCGCGCACCTGGTCCGACGCGGCCGAACAGCCAGACGCCGCGGCCTGCAACGTGTCGATGCCGACTGGAACCTGCTCGCCGGAGCGATCAACCTCGCCCGACTCGCCACCCTGGGCGTCCGCTACGACACAGGAGGGTGGGCGACCGCCACCGCATGACCTCACTGGGCGGTTGTCGGCTGCCTGCCGTGCCGCCTCGGCCAGCACCATGCGCCCCGACCACAGGCCGGATCAACGAAGGTTGCGGCCACCGACACGGGCCACCGCTGCCGCGACAGTGATTCCGCGGCATCACGCCGCGTCGGGCGCCTCAGGCAACACCCGTTCAGCACCACTCACCTAGGACCGGTTCAGCCGCCGGTGGCGAAAATACCTGCGTCTGGCGGTGGTTCGTCCGCCTGATGCACATCACCCTCTGGGTGACCGGAGTCGTTCGCAGCCAGGCCTGGAAACCTGGAAGCCGGGGAGCGAATCACCCGCTGCCGTACATCCCGTCGATCATGTCCGAGTACTTGTCGTGGATGATCGACCGCTTGAGTTTCATCGTCGGCGTCATCTCGTCGGACTCGGGCGTCCAGTCGCTGGTCAGCACGGTCCACTGCTTGACCTGCTCGACCCTGGCGAGGTGCTCGTTGCCTGCCTCGATGCCCCGTTCGACCTCGGCCAGCACATCCGGGTGCTGGGCGGCCGTGGCGTAGTCGCTCCACTCGATGCCGTGGTTGTGACACCACAGCGGCAACAGGTCGCCGTCCAGGATCACCAGTGCCGAGATGAACGGTCGGTTGTCACCGATCGCGCAGACCTGGGCGATGATCTCGGACTGCGTCTTGATCGTCTCCTCGATGTTGTTCGGCGAGAGATTCTTGCCGCCCGCGGTGATGATCAGTTCCTTCTTGCGCCCGACGACCGACAGGTAGTTGCCCTCGAGCTTGCCGAGGTCGCCGGTGTGCAGCCAGCCGTCGCCGTCGATCGTCTCGGCGGTTGCCTCGGGACGGTTGAGGTAGCCGGGCGTGATGTTCGGGCCGCGCGCCAGAATCTCGCCGTCCTCGGCGATCATGACCTCGACACCGGGCAGCGGTTCACCGACGGTCCCGAACCTGATGCGGTCGGGGTGGGACGCCGAGATCACCGCCGTGGTCTCGGTCATGCCGTACGCCTCGACGATCTCCAGACCGATGGCCGCGTAGAAGAACATCAGCTCGGGAGCGATCGGGGCTGCACCCGAGATCGGGATCCGACACTGGTCCAGCCCGAGCTTGTCACGCAGCTTGGTGAAGATGACCTTCTCGGCGAGCACGTGCTTGACACGCGCACCCAGCGGCGCCTTCCTGCCCTGCTGCCGTGCCCGGATGACCTCCTTGCCGTTGGCGATCGCGCCGAGCACCAGCTTCTTGCGGCGCTCGGGCTCGGCCTCGAGCCCGGCCAGGATCGCCGCCTGCATCTTCTCCCAGACCCGCGGGACAGCCAGGACCACCTCGGGCCGATGCCCGGTCAACGTCCCGAGCAGCAGCTTGGGGTCGCGGATGTACTCGACCTGCGCGTGATACTGGATGGCCGCATAGTGGGTCAGCATCCGCTCGGCGATGTGGGCGAGCGGCAGGTAGCTGATGCCGCGCATCCCCTGCGGAAGGTGGATCACGTACGGCAGCGTCCCCAGTTCGAACAGGATGTTCTCGTGGGTCAGTTGCACGCCCTTGGGCGGGCCGGTCGTCCCCGACGTGTAGATGATCGTCGCGAGGTCGTCGGGGGTCACCGATCGCCAGGCGTTGTCGAACTCGCCCTGGCCGGTCTCGAGGGCCTCGGACCCGCGGGCGATGAGGTCGTCGTAGGTGATCTCGGCGTCGCCCTGGGCGTCGCCGTCGAGGACCACGATGGTCTGCAGCGCCGGCAGCTCGTCGCGGATTGCCCGCCACTTGTCGACGAACTCGGCCTCGACGACAGCGACCTTGACCTCGGAGTCCCCGGCCACGTACTGGGTCTGCTCGGGCGCGAGCGTGTTGTAGATCGAGATCGGTGTCCCGCCGGCCAGCATGACGCCGACGTCGACGATGACGTGCTCAGGGCGGTTGCTCGCCATGATCGCCACGCGGTCGCCGTGGTCGATCCGGAGCGAGCGAAGGCCCATCGCGACCTGGCTGGCCAGGCGCTGGTAGTCGGCGAACGTCCGGCGTCTGATCGTGCCGTCCTGCCGCTCGATCAGCGCGACCTGAGCAGGGTGGGCCTGAGCCGTCGCCATGAACATGTCGTTGAGAGTCTGGCCCTCGACGTCCTTCAGGATCGCTTGCTGGGTCTGCAGGGTGTCCACGTGAGCCTCGTCGTGTCCGCGGTGTCCGCACGCTAGGCGCTGCGCGGTGGGCGCGCACAGCCGGTCGGGGTCAAACGGTTGGTTTCCCGCGGAGGTGGCGCGGCCCGGCGAAAAGAGGTGCCCGCTCGAGATGCAGAGGGGGACGCACCTCGAGCGGGCACCGACCAGGGACCACACGACGGTGCCAGCCGCCCTGGCAGGACCACCGTCCCCCCTCCCGTCGGCCACGTCGGACCTCACATGAGCACTGGTCCTGACGAAATCTTCGCGGGCGGTCAGCGGGCGGCGTTGTCGATGATCGTCGAGGCAAGCGCCGAGCCATCGCCGTCGAAGCGGATCCGACCGGCCCGGTCATTCGCGTCGAGGGGGACGCAACCGCCCTTGCCGGTGACCGACCGGGTGCCGTCGCCGAGCGTGAGGGTCTTGCCAGGCAGGCCGAAGCCGTGCTCGGCGTCGACGAGGCAGACCTCGTCCCGCCCCGCCGGCCGAAGGTCGAGCGTGGTCGCCACCGGCTCACCAAGGACCTCGGCAGCGACATCGGGGTTGTTGACCTGCGCTCCGTCAGCACCGATCGACCGCGCGTAGGCGAGGTCACCGGCCTCCGAGCCGGTCACGTCGCCCTGGTAGACGTTGGGGATGACCAGGCTGCACCCGTCGTGGATCTCGGCGATGTCACCTGCGTCGAATGCCGGCATCGACGAGCCGAACGACCAGTACTCCTGGGTCAGCGGGTACAGCGCCCCGGTCGGGGCGTTGCCCGGCAGGTTCCCGAACTGGTTCGAGAAGTTGAGCCGCGCGGTCGGCTGGACGGCGAGGATCGCCTCGGCCCGCACCGGGACGTAGGGGATGAACACGGAACGGTCGAGGACGCCGTACTCGGCCGCCAGGTTGGCGACGGTCGCGGCATCGGTCACGGATTCCTTGAGGTCGAACATGATCCCCGTGCCCGTGTCACGCGCGAGCTGCAGGACCTCCTCGAGGGACGGGATCCTGGCCGGGTCGTAGGCGCTGCCGCGCCACTTGTCGTTGTCGGCCGTGTTCAGCGCCTGGACCTCGTCGTAGGTCATGAGGAAGATCTGGCCGCTGCCGTCGGTCTTGCCGTCGACCTCGAGGTCGTGGAACGCGACGTAGCGGTGGTCGAGTGTCTGCTGGACGTCGACCTCGATCATCTCGACGTCGTACGCGATGGCGTAGCGGAAGGCGTCGAGCGTGTTCTCGGGGGCGAGGTTGGCCGCCCCGCGGTGCACCGCGATGATCGGTTCGTCACGCCCCGCGTCGGGGGTGGCCGGGGCTTCCCAGCGGGTCGGGTCAGGGACCTCGAGGCATGGACCGTCAGGGTCGGTCGGAGCGGCCGCGACCAGACTGGCCGCGGCGACGGTGAGCAGGAGCAGGCCGGAGAGTCGGCGCTCAGAAGGACCTCACAGGTGACGTTGCCATGAGGTTCGACGCCACCACCCCCGAAACCTCCGCCGAGAGTGCACCTG
>Ga0326597_10005899_pt1 | contig 16891 bp, 14 predicted proteins | sample RVTome_12_FD_203789 | JGI IMG/M metagenome (GOLD analysis project Ga0326597, IMG submission 203789) | Soil microbial communities from uranium-contaminated site in the Upper Colorado River Basin, Wyoming, United States - RVT100D185 | ecosystem: Environmental > Terrestrial > Soil > Contaminated >...
ACCGAGCGCACGGTCAGCCCGGCGAGGCCGCGCACCGCGTCGGGCACCGGCCAGCGCAGTCGCGGCTCGCGCACCGCGATCGCGGAGATGCGCCGGCCGGCGAGCGAGCGCGCGACGCCGCGGCGCGTGACCTCTACTTCGGGAAGCTCTGGCATGGGACGGTGTTGCTTGTGCGGGGCACCAAATATACCTACACTCCTCTCGCCATGCCCGCGGCAAATCGCCTGCTCATCGCGTTCCTCGTGCTGCCGCTCGCCGCCTGCGTGGGGCTCGCGCAGACCGCCGAGGAGCCCGGCGCCGAGCCGCTGGCGGAGGGCGCGCGCGCCGAGCGCTCCCTGGCGAACCTGCCCGAGCAGGAGCTGACCGAGCCGCTGCTCTACGAGATGCTGCTCGCCGAGATCGCGCTGCAGCGCGGCGACCCCGCCCTGGCGGCGCAGACCTACGCCGATCTCGCCAACCGCACCCGGGATCCGCGCATCGCGCGCCGCGCGGTGGAGGTCGCCAACTTCGCCCGCGCGCCGCAGTTCGCCCTGGACGCGGCGCGCATCTGGCACGATGCGGACGCGCGCTCGGTGCAGGCACTGCAGACGCTGACCGCGCTGCTGGTCAACGCGCGCAAGGTCGACGAAGCCGAGCCCTACCTCGCCAAGCTCCTCGATCGCGACGGCGAAGCCGCGGCCGGGGGCTTCATGCAGCTCGGGCGGCTGCTCGCCGCCAACCCCGACAAGCGGGCCAACCTGCGCGTGGTGCGCGCGCTGGCGGCGCGCCATCCCGGGGTGCCGCAGGCGCAGCTGGCGATCGCGCAGGCGGCGCTCGCCGCGAGCGACGACGCCGCGGCGCTGGCGGCCGCGCGGCGCGCCGCCGCGATGCGCCCCGGCTGGGACGCGGCGGCGATCTACGAATCGCAGATCCTGCAGCGCCAGTCGGCGGCGCTTGGCGCGCGCTCGCTCGCCGCGTTCCTCGAGCAATACCCCGGTGCGCGCGAGGCGCGCCTCGCCTACGCCCGGCTGCTCACCGGCGAGCGCAGGTACGCCGAAGCGCGCGTGGAGTTCGACAAGCTGCTCGCCGCGTTTCCCGACAACGGCGACGTGCGCTACGCGGTGGGTCTGCTCGCGATGCAGCTCAAGGACTACGCCACCGCCGAAGCGAGCCTGAAGCGCCTGCTCGAGATGGGCTTTCGCGACCCGCATGGCGTGCGCTTCATGCTGGGGCAGGCGGCCGAGGAGCAGAAGAAATGGCAGGAAGCACTCAAGTGGTACGACGGCATCCCGCTCGGCGAGCATTACATGCCCTCGCGCCTGCGCATCGCCAACGTCATGAGCAAGCAGGGCAGGCTCGAGGAGGCGCGCGCCTACCTGCGCGCCCTCGACACCGAGGGCGACGAGCGCGTGCAGGTGCTGATCGCCGAAGCGCAGCTGCTGCGCGACGCCGACCAGCACCGTGACGCTTTCGACCTGCTCGGCAAGGCGCTGCAGGCGCAGCCGGAGCAGCCCGAGCTGCTCTACGACCACGCCATCACCGCCGAGAAGCTCGAGCGCTTCGACGTGCTCGAATCGAGCCTGCGCACGCTGATCCGCCTGAAGCCGGACTACGCGCACGCCTATAACGCGCTCGGCTATTCGTACGCCGAGCGCAACCTGCGCCTGCCCGAGGCGCGCAAGCTCATCGAGCGCGCGCTCGAGCTCTCGCCCGAGGACTTCTACATCATCGACAGCATGGGGTGGGTGCTGTACCGCATGGGCGACCTGAAGGGCGCCGAAGAGCACCTGCGCCGCGCGTATCTCGGGCGCCCGGATGCGGAGATCGGCGCGCACCTGGGCGAAGTGCTGTGGCAGAAGGGGGAGCGCGCCGAGGCCGAGCGCGTGTGGCGGGATGTGCTGAAGAGCCACCCCGAGAACGAGACGCTGCAGAAGACCCTGAAGCGCCTGCGTCCCTAGCGCGCCGGGGGCGGCGCCACGCGTGAACCCGATCCTGCGCGTCCTCGCCGTCGTCGCCGCGCTCGCCGCCGCCGCCTGCGCCGAGCTCACGGCGCGCGCGCCGGACGAGCGCGTGGAGTTCGAGTTCACGGCGCGCTTCGCGGCGCGCTACCGCGACGAGGCGGCCTCGGGACGGCTCGCCTGGCGCCATGACGCGGCGCGCGACGAAGTGCTGATCAGCTCGCCCTTGGGCCAGGGGCTGGCGCGCGTGACGCGCCGCGATGCGCTCGTCACCCTGGTCACCGCCGATGACCGGCGCTATACCGCCGCCGACGCCGAGGCGCTCACGGAAGAAGTGCTCGGCTTCCGGCTGCCGCTGCGCGGCCTGGCCGACTGGGTGCGGGCGCGGCCCGCGGACGGCGCGCCGGCGCAATCCACCTACGACGCGGCCGGGCGCCTTGCCGCGCTCGAGCAGCACGGCTGGAGGATCGAGTACCAGGAGTACGCGGCGGGGCGCCCGGCGCGCCTGCGCCTGCGCTATCCCGGGCTGGAGCTGCGGCTCGCCATCTCCGAGTGGCGATGAACTGGTTTCCCGCGCCGGGGAAGCTGAACCTGTTCGTGCACGTGCTCGGCCGGCGCGCCGACGGCATGCACGAGCTGCAGACCGTGTTCCGGCTCGTGGCGCGCGGCGATCGCGTCGGCATCCAGGTGCGCAGCGACCGCGACATCCGCAGGCACGATCCGCTGCCGGGCGTCGCCGCGGCGGACGACCTGTGCGTGCGCGCGGCACGGCTCCTGCAGGCCGAGAGCGGCACCGCGCAGGGCGCCGACCTCGCGCTCGACAAGCGCCTGCCGATCGGCGGCGGGATGGGCGGCGGATCGTCGGACGCCGCCACCACGCTCATCGTCCTGAACCGGCTGTGGGGCCTCGACTGGCCGCGCTTGCGCCTCCTGGAGCTCGCGCTGCGCCTCGGCGCCGATGTGCCGTTCTTCGTGTTCGGCGAGAATGCGATCGGCGAGGGCATCGGCGAGCGCCTGCGCGCGCTGGCCCTGCCCGCGGCCTGGTATCTCGTGCTGGTGCCGCCGGCGGCGCTGTCGACGCGCGCCGTGTTCGGCGATAACGCGTTGACACGTAATGCGAAACGACTCAAAATACCGCCCTTTTTCCCCGGCCTGGGCGGGAACGATCTCGAACCCGTGGCCGTGCGGCGCAGCCCGGAGATTGCGGCGCACCTCGCGTGGTTGCGCGCGCGGCGGCCGCAAGCGCGGATGACGGGATCGGGGGCGTGCGTGTTTGCAGAGTTCGCGTCGCAGGCAGAGGCGCAAGGCGTGCTTGGCGAGCTGCCCGGCACGATGCGCGGATTCGTCACGCGGGGGCTCGAGCGCCATCCGCTTTATGAACTTGAACCTTTGGGGAGTCGCCAAGTTGGTTAAGGCACCGGATTTTGATTCCGGCATTCGTAGGTTCGAGTCCTACCTCCCCAGCCAATTGCGCTAGAGCCCCGTGAACCGCATCGCCAACGCTCCCGCCACGATGATGGACCGCCTGATGGTGTTCACGGGGAACGCCAATCCGCGGCTCGCCCAGGACGTCGCCAAGCACCTCAACCTGTCGCTCGGGCGCGCCATCGTCGGGCGCTTCTCGGACGGCGAGGTGATGATCGAGATCATGGAAAACGTGCGCGGCAAGGACGTGTTCGTGCTGCAATCGACCTGCGCGCCCACCAACGACAGCCTGATGGAGCTGCTGGTGATGGTGGATGCGCTCAAGCGCTCCTCCGCCGCGCGCGTCACCGCGGCGATTCCGTACTTCGGCTACGCGCGCCAGGACCGCCGCCCGCGCTCGGCGCGCGTCGCCATCAGCGCCAAGGTGGTCGCCAACATGCTCACCTCGGTGGGCGTGGCGCGCGTGCTCACCATGGACCTGCACGCCGACCAGATCCAGGGGTTCTTCGACATGCCGGTGGACAATGTGTACGCGGCACCGGTCTTGCTCGGCGACGTGTGGAAGCAGGGCTACAAGGACCTGATCGTGGTGTCGCCGGACGTCGGCGGCGTGGTGCGCGCGCGCGCGCTCGCCAAGCGCCTGGAATCGGACCTGGCGATCATCGACAAGCGCCGTCCCAAGGCGAACGTCTCGGAAGTGATGAACGTCATCGGCGAGGTGACGGGCCGCACCTGCGTCATCATGGACGACATGGTGGACACCGCCGGCACCCTGGTGAAGGCGGCTCAGGTGCTGAAGGAAGAGGGCGCCACCAAGGTGGTGGCCTACTGCACGCACGCGGTGCTCTCCGGGGCGGCGGTGGAGCGCATCGACAGCTCGGACCTGGACGAGCTGGTGGTGACCGACACCATCCCGCTCCGGGAGGACGCGCGCGCCAGCGCCAAGATCCGCCAGCTGTCGGTGGCGGGACTGCTCGCGGAGACCATCCTGCGCATCTTCAACGAGGACTCGGTGAGTTCCCTGTTCATCGAATAGATTCATCAATCCCGCCGCGGCCTGGTCGCGGGACCGGCGGCTCAACAAGGAGCGGTGCATGAAATTCGAAATCAATGCCAGCCAGCGCAAGGTGCAAGGTACGGGTGCGAGCCGCCGCCTGCGCCGCGCGGGCCGCGTGCCCGGCATCGTCTACGGCGGCGACAAGGGCGCGGTGAACATCGAGCTCGAGCACAAGGACCTGCTGCGCAACCTGCACGACGAGAAGTTCCACGCCTCCATCCTGACGCTGAAGCTCGACGGCGGCGCCGAGCAGGTGCTGCTGCGCGCCTTCAACATGCATCCGGTGAAGTCGCAGGTGCAGCACGTGGACTTCCAGCGCGTCTCCAAGGACAAGAAGATCCACATGAAGGTGCCGCTGCACTTCGTCAATGCCGCGAACTCGCCGGGCGTGAAGGAGCAGGCCGGCGTGATCACGCACGTGCTGAACGAGATCGACATCACCTGCCTCCCCGACGACCTGCCGGAGTTCATCGAGGTGGACCTGGCGCAGATCGCGGTCGGCAACTCGGTGCACGCCCGGCAGCTGGTGCTGCCCAAGGGGGTGGAAGCGATCCTGCACAAGGACGAGGACCCGGTGGTGGCGACCTGCACGCTGCCGGCGCTGATCACCGAGGAGGAGGAAGTCACCGCCGAGGCCGTGCCGGCCGCGGGCGAGGTGCCGGCCACCGAGCAGGCGGCGCCGGAAAAGCCGGGCGAAGGCGCGCCGGCGGCCGCGGGCGACAAGGCGAAGGCTGCCGCCGCGGGCGACAAGGCGAAAGCCGCCGACAAGAGCGCCGACAAGGGCGCCGAAAAGTCGGACAAGAAAGAAAAGAAGTAGCCGCTGTCCAAGATCCGCCTCATCGTCGGCCTGGGCAACCCGGGCAAGGAGTACGAGCGCACCCGGCACAACGCCGGGTTCTGGCTGCTCGAGCGGCTGGCCCTTGCCCGTGGCATCACGCTCAAGAAGGACAACCACTACCAGGCGCTGGTCGGCAAGGACGGCGGCCTGTGGCTGGTGATGCCGCAGACTTTCATGAACGCCTCCGGCCGCGCGGTGCAGATGCTCGCCGGCTTCTTCAAGATCCCGCCCGAAGAGATCCTGGTAGTGCACGACGAGCTCGACTTCGCGCCGGGCACCGCGCGCCTGAAGCAGGGCGGCGGCATCGCCGGGCACAACGGCCTCAAGGACATCTCGCAGCGCCTCGGCACGCACGACTACTGGCGGCTAAGGATCGGCGTCGGCCGCCCGACGGGCGACTCCGGCGCGGACCACGTGCTGGAGAAGCCGCCCGCCGAGGAGCGCGAGGCGATCGAAGGCGCCATCGCGCGCGCGCTCGAGCACGTGCCGCTGATGATCGCGGGCGACCTGCAGGGCGCGATGCAGAAGCTGCATAGCGAGGACAAGCCCGTGGTGAAGAAGGCCGAGCCGCCGAAGCCGGAGGCGAAGAAGGCCGAGCCGAAGAAAGCCGAAGCGAAGAAAGCGCCGCCCAAGGAAGACAAGCCCGGGCTGCTCAAGGGCCTGCTCAAGGGTCTCACCGGCAGCAGGAAATGAGCCTGAAGTGCGGCATCGTCGGCTTGCCGAACGTCGGCAAGTCGACGCTCTTCAATGCGCTCACCAAGGCGTCGATCGCCGCCGAGAACTATCCGTTCTGCACCATCGAGCCGAACGTCGGCATCGTCGAGGTGCCCGATGCGCGCCTCGGCAGGATCGCGGCCATCGCCAGGCCGCAGAAGGTGATCCCGGCGGTCGTGGAGTTCGTGGACATCGCGGGACTGGTCGCGGGCGCCTCCAGGGGCGAGGGACTGGGCAACAAGTTCCTCGCCAACATCCGCGAGACCGACGCCATCGCGCACGTCGTGCGCTGCTTCGAGGACCCGAACGTGGTGCACGTCGCGGGCAGGGTGGACCCGGTGTCCGACATCGAGACCATCCACACCGAGCTTGCGCTCGCCGATCTCGAGTCGGTGGGCAAGCAGCTCGCGAAGTCCGCCAAGGTCGCACAGACCGGCGGCGACAAGGAAGCGCAGCGTCTCGTGGCGGTGCTCGAGAAGGCGCAAGGCGCGCTCGATCAGGGCCGGCCCGCGCGCTCGGTCGACTGGTCCAGGGAGGAGCTCGCGGTCCTGAAGCCGCTTTTCTTGCTCACCATGAAGCCCACCCTGTACGTCGCCAACGTCGCCGAGCACGGCTTCGAGGGCAACCCGCTCCTCGAGAAGGTCGAGGCTTACGCGGCGAAGGAAGGCGCGCCCGTGGTGGCGATCTGCGCCGCGCTCGAAGCGCAGATCGCCGACATGAGCGAGGCGGACAAGAAGGTGTTCCTCGCGGACGCGGGGCTCGAGGAGCCGGGACTGAACCGCCTGGCGCGTGCGGCGTATTCGCTCCTCGGTCTGCAGACCTACTTCACGGCGGGGCCGAAGGAAGTGCGCGCCTGGACCGTGCCGCGGGGCGCCACCGCGCCGCAGGCCGCGGGCGTGATCCACACCGATTTCGAGCGCGGCTTCATCCGCGCCGAGGTCGCGACCTACGACGACTTCGTCGCCCACGGCGGCGAGCAGGGGGCGAAGGAGGCCGGAAGGCTGCGCGTCGAGGGCAAGGACTACCTGGTGCGCGACGGCGACGTCATGCACTTTCGCTTCAACGTGTGATGCTCGAGTTCGGCACCGCGGCTGCCGCGGACGTGCCGCGGCTCGTAGAGCTGCTTGGGATTCTCTTCGCGCAGGAGCACGAGCTTTCGCCCGATGCCGACAAACAGCGCCGCGCGCTGGAGATGATCCTCGCTGATCCTTCCCGTGCCCGGATCTATGTCGCCCGCGAGGGCGCGAAGGCCGTTGCCATGGCGGCCTTGCACTTCACGGTAAGTACCGCCGAGGGTGCCAAGGTCGCCGGGCTCGAGGACTGCATCGTCCATCCGGAGCACCGACGCAAGGGCGTCGGCCGGGCATTGCTCGAATACGTCATCTCCCAGGCGCGCGCCGAGGGCGCGCTGCGCGTGATGCTCCTTACCGACGGCGACAACGCGCGCGCACAGGCGCTGTACCGAAAGATGGGCTTCACTCCGTCATCGATGCTCGCGATGCGGCTGAAGCTCTAGACCCCGCCCATGCAGATGTACTTCACCTCGACGAACTCCTCGCAGCCGTACTTCGAGCCCTCGCGCCCGAGGCCCGACTGCTTCACGCCGCCGAAGGGGGCGACTTCAGTGGTAATCAAACCGCTGTTCACGCCCACCATGCCGTACTCCAGCTGCTCGGCCACGCGCCAGCAGCGCCCGACATCGCGGCTGTAGAAGTACGCCGCGAGGCCGTACTCGGTGCGGTTGGCGAGCTCGACCACCTCGTCGTCGGTCTTGAAGCGGAACAGCGGCGCCACCGGGCCGAAGGTCTCCTCGCGGAAGATCTTCATCGTGGGCTTCACGCCGGTGAGCACGGTCGGCTCGTAATAGGTCCTGCCGAGCGCATGGCGCTTCGCGCCGGTGAGCGCTTTCGCGCCGCCGGCGAGGGCGTCGGCGACGTGTTCTTCGACCTTCGCCAGCGCGTTGTTGTCGATCAGCGGACCCTGGGTCACGCCCGCCTCGGTGCCGGTGCCGACCTTCAGCTCCTTCACCTTCTGCGCCAGCTTCTCGGCGAACTTGTCATACACGCCGTCCTGCACGAAGAGCCGGTTGGCGCAGACGCAGGTCTGGCCGGTGTTGCGGTACTTGGAAACCATCGCCCCCTCGACGGCCGCGTCGATGTCGGCATCGTCGAAGACGATGAAGGGCGCGTTGCCGCCGAGCTCGAGCGAGATTTTCTTCACCGTCGGCGCGGCCTGCTTCATGAGCAGCCGCCCGACCTCGGTCGAGCCGGTGAAGGAGATCTTGCGCACCGTCGGGCTGGAGCAAAGCTCGCCGCCGATCGCGGGCGCATCGCCCGTGATGATGTTCAGCACGCCTTTCGGGAAGCCGGCGCGCTCGGCGAGCTCGGCGAGCGCAAGCGCCGAGTACGGCGTCTGCTCGGCGGGCTTGAGGATCACGGTGCAGCCGGCGGCCAGGCCTGGCGCCACCTTGCGCGTGATCATCGAGTGCGGGAAGTTCCACGGCGTGATCGCCGCGCACACGCCCACCGGCTGCTTCACCACCACGATGCGGCGGTCCGGCCAGGGCGTCGGAATGGTGTCGCCGTAGATGCGCTTGGCTTCCTCCGCGAACCACTCGACGTAGGCGGCGCCGATGGTGACCTCGCCTTTCGACTCGGCGAGCGGCTTGCCCTGCTCGCTCGTCAGGATCAGCGCCAGATCGTCGACGTTGGCGAGGATCAGGTCGTTCCACTTCCTGAGGATCGCCGAGCGCTCCTTGCCGGTCTTGGCGCGCCAGGCGGGCAGCGCGGCCTCGGCCGCGGCGATCGCCTGCTTCGTCTCGGCCGCGCCCATGTCGGGCACGGTGCCGAGCTGCGCGCCGGTCGCCGGATTGCGCACGGCGAAGTTCCTGCCGCCGTCGGCGGCCGTCCAGGCGCCGCCGACGTAGCACTGCTCGCGGAACAGTTTCGGGTCCTTCAGGGGCAGGGCCGGGAGCCCCGCGCGGGAGGGTGCATTCATGGGGTACCTCGCTGGTTGCTGCCTGGAATTCTAGCGCCGCGCAAGCCGCACGGGCATTATGGGAAGGCCCGATGCGCACTATCGCGATGCCGCGAGGCAGGCCTCATGGGCAGGGGCGAATTACGGCGTATGCTGGATTAGCGAGTCGATCCGGGGGAGAGGTGAAAGTCCGTCGAGCAAAAAAGCGCGCCCCGTCGCTCCCCGGCAGCGCCGCCGGGTTGCTGAAGCGCCTGCGCCAGGCCGAGCGGCGCCTGCGCGAGGTCGAGGAACGCCACGAGATCGCCATGGGGGCGATCAACGAAAGCGTGTATGACTGGGACATCGCCGAAGACAGCGTCTACTTCTCGGACGGCATGGAGCGTGTGCTCAGCCTGCCGCCCGATGCCCTGAGGAAGAGCTTCAAGGACTGGCACGAGCGCATCCATCCGGACGATTTTGCACGCTACCGCGAAGCCACCGTCGCGCACCTGAAAGGGGCGACCAAGCACTTTGAGTGCGACTACCGGTATCGCGCGCTCGACGGCACCTGGCATTGGGCGAGAACGCATGGCCTCGCGATCCGCAACCGGCAGGGCCGGGCGATCCGAATGATCGGCTCGACCGGCGACATCACCGAACTGAAAGAACGGGAGCGCGAACTCGCCGAGCAAAGGGCGATCCTCGAGTCGACGCTCGAGCAGCAGCAAGCGACCACGGAGATCCTAAAGGCGACGCTCAGCTCGCCGACCGGTGTCGAGCCGGTATTCCAGGCAATCCTCACGAACGCCTCGCGGCTCTGCGAGGCAAGCTTCGCGGGGCTGTTTCTTTACGAGGGCGGGTTGCTGCGCAACGTGGCGCGCCAGAGCGCGTCGGCGGAATTTGCGCAAGTCCTGTTACGCATGCGCGCCGCACCGAGCCGGGAGACTACGACGCGGCGCTGCGCGCTGGAGCGAAGGACGATCCACACGGAGGATCTGCTTAACGATCCCGAGTTCTCTCCTCCCGAGCCTCAGCGCCGCGAAAACGTACGTACCGCGCTTTCCGTGCCGATGCTGCGCGAAGGCGTGCTGTTCGGCGTCATCACGCTATGGCGGGCCGAGGTCAGGCCGTTCACCGACAGACAAATCGCCCTGGTGGAGACCTTCGCCGACCAGGCGCTCATCGCGCTCGAGAACGTAAGGCTCTTCAACGAGACGAAGGAAGCGCTCGAGCGGCAAACGGCGACGGCCGAGATCCTGAGAGTGATCAGCAGCTCGCCGACCGACACGCAGCCGGTGTTCGACGCCATCGTGCAAGGCGGGCTGAAGCTGTTTTCCGGCGCCGCGATCAGCGTTGCGCTTCCGGACGGGGACATGATCCGGGCCGCCGCCGTCGCCGAGTCGGATCCCGGGCGCGCACAAGCCTGGCGCAACAGGTTCCCTTTCCCCCTGGCGCGCGACTACATGCACGGCGTTTCGATCCTCGCCTGTCGGGTCGTGGACGTGCCCGACGTCGAGAACGCGCCCGTAGAGTGGGCGGCCGGCAGCCGCAACTTCCTGGCGAGCGGTTATCGGGCGATCACGATCATGCCCATGATGCGGGGCGGGGCCGCGATCGGCGCGCTCAGCGTGGTGCGCCTCGCGCCTGGACCGCTGTCCGAAAAGCAGCTTGCGGTATTGAAGACCTTTGCCGACCAGGCCGTGATCGCGATCGAAAACGTCAGATTGCTCAACGAGACCAAGGAGGCGCTGGAACGTCAGACGGCGACCTCCGAAGTCCTGCGAGTCATCAGCAGTTCGCCCAATGACCTTCAGTCCGTGTTCGACGCGATCCTCGAGAACGCCACGCGCATCTGCGAGGCGCAGTTCGGAACACTGCTGCTCTACGATGGCGCGCAATTTCACGCGCAGGCGTTGCACAAGGTGCCGCCCGCGTTCGCGGAAGCGCTGCGGCGCGAGCCCCGCCGCGCAGGCCCGACGACTGGCCTGGGCCGCCTGGTCGCCACCAAACGGCCGGTTCACATACACGACCTGGCGGCCGAGGGCGCTTACGCCGCGCGCGAGCCGATGCGCGTCCAGACGGTCGAGCTCGGCGGCGTGCGGACTGCGCTCGTCGTGCCGCTGCTGAAGGGCGACGACCTCCTCGGCGGCCTGCAGATCTGCCGGCACGAGGTCAAGCCGTTCTCCGAGAAGCAGATCGGATTTGTCTGCACCTTCGCCGATCAGGCCGTCATCGCGATCGAGAACGCGCGGCTGTTTCATGAAATCCAGGAGAAAAGCCGTCAGCTCGAGATCGCCAACCGCCACAAGTCGGAATTCCTCGCCAACATGTCGCACGAGCTGCGCACGCCACTCAATGCGATCATCGGCTTTACCCGCATCGTCATGCGCCGCTCGCAGGAGCAGCTCGAGCCGAAGCAGTACGAGAACCTGGAGAAGATCCTCAGCAGCGGCCAGAATCTGCTCGCGCTGATCAACGCGATCCTCGATCTTTCCAAGGTGGAGGCCGGGCGCGTCGAGGTGAATGCCGTCGAAATCGCGCTCGCGCCGGTGCTCGACCAATGCCTGCGCACAGTCGAACCGCTGGTCAGGGCCGAGAGCGTGACGCTGCTGCGGGAGTTCGACGGCGCCCCGCCGCAGATGTACGCCGACGAGGAAAAGCTACGGCAGATCGTCATCAATCTGCTGAGCAACGCCGCCAAGTTCACCGCGAGCGGCAGCATCCGCCTCGAGGCCCGCGCGGCGAACGGCTCGGTCGACATCGCGGTCGCCGACACGGGCATCGGCATTCCCGCCGACAAGCTCGACGTGATCTTCGAGGAGTTCGAGCAGGCGGATGCGAGCAGCACGCGCGTTCATGGCGGCACCGGGCTTGGCCTCACAATCGCCCGGCGGCTCGCCCGTCTGATGGGCGGAGACATCCGGGCGCGGAGTACGCCGGGCAGCGGATCGACGTTCACGCTGACGCTGCCGGTCAGGTACGCCGCATGAAGACGGTGCTCATCGTGGAAGACGTCGAGCTCAATCGCGAGCTGCTGGTGCAGCTGCTGGAAGACGACTACCGCCTCGTGCTTGCCGAAGACGGCATCGGCGCCCTCGAGCGGGTCGCCGAAGCGCAGCCCGATCTGATCCTGATGGATCTGTCGCTGCCGCGCATGGACGGCTGGGAAGCGACACGCCGGCTGAAGGCGGACGAGCGCTTTGCGCGCATCCCGGTAATCGTGCTCTCGGCGCACGCCATGCGCGGCGACGAGGAACGGGCGCGGGCGAGCGGCTGCGACGATTTCCTCACCAAGCCGATCGACGAAACGCTGCTGCTGCGCAAGCTGGCGGGGTACCTTGGGAACTGAAGCCGGGACCGTCCTGATCGTCGACGACGAGCCGTTGAACGCCGATCTGCTCGAGCAGGAACTCGGCGCGGCGGGCTACCGGACGGTCTCGGCGGCGAGCGGCGAGGAGGCGCTCGCCGCGGCGGCGAAGCACGCGCCGGATCTGATCCTGCTGGACGTGGTGATGGGCGGAATCGACGGCTATGAAACCTGCCGGCGCCTGAAAGCGAGCGAGGCGACGCGCGCGATCCCCGTCATCTTCCTCACGGCACTCGCCGAGACGTTCGAAAAGGTTCGCGCCTTCGGCAGCGGGGCGGTCGACTACGTCACAAAGCCGTTCGACACGGAGGAGCTGCTCGCGCGCGTCGGCACCCACATCGCGCTCCAGCGCGAGATCGAGGCGCACCGCAAGTCGAAGGCGACCATCCACCTGCTGGTCGAGGAGGGCCGCACCGACCGCGATTCGATCGTCGGCGACTCGCCGGCGCTCGCGCGCGTACGCGAGCAGATCGCGCAGGTCGCGCCGACCGGCAGCACCGTGCTGATCCTGGGCGAGACCGGCACCGGCAAGGAGCTGGTGGCGCGTGCGATTCACGAGCTCGGCGCGCGGCGCGAGCGGCCCCTGGTCAGGATCAACTGCGCCGCGCTGCCGCGGGAGCTCGTCGAAAGCGAGTTGTTCGGCCACGAGAAGGGCGCTTTCACCGGTGCGCTGCAGCAGCGCCGCGGCCGCTTCGAGCTCGCCGACGGCGGCACGCTGCTGCTGGACGAAGTCGGCGAGCTGCCGCCGGAAGCCCAGGCCAAGCTCCTGCGCGTGCTGCAGGAACGCGAGTTCGAGCGCGTCGGCGGCACGCGCAGCCTGCGCGCCGACGTGCGCGTGATCGCGGCGACGAATCGGGAGCTGCAGGCCCAGGTCGCCGCCGGGGCCTTCCGCTCCGATCTCTACTACCGCCTGAACGTGTTTCCGATCGTGGTACCGCCGCTGCGCGAGCGCCGCGGCGACATTGCACGCCTGTTGCAGCATTTCGCGGTCAAGTCCGCGCGCAAGCTCGGCCGCACGCTGCACGGCATTTCCCCGAAGTTCATCGAGCGCGCGAGCGCTTACGACTGGCCCGGCAATATCCGCGAGCTGGAAAATCTGGTCGAGCGCGCGATGATCCTGTCGAGCGGAGCGCTGCTCGACGGCAGCGATCTGTTCGCGCAGGCGGCGGCATCTGCGCAGAAGGTCGCTCTCGCGGCGCCCGGGGAGGCAACGCTGGAAGATGTGGAGCGCGCGCACATCCGGCGCGTTCTCGAGGCCACGCGCTGGGTGATCGAGGGAGACCGGGGCGCCGCACGAATCCTCGGCCTCAATCCGAGCACGCTGCGCGGCCGCCTGCGCAAGCTCGACATCCGCAAGAGCTCCTAGCCGCTGCATTCAACAGATGGGGCCCGTCGCATTTGACGGAGCCGTGGTATTTCGCGGCCGGGGTTTTCTCCAAGTCTTTGATTCCTTGGCCTTCGTGACATGGCACGGCGCGTGCGAGTAGGCAAGTGCCGGGCGGGAATTCGATCCCGGCCAAGAAAGGGCAGACGTGACTTCAATCGAGATCGGCGGCACCCACGTCGAGTATTGCGAGCAGGGCAGCGGCGAGCCCGTCCTGCTGCTGCACAGCTCAGGCAGCTCGAGCGCCCAATGGCGTGCGCTCATCGAGCGCTTGAGCGCGCGTTTCCGGGTGGTCGCGCCGGACCTTTACGGCTACGGCGGCACCGCGCTCTGGCCGGGCCGCGGTCCCTTCCACCTCGCGCATGAAGCGGAAATCGCATGCGCCCTGCTCGGGAGAATCGGCGAGCCGGCGCATGTCGTAGGCCATTCGTATGGCGGCGCGGCCGCGCTGCATCTCGCGCGACTGCGCAGCGACCTGCTACGCAGTCTTGCGGTCATCGAGCCGGTGGCCTTTCACTTGCTGCGCGGCGGCGACGGGACGGACGCGCTCGCCCTGGGCGAAATCTCCGAAGTCGCCGCCACGGTAGCGCGCTCGCTCGCCTGCGGCGACTACCTGGGCGGTTACGGCCGATTTGTCGACTACTGGGGCGGCGCGGGCGCATGGGCCGGCGTCCCCGCCGCGAAACGCGACGCTCTTGCGGCACGTCTCGTGAAGGTAACGCTCGACTTTCACGCCACGCTCAACGAACCAGCGCGGCCCGACGACTTCCGCATGCTGGCGCTGCCCACCCTGATCGTGCAGGGCAAGCGCTCGCCGCTGCCGACGCGGCGCATCTGCGAGCTGCTGGCCCGCGCCTTGCCCGAGGTTCGCATGAAGACGATCGACGGCGCCGGGCACATGGCGCCGATGACACACCGCAACGAAGTCAACGACCTCGTCGTTGCGCATCTCGAAGCGAATCGGGCGGCGCGCCGCAGCAGCGGCGCGATGCTCGAAGTCGCCTAACCCGCCACAAAGGAGAGAACCATGGAAACGACGCAACAGAGCCAAGCAAGCGATCGCTACGCGAAATGCGTGGAGGTCTCGAAACGCATCCGCTGGGACATCGACCGCGATGTGATTCGCGGGCGCAGGTTCGACGTGACGAAGAAGTTCCTGCCCGACGGGCTGTCCAAGGTCGAGCGCCTGCCGTTCCTGAGCGCAGGCGAACGGCGCATGGTGAGCCAGATCCAGGGCCGCAGCTACGCCAACATCTTCGGGCTGGTCGAACGCTTCATCGGCGCCAAGGTCCTGGAGATCAGCCGCGAGCACTGGCTGGGCGACCAGACCGCGCTCGAGGCGCTGGTGCGCTTCACCGACGAGGAGCTCAAGCACCAGGAGCTGTTCCGCCGTGTGGAGGCGATGATCGCCGCCGACATGCCGGCCGGCTATGACTTCCTGCCGCAACCGGACGAAGTCGCCAGGGCTGTATTGAGCAAGTCGACCTGGGCGGTGCTCGCGCTGACCTGCCACATCGAGCTCTTCACGCAGGCGCATTACCGGCAGAGCATCGAGCCCGATGCAGCGCTCTCCGAGCTGTGGAAGGACGTGTTCCTGTTCCACTGGAAGGAAGAATCCCAGCACGCCATCCTCGACGAGCTGGAGTGGGCGCGCGAGAACGCCAGGCTCACGCCGGAGCAGCGCGAGCGCTCGGTCACCGATCTCATCGAGCTGGTCGGCGCGGTCGACGGCATCCTGCAGATGCAGGCGGCTGCCGACACCGAATACTTCCTGCGGGTGTGCGGCAGGACCTTCGACAAGGCGCAGGTACAGCAGTTGCGCGACACGATGCTGCACGCGTATCGCTGGCAGTACATCGTCTCGGGCGTGCAGGACGAGCGCTTCCAGAAGATCCTGGGCGGCATGATCACCGAGGCGCAAATGCAACGCATCGGCACCGCTCTGGCGCCGATCATGAACTGAAGCCGCCGGGAGAACGGGGTCAGAACAAGTGTCCTGACCCCTTTTTTACAACGTCCCCGGGAACGCGCCGCCGTCCATGAGCAGGTTCTGGCCGGTGATGTAGCCGGCGTACGCGCTGGCGAGGAAAGCGCAGGCGGCACCGAACTCCTCGATGGTGCCGAAGCGCTTCGAGGGGTTGGCGTCGGCGCGTATTTTGGCGAGCTCGGCCGCAGTCTTGCCCAGCTTCTTCGCGTTGAACTCCATGTTGCCGCGCAGCCGGTCGGTGTCGAACGAGCCCGGCAGCAGTCCGTTGATCGTCACGTTGTGCTGCGCCACCTGGCGCGACAGCCCGGCGATGAAGCCGGTCAATCCCGTGCGCGCACCGTTCGACAGGCCGAGCTCGGCGATCGGCATCTTCACCGCGCCCGAGGTGATGTTGACGATGCGGCCGAATTTCTTCGCGATCATGGCGTCGATCGTTGCCTTGATGAGCTCGATCGGCGTGAGCATGTTGGCGTCCACCGCCTTGATCCAGTCCTCGCGCGACCAGCTGCGGAAATCGCCCGGCGGCGGGCCGCCGGCATTGTTGACGAGGATGTCGGGGCTGGGGCAGGCGGCGAGCGCCGCGGCGCGGCCTGCCGGCGTGGTGATGTCGCCGGCCACCGCCGTCACCCTGGCGCCGGTCGCTTTCCTGATCTCCTCGGCGCTCGCCTCGAGCGCCTCCTTGCCGCGCGCGGTGATGACGAGGTTCACGCCTTCGCGCGCGAGCGCGAGCGCGCAGCCCTTGCCGAGTCCCTTCGATGCCGCGCATACGAGCGCGCTTTTTCCCTTGATGCCGAGATCCATGTCCTATCCTTTCTTCAAAGTCACCAACAATACCCCAGCCACCACCAGCGCGCCGCCTGCGAGCTGCAGCGGCGTGAGCGCGCCTTCCAGCAGCGCGAAATCGGCGAGCACCGTGGTCACCGGGCCCAAGCCCCCGATGAGCGCGAAATGGTTGGCGCCGATGCGCTTCAGCGCTTCGGCGACCAGGAACACGGGCAGCACCGTGCACACGGTGGCGAGCAATATCGCGTACAGCCACACTGCGCCCGGCAGCTGCAGCGCGGCGGGGCTTTCGAGCAGCGCGAACTGCACGAGCGCGGGCGCCGTCGACACCATCATGGTGTAGGCGGTGAAGCGCATCGAGCCGACGCGCTTCACGAGCTGGCTGCCGGTGACGAGGTACACCGCGTAGCACATGGCCGAGCCGAAGACGAGCGCCGCGCCGAG
>Ga0326597_10005900_pt1 | contig 16891 bp, 15 predicted proteins | sample RVTome_12_FD_203789 | JGI IMG/M metagenome (GOLD analysis project Ga0326597, IMG submission 203789) | Soil microbial communities from uranium-contaminated site in the Upper Colorado River Basin, Wyoming, United States - RVT100D185 | ecosystem: Environmental > Terrestrial > Soil > Contaminated >...
TGGCGCTCGGGATCGCCTGGGGGGTGAGCCGGTATCGCGGGCGGGCGCCGGCGGCCGAAACGGCTGGCGACCGGACCGTCGCGGTGCTCCCGTTCGAGAACCTCGGCCGGCCGGAGGATGCGTACTTCGCCGACGGCGTCACTGAGGAGATTACCAATCGCCTGACCGGAATCGGCGGACTCAAGGTGATCGCCAGGAGCAGTGCGAAGCAGTACAAGGGGACAACGAAGTCGCTCAAGGTCGTCGGTGAGGAGCTCGGCGCCGCTTACGTCCTCGAGGGAACGGTCCGTTGGGAAAGGACCGGCGACTCGACGAGTCAGGTGCGGGTGAGTCCCGAGCTGATACGCGTCGCGGACGGGACGAACGTCTGGGCCCACGGCTACGAGGCACGGATGGCCGGGGTCTTCCAGGTGCAATCGGACATTGCCGAGCAGGTTGCGGGGGCGCTCGACGTGGCCCTCGCCGCGCCGGAGCGAGAGGCGCTGGCCGATACGCCCACCGACAACCCGCAGGCGCACGACTACTACCTCCGCGGCAAGGAGTATTTCGACAGGACCGGGGGGACGGGCGAGGGCAATCTCCAGACCGCCGAAGGTCTCTTCCGCAAGGCGCTCGAGCTGGATCCACGGTTCGCGCTCGCCTGGGCGGCCCTCGCCCGCGTGCACGACAACATCTACTGGCAGTTCTACGATCGGACGGACGAGCGGCTGGGCCAGGAGAAGGAAGCGGCCGAGAAGGCGCTGAGCCTGGTGCCGAGCCTCCCCGAGGGGCACGTCGCGATGGGGTACTACCACTATCACGGTCATCTCGACTACGAGGCCGCACTGAAGGAGTTCGATCTGGCGCGCGCGACCAGGCCGAGCGACAGTCAGGTGCTGGCGGCGATCGCGTTCGTGCAGCGACGCCAGGGACGCTGGCAGGACGCCTACGCAAACCTCAAGCAGGCGGCCGCGCTCGACCCCCGCTCCTTACTCATGTTGAGAGAGGCGGGCTTCACGGCCATGCGGCTCAAGGCGTACCCGGAGGCGGAACGGTACTACACGCGGATCGTGGCGCTTGCACCCGACGAGGCCGCGGGCTACGGCGAACTGGCAAGGTTCCACCTGCTCTCGGCCGGCGATACGGCCAAGGCGCGCGAGGTCGTGCAGGCGGGATTGTCTCGGGTGGGTGCGGATGGTCTCATCCCGGCTCTCTATCGAACGGGGAATGTGTCACTGCTCCTCCTTTCCATCCCCAAGGCGGGCCCCGTTGACTACGCGGTCCCAGCGGGGGCCTCGGGACTCGACACCGCGGTCTACTTTCTCTGGCAAGCCGAGTTCAACCGTTACCATGAGGGGGCGCAGTCCTCCCGGATCCATGCCGACTCCGCACGCGTGGTGCTGGAGAGGCAGGTCCGGCAGCGACCCGCGGAGTGGGCTTACCATTCGCTGCTCGGCATCGCGGACGCGCTCGTGAATCGTCGGGAGGCGGCGGTCGCGGAGGCGAAGGCCGCCGTCGGCCTGCTTCCGCTGGAGAAGGATGCCGTCAGCGGCGAAGTGCCGATTTGGCTCCTCGCCAGGGTCTACACGATTCTCGGGGAGAAGGAGCTGGCGGTCGACCGCCTGAAGGTGCTGGTTGCCAACCATGGACAAACCACCGCGGCGAGCCTCCCGGTGGATCCCAATTGGGCGCCGCTCCGGGGCTATCCGGCATTCGAGCAACTGGCCGCGGGCCGCTGAGCCGGGCGCTACGCCTGGTCCGCGAGCGGGAACGATTCCCCAGCCAGGATCCGCGTTTCCATCGCCGCGAACGCCACCTCGGGGTCATAGCCCACGAACTTCCCCTTGGCCTGCTGCTCCGCGAGCCACCCCTCGAAGCCGGACTCGACGATCCCCTCGGACGTCTTCTGCCCGCGGGCGGCAGTGACGGCGAGGTGGTCGGCATAGGTGTTCTTGGGATGATCCCGGTGCCCCCGCACCCAGGTCCACTGGACATCGTGCAGCTTGGCGGATTTCACCAGCGTTTGCCACAACTCCAGGTTCTCGATCGGCCCCCCCTTCCTCGTCCACCCGCGCGCCGCCCACCCGGGCGCCCACTCGCGCATCCCTCGCACCAGGTACTCGGAGTCCGAGACCACCAGGCCGCGCATCCGGGCACCCTTCCGGGCCAGCAGCTGGAGCGCGGCGATGGCACCGCTCAGCGCCATGCGGTTGTTGGTGGTGGCGGGGGCGTGAATGAAGAAGTCGCGGCGCTGGATCCGGCCGTTGCCGCTCCGCGCCTCGATCAATCCACCACCCCCGCCCGGATTCTCGCCTTCGCGTCCGTTGCCGAGGCAGCTCTCGTCGAGATGGAGGATCGCGACGCCGGTGCTCAAGCGGTCGCGGGGTCCTGCAGCTGGTCCATCGTCTCCACGATTCGTCCCACCAACCCGTAGCGCACCGCCGCCTTCGCGTCGAGCCAGAAGTTCCGGTGGGTGTCCTCCTCGATGCGCTCGAGGGGCTGCCCCGTCTCCCGCGCGAAAATCCGGTTGAGCCGGTCGCGCATGCGGAGAATTTCCTTGGCCTCGATCTCGATATCGCTCGCGGTGCCTCCGGCCCCGCCAGCAGGCTGGTGGAGGAGGAACCGGGTGTTCGGCAGGCAGAAGCGGCGCTCCTTCGGAGCGGCCACGTAAATGAGCGCCCCGGCGCTGGCCACCCACCCCGTCCCGATCATCCGCACCGGACAGCGGACGAAACGCAGCAGGTCGTGGATCGTGTCTCCCGCTTCGACGTGGCCGCCCTGGGAGTTGATGTAGACCGTGACGGGCTCGCTCGACTCGGCGGCCAGCGCGAGCAGCCGCGAGGTGACGCCGGAGGCGAGCGCCTGGGTGATCTCGCCGCTGATGACGATGGTCCTCGCGCGGAGAAGGCGTTCGCCGAGGAGGTCGGAGGAGGTGGCCGGCTTGTCGTCGCTGATCTGGGAACTCATGGGTGCTCCGGTACGGGGGAATGCTGAACAGTAACCGCGGGCGGCACGGGTGCGAGCTACTCGAGCACCTGCATCGCGTCGATCTCGTTGAGGATGAAGGTGAGCTCCTCGCCGGTCATCGGCAGGCGGCCCACCAGCACATCGTGCCGCCCGGCCGACGTGACCCTGAGGGCCACCACGATGTACTCGGTTCCCCGGCGCATGAGCGCGACTCGGCGCCCGTTCCGCGCGGCGTGCTCCAGCTGATCCATGCGTTGGGCTGTCCAGCGGAGAGGAGACATGGGGGGAATACTACAGCGATCGAGCGACGCGAATCCGGCCGGCCGGCCCCTGTGTCAGCCGGCCGATCGTCACCGCCACCGGGGTCTCGGCCGCCCGCAGCGCGTCGAGGAGGGCGGCCTCGTTCTCCGGCGGAACCGCCAGGAGCAATCCGCCGGAGGTCTGCGGGTCCACGCAGAGCAACTGGTCGGTGGGAGAGAGGTCGTCCGCCCACTCGACCCCGGCGGCGGCCTCGAGGTTTCTCGCGGTGCCGCCCGGCACGATGCCGCGGGAGGCGAGGTTCCGGGCGTGGTCGAGAACCGGCAGCGCGTCGAAGGCGATCTCCGCCCCCACGCCGCTGGCGGCGAGCATGTGCGAGAGGTGGCCGAGCAGCCCGAACCCGGTGACGTCGGTGGCCGCGCTGACCCCCACCGCAAGCGCCGCCTTCGCGGCCCCCTCGTTGAGCGTGGTCATCGACCGCACCGCCTCCGCCAGCCCGGCCTCGAGCAGCGCGTCGCGCTTGAGCGCAGTCGTGAGGATGCCGGTTCCGAGCGGCTTGGTGAGCACCAGGAGGTCCCCGGCGCAGGCACCGCCGTTGGTGAGCATGCGATCCGGATGAACCTCACCAAGGACGCACATCCCGAAGAGCGGTTCGAGTGAATCGATCGAGTGCCCTCCGAGCACGAGACATCGCGCCCGGCTTGCCACTTCGCCGGCCCCATCGAGCACCTGGCCGAGGAGGTCGAACGGCGCCCTGTCCCGGGGCCAGCCGACGAGGTTGAGGGCGAAAAGCGGGGTGCCGCCCATGGCGTAGACGTCGCTCAGCGCGTTGGTCGCGGCGATCGCCCCCCAGGTGGCGGCGTCGTCCACGATGGGCGTGAAGAAGTCCACGGTCGCCACCAGCGCGCGGGCATCGGTCATCCGGAAGACTGCCGCGTCGTCCCGGGAGGCGGCATCCACCAGTACCCTCGCATCGCTCACCCCCGGCACGTGCCGTAACACCTCGGCGAGCTCCACGGAACCGAGCTTGCAGGCGCAGCCGGCGCCGTGCGAAAGCGCGGTGAGCCGGAACTTGTCCGTCACGCTCGGCCTCCGGCCCAGAGCACCGCGCGCAGCCCGATGAGCGCGCGCTCCTGCCGCGCCGGGCCACCGAAGGAGCCGTCCGCCCGTTGTCGCTCCGCCAGGGCGGGCAGGGCGCGCCGCACCGCCTCACGGGCCTCGGGCAAGCCGGTCGCCATCAGGGCATCGAGAGTGGGGAAGAGGTCGGCATGCGGCCAGCTCCCCGCCGGGTCCTGGTGAGCGGCCACGAGGGCGACGACCGGGGCCACGACCCCGCGCTGCGCCGGCCCCGCGTCCGCCAGCGCGTGCAATCCCGCCACCATCGTATCCGGCGCGAAGAATCCTCTCCAGGCGGTCCACCCCGCCGCGAGCGCAACGAGGCTGCGAACGTGTCGGTCAATCGCCGGCCGGTTCCCCGCTCCGGTCCCAAGCGCGGCGCGCAGTGCCAGGCAGCTCAGGGCGAATCGCGCCGCCGGCTCGGCGCGGAACATCTTGCCGTTTGGAAAGGTGACCGGCGCCAGCCGGATGCCAGGCGGGCCCGGGGCGAAGAATCCATGCAGGTAGTGCTCGCAGGCGCGCTTGGCATGCCGCTCCTTATCGCACCCCTCGCCGAACGCTCCCGGCTGCCCCTGAAGCGCGAGCACCCACCGCATCAGTGCGCCAAGCGCGGTATCCCCGGTGCCGCGGCTCAGATGGGCAAGCTCATGCACCCGCCAGATCGTCGGCAAGGCACCGCCGCCGACGCTGCCGTCCGGTCGGATGTCGGCCTCCAGCGCCGCGATGAGCCTGCGGGTGATTTCCTGGTCGCGAGGGCTCTCCGCGTGGAGCGCGGCGCGGGCGAGCACCCCCTGTCGGGTCGGCTCGGCGCTGAAAAAAAGCGCGAGTCGGTCGACGGACGGCGTCGTCACTGCCAGGAAGCGCGGAGCGAGTCCGCCGAAAAGAGCTGGCCGCGGGCCATGACCTGTTCGATGGCGAGAGTGTTCTGTATGCGAGACATCGGATCGCGGGTGAGGACGACGAGGTCGGCCGCCTTGCCGGGGGCGATGAGGCCCAGCGAGTCCACGCCGAGCAGCAGCGCTCCGTTCCGGGTCGCGGCCAGGAGAGCCTGGCGGGGAGTGAGGCCCGCGGCCACGAGGAGCTGCAGCTCGCGGTGCTCGCTGTAGCCCGGGATCAGCAGCTGGTTCGCCGCGTCGGTGCCGGCGGCGATGTTGCCTCCGGCCGCCGCATAGAGCCGGAGGAAGCGATCCTGATTGGGCCGGGCCCGCCGGAAGGCTTCGAAGTCGGCGGTCTTCCATCCCGCTCGCGCGATCATGCCGGGCAGGTTCCAGCGCCGCCGTTCTTCCTCCGGTACGAACCGGAGCATCGAGTCCTGCAATATCGCGGGATCGTCGAGGCGGCTGAAGGTATCGTGCAGCACGAGCGTGGGGATGACCGCCACTTTCTTCGCGGCGAGCGCCTGGGCGACACGCCCCAGTGCCGCCGAATCGAGCGAGGGCCAGGCGCGCTCGAAGGCGGTCCAGCCGGCGAAGAAGCCCTGGCGATGTGCCGCATAGAGTACCGCCGCGTCGGCGGAGGCCGCCTCGGGAACGCCGCTCAGGTGCTCGATGGAGGCGATGCCGAGGTTCGCGGCCGTCACCGCATCGGTGAGCCCGAGGTGGCCCGTCACCGGTGTATTGAACGTGGTGGCTTCGTCGAGCACCGGCCGGAGCAACGCCGAGTCGACCCGGGTGTACACCTTGATCAGGTTCACCCCGGCGTTCACCAGGCGGTCCACCCGTTTCCTGGCCGCCTTGCCATCCGCGGCAGGCAGCGCGTCGGCGTAGGTGGAGGGCACGCCGTCGATCATCGCGCCCGCGGTGTAGATGCGGGGGCCGGCGAGCTCCCCGCGATTCACCTCCCGGCGGATCTGGAGAATCGTGTCCAGCGTGCCGTGGACGTCGCGAACGGAGGTGACGCCCCAGGCGAGGTATCGGGGCAGCGCCCACCGGGCGACGTGCGCATGCGCATCGATGAGGCCGGGGATGATCCAGCGCCCGGTGGCATCCACCTCGCTCGTTCGGGGGGGCAGCCGGAAATCGGCCCGTACCCCGACGGATTCGATGGTTCCTCGCCGGACCACGACCACCGCGTTGCGGAGCGGCGGCCCACCCGACCCATCGATGAGGGTGGCCCCGACCAGCGCCGTGCCGTCCGGCGGAAGCTTGCGACAGCCCGCTGGAAGGCAGAGCGCGAGCAGCACCGCGGCGCCGCGGGCGGCCCGGGAAAATGGGATGTGCATGCCGAGGGTCGGTGACAGGATGGTGGAAGTGAGCGGGGAGGGGTGGGAGATGCAAGTTCCTCGTGGTGCGGCGTTATACTTGGACGATGACCGATCTTCGCCTCGACCCAGTAGCGGAATCGAGCGGCCGGCCACCGGTGCGTACCCCGCTGATCTCGGACTACGGAGTGATCGGCGACATGCGGACCGCGGCGCTGATCGGGCTCGACGGGGGCATCGACTGGTGTTGTCTCCCCCGCTTCGACAGCGGCAGCGTCTTCGCGGCGCTGCTCGACCGCGAGCGGGGCGGGACCTGGGCGATCCGCCCCCGCGGGGAGTGGACCTCCACCCAGCGCTACCTCCCTCGCACCAACATCCTCGAGACCACCTTCCGGACATCGGACGGCGTCGTCGTCCTGACCGATTTCATGCCGGTGGACGAAGACGGGCGCCCCTCCGGCCCGCACCCCGAGATTCACCGGCAGCTTCGATGCCCCCGGGGCCGGGTGCCGATGCAGATGGTCTTCATGCCGCGCTTCGAGTACGGGGCCCGCACCACCCGGCTCGAGCTGCTCCGCGCCGGGCTCTTCGCCACCGACCGCACCGATCAGGTACTCACCCTGTCGAGCGCGCGGCCCTTTCAGTGGGTCGTGGAACAGTCCACGGCGACCGCCCAGTTCGACATCGAAAAGGGCGACGAGCGGTGGCTGGTGCTGCGGTACGACGACGACGACATCCATCCCGTCGACCGGTACGAGAGCGCGCGCAAGCTCGATATCACGGCGGCCTACTGGGCCCGCTGGGCGGCGGGCGTGCGCTACAGCGGCCCCTTCCGCGGCATCGTCAAGCGCTCGGCGCTTGCGCTCAAGCTGCTGACTCACGCGGAAACCGGGGCGATCATCGCGGCGGCCACGACGTCGCTCCCCGAGACGATCGGCGGGGTGCGCAATTGGGACTATCGCTTCGTCTGGCTGCGCGACGCGGCGTTTACGCTCGCCGCCCTCGACGCGGTGGGCCATCATCGCGAGGCCGATGACTTCATGCGCTTCCTGAAGCGGGTCTGCCGCCACGAGGGCGGCGGGCACCTTCAGATCATGTACGGCATCGACGGCCGCCGCGACCTGGTCGAGCGCCAGCTCGACCATCTCCACGGGTACCTCGGCTCACGCCCCGTCCGCGTCGGAAACGGCGCGGTCGGCCAACTGCAGCTCGACGTCTACGGTGAAGTCCTCGAGACGGCCGACATCTGGCGCCGGAACCACGAGATGACCGAAGGCACCTGGCGCGTCCTCCGCGGACTGGTGGATTGGGTGAGCCACAACTGGCACCTCCCCGACTCCAGCATTTGGGAAGTGCGGGGCGAGACTCGGCACTACGTATTCAGCAAGGTGATGAGCTGGGTGGCGCTCGACCGGGGCGTGCGGATGGCGGAGGAGCTGGGGCTCGAATCGGATGGGGGGGGGTGGCGCACCGCCCGCGACACGCTGCACGCGGAAATCATGGAGAAGGGGTGGAGCGAGCGGCACCAATCGTTCGTGCAGGCCTATGGCGACGACGCCCTCGACGCCGCCGCGCTCGCCATTCCGATGGTGCGCTTCCTGCCGTGGAGCCATCCGCGCTCGCAGGGCACCGTTCGCGCCATCGCCCGGGAGCTCACGAGCGCCGATGGGGAGCTGGTCTACCGGTATCGCCATCCGGATGGCCTGGAGGGCGAGGAGGGGGCCTTCTCGATCTGCACTTTCTGGCTGGCCCAGTCCCTCGCGATGATCGGCGACCGGGACCGCGCGGAGCGGGTCTTTCGCCGGATGCTGCGGCACGCCAACCACGTCGGACTCTACTCCGAGGAGATCGACCCGCTCACCGGCCAGTTCCTGGGCAACTTCCCGCAGGCGTTCACCCACATCGCGCTGATCAACTGCGCGTCGGCGTTGGCTCGGGTGGACTCCGCGAAGTAAGCGCCCGAGGGCGAGCTATCTCCGGCGGCCGCTCTTCTTCGCCTTCTTCTTGGCGACCCGCTTGGCGGGCTTCCTCGCGGACTTCCTCGGTGGCTTCTTCCGCGCGGCCTTCTTCGCGGGCTTCTTTCTGGAGGCTTTTCGGGCAGGCTGCTTTTTCTTCGCGGCCTTCGTGCTTCTCTTCTTGGCCGCCTTCTTGGCCGCCTTCTTGGCCGGACGAGCGGGCTTGCTCACGGGAGCCGATGCCTGGGCGGCACGCCCTGGCACCGCGGCAGGCGCGGGAGCAGGTGTGGCCAGGGGTGCGGGTAGCGGTGGGCGCTCCATCGGGAGTGGGTCCATCCACCCGGAGCCCGACCACCCCATTTCCATATAATGAAGGTCCGCCATCTAATACTCCCTTCCAACACGTTTGCGGCGTGACCCGCCGTTGGTCGTAGGTCTCGGGGGCGCCTGCGAGTGATCGGGATATAACTTGCACATCTTCGACGCTTGTGCAAGGCTTTGACGCCGACGCCCACAGGGACCCTGCACCGGCCCCTCCGCCATCTTCCTAAGTCGTTCAATTGCAAATTGTTGGAACGGTCGACCGCGGCGCCTTCATGGTTCCGGTCCTCCCATCGGTGCGACCAACCCCTGGCCGCGCTATTATTACCCGGGCCACCACTCCTCTCTCTCGTTACCGGCGACCCCGTGACACGCTTCCGCATCGGATCGGTCCGCAGTTCGCGCCGTTCCCCCCAGCGGGCACTGTCCCGACTGGTCACTTCGATCGCCGTTGGCGCGGCCGTTCCGTTTTCTCCTCTGCGCGCGCAGACCGCCTCCGAGTTGCAGGTCACCCCGGAGACGATGACCCTCGGCGTCGGCCAGCGGCAGACCATTTTCGTCGCGGCGTACGACCGGCAGGGGAATCTCATCTCATCGGCCAAATTCACCTTCCGGAGCTCCGACACCCTCATCGCCAAAGTCGGTCCGGACGGCACCGTCCTCGGGGTGAGTCCCGGGCTGGCGAAGGTCGAGGCACGGTTCCAGGCCCGCCGCGCGTCGCTTGCCGTGCTGATCACCGGGAGCGTACGCGGCGATGGGCCGGGCCGGGGCGCCGCGCCACCCGGCTCGGTACTCACGCTCGATCCCGGGTCGCTGGTCCTGTTGCCGGGTGAGGCGGTCTCGATCACCCCCCAGGGACTGAAGGAAGACGGCTCGCCGGCGGCCACCGGCAAGGTGACCTGGAAGTCCCTCAAGGCCGAAGTGGCCTCGGTGGATTCGAATGGTGGCGTACTCGCGATCGCGGCGGGAAAGAGCATCATCCAGGCGGCGACATCCACGGGACTCATGGCGACCGCTCCCGTCGACGTGGTTCCCGCCGAAGTCACCCTGTCGGAAGGGCGCCTCGTGCTGGCGCCGGAGGACGTCTACACGCTGCGGGTGCTGGCACCGTCGCAGGGGAACCGGGAGGTGCATGGCGCGGTTCGCTGGACCTCGGCGGATTCCGCCGTCGCCGTCGTCGACTCCGCGGGAGTCATCACGGCGCGCCGGCCCGGGCAGACCGAGGTCGTTGCCGCCGGCTTCGGCCAGGAGCGCCGAGCCACCGTACTGGTCCATCGCCTGCCGCAATCGCTGGTCGTGTCGCCCCGGCAGACGCCGGGTCCGCTGCTGGTGCCGTTCCAGGGCGTGCGGAAGTTCACCGCCGTGGCCGAGGCCGCCGATTCGACGCCCATTCCCGAGGCGCGGGTCACCTGGGAGATCGGCGACACCAACGTGATCGTCCGCGACTCGGCCAAGAGCACGATCACCGCCAGGGGCCCGGGCACGACCATGCTGAGCGCCCGCCTCCGCGGCTTCGAGCCCGTGGTGTGGACGATTCAGGTGGTTCCGGGGGTGCTCGCGCTCGATCGCGCGCGTGGGGGACTCGCGCCCGGCGAGCGGGTCACGCTCGCGGCCCGGCTCCTCGACGATCAGGGCAAGTCGGTGGGACCTACCGGCTCGCTCGAGTGGGTCAGCGAGAAGGCCTCCGTGGCCACCGTTTCGGCCACCGGCGAACTCGTGGCAGTCGGCCCCGGCAAGACGGTGGTCACGGCCTCCACTCCCTGGGGCGGCAAGGCGAGCGCCGAAATGTTCGTCGTCGCCGATCTGCTCGTGACCTCGAATCGCGGAGGCGCCCCCGGGATCTACCAGGTCCGCTCGAACGGCGCCGATTCCCTCGTTCCCCTGCTCGTGGACAGCGCCGCCAACCTCCAGGCCGTGCTCTCGCCCGACCGGACACGGGTCGCGCTCAGCTCCAATCGCGGCGGAAGCTACGATCTCTGGGTGATGGACGCCGACGGGCGCAACCTTCGCCGCCTGACCACCGACCCGGGCACCGAGGGGGAGCCTGCCTGGACCCCCGACGGCGCACGCATCGTCTACACCGCCTCGCCGAAGACCGGCTTCCCCCAGTTGGCGAGCATCCGGACCGACGGCACCGACAACCGGGCACTCACGATGCCCGCCGGCGGCAATCGGTCGGCCGACGTCTCGCCCGACGGCGCGTCTGTCGCATTCGTCTCCACCCGTGACGGCAACTCGAAGATCTACACGATGGCACTCGATGGTGGCGGGCAGCGCCGCTTAACGAAGGGATCGGACCGGGAGTCGAATCCGCACTATCTCCCCAACGGTGACCTGATCTTCGTCACCGAGAAGGGCGGCGGCAGCCGGCTCCACCGGCTCACGACGGGTGCGGCCCAGGGAGTGACGGTCTTCGAGACCAACCAGCCGGTCGTCGCGCTCGGGGTCTCCAGAGACGGCAGCCGGGTGGCCTATACCGCCGGCAAGCTCGCCGAGCCGGGAAAGAAGTCGAAGCTCGCCCTGGTGGTTCAGGCACTGGCTGCCCGGAGCGCGCCCGCTCCGGTGCCGTTGCGTCCCGGAGAGCAGATCCTGAGCGTGTCGTTCTGACGGGCTTGCGGCCGATGAAGGCGCTGGCGCTGACGGGGACCGGGGGACTCGAGCACCTTACCGTAGTGGAATTGCCGCTGCCGCTGCCGCCTGGTCCCGGTGAGGCGATGGTCCGGATGCACTCCGCCGCGCTCAACCGGCTCGATCTGTTCGTGGCCAACGGGCTACCCGGGGTCACGCTCCAGTTTCCCCACATCGTGGGTTCCGACGGGGCCGGGACGGTCGAGAGCGTGGGCCCGGGAGTGTCGGTGCTGCGGCCCGGCGATCGGGTGATGATCAATCCCGGACTGTCGTGCGGGCGCTGCCTCGCCTGCGGCGATGGCGAAGAGTCGCTCTGCGGCAGCTTGCGGGTGGTCGGTGAGCATCGTGGCGGGACGGCGGCGGAATACCTGGTGCTGCCCGCGGACAATCTGGCCCTCGTGCCGGAGCGAATGCCGTGGGACCGCGCCGCCGCCTTCTCGCTGGCCACGCTCACCGCCTGGCGCATGCTCGCCACCCGCGCCCGCCTCGCCCCCGGCGAGACCGTGCTGATCTGGGGGATCGGTGGTGGCGTGGCCATGGCGGCACTCCAGGTGGCCGTGCTCCTTGGCGCCCGCGTCATCGTCACGAGCGGGTCGGACGAGAAACTGGCCGTGGCCCGCCGGGAGGGCGCCGCGGCCACGATCAATCACGCGTCGGGCGACGTGGCCGCCGAAGTACGGGCGCTTACCGGCGGCCTCGGCGCGGACGTCGTGGTGGACAGCGTCGGCGAGCAGAGCTGGCCGAAGTCGCAGCGGGCGTTGCGCCGGGGCGGGCGATTCGTGATCTGTGGCGCCACCACGGGCCCGATCGTCTCGCTCGACATTCGACGCCTGTTCTGGCATCAGTGGAGCATGCTCGGTTCGACGCTCGGCAATCGCCGGGAATACGCCGAGATCGTACGGCTGGCGCATGAAGGAATGCTGTGGCCGGTGGTGGACCGCTCCGTTGGATTGGGCGACGGCGTTGCCGCGCTCGAGCGCCTCCAGCGGGGAGAACAGACCGGGAAACTCGTGATCGAGGTGGCCTCGTGAACGAACTGTGGGAGCGGCTGCGTGTCGGCGCCCAGCAGATCGGCAGCGTCGTGCCGGCGTTGCTGGGCGCCGCGGTCATTCTCCTGACCGGCTACTTTCTCGCCCGGCAGGTGCAGCGCTGGGCCGACGACGTGCTCAAGCGGCTCGACTTCAACCGGGTGGCCGCGGCCGGTGGACTCGATGAGGTCGTGGGCCGCACCGGCTCCCGGCTCGACCCGGTGCGCGCGCTCGCCAAGCTGGTCTTCTGGCTGGTGATGCTCGTCGTCATCCTGCTTGCCAGCACCGCGCTCGGCCTCGAGAGCATCAATCAGATGTTCGGGACGATGCTCGGCTTCATCCCCACCCTCATCGCCGCGATCGTGATCGTGATCCTCGGCATGATCGTTGGGGAGTTCGTGCGGGGAGTGATCCTCGCGTCGGCCGGGACCGTCGCCGGTGTGCCGACGCTGGCGAAGATGGCCAAGGGCGCGGTGGTACTGGTGTCGATGTTCCTGGCTCTGGAGCAGGTCGGGGTGGCGGGGGAGATCATTACCGCCGCGTTCACGCTGGTCGTGGGCGCGGTGGCCCTGGCCGTCGGACTGGCCTTCGGACTCGGCAACCGGGAACTGGCCGGCGAGATCACCCGGCGTTGGTACGAGGAGGGACGCCGCCGGGACCGGCGGCGCAGCGACCGGCCGGGTCCCAACACCCCGCCGGGCGACGACCCGCCGATCCTCGACTGAGCGGCTAGTTCACCTTGAAGCGCCCGACGGTCCGCAGGCCGTTGGCCTCCTTGACCGTCCCGTAGACCGCGCCCGCCTTCCCGAAGCCGGCGAGCGCGGCCCCCGCCGGGAACGCCACCTCGCGCTGCCACGTCCCCTTCCGGTCGAAGACGTCGTACACGATCGCCGCGGTCTCTTGCGCTCGCGGTCGCTGCAGCCACACCTCGCCGGTGGGGCGGGCCAGCGCGAAATCGAAGGGCGGCTTGGTGTCCGCGAAAGGGTACTCGATCTTGAGCTCCTGCGGCATGCCGTACTGCTTCCCCTGCTCCCGGACCTGGGCGAGCACCCGATCCCGATCGGCCTGGGTCACCGGAATCCTGGCGTAGTCTCGGCCTTTCCCCCGGAGCCAGGTGCCGTCGGGCGCGCGCCAGTCGACCCTGTTTTCGTGTCCCCGCGCCACCCACGCCGTTCCGTCGGACAATACTCCGAAGAAATCATTGGGCGCGAAGACCTTCACCGCCTCCTGCACCTGTTCGCCGAACTTCGCGCTGCCGAACTCGGGTGCGCGCAGCTTGGCGACGGTGTCCACCTTGCTGCCCTTGAGCGCGATGCGCAGCACCGCAATGCTGTCGGGACGAACGGCCTTCCCCGGCTCGCCGCCGCCGAGGATCTCCTGATAGTCGATCTTGTACCCGTGGCCGACGGTATCGTACACCAGCACCGGCGTCTGCCCTCCGAATGGTGGGATCGAAAGCACGGCCATCGCCTGCCCGCGCTCGCTCCAGAGTGTGGTGCGCTGACCGGCGAAATCCACCAGCGCGATGGTGTCCCCCGACAGGTGGGCCACCCATCCCGGGAACTTGTATTGAGCCGCCGGCGCGCTCGCGGAGAGGGAGTCCACCCGGGATCCGAGCGTGTCGATCTTGCCGCTCTTGAAGTCGGCGGTCACGAAGAGCTTGCTCTTCGTATCCACGAACGCGACCCGACCGTCTCTCAATTCGACGACGTTGCTCACCTGGCCGAACGCCACCGGCAGCTTCGTGTCGAGCGTCGCGGCACCCTGACTCTCGGCCGTCGCGCAGCCGCAGGCGACGAGGACTGCGAAGACAAACATCGTGGAGACCACCTTCATGCGGGCATTCCTCCGTTGATCGAAATGATGCGGCGCCGCCGGTCAGGGCGAGGCGGTTTCCGCCGGAATCGCGAACCTGAGCAGATGCGCGCCCTCGCGCGTCGGCTCGACGACCAGCAACTCACCGTTCCCCACCGCGACAATACGTCCCTGTCCGGGCAGCTGGATCTCGCGGCGAAGCCGCCCCTCCCTGTCCACTACGTGATATCGCCGTGCGGAGTCGGCGGGGGCGCGACTCTTCTCCAGCCAGACCTCGCCGTTGGCCGCGGTGAGCCCCGCCTCGAAGGGTGGCTTGATGGCGGCGAAGGGAAGCTGCTCCGCCGTGTTCCGAAGCTCCGGGGGGAACTTCCGGAGGAAGAGCTCCCGGTCATAGCGCGTCACCTCGAGCACGCGATCGGGCAGGGGCTTTCCCTGCCGCCACCGGCCGTCGGGGTCGCGCCACGCGACCCGGTTTTCGTATACCCGGGCCACCCAGACCGATCCATTGGGGAGGACCCCCCACCGGTCGGATCCGCTGAACACCCGCCGCTCGAATCGCCGGCCGGCATCGCCCGCCACCTCGGCGAGGTCGGCGGGGGCCAGTCGCGCCAGCGTGTCGGCCCTGGCCTCGCGGAGGGCTGCGCGCAGGACGACGGCGGAGTCTCGATTGCCGAGCCCGTCGGGCCCCGGCCTCGGAGATAGTTCGTAATAGAAGCGCCCGGCCCCATCCCCGGCACGCGGAAGCGCGCCGCGCAGGGCGTCGGACGCCGGCATCGTGCCGACCGCACGCCCCTCCAGCGTCCAGAGCGTCGAGCGACGCAATCCCCAGTCGCCGACACCGAGCGTGGCCCCCGACCGGAACAGTGTGGAAGGGTTCCGGATCTCCTCCGCGCCCCGCCCGCCGAGCCGACGGACCTCGTGCGAGGCCAGGTCGGCGATCGCGACCGCTTCGTCGTTTGGGGCCAGTACCGCCCACCGGTTGCGGCCGAGCCAGGCGGCTTCCGAGATCTCGCCGAAGGAGGTGACCACGCTGTCCGTGGGACCGGCCAGGCGTGAGACGGGAGCGGGCTTGGCACCCCCGCACGCCGGCAGCGCCAAGGCGAGAGCCGCCACCAGCGCGGGGCGGGGACGGTCGAACATGGCGGGTAATGTAACTGCGGGCCGGACCCCGGCGGTCCTCGAATGCGGCCTACGGATTCCACCAGAAGGAGAGCTTCACCAGGAAGATGTTGTCCGTTGCGGCATCGAAGAGACGCCCGACCGCTCGGGCGGTGCGGAAGCTGCCGACCGTCTCCGTGTCGGACCGGTTCTGGGTCCAGACCAGGAAGAGGGTGGACCCCGGGGAGTACTCCCAGCGGAGGACGGCGTTCCCGCGGAGTGAGGCGAGGGAGAAGTTGGGGTCGTCGATCTCGTGGGCCTCCGCCGTCCCCTGGGCGCCATCGGGATCCACGACGATCCGGTCGGGGTCGGCGGTCGCCACCGGGTCGGGATAGCCGTTGAAGGCGTAGCTGCGGGACCTGGCCAGCTCCTTGATGCCGGTGTAGCGGCCCGAGGAGAGCAACGGCTGGGCGTAGAGCTCGAGACTCAGCCGCGGCGTGAAGATCCAATTGAGCCGCACATTGGGGAAAAGGTTGGCAGCGTCAGCGAAGCAGCTCCTCGAACAGCTCGAGCGCGCGAGGATCCTCGCTCTGACCCAGCCAGAACAGCGCGGATTTGCGGACCTCCCCACTGGGGTTCGAGCGCGCGATCCGGATCAGCACGGGGACTCCTTCCTCCTCCGGCCGCTGCGACAAGGCGAAGACCGCCTGCTTCCGCAACTCGAGGTCGCCATTGTCGTCGCGCACGATCGAGTCGAGCCCCCGGGCCGCGACCGCGCCGGCAGCCTGGCCGAGCCAGAAGATCGCGTGCTTCCGGGTGTCGAGCGGCACCGTGGTCTTGTGCGCCAGGGCGATGAGCTGGGGCCAGATGGTCGTGCTGTCCGCCAGCGACGCGGCGGTGATCAGCTCCTCACCGTCGCCGGTCGCTCGCTCGGCGAGGACGAGGAGATCGGTTGCCGTGCGCGAGGCCGGGAGGGTCCCGACGTCGGTGCCGGCCGGCCCGGCGCTCCGCCACCGTCCGCCGACGTAGGTGTGCGCCTCCGCCACCGCGCCACTTCGCACACGCAGCGACACGCGCACCGGGCCATGCTCGCAGTTCCCTTCCCATTCGTCGCTGCTGTCCACGATCGAGATGCTGTTGCCGCCGTTTCCGCAGACGCCGGGCCGCGCGGCAAAGCTGAATCGAAGGGTGCCGTCGCCCGCGGCGGCGATGCGCTGGGTCAGGCTCTGGGCGGAGAGCACTGCCGGCAGCGCCAGCAGCACCCCCGCGATCCGGGTCATTCGTCCCATGATGGCCGCTCTCATGGCTGCTCGATGATGTCCTGCAACGCCTTGGCCGCGCGGGGATCGTCACTCTGGCCGAGCCAGAAGAGCGCCTTCTTCCGAAGCTCCAGATCGGGATCTCGCCGGGCGATCTCGATGAGCTTGTCCACCGCCGCGGGCTCGTCCCGCTGGGAGTAGACGAAGATGAGCTGCTCACGCATCTCCCGGCCCGGCGTCGGGGCGTACATCCCGGTGAGTTCCGCG
>Ga0326597_10005901_pt1 | contig 16891 bp, 12 predicted proteins | sample RVTome_12_FD_203789 | JGI IMG/M metagenome (GOLD analysis project Ga0326597, IMG submission 203789) | Soil microbial communities from uranium-contaminated site in the Upper Colorado River Basin, Wyoming, United States - RVT100D185 | ecosystem: Environmental > Terrestrial > Soil > Contaminated >...
GAGCGGGCCTACGCGCTGTTCGACGAGCTGGTGGACCAGGGCGACTACATCGGCGTGGCGGGCAACGTGATGCGCACGCGCAAGGGCGAGCTGTCCGTGCAGGCGCGCGAGCTTTCGTTCCTGGCCAAGGCGCTGCTGCCTCCCCCGGAGAAGTGGCACGGCCTGGCCGACGTGGAGGCGCGCTACCGCCAGCGTTACCTCGACCTCCTGGCGAACCCCGAGGTGCGCCGGGTCTTCGTGCGGCGCAGCGCGATGGTGGCCGAGATCCGCCGCTTCATGGACGCGCGCGGCTACGTCGAGGTGGAGACGCCGATGATGCAGCCGATCCCGGGGGGGGCGGTGGCGCGCCCGTTCGTCACGCACCACCACGCGCTCGATATCGACCTCTACCTGCGCATCGCGCCGGAGCTGTACCTGAAGCGGCTGGTGGTGGGTGGCCTGGAGCGGGTCTACGAGATCAACCGGAACTTCCGCAACGAAGGCGTGTCCTCGATGCACAACCCCGAGTTCACCATGCTGGAGTTCTACACGGCGTACGCGGACTGCCGGGACGTGATCGACATGACGGAGGAGCTCATCCGGGCGGCCGCGCGCTCGACGGGCACCGGTCCGTTCCATTACACGGACAGGAGCACCGATACCCGGAGTCCCCTCGACCTCGATCGTCCGTTCAAGCGCATCAGCATGAAGGACGCGGTGGCCGACGTCGCCGCGCGGGAGGGTTGGGGCCTGAGCAGGGCCGATGTGGACGACCCCGCGGCGATCGAGCGCTGGGTGGCGTCGGCACCGGAGCCCGCGCTGCCGCCGGGTTCGAGTCGCCGGGCGCTGTTCGATCTGACGATGAGCGCGAAGGTCTTCCGCGCCCTGGCGCCGCACGCTCGCTTGCCCCACCTCTTCGACGTGCTCGTGCAGCCGACGCTCTGGCATCCGACCTTCATCGTGGATTACCCGATCGAGATCTCGCCGCTGGCCAAGGCGCGGGAGGGGACGGCGGGGGTGGCGGATCGCTTCGAGATGTTCATCGCGGGCATGGAAATCGCCAACGGCTTCTCGGAGCTCAACGATCCGCTGGAGCAGCGGGCGCGGTTCCTCGACCAGCTCGCGCAGCGGGAGAAGGGCGACGTCGAAGCCCATCGCATGGACGACGACTACATCCGGGCGCTGGGGCACGGGCTGCCGCCGACGGGAGGCTGCGGCGTGGGAATCGACCGTCTGGCCATGGTCCTGACGGAGTCGCCCTCGATCCGGGACGTGATCCTCTTCCCCCACATGCGGCCCCAGGGTGGCCGCCCTTGAGCTCGTGCCGTCGGCTCGATGCGATCCACCTGGCCACCGCGATGATGTGGGGCGAGCACCGCCGGCTCGGCGTGATCGGGGGCTGAGGCGACCGATGTCCTTCGAGCTGCGCGTCGCGCTTCGTTACCTGACGGCCCGGCGCAAGCAGGCCTTCATCTCGCTGATCTCCGCCATCTCCGTCCTGGGGGTCGTGGTGGGGGTGATGGCGCTGATGGTGGCGCTCGGCCTCATGACCGGGCTGCAGCGCGGGATCCGTACCATGATCCTGGGCGCCACCTCGCACGTCAGCGTCTTCCGCGCGGCCAGCGACGGCCTCGAGGACTACAACGCGGTCGTGGAGGCGGTGCGCGCGGTGCCAGGGGTGGCGGGCTCCGCGCCCGCGGTCTACGGCAAGGGCCTGCTGTCGAGCCAGGCCGGATCGCCGGCGGTCGTCACCCTGAAGGGCATCGTGCCCGAGCTCGAGCGCACGGTCACGGACATCGCCTCCCAGGTGAAGGGCGGCTCCCTCGAATCGCTGGCCAGCCCCGGGGAGGGCCCGGCGCCCATCCTGCTGGGCAGCGACCTGGCCTCCAACCTCGCCGTGGACGTGGGGGACGTGGTCACGGTGGTCTCGCCGCAGGGCCGGCTCTCGCCGGTCGGCATGATCCCGCGCGCGACCCGGTTCGAGGTGGCGGGCACGGTGCGCACCGGGTTGTTCGAGTTCGACTCGGAGTGGGCCTACATCCCGCTGGCCAGCGCGCAGCGCCTGTTCGGCCACGAGGGCCGCGCCTCGCTGGTCGAAGTGCGGCTCGACGACATCTACGCCGTCGGCCCGGCGTCCCGGGCCATCCTGGCGCGCCTGGGCAACGGGTACCTGACCAACGACTGGATCCAGCTCAACCAGAGCCTCTTCTCCGCGCTCTGGCTGGAGAAGATGGCCATCGGCATCACGATCGGGCTGATCGTGATGGTGGCTGCCCTCAACATCATCGCCACCCTGATCCTGATGGTGATGGAGAAGCACAAGGACATCGGCATCCTGGTCTCCATGGGGGCCTCCCGCGGCGCGATCATGCGGATCTTCATGTTGCAGGGCACTCTGATCGGCACCCTGGGCACGCTGGCCGGCGCGCTTCTGGGCTGGGGCGCCTGCCGGGTGCTGGACCGCTACAAGCTGATCCAGGTGCCCGCGGACGTCTACCAGATCTCCTACGTTCCGTTCACGCTTCTCCCGCTCGACGCCGCCGTCGTCGTGCTCGGCGCGGTGCTGGTCTGCTTCCTGGCCACGATCCACCCGGCCCGCGGCGCCGCCCGCCTCGACCCCGCGGAAGCGCTGCGCTACGAATGAAGGCTCTACGGATGAAACGCAGAGAACGCAGAGGTCCGCAGAGAACGCAGAGGAGAAGAAGATCTTCCCTTCTCTGCGCTCTCTGCGCTTCTCTGCGCTCTCTGCGTTGAAAGGCCCGTCGGTGAGCGCTCCGCTGATCGTCGCGCGGCAGGTGGTGAAGGGTTACCGCACGACCGCGGGGCACGTGCCGGTGCTCGAAGGGCTCGACCTCGAGGTCGCCCGCGGCGAGATGCTGGCCATCACCGGCGCGTCCGGCGTCGGCAAGTCCACGCTGCTGCACGTGCTCGGCACCCTGGACCGGCCGGAGTCGGGGACGGTGACCATCGAGGGCGAAGACGTATTCCGTCTGCCCGAGTCGCGCCTGAGGCGCTTCCGCAACCAGACGCTCGGGTTCGTGTTCCAGTTCCATCACCTCCTGCCCGAGTTCTCCGCCCTGGAGAACGTGATGATGCCGCTGCTGATCGCCCGCACGAACGAGACGGAGGCGCGGCGCCGCGCGGCGTCGCTGCTCGAGGAGCTCGGCCTGTCCGCGCGCGCGGAGCACCGGCCGGGTGCGCTCTCCGGCGGTGAGCAGCAGCGGGTGGCGGTGGCGCGTGCGCTGGTCGCCTCGCCGCGCGCGCTGCTCGCGGACGAGCCGACGGGCAACCTCGACGAAGAGACCGGCCAGCGGCTGCACGGCCTCGTGCGCGGCCTCAACCGCGAGAAGGGGATCACGGTCGTCGTGGTCACGCACAACGAGCGGCTCGCCGATGCGTGCGATCGCCGGCTGCGCCTCGAGGGAGGCCGACTGCACGAGAGCCGGTCGATCGCGCCGCCGGGGGCTCGCGCCGCCGCGAACGTCTCGTAGGCCGTCGGCACGGCCTCTCTCCTCGTTGAAAAAGCGGGTGTTCGGGGTTTTGCGCTAGAATCGGGCGGGGGCCGGCCTCGGCCCCCAGGGTTTCACAGGGGGTCCCCGAGCCGATGTTCGAACGGTATACCGAGAGGGCGCGGAGGGTCATTTTCTTCGCCCGCTACGAGGCCAGCCAGCTCGGGAGCAACTCGATCGAGACCGAGCACCTCCTGCTGGGCCTCATCCGCGAGGGCAAGGGCCTCACCTCCCGGATCTTCAGCAAGAGCCACCTCTCGATGGAGTCGATCCGCAAGGAGATCGAGGGCCGGGCCCTGTACCGTGACAAGGTCTCGACCTCGGTCGACATCCCGCTCTCGGCGGATTCCAAGCGCGTGCTCGGCTACGCCTCGGAAGAGGCGGAGCGCATGCTCCACAACTACATCGGGACCGAGCACATCCTGCTCGGCCTCCTGCGCGAGGAGAAGAGCGTCGCCTCGAGCATCCTGGCCGAGAAGGGGATGCGCCTCAGCGCCGTGCGCGAGGACATCGTCCAGCTCCTCAACGAGAAGGCCAACCTGGGCAAGGCCAAGGAGACCCCCCTCCTGTCCGAGTTCTCCCGTGACCTGACCGAGGCCGCCGCGCGCGGCTCGCTCGATCCGCTGGTCGGCCGCGAGGACGAGCTGGCCCGCATCGTCCAGGTGCTCTGCCGCCGTACGCGCAACAACCCCGTGCTCATTGGCGAGCCCGGTGTGGGTAAGACAGCACTGGTCGAGGGGCTCGCCAATAAAATCGTCCAGGGCGACGTTCCCGTTTATCTCGCCGAGAAGCGCATCCTGGCCCTCGACATCTCCCTGATCGTGGCCGGAACGAAGTACCGCGGCCAGTTCGAGGAGCGGCTCAAGACGATCATGCGGGAGCTGACCGAGAGCCACAACATCATCATCTTCATCGACGAGCTGCACACCCTGGTGGGCGCGGGCTCGGCCGAGGGCTCGCTCGACGCGGCCAACATCCTCAAGCCCGCGCTCTCCCGCGGCGAGATCCAGTGCATCGGGGCCACCACCCCCGCGGAGTACCGCAAGTACATCGAGAAGGACCGCTCGCTGGAGCGGCGCTTCCAGGCCGTGAAGGTCGCCTCGCCCACGGAAGAGGAGACGATCCAGATCCTGCGCGGGATCAAGGACCGCTACGAGAAGTTCCATCACGTGGCCTATCAGGACGAGGCCCTGGAAGCCGCCGTATACCAGTCGAGCCGCTACATCACCGACCGGTTCCTGCCCGACAAGGCCATCGACCTGCTCGACGAGGCGGGCAGCCGCGTGAAGCTGCGCGACGCCACCGCCCTCGACGAGGCGCCGGAGTTCTCGCGCAAGATCCGGGTGGTGGTGGACCGCGGCGACTCACCCAGCAGCGCCTTCTTCCGCGACGAGGAGGTGGCGCAGCGCGAGAACCTGCAGATCGTGCGCGAGCACTGGGACATGGGCAGCCCGGGCGCCCACCAGGTCACCAAGGGCGACATCGACGACGTGGTGTCGAAGTGGACGGGCATCCCCATCTCGGCCCTCAAGGAAGAGGAGTCGGCCAAGCTCCTGCGCATGGAGGACGAGCTGCACAAGCGGATCGTGTCGCAGGACAACGCGATCAGCGCGGTGGCCCGCGCCATCCGGCGCACGCGGGCCGGCTTGAAGAGCCCGGCCCGTGGGCTCGTTCCTGTTCCTCGGCCCCACGGGCGTGGGCAAGACGGAGGTCGCGCGCAGCCTGGCCGGGTTCCTCTTCGGCAGCGAGCGGGCACTCGTGCGCTTCGACATGTCCGAGTACATGGAGAAGCACGCGGTGAGCAAGCTGATCGGCTCCCCGCCCGGCTACGTGGGCCACGAGGAGGGGGGCCAGCTCACCGAGCGCGTGAAGCGGAACCCCTACTCGGTGGTCCTCCTCGACGAGATCGAGAAGGCGCACCCCGACATCTTCAACGTGCTGCTCCAGGTGTTCGAGGACGGGCACCTCACGGACGGGCTCGGCAACACCATCGACTTCAAGAACGCGATCATCATCATGACCTCGAACATCGGCGCCCGCTTCATCGAGAAGAAGGGGCGCATGGGCTTCGCGGCGGGGGAGAAGGAGACCGCGCAGAGCGTCAACGAGATGGTCATGGGCGAGGTCAAGCGCACCTTCAACCCCGAGTTCATCAACCGGCTCGACGAGATCATCATCTTCGACGCCCTCACCGAGCAGGACCTGGTGCGCATCACGCGGTTGCTGGTCGAGCAGCTCAACGCCAACCTGAAGGAGCGTGGCATCTCCATCTCCATCAAGGACGACGGCGTGAACTGGCTCCTGCAGAAGACCCTGCCCGACCGCTCCTACGGCGCGCGCCCGCTGCGCCGCGCCATCCAGCGGCACATCGAGGACGCCCTGTCCGAGGCCTTCATCCGCGGCCAGATCCGGCCCAACCGGCCGATCGAAATCGGGGTGCAGGACGCGGTGCTGTGGTACTGGCAGGAGGGTCGGGGGGGAGCGCTCTCCGGAGTAGGGGTGCCTGCGTGAGTGCGCGCGTGACGGAACGGAAGACTACGGAGACACAGAGCATACAGGGAATCGCGATGAGGGCGGGCGTCGCGCTCATCGGGCTCCTTCTCGCGCCGGCCGCGTTCGCCCAGGACGCGGGACCGCCCGCGCCGCCTCCGGACACCACGGTCACGCAGCCCGAGCCCCCGGCCGGGGTCCCGGAGCCCGCGGCAGAGCCCGCCGGCGAGGGCGCGGAGGACCTTCCCATCGTCGAGCGCGTGGACGTCAGCGGCAACCAGTACCTGCAGAAGGAGACGCTCCTCTTCTACGTCTCGACCAAGGCGGGGGAGCGCTACGACGAGCGCCGGCTGAAGGACGACTTCCGCCGGCTGTGGGACACGGGGTTCATCAACGACCTCCTGCTCGACGTGCGGGACGGGCCGACGGGCAAGGTGGTGACGTTCGTCCTGCAGGAGCGCAAGCGCGTCCAGATCGTGGACTACCGCGGCGGCAAGTCCGTCACCACCACGAACATCGAGGACAAGCTGAAGGAGCTCGAAGCGGGCATCCGCATCGACAGCTTCTACGACCCCTCCAAGGCGAAGAAGGTCGAGTCGATCATCAAGCAGATGCTGGCCGAGAAGGGGCGGCCCTTCGCCACGGTCAAGCACGACGCCAAGTCCATCGGCCCCGCGGGGATGCAGATCTCCTTCGTCATCGACGAAGGGTCGCGGGCCAAGGTCAAGGAGATCGTCTTCACGGGCAACCAGCTCTTCTCGGACAGCACGCTGCGCGGCCGCATGAAGAAGGTCAAGGCCGGCGGCGACCTCGACCTGCTGAGCATCTTCACCGCCCCCCTGCGCTGGGGCAAGACGACCTACAGCGAAGAGAAGTGGAGCGACCCCCGCGAGGGCGACAAGGCCAAGCTCCAGGACTTCTACCTCAACCACGGCTACGTGACGGCCAGCGTGGGCGAGCCGCGGCTGACCTACATCGACGGGAAGTCCGGGTTGTTCAGGAAGAAGCCCGTGAAGTACATCCACATGGAGATCCCGGTCAGCGAGGGGGAGCAGTACCGGATCGGCGAGATCAACTTCAAGGGCATGACCATCTTCAAGGAGGAGTTCGTCCGCCCGCTGTTCAAGCTCGAGCCGGGCGACACCTACAAGGAGTCCCGCTTCACCAAGACCTACGACAAGCTGCGCGACGCCTACGGCGCCCAGGGCTACTTCCAGTGGACGGTGGGCACGCAGAGGAAGCCCGATCCCGCGCGCAAGGTGGTGGACGTCACCGTCAACATGGACGAGGACAAGCGCTACTACGTGGGCAAGATCCTGTTCACGGGCAACGACTCCACGCGCGACAAGGTGATCCGGCGCGAGGTCTACATGAACGAGGGCGACGTGTTCAACACGGAGGCCCTCAAGCTCTCCATCCGGCGCATCAACCAGCTCGGCTACTTCAAGCCCATGGAGGGACCGCCTTCCATCGCGCCCAGCGAGCAGGCGGAGGACAAGCTCGACGTGAGCTTCAAGGTGGAGGAGCAGAACCGCAACCAGTTCACGTTCGGCGGCGGGGTGAGCGGCCTGGAGGGGACGTTCATCAACGCGTCGTTCTCCACCTCGAACTTCCTGGGCGCGGGCGAAACCCTGCAGCTCAGCGCGCAGAGCGGGCGCCGCACCAAGAACTACCAGTTCGCGGTCACGGAGCCGTACCTGTTCGACCGGCCCATCACCGCGGGCTTCGACGTGTTCAGCCGCAAGATCACCTACGAGACGTTCCAGAACGTGGTGGGCTTCACGCAGGAGAGCACCGGACTCTCGCTCGTGTTCGGCCTGCCCGCGGGGCGCTTCACCCGCATCTTCACCAACTACTCGTACGAGATCGTGAACATCGAGGGCCTGGACGCGCTGTTCGGCACCGTGGACGGGGTGGATCCCACGAGCGGGCAGCCCGTCTTCGACCCCTTCTACTTCGGCGAGGAGGGCAAGCGCCGGGAGAGCCGGTTCTCGCCGTCCTTCATCCACAACACGGTGGACAACCCGTATACGCCGCGCAGCGGGGTGAAGCTCACGAGCACGCTGCAGCTCACCGGCGGCCCCCTGGGCGGCACCCTGAACTACATCAAGCCCAACCTCGAGTTCGTGTGGTACATCCCGCACACGCGCCGCACCGCGCTCGGCCTGCGCGCGGACGTGGCCTACATCCTTCCCTACGGCGACACCAAGGACGTGGACCCCGAGAGCGGGCGCAACGGGCTGCCCCTGTACCAGCGCTTCTTCCTGGGCGGCGAGACCCAGATCCGCGGCGTGAACATCCGCAGCGTCGGTCCCATCGACGCGCAGAACCGCGCGCTGGGCGGCAACAAGTACATGCTGTTCAACGGCGAGTACTACTTCGACATCGGCGGGCCCCTCCGCCTGGTCCTCTTCTTCGACGCCGGGCAGGCCTTCCTGGAGGGACAGGGCTTCAAGTTCCAGGACCTGCGCACCTCGACGGGCGCCGAGCTGCGCTTCATCATGCCCGTGCTGAACGTGCCCTTCCGCCTCATCTACGCGATCAACCCCAATCGCGACCCGTGGCAGCCGCGGTCCGCCTTCAAGTTCGCCGTGGGGACCACTTTCTGAAACAGGAGTTGAAATGACCAAGACGTCTCTCGCCGCGCTCGTGCTGGGCGCGGCCGCCGCAAGCGTGGCCGTGGCCCAGGAGGCGACGCAGGCGCCCGCCACGGGCGGCGTGATCCGCACGCCCAAGATCGCCGTGATCGACCTCGTCCGCATCTCGAACGAGAGCCAGCTCGGCCGCGGCTACGCCGTGCGCATCGAGGCCCTGGAGACCGAGATCAAGACCGAGGGCAACAAGAAGCAGGCCGAGCTGAACAAGATGGACGCCGCCGTCAAGACCCTGCAGGAGGAGCTGGAGAAGCAGGGATCCGTCCTGAGCGCGGAGGCGGCCGACCGCAAGCGCCAGGAGATCACGAGAAAGACCCGGGACCGGCAGGCCTTCCTGGAAGACGGGCAGGCCGAGCTGCAGCGCATGCGCGAGCGGGCCCAGGCCCAGGCCGAGGGGCTCAACAACGAGTTCCAGCAGAAGATCAAGCCCTTCATCGACGCGGTGGCCAAGGACCGGGGCATCGACATCCTGCTCACCAACCAGGTGGCCCTCACCATGAACCGCGAGTTCGACGTCTCGGCGGACGTGATCCAGCGCGCTGACGCGGCCTCCAAGGCGGCCGCCGCGCCCGCTCCCGCAGCCGCTGCGCCTCCCCCGGCCGGCGCTCCCGCCGCCCCGCGCCCGACCCCGACCCCGACACCCACCCCGAAGCCGTAGGGGAAGTGGCAGCAGCCGGAAGGACACGGGTCAATGGCCGCGCGCGAAGCGGGATTCGCTCCCGCGAGCGCGCGGGGGTTCAAGGGGGCGCGACGCAGCGCCCCCTTACTCAATGAAACGACCGCCACCACCATCACCATCACGACCACCACCGCCCATCGACATCGCGGGCCTGCTCCGCCAGATCCCCAGCCAGTACCCGTTCGTGCTCGTGGACCGCGTGCTGGAGCACGACCCGGGCGGCCGCCTGGTGGCCATGAAGAACGTCACGGGCTCCGAGGAGTTCTTCGAGGGCCACTTCCCGGGATCGCCGGTGATGCCGGGCGTCCTCCTCATGGAGGGGCTGGCACAGGCCGCGGGCATCTGGCTGCTCAAGGACGCGCCCGACCCGCGCCGGCTCGAGGTGTACCTCGTGGGCATCGACGCCGCGAAGTTCCGCCGGCCTGCGGTGCCCGGCGACCAGCTTCGCCTGGAAGTGAAGGTGCTGCGGCGCCGCCGCGGCCTGTGCCGGGTCCGCGGCGAGGTCCGCTCCGGTGAGCATCGCGTCGCCGAAGCCAACCTGCTGCTGCAGGTGGCCACGCTGCCGCCCGCGCTCGTGGACGGCACCGCGCGCGTGGCGGCGGGCGCGGTGCTGGGGCCGGGCGTGCGCGTGGGCGCCTACGCCGTGATCGGCCCCCAGGTGCGCGTGGGGAAGGGCACGGTGATCGAGGCGCACGCCGTCGTCGACGGCGACACGGTGATCGGCGAGCAGAACCATCTCTACCCGTTCTGCTCGGTCGGCCTCGCCCCCCAGGACCTGAAGTACCGGGGCGAGCCCACCCGGCTCGAGATCGGCGACGCCAACGTGGTGCGGGAGTTCGTCACCATCCACCGGGGGACCGCGGGCGGCGGCGGTCTGACCCGCATCGGCAACCACAACCTGTTCATGGCCTATGCCCACGTGGCCCACGACTGCCAGGTGGGCAGCCACACCATCTTCGCCAACGGCGCCACCCTGGCCGGGCACGTCGAGGTGGGGGACTACGCGACGATCGGCGCCTACTCGGGCATCCACCAGTTCTGCCGCGTGGGCACCCATGCTTTCATGGGCGGGTACACGGTCGCCACCAAGGACGTGCTGCCGTACTCGAAGACGGTGGGCAATCGGGCCTGCATCTACGGCGTGAACACGCTGGGCCTGCAGCGGCGCGGGTTCGCGCCGGACACGATCGCCGCCATCCGGCACGCCTTCCGCGTGCTCGTGCAGAGCCGGCTCAACACGACGGGTGCCTTGGAGCGTCTGGAGAAGGAACCGCCGGTGCCCGAGGTGCGCTCCCTGGTCGAGTTCATCCGGGGCGCCCGGCGCGGCGTGATCCTGAAGCGCCACGGCCGCCGGCACCTGCCGGAGGACCCGTGAGCCCGCCCGGCGAGGCGGCCGGCGCCAGCCGGGGCCCGCTGGGGCTGATCGCGGGCAACGGGCAGTTCCCCTTCCTGGTCGCCGACGCGGCGCGCCGGCAGGGCCGCCGCGTGGTGGCGATCGGCATCCGCGAGGAGACCTTTCCCGGCCTGGAGGGCCGGGTGGACGCGCTGCACTGGGTCTCCCTGGGCCAGCTCGGCCGGTGCATCGAGGCGCTCCGCTCGGAAGGCGTCACCGAGGCCGTGATGGCCGGACAGGTCAAGCACAGGCAGATCTTCTCGGGCATCGTCCCGGACCTGAAGATGATGGGCCTGCTGGCCCGCCTGGCCGTCAAGAACACGGACAGCCTGATCGGCGCGGTGGCCGATTTCCTGGCCCAGGAAGGCATCCGCCTGCTGCCCTCGACCGCCCTCTTGCAGGACCAGATGGCGGCGCCGGGGGCGATGACACGCCGCAGGCCGTCGAAGGACGAGCTTCAGGACGTGGCGTACGGCCGGCAAGTGGCGCGCGCGCTCGCCGGCATGGACCTGGGCCAGACCGTCGTCGTCAAGGACCGCGCGGCGGTCGCGCTCGAGGCGATGGAGGGCACGGACGAGGTGATCCGGCGGGCGGGGAAGCTCGCCGGGCCGGGGACGACGGTGGTCAAGGTCGCCAAGCCGCGCCAGGACATGCGCTTCGACGTCCCGGTCGTGGGCGCCGGCACCCTTGACGTGATGCGCGAGGCGGCGGCCCGGGTGCTGGCCCTGGAGGCCGGCCGGACGCTGCTCCTCGACAAGGACCCGTTCCTGGCTCAGGCGGAGAGCGCCGGGATCGCGGTCTGGGGGATGGAGGAGGAGACCTGACCGTCCGGGTGGGTGTCGTCGGCGTGGGCGCCCTCGGCCAGCACCATGCCCGGGTCTATGCCCAGCTCCCGGATGTCCGGCTCGTGGGGGTGCACGACGTCACCGCCGCGCGCGCCGAGGAAGTGGCCGGCCGGCACGGCACGCGCGCGTTCGGCGACCTCCGAGCGCTGCTGGCGGAGGTCGACGCCGTGTCCGTGGCCGTGCCCACGCTCGACCACCACCGGATCGGCCTTGCCGCGCTCACCGCCGGCAAGGACGTGCTCCTCGAAAAGCCCATGGCCACCACCCTGGCCGAGGCCGACGACCTCATCCGGGTCGCTGCCGAGCGGGGGCTACTGCTCCAGATCGGCCACATCGAGCGCTTCAACCCGGCCGTCGCCGTCCTGGCCGCGCAGCCGGGCCAGCCACGCTTCATCGAGGTGCACCGGCTGGCCTCGTTCTCGCCCCGGAGCCTGGACATCGACGTGGTCCTGGACCTGATGATCCACGACCTCGACATCGTCCTGTCCCTCGATGGATCGGAACCGGTGCAGGTAGACGCGGTCGGGGTGGCGGTCCTCACGGCCCGGCCGGACATCGCCAACGCCCGGCTGCGGTTCGCCTCCGGCCTCATCGCAAACCTCACCGCCAGCAGGGTTTCGGCCGAGAAGGTCCGGAAGTTCCGGGTGTTCTCGCCGCGGACCTACGTCTCGCTGGACCTGGCCGCCCGGTCGGCAGCGGTCCACCGTCTGGTCGGCACGGAGGGACGGCCTGAAATCGCCATCGAACGGACCTCCGCCCCTGACGAAGAACCGCTCGCCCGGCAGCTCGCCGCCTTCGTATCTTCCGTGAGGAACCGGTCGGCGCCCCTGGTCTCCGGGGCCGACGGCCGCCGGGCGCTGGCGCTGGCCCATACGATCCTCGCGAGGATGGCCGACCACCAGCCCGCGTAAGTGTCACGTTCTATACACTCGGGTCCACCCTGGCGCGTGGCTGGCGCCGGGTCCCGACTATATGTAGGGGTATTCGCTTTTCTCAGGTATAAGGTGATATGTTTAATTGTCAGCATCAGGGGGCCAGGTAGGCGCCGTGGAGCGAACCTCCCAGCGGCAGGGCGTCCTTGTGTCGGCCCTGGTGCATGTGATCATGATCACGCTGCTCATTCGGACGGCGACCCGGCCCATGCCCGTGACGCCGCCGGTGTCCCCGGAGCCGGTGCCTCCGGCCCGCGACCGGACCGTGTTCCTGCCCCCAGCGGCGGTGCTTCGCCGGCTGGCGCCCCCGCCTCCCCGGCCGGCGCCACCGCGCTCCGTTCCGGCGCCCCGACCCACGCCGCCGCCCCGGGAGGCGCGGGACAGGATCAGCATCGGTCCGCCCTCGACGCTCCGCCAGCGAGAGCCGCTGCTGCTCGAGCGCGACCGGGACCTCTCCTCCTCGCCCTCGGCCCCCGGCACTCCCGGGACGCCCGCGACCCCGGCCCCCGCTCCGGCCGAGACGGCTGAGAGCCGCGGCGGCGCGCCGGCCACGGTCGCATCGCCCCCGCCCGCCGGGAGCGGGCAGGGTCCGCTCGTCCCGCCACAACGCGGCGAACGCTCGATCACCTCGTCATTGCGGAACCTGGAGAAGCGCCTCGGCGAGATGGGTGCGGGCGGACTGGGCAAGGCCACGGGCCAGCAGATGGGTCCGCTGTTCTTCGACCCCGAGGGGGCCGACTTCACCGCCTGGACGAACCACCTCAAGAACGAGATCTACCGGAACTGGATCGTGCCCCAGGGCGTGCTGTTCGGGGCGCTGCGCGGCCACGTGGACCTCGAGTTCACGATCGAGCGCGACGGCACGCTCAGCGGCCTGCGTCTGCTGAAGTCGTCGGGCACGGCCGCCCTCGACCGGGCGGCGGCGAACGCGCTCCTCGGCGCGCGATCGCTGCCGCTGCCCTCCGACTACCGGCCGGCACGCGTGACGATACAGATCTCCTTCTTCTACAACGAGGCGCCGCGCTCTTGAGGCGCTTCGCCGCGCGCACGCCGAGGGGCTCCGTGCTGGCGGCCGCGATCGCCGTCACCATGGGCCTGGCCGGGAGCTGCCGGACGCTGCCCAACGGGCAGATTTCCGCCCTGGCGGTGCCGCCGGCGGCGGTGGCGTCGGCCCGGTCCGAGGATGCGCTCGTCCCGCCCGTGGTGCGCGTGGGGATCCTGCCGGACGTCCCGCGCGCGTCGATTGGCGCCGACGGCGGGGTCATCCTCCGCCCCTCGGACGGCTCTGCGCTGCCCCGGCCCATGGCGCGGGCCACGTTCGTGGGGCTGGCCACCGGCGGGTCCCCGGCCCGCTTCCGCGTCCAGGCCGGGAGCCTGACCGACGGGTCCGCCGCGGCGAAGGTGGCGGACAGGGCGCGCCAGGCCTCGGGCCTGCAGGCGTCCGTGCGCTGGGGCGAGCAGACCCGCACCCACCAGGTACGCGTGGGCGAGTTCGCCACCCGCGAGGAAGCCCAGGCCCTCGCCCAGCGGCTCGAGCAGGCGGGACTGCTCGGCGGATGGGTCATCGAGGAGGAAGCCGTGCCCGGCCTGGGGCGAATCCGCCTGCTGGAAACGAGCGAGGACCTCGCCTCGGTCGACCTCACGCCCGCGCGCGCGGACGACTCCCTCTCGGTCGACGGCGTCCGCTACCGCGGGTTCCTCCGCGTGCGGCCGGGCGACAACGGCACGATCACCGTGGTCAACGTGCTCAATCTGGAGGACTACATCAAGGGGGTGGTGCCCAACGAGCTCTCGCCGCAGGTCTTCCCGCACATCGAGGCGCTCAAGGCGCAGGCGGTGGCGGCGCGCACCTACGTGCTGCGCAACCTGGGCCTCTACGAGCCGAAGGGCTACGACATCTGCGCGACACCCGCCTGCCAGATGTACCGCGGCCAGTCCAGCGAGCAGCCGCTGTCCACGCAGGCGGTGGACGAGACGGCCGGCCTGGTGGGCACCTACGGCAGCGGTCTCATCAACGCGCTCTACACCTCGACCTGCGGCGGCCACACCGAGGACGTGGAGAACATCTTCGAGGGCAACGGCGATCCCGTGCCCTACCTGCGCGGCGTGGCCTGCGTGCCGGAGCAGGGCGCCTGGACGACCATCCGCAACGCGCGTGCGCCCGTGTCGCTCGGGGAGCCCGAGCGCCTGGGCCGCGACGCGGCTCTGCTCGTCGCCCTGGGCGTCCTGGAGCCGCGGCAGTACACGCGCGCGGCGCTCTCCGGCCCGGCGACCGCGGAGGAGCTGCGGCAGTGGGTGGGACGCCTGGTGGGCGCGCTGCACCGCCAGCCCTGCGCGGGCACCGCGGAGGCGTCGCTGCCGCGGCGCGGGGCCTTCCTCCGCGACCTGGTGTCGTCGCTGTGCTGGGACGAGCGGGCCAGCCGCCTGCTCGCCCCCGGCGACCGGGACTACCTCCTGCAGGTGGAGGACCGCGCGTCGCTCGGCGACGGCGAGCGGACCGCGGCGGCCTTGCTCGTCCAGGAGGGCATCCTGGCCCCGTTCCCGGACAACACCCTGCGGCCCGAGGCCCCGCTGCTGCGTGCCGACGCCGTCACGATGCTGGCCGAGACCGCGGTGCGCGCGGGCGCCCCGGGGCTCGTCTCGGCCACGCTGCGCGAGGCGCGCGCGGGCCGGCTCACCGTCGAGCGCGAGGAGGGCAAGCCCGAAGACCTGGAGCTCGACGCCAACCTCCGGCTCTTCCGTGTCCTGGACGGCAACCGGATGGGCGCCTCGGAGCTGCACCTGATCTCCGGCGAGAAGGTGCGCTTCGTCCTGCAGGACGGGCGCGTGTCCTTCCTGGAGGCCGAGCAGAGCCGGCTGGGGGGTACCAACGACCGCAGCTCGCGCGTGTACCGGTGGGAGGTGCGGATGACGCCCGACGAGGTGGCCCGGGCGATCGCGCGCTACGGCGCCGTGGGGACCGTGCGCGACGTGAAGCCGCTCCGCCTGGGTGTTTCCGGGCGCGTGGTCGAGGCGGCGCTCGTGGGCAGCGAAGGCGAGCTGACCTTGAAGGGCCTGCAGGTGCGCTGGGGTCTCGGCCTGCGCGAGAACCTGTTCGTGATCGACCGCGAGCGTGGCCCCGACGGCGCCGTGTCCCGCTTCATCTTCACGGGCAAGGGCTGGGGGCACGGGGTCGGCCTGTGCCAGGTAGGCGCCTCGGGCATGGCCGAGCAGGGCGCCACATACGAGCAGATCCTGCGCCACTACTACCGGGGCATGCGTATCACGAATGCGGCCGGCTCCGGCTTCGCGGTGCGTCAATCAGCGCTCGCGCCGAAGTGAATTCGGCGCTCGCGACACCGGCCGAACGCCCCATAGCACCAAGAGCGAGATCGCCGGCCTGAGCGGCTGCCCACGCCGCAACGGCTTCTTTGACACCCCGGTTCCCGTCCCGTAATATGCGCGCAGTCTACGACTTGCTAATGGCGGCGACACTCCCAAGTCGCGTCGAGCCGTTCATGGTGCCGGGCGGCCTGAAGGGACAGATCGCGGAGCTGCCCGTACCCGAGATCCTCCAGCACCTCAGCCAGTCGCGTTCCACCGGCATCCTCACGCTCGTGTCCGGCGGCGCGCGCAAGGCGCTCTACCTCAACGAAGGCCGCGTGGTGTTCGCCTCGAGCAACCTGCCCAACGACCGCCTGGGCGAGCTGCTGATCCGCGAAGGCAAGATCACGGTCGAGGAGTACGAGGCCTCGATCCGCGCCCTGTCGAAGGGCAAGCGCCAGGGCAAGGTCCTCGTCGAGATGGGCGCGCTGACGCCCAAGGACCTGTGGGAGAGCGTGCAGCTCCAGGTGAAGGAGATCGTCATCAGCATCTTCCCGTGGGAGGAAGGGACGTTCCATTTCGAGGAATCGTCGCTGCCGGAGAAGGAGAGGATCACGGTCGACCTCGACGTGGTGGACCTGATCCTCGCCGGCCTGCGCCGGGTGCCCTCCACGGGCCGCATCCAGAGCCGCTATCCGGAGTCCGACCTCGTCCTGGAGACGCTCGCGGGCGCCGGGGGTCCCGTGCTCGAGCCCTACGAGCACCACGTGCGCCAGCTCATCGACGGCGAGCGCAGCGTGCTCGAGATCAGCCACGAGAGCGAGATCGGCGACAACGAGACGCTGAAGTTGCTCTACACGCTGCTGGCCAGCGGCCTGGCCCGGATCAAGGGCAAGAAGGTGCGCGCGCTCGACCAGGACTTCGTGCCCGAGGACACGCTCACCGCCGTGGTCAGCTCCTTCAACCAGATGTACGGCTACGTCTTCCGGTACATGGTGCGGGAGGTGGGACCGATCGCGGAGAACGTCCTGGAGAAGTACCTGGGCGGCCTGCGCGAGTCGCGCAAGGACGTGTTCGCGGGCGCGCGGCTGCAGAAGGACGGCACGC
>Ga0326597_10005902_pt1 | contig 16890 bp, 14 predicted proteins | sample RVTome_12_FD_203789 | JGI IMG/M metagenome (GOLD analysis project Ga0326597, IMG submission 203789) | Soil microbial communities from uranium-contaminated site in the Upper Colorado River Basin, Wyoming, United States - RVT100D185 | ecosystem: Environmental > Terrestrial > Soil > Contaminated >...
CGGCGGAGGTCAAGTCAGAATTCCATGAGAAACTGAGTCAATTGCTCTACAAAGAAGGGGCCTTCCAAAAGGGCTCCGAACTCACCATTCGGTATCGTTTTGTCCAGTTTGATGCCGGAAGCCAGTTTACCCGCTGGTTTCTTGGGGGTATCGGGAACTCAGGGGAAGGCTCGTTGACCATCGAGGCTAAGTATTTCGATATGGCGGGTAAAGAACTATCGGTTATCCAGACAGAGGGTCGCATTGGGAGCGGCTTCTTTGGCGGGGATTTCTCCTTTGCACTACAGAAAGCGGCGGAAGAAATCGCCGACTACACGAAAATAAACTTCAAATAAGATAGGCCTCCCAGGGTTAACTCCAAGCGCGCGTGGGCCGAGAGCCATTGAAAAGCGCAATCGACGTTCATGTCCATCTGGCGGCCTTGCCGGAGGCCGGCAATGGCTGCCATGTCTCGCGCCGTATGATGCGAAATCCTCTATTTCGCTACCTTGCCTGGTCCCAAGGGTTGGATCTCAGAAGGCCGGGGGCGGCCAACGCCCGGTACGTGGAGCGCTTACTGATTGAAGTCTCCCGATCCGAGAGGATCAAGCAAGTGGTCTTGCTCGGAATGGACGGGGTTTATGACGCGGCGGGGGAGCTGGACCTCGCGGCAAGCGACTTCCTCGTCTCCAACCGCTACGTATGCGAGCTGGCCAGGCGTTACCCGGGCTCTTTTCTCGCCGGTGTGTCCATCAATCCCTCCCGCAGGGACGCTCTTGAGGAGCTGGAAAGGACCGTGGAAGAGGGAGCCGTGCTGGTCAAGGTCCTTCCCAACAGCCAGCTTTTCGATCCCGGCGACAAGCGGTTTATCCCGTTTTATAGAGCGCTGGCGAGGCACGGCCTTCCCCTGCTGAGCCATGTGGGCTTTGAATTTGCCCTCATCGGGAAAGACCAGTCGGCGGGGGACCCCAGGAGGCTGCGCACGGCACTTGACGAAGGGACCTCGGTCATCGCGGCCCATGGTTGCAGCAGGGGCCTGGGATATCCGGATTCATACCTCGCGGTCTTTGCCGAGCTCGTGCGATCTTACCCCAGATTTTTCGTCGACACCTCTGCCCTGACCCTCCCCAACCGTGTGAGCGCGCTCTTTTTCCTGACACGGCACCCCGAGCTTCACGACCGTCTGGTCTTCGGCACCGACTATCCGCTGCCGGTTTTCTGTTATCCCGTCCTGGGCCGTTCCTACGGGTCCACCCTCGTGATCAAGAATTCCTTCGACCGCCAGGTACGGGTCCTGGAGTCACTGAATATCCGGTTCCGAGACTTTTCTTCCCTGGGGTCGGCTCCGGGAGGTTGATATTGGCAGGAAAGCTTCCCGGTCACGGTACGGGGTAGACCCCTCTCTGCCCGGGTTTTTCCCTATTTCCATTGCCTGTAACCTCAGGCACAATATGCCAAAGGAGCCCTGGGGGCCCGCAAGCCGCAATGGGCTGCGAGGAATAAAAGCAAGCGCCGGTTCGATCTGGATTTGAGCATGCCCATAGGACGATACAAGGAGACCCTCAGGTACGGCGGGTTTAAACCCTTTCTGCTGACCCAGTTCCTGGGCGCTTTAAACGACAACATCTTCAAGATGGTGGTCTCGCTGCTGGCGGTCAACCTCGCTGTGGGGACGGGAAACGGCAGCGGCTATCTCTCCATCGTTGCCGCCGTCTTTATTCTTCCCTTCGTGCTCTTCTCCGGTTATGCGGGTCATGTGGCCGACGTCTACAGCAAGCGGGATGTGCTCGTCGTCACCAAAGCCTTTGAGATCGCAGCCATGGCGCTCGGGCTGCTGGCCTTCGCCTACGGGCGCATTGAACCCATGATCGCCGTGGTTTTTCTCATGGCCCTGCAGTCCACCTTTTTCAGCCCCGCCAAATACGGGATTCTCCCGGAAATGCTTCCCGATCGCGAGCTCTCCCGGGCCAACGGCCTTCTGGAGATGAGCACGTTTCTGGCCATCATCCTGGGAACCTCCATTGGCAGCGCCATCATGGCCGCATGGAATGACCGGCTGGTCTTTATCGGCCTGATGCTGGTGGCCATCGCCGTTGTGGGCACCGCCGTGAGCTTCTGGATCATCACGGTCCCCCCTTCAGGCGCGCACAAGCCCTTTCGATTGAATCCCTGGTCGCAAATCGGGAGCGGCGTGAAGGAACTGGCAAAAGATCGGACCCTCGGCTTTTCGGTCCTGGGCCTCACTTATTTCTGGTTTCTCGGAGCCCTCCTGCATCTGGCCATTATTCTCATGAGCAAAGAGGTCATGGGCCTGGACGATCTGCACGTGGGAATGCTGGCGGCATTTCTCGCTGTCGGGATCGGGGTCGGGAGCCTGGCGGCGGGCTACCTGTCCGGCGACAAGGTGGAGCTGGGTCTGGTTCCTCTGGGCGCCGCGGGCATGGGCGGATGCTCGCTGCTCCTCTTGTGGTCCTTGCCGGCGTACTCCTGGGTTGGTTCCTCCCTGGTTTTTCTTGGATTTTTTGGCGGGCTTTTCATTGTTCCCTTGTATGCCCTGGTTCAGCAACGGAGTCCCAAGGAGGGAAAAGGCCAGCTGATTGCTACCGCCAACTTTATGGGGACCGTGGGGATCCTGGTGGCTTCCGCGATGTTTTGGGTCCTGAGGGATCTCATGGAGGTCCCGGTGAGGCAGATCCTGCTTCTTTTCGGTTTGATTACACTGGGGGCGACGGCTTATATCCTGACCATCCTGCCGGACTTTCTCGTCCGTGTTGTCCTGTGGATGCTCACCCATACCCTCTACAGGATCCGCATGCTGGGTCAGGAGCACGTCCCTTTTCGGGGCCCGGCGCTCCTGGTTTCCAACCACGTCTCCTACATGGATGCGATTTTCATCGGAGCCTGCGTGCAACGGTTTATCCGCTTCATGATATTGCGCTCTTATTACGAGATTCGCGGGTTGCAATGGTTTTTCCGTCTCATGAAAGCCGTGCCCATTTCAGGCCAGGGCCGCAGGGAGATCTTCGACGCTTTCCAGCGCGCCCGTGAGGAACTCCGCCAGGGGCACGTGGTGTGCATTTTTGCAGAGGGAAGCATCAGCCGCACGGGCAACCTGCTCCCCTTTAAACGGGGGCTGGAAAAAGTCGTCGAAGGGTTGGATGTCCCCGTGATCCCCGTCCATCTGGACGGTGTGTGGGGGAGCATCTTTAGTTTCAAACAAGGCCGGTTCTTCAATAAGTGGCCCGAGCGCCTTCCCTATCCTGTCACCGTGTCCTTTGGCCGTCCCATGCCCTCTTCCACCCGGGCGGATGCGGTGCGCCGGGCGGTGATGGAGCTCGGGAGCGAGGCCGTGGCGCGCCGGCGCTCGCATAGGGATTTGCTCCAGCTCCGATTTGTAAAAACGGCCAAACGCCGCTGGTTCCGCGACGCCATGGCCGATTCATCGGGCCGCCGGCTTACCTTCGGCCAATTGCTGATCGGGGGGCTTTTGCTGTCGGGATGGATTCGCAAGCGCAGGCGCCGGGAGCCGATGATCGGCCTGGTTCTTCCGTCGTCGGTGGCGGGGGCCCTGGCCAACGTGGCCGTTCTGCTGGCGGGAAGGGTGCCCGTCAACCTCAACTTCACCGCCGGGCACGAGGCTATGAAGGCGGCCGTCGAGCAATGCGGTATCCGCACCGTGCTGACCTCCAGGTTGTTGCTCTCCAGAGCGAAGCTCGAAGCCATGGAGGGAATGGTTTACCTGGAAGATGTCATGCAAGAGTTCAGTCCCTTGAAAAAAGCGGCCGTGGCCGCTGCGGCTTTTGCGCTCCCCACTTCCTTGCTCCAAGGTTTGAGTGTTTTTGGCGATCGCGATCCCCATGGACTGGCCGGCGTGATTTTTTCCAGTGGGAGCACCGGCGTTCCCAAGGGCGTTATGCTCTCCCATCACAACGTAATCTCCAACGTGGAGGCGGTGGGCCAGGTTTTCGGGTTGACCGCAAGGGACTGCATTCTGGGTATTCTCCCCCTCTTTCATTCCTTTGGCTTTACGGTCACCTTGTGGCTTCCTCTCCTGTCCGGTTTGAAGGTTGTCTATCATCCAAATCCGGCGGACGCTGCCGCCATCGGGGATCTGGTTTCCGGACATAAGACCACCGTGCTGATCTCCACGCCGACTTTCTGCGCGATGTATATGAGGCGATGCACCCCCGAGCAGTTCTCCTCGCTGCGCATCGCCGTAGTGGGTGCGGAGAATCTGCCGCAGCCTACGGCGGCGGCATTCAGGGAAAAATACGGGTTGGAACTCCTGGAGGGTTACGGGTGCACCGAGATGGGACCCGTGGTCTCAGTCAATATCCCGGACTACGTAGAGGGGCCCGTACGACAGGTCGGCCTCAAGCGGGGGACCGTGGGCCACCCTATTCCGGGAGTTTGCGTGAAGGTGGTCGATCCCGCAACGGGGGCCGAGCTGCAGCGAGAACGGGAAGGTCTTCTCCTGGTCAAGGGACCGAGCAGGATGATGGGTTATTTGGGGCGCCCCAAAGAGACCTCCGAGGTCTTGCGGAATGACTGGTACGTGACCGGCGACATGGCGAAGTTGGACGAAGAAGGGTTTATCTCCATAACGGGTCGCCTTTCCCGTTTCAGCAAGATCGCGGGAGAGATGGTCCCTCATATCAAGGTGGAGGAAGCCGTCAATCAGATCCTCGGAGACAGCTGCGCCGTGGTATGCGCGGTTCCAGATGAACAGCGGGGAGAACGGCTCGTGGTTCTCTACACCAGCAAGGACATGAGCCCGAGGCAACTCTGGGACCGATTGCGTAACGCGCACCTTCCCAGGCTCTGGATCCCCAAAGAGGAGAGCCTATTTTGCGTTGATGCCATACCCCTTTTGGGGTCGGGGAAATTCGACCTGGCGAGTATCAAGAAGCTGGCGCATGAGCTGTTGACGGCAGCGCGGGGCGCGACTTCGTAAGCCGCCGCGGCGCGGGGCGACCTCCAATGCCCCGCTTCATGCCGGACCATCGGGGTTGGCGCGGAAAACGGCGTTTTCCGCGAGTGGAGAACCGCGGTTGGCGGGTCTTCAAACGTTCTGAGGCGCAGTTCTAAGCCGCCACGGAGGGTGAAGAGCTCGGCTGCGGCGTCATTTGGTTGCAACGTAATGCTATGGATGTTAGACCCATCAACGTGCGGGAGGAAGGGATAGACCGTGGGCTACGATGACTTGGCGGAGAAGTCTCTAAAGGGAGAAATTCTCACCCGGGAGGAGATGATCTCCGTCCTCTCGGCGCCGGAGGAGAGGCTCCCGGAGCTGCTTCAGGCGGCCTTTCGCGTGCGCCATCACTATTTCGGCAAGCGAGTTCAGATCCACGTTCTCGTCAACGCCAAAAGCGGTCTCTGCCCCGAAGACTGTCACTACTGTTCCCAGTCGTCGGTTTCGACTGCGACCATCGAAAAGTATCCGCTCCTTGAGCGGCAGAAACTCGTGGATGGAGCGTTGGAGGCCAGGGCGCAAGGGGCGGTGAGGTTTTGCATGGTCAATAGCGGTAGAGCGCCCACGGAGCGGGAGATCCAGGAACTGGCGGGAGCGGTGCGGGAGATCAAAGAGCGCGTCCCCATCAACATCTGTTGCTCGCTGGGCCTGCTCACGGAGGCCAAGGCCAGAGTGCTCAAGGAAGCCGGCGTGGAGCGAATCAACCACAACCTGAACACCAGCCGGCGCCATTATCCGGAAATTTGCGGTACACACACCTACGAGGACCGGTTGGAGACGGTGGAGCAGGTCAAGGCAGCGGGGCTTTCCTCTTGCTGTGGCGGCATTTTGGGAATGGGCGAGACGCAAGAGGACGTGATGGACCTGGCCCTCGCCTTAAGGGAAGTGGGCGCGGAGTCGATTCCCGTTAACTTCCTGCATTCCATTCCCGGTACGCCCCTGGAAAACACCCGCCGCTTGACGCCGCAGTATTGCCTCAAGGCGCTGTGCCTGTTCCGTTTTATCAATCCGGACAGGGAAATCCGCGTGGCGGGCGGGCGGGAGGTTAATCTTCGTTCGCTGCAACCCTTAAGCCTCTATCCGGCGAATTCCATATTTGTTAACGGATACTTGACGACCCCTGGCCAAAGGGCCACCGACGCCCATCGGATGATCGAGGACCTGGGCTTCGAAATCGACCCCGGCCCGGCTTCGAGGGCCTAAGAGGTTTTCCGAGTTGGACTTCGGCTGGGGCTCATTTGTATCGTAACTGCAAATCTGCTTTAATACCGGTTATTAATTGACGTTGGGAGAATCCATTGGCACGAATTACCCTTGAAGATTGTCTCACAAAGGTTCCAAACCGGTTTTCGCTGGTATTGCTCGCGGCCCAGAGGGCGAAACAGCTCCTAAAAGGCGCCAGGCCAATGGTTCAGTCGGATAACCGGGAAATCGTCGTGGCACTTAGGGAAATTGCCGAAGGCAAGGCGCGGCCGGTTATTAAAGACATTCAGCCCACCTGATTCATAGGGTACGCCCCCTTCTATGCCCCATCACCGCCTGCATTGACCTATGAGCGCCCATTGACCTCGCTGAAGTGAGCGGACGGTGCAAGCTCCTTCAAAACCCCAACGTTTCCCCGCTCTCAGTGTCCCGCATTTCAGGTACTACGCCATTACCGCCTGTCTGGCCATGGTGGGTGACAACGTGGAGCACGTCATCGGCTACTGGGTCATCTGGCAGCTCACCCATTCCACTTTCTGGCTGGGCTACGCTCTGGTCGCCCACTGGCTACCCTTCACGCTGCTTTCCCTCCACTCCGGTTCGTTTGCCGACCGCTTCGATTGCCGGTGGTTGATCCAGGTCTCCCAGGGGCTTTTCATAACGGCCTCCATCGGGTGGGGAGTTCTCTTCCTTACGGGCGAGCTACAGGTATGGCACGTGGCGATCCTGCTTGTAGTCCACGGTGTCGCGGGTCTCATCTCGGCACCCAGCAGCATGCTGATCATCCACGAAATGGTGGGAAAGGAGAAGCTCGTAAGCGCCATCAGCCTGAACGCCTCCCTGAGGCCCCTGGCCCATATGCTGGGACCCCTCATAGGCGGTGGGCTCATGACCTGGGTCGGACCCGGCTGGGGCTTTCTTGCCAATGTGGCCATTTACCTACCGCTATCCGTGCTCCTGCTTTACTTGCCCTATGGCGGCGCGGTGGAAAGGAGAGGCGGGGAAGCCGGTTGGGACTACGTTCTTCAGGGGCTGGCAACGGTGAGACGGAGTCTTACCATTGTGGCACTGCTGGTGGTGGTAGCCTCCACGTCCTTTCTCGTGGGCAATACCTTCCAGGCCTTTATGCCGCCTTTTGCCGAGCGCCTCGGGGCCTCCGCTACGGGCTATTCGATTCTGCTGCTCGCCGGGGGGCTGGGCGCCCTTGGAGGCGGATTTCTTATTGGCTGGATCGGGAGCACCAAACTCCGGCCCGTGGTGGTAACGACTGCGGTGCTCATGTGGACCGTCCTGTTGATATTTTTCTCGTTTTCCACCGTCTATTGGATTTCCTTCGGGCTGCTTGTCCTGGTGGGTACAACGCAGATCGTATTCACCTCTATGGCGCAAAGCATCATCCAGGCCTGGGCGCCGCCGGCGGTTCGGGGCCGAGTCATGGGAGTGTACAATCTCGCCTCCAGCGGGACCCGCGTCCTGAGCGGCGTTTTTCTGGGTTCCGTCGCCATGCGGCTGGGAGTCGTCCGAGGGCTGATTATTCTGGCGGCATCCATTGGGGTCGTTGTGCTGGCGACCTCATCGATAATCCGATCGTTGTGGAAGTCTGAACTGGACGAGCTTCCCGGGCAGGCGACGACACAGGGCGCCTCGGCGGCTTAAGACCCGACTGCTCGCTTCGCTCGCAATCTCAGACGGCAGATTGCAGATCTCAGATTTTGAATTTGGGATTTGCTATTTGCGATCCCGCAGGGGCCGGTGGGGTTCGAGAATCACTTTGATGGAGTCCTGGGCACTGGCGACCAGTTGGAAGCCAAGGGCCGCTTCCGAGAGGTCGAGGCGGTGGGTAATCATCTCGCTGACCCGCACCCGCCGGTTCAGAATCAGATCGATGGATTCCTCGATGTCCCGGGGACTGCCCGCGTAGGAGGTGGTGAGAGTGACCTCGTTGCGCCACAGCTCATAGAGGGGGATGGGTACCTCCACGCCTTCCGCGGCAGGCGCGAAAAAGAGGAGGGTGCCTCCACGGTCCACCGATTGCAGCGCCTGGCGAGCGGCCACCGGGGCGCCGGTACATACGATGACCACGTCGGCCAGACGTCCATCGTTGGCTTCCTTGAGCCGCGCCGCCACGTCGTCCGTTGCGCGGACGGTGGCGTGGGCCCCCAGGGACGCGGCCGCGCGCAAGCGAAAGTCGTTGATGTCGGTGGCGACCACGGGGCAGGCGCCCCGCGCCCTGGCCAGCTGGACATGGAGAAGGCCGGAAATTCCGCTGCCGATGACCAGAACGCACTGTCCCGCCCTGACCCGGGCAAAGCGCTGGCCCCTGGCAACGCAAGCCAGGGGCTCGATGAAAGAGCCCTCTTCGAATGAAATACCCTCGGGCAGCCGGAAGGTGCCCGTGTCGACGTTGATCTTGGGAACCCGGATGAACTCGGCAAAGCCGCCCGGGTCGAAGTGCGTTGTCCTCAGCGTATCACACACGGAATGGTGGCCGTCGAGACAATACCGGCAGCGATTGCACGGAACGTGGTGGGAGACAAAGACCCGGTCTCCGGAACGGTAACCCCGGATACCTTCACCGATGTCCACGACCTCCCCCGCTATCTCGTGCCCCAGGACCAGGGGGGCCTTTTTCACCCGGTACCATTCCATCACGTCGGTACCGCAGATGCCGCTCGCCATAATGCGCACCAGCAGTTCGCCGGGACCGGGGGCGGGAACCGGGACCTCTTCCAGGCGCACGTCCCGGTTGTTGTAGTACATGGCGACTCTCATGGCTGTTTTCCGGGGGAGAGTTCTCGGCCGGCGCTCCTGAATCAGCCGGCGGCCCTGTGCGCCTTGGTCCCCTTGGAGGTCTCGTAGATCTTGAAGGCCTGATCCACCGTCGCCTTTTCATGGACAATGGAGCGGACGGCCCGAATCATTCCGATGGGGTTGTCCGACTGAAAGATGTTGCGCCCCATATCCACCCCTATGGCGCCACCCTGGACGGCATTGTGGGTCAATTCGAGGGCTTCGCGCTCGGGGATCTTCTTCCCACCGGCGATAATTACCGGGATGGGACAGCTCTCCACGATCTTGTCGAAGTCATCGCAATAGTAGGTCTTCACAATGTGGGCCCCTAACTCGGCTGCGATCCTGCAGGCCAGGCTGAGATACCTGGCGTCCCGCGCCATGTCTTTGCCCACCGCCGTCACGGCCAGGATGGGAATACCGTACTTTTCCCCCTCGTCCACGAGTCGCGTCAGGCTGATGAGCGTCTGCTTCTCGAACTCGGACCCGACGAAGATGGATAATGCCATTGCGGAAACGTTCAACCGGATGGCATCGTCGATGGAGACGGTGATGTCTTCGTTGGAGAGATCTTTCAATATGCTGGTTCCACCGGAGACCCTGAGGACCACCGGCGCGGAGGAATTGGCGTCGACGGAGGTGCGCAGCACCCCGCGGGTTAGCATGATCGAGTCTGCGTAGGGGAGAAGCGGCTCGATGGTCTTTCGCGGTTCTTCCAACCCTCCCGTAGGTCCTAAGAAATAGCCATGGTCCACGGCCAGCATGACGGCCCGACCGTCCTGCGGTTTGATAATTCTCGCCAGCCTGTTTTGCATGCCCCAAATCATAGCGTTTGTCCTCCTTTTGCCCCAAACAGTAGCATGAAAAGGACCGGGAAGCGAAATATTTTGCTTATCCTTTTCCTCCCCGGAGGGTCAAGGGATTCAGGCGCCAAATTCATGTCCCGAATTAGGTTGGAAGAAGAGTACGGAGTCAAGCCGATAGGCTGATCTCTACGCCCAATCCCCCGGGGCCATGATGGGATTATGCAGGTCAGCCATAACGGAATTATGCGGACCAGTATTTGTCGCCAACAGTCGCTTCCTGCGGATCTTGACAAGTTCTCAATAATGCGGGAGAAGATCTCCAATTATTGGAAACTTGCGGACCCTATTATCCTAGCCGCCTCACCCAATAGTTCGGTGCATTGAGGAAATGAGTGAGTCGAGCAGAATCATTCCGAGGGGCCCCTTCAAGGGGAAGCGAATCGAACATGCTCCGACCGACGAGTTGGACATGTTCCGTAGTTTCGAAGACGAATTCATGCAGGAGATTTTCTGCATGGAGCCCGGCTCCTACCTCATCACTGACGAATCTAGCCTGCGGGATTTCCTTGGGGTCGAGGATTTGGAATTACCGGACATCCACTGCAAGATTCGGGAGGTCTACGGCGTCGAGGTGTCCGACATCGTCTCGGGAAGCCTGGTTGAGATATTCGCCCGAATTCACAGGCACACCTATGGCCAACATAGATGAGCAGCTGGGAACACCGAACCCGCCGCTTGGGCCGGCACATCGATTTGATGTTTATCCGATGCATTTTGTGCTAGCGGCTCAGCGGCATAACGTTAGGCAGCGGGAAAGACTCCGAGCGTTGGAGGGTTACCTGTGAGTGTACGCGCGGTCGTTCTCGCGTGGAGCGGCGGCAAGGACAGCAGCCTCGCCCTTGCAACCCTGCGCGCAGATCCGACAGTTGAAGTCGCCGCGGTGCTCACCACGATCACGCGCGATTACGACCGGATTAGCGTTCATGGTGTCCGCCGCGCCGTGCTTGAGGCCCAGGTCGCGGCTCTCGGCCTGCCTCTGATCGAGGTGCCTATTCCTGCCGCCGCGACCAACACCGTGTATGAGCAGGCGTTTGCGGCCGCGCTGGCGGCTTTTCGACATGAGCGGCCGGACGTGCGGCACATGGCCTTTGGCGACCTCTTTTTGGCCGACGTGCGGGCCTATCGCGAGCGCGCGCTGCGCCCGCTCGGTTGGACGCCCATCTTTCCCCTCTGGGGAATGGACACACGGGCCCTTGCGCGGGAGTTCGTACACGCCGGGTATCGAGCCATTCTTACGTGCGTTGACACGACTCAACTGGGGGCCGAGTTTGCGGGCCGCGAGTTCGACTCGTCGCTTCTGGCCGAGTTGCCGGCCGCGGTTGACCCATGCGGCGAGCGTGGCGAGTTTCACACCTGTGTGCACGCCGGCCCGATCTTCCGTTATCCGCTCCCGGTGCAGGCCGGGGAGCGTATCCGGCGCGACGGCCGGTTCGAGTACTGCGATGTCACGCTTGCGGCGCCGGGTGTGTCAGCTGCCTAAGTCTGTCATCCGGCGAACTCGCGCCATAGGTACCACGCTAGCGAAAATCAAACTGTGGTTACCTGCTCTTCAAAGTCCCTGGTTGACCGCGGTTGGGCCTATGCATCGAGGTCCCAGGACCTATGTTGGAAAGCGCCCATGTGAGTTGACACCTCCGGGCAATCGAGATAGTTTCCCTTTCTGGAAAGGGATGTGATTACGAGTCTTAAGTGCGCAAGCCATCTCCCCCCGAGCGTCAAAAGCGCCTATGTCCAGGTCGGGGACGTGCGCACCCATTACCTGGAGGCGGGTTCGCCCCTAGAAGGGGAGAACAAACAATCGCTGCTGCTCATTCACAGCGGCGAGTTCGGCGGCAGGGCGGAGTTCAGCTGGCGTTACAATATCGCCGAGCTGGGAAAACATTTCCACGTGGTGGCCCCGGACATGGTGGGATTCGGGCGCACGGACCTGCTCTACAGTTTTAGCGACCCCGCCACCTATCGCCTGCGCCACCTGTGCGGCTTCGTCAAGGAACTCAGCCTGGGCCCCGTCCGCCTGATGGGCAATTCGTACGGTGGTGGCGTGGCCCTGCATCTGGCCGCAGAGCCGTCCCTGGGACTGTCCGTCCGTTCGGTGGTGGTGGTCAGTGGTGGGGGAACGGCGCCCGATAACGACGCCCGCAAGGTCCTGACCCGGTACAACGGGCGGCGGGAAGAAATGCGCGAAATCCTCAGGGTTTTGTTTTACAACGAGCGCTGGTGGTCCGATGAAATTGTGGAAGAGCGGTGGCGGGGCAGCAGGGAGCCGGGGGTTTGGGAGGCCTGTGCCGCACCCCGGTTCGCCCCCGACGGCGAGGGCCGGGGGTTCCGCCCTGTGCGTCCCGACTACGCTAGCATCGCCTGCCCCGTGCTAATCGTCGCCGGGGCCCAGGACCTGCTGCGTTTCCCGGATTACGCAGTGGAACTGCAAAATCAGATTCCGGGGTCCCGGATCAAGGTCTTCGACCGTTCGCGCCACAGCTCCCATATCGAATACGCCGAGGAGTTCAATCCATTGGCCATTGATTTTTTCAACGAGGACTTGGCCCCTTAAAGCCCATGCAAACATCCTGGCGAAGCGAGACGGTGCGTGTGGACGGGGCGGCAGTGGACCTCCGCAAAGGAGGCAGCGGTCCGCCCCTGGTGATCCTCCACGGCGAAGAGATCGTGCGGGACGTGCTGCCGTTTCACGATCTCCTGGCCGAAAAATTTGAAGTGCTGGTGCCGTTTTTGCCGGGCCTGGGCCGCTCGGAACTGCCGCCATGGATCGATTCTGTCGATGATCTCGCCTACTTCGCATTGGATATGGTTGAAACGTTGGCCCCCAGGGGGACTCACCTTCTGGGCATCGGGTTCGGCGGCTGGGTGGCGGCGGAAATGGCGGTGCGCTGCCACGTGCATATGAAACGGCTGGTCCTCGCCGACGCCCTGGGTATCAAGGTTTCTGAGCCGTGGGTCCGGGACATTGCGGACCTGTTTGTTCTATCCTTCGAGGAACAGGCTCAATTAGCTTGGCACGATCCGTCCGGGGCGGTTCAAATCAAGTCCCCCGGAGCGCCGGGGCTGAAGGCGGAAGAGCTTTATGAATGCCTCCAAAACCGCGAGGTCGTTCTTTCTCTGGGATGGAGCCCGTTCATGCATAATCCCAAGCTCCGAAAACGTCTCGAGCGGGTGCGGATCCCCACCCTTGTGGTGTGGGGCGAGAGCGACCGCGTCGTGACGCCCCAGTACGGGCGCGCCTTTCACGAGGCGATTGCGGGTTCCGAGTTCCGGCTCATCCCGAAAGCGGGCCACTATCCCCACTGCGAGCAACCGCAGGCCTTCGTTCGGGTGGTGGCCGATTTCCTGCGTCAAGGGGAGGTGTAAGACCCTATGCGCGCGTATCATTTCACCGAGATGCCGTATCCCTTCCTGCCCGAGGACGTCGAGGAGCGCTATGGCGCCATGCGCGTGACGCTTCCCAATCGCTTCTATGACCCGCAAAAGGGTCACGAGCTTTATAATCGATATCTGGACGATTACGAATACGCCGACGAATTGGGACTGGACATCATGCTCAACGAGCACCACGCCACGGCCACCTGCCTGGACGCCAATGCGTCCATCAGCGCTGCGGCGCTGATCCGGCGCACCAAGCGGGCCATGATCGCCATTGTGGGTTACCCCTTGCCCCATCGCAACCCCGTCCAGGTGGCCGAGGAGGCCGCCATGCTGGACGTGATCTCGGGAGGGCGAATGATCGTCGGCTTCGTACGCGGCGTCGGTACCGAGATCCACCCCGCCAACACCAATCCCTCCGGAACGCGGGAGCGCATGCAGGAAGCCCACGATCTGATCCTCAAGGCGTGGACTCAAGGGGAGGTCTTCAATTGGGAGGGCAAGCATTTTCAGTTCCGCTATGTAAACCCCTGGCCGCGTCCTTACCAGCAGCCCCACCCGCCTATCTGGATAACCGGGAGCAATCCCGAAGGCGCCGCCTGGGTGGCCGACCACCACTACACCTTCTGCGCCTTTCTCACCTCCTACGAGCAAACGGACGCCCTGTTCAGCAGGTATCGCGCACGCTGCCGGGAGATGGGGTATGCGGATCCCCCCGCCGACCGCTTTGCCTATCTGGGGTTGTGTTACACGGGAGAGACGGACAAGGAGGCGGACGAGACGGGGAAGAAACTCCTGTGGTACCTGAACCGCAAACGCCCGCCGGGCTTTTTCGCGCCCTACGGGTTCGCTCCGCTTCAGGCCCTGGCCCGGTTCTATGATCCGCAGGGCGATGAACGTTACACGCGGTCCTGGGAGCAATTAAAGGCGCAGGGCGTGGTCATTTGCGGGGGACCCAAAGCGGTCTTGGAAAAGGTCAAATACCTCCACGAGCGTTGCGGCGTGGGACATCTCCTCATGATGAACCAGGCCGGCTTTATGGCGCCTCGGGAAACTCGCCGCAGTATGGAGCTCTTCGCGCGCGAGGTCTACCCGGCCATTCGCAGCCTGGGGGAAGACCCCGGCAATGCCGTCCCGACAGCCCCGAGCGGCACCTCCTGAACCGCCCGATTAATCCTCCAGAACGTGGGGGAGGGTGACCTTGAAACTGGAACCTTTTCCAGGTTGGGTCTGAACCTCAATGTCCCCTTCCAGAAGATCGACGAATTTCTTGACGATGGTCAGGCCGAGGCCAACCCCCTGGCTGCTCGTAGTGGCGTCGATCTGATGAAAGCCCTCGAAGATCTTGGAGACGTTTTGCGGCGCGATTCCGAGCCCAGTGTCTTCCACAATAAACTGAACGCGGCGCCGCTCGGCCAGGTTTTTGATGCGAATCCGAACCTCTCCCTGGCGCGTGTATTTGAAAGCATTGACAATGAGGTTCTGAAGAATCTCTTCGAGCTTGGGCGCGTCGGTGCGCAAGGTGGGGAGGTCCGGCTCGATATCCCAGACGACCTGCAATGGACTCTTGCGCTTGAGATCGTCCACCAGGGTGCGCACGGGCTCCATAATTTTTTCCAGGGGAAAGGTTGAGATCTCCAGCGGGACGCTTCCCTCTTCGATGCGCGAAAGGCTCAGGACGTCGTTGATCATCTTTTGCAGCCGGCGCGACTGGGACTGCATCTTGTCCAGGGCCGTCCTCTGTTCGTCGTTGACCGGGCCGAGGGTCCCCGAGTGCAGGATGTCCAAAAAGCCGATGAGAACCCCCAGCGGCGTCCGAATTTCGTGGGACATTCTCGCCAGGAACTGGGACTTGTACTCGGTGGCCCTTTTGAGATCGTCGTTCTGGCTCTTGACCTTTTCGTAGAGGAGGGCGTTATCCATGGAAAGTGCCAGCCATGCGGCTACGGCCTGAAGCAGATGGAGATGCATCGGGCCATAGGCCTTGGGCCGCTTGCTGCCGAGATGAAGGCTTCCAAGGACCTGTCCCCGGTGGATCAAAGGAAGCCCGAGGTAACTCGCAAACCCCCAAGCGGATAGCGCTTTCGCGCCGCCCCCTTTGACGGGGCGCGAGGCCTGCCAGAGGTAGGGTTGTTTCCGGCGCGCCACCCGTCCGAAAATTCGTTTTTCCTCTTCGTTCAGAGAGGCGCCATCCGCCGTAGCCTTTTGTCCCGGCGGCGCCGTGAACACGCGCTCAATGCGCTTCCCCTTCTGGCGCTCCAGGACGACCAGCCGATCGTAGCGGACGTGAGCCTTGATTCCCTCGGCCAGTTCCCGAAAGATCGTCTTTCGATCAAGTGAGGAAACCAGGGTGCGACCAAGGTCGGTGGCGACTCGCTCCGGCTTGGCGGTCACCCGGCGGCGAGCTTTCCGTAGCGGGGTCTTCTTCATTGTTTTTCCCACGGCTTTTCGATGGGAAGGTCCTCGCGGTCCCCCCATTCTTTCCAGGAACCCAGGTAATTGCGCACCCGGGGGTAGCCGAGCAGCTTGAGCGCCAGGTAGGTATGGGCGGAGCGGTAGCCCCCCTGGCAGTAGACAACGATCTCTCTATCCGGCGTGATTCCGGCCTGTTGGTACAGGGATTTCAATTCCATGGCTGGCCTGTACCTTCCCTCCGCGTCCAGGTTACGGGTCCATTCGATGTGGGTGGCCCCGGGTATGGCTCCGCCGCGTGCCGCACGGACCAGGCGACCCATGTATTCGTCGTCACTGCGGGTATCGACGATACAAATCCCCGGAGCGTGAAGCGATCCAACGATATGGTCAACCGTGGCCAGGAGTTCTCTCCGTTCGTCCGAGTTGTAGGCTGTAGGCTTGGGTACCTCGGCTAGCGTCGTGATGGGAAACCCGCATCGCTTCCAGGCGGAAAGTCCGCCGTCCAGAACCCGGGAGTCGGGGTGTCCGAAATAATTCATGAACCATAAACCCCGGGCGCATCGGATGCCCGAAGCCTCTTCGTAGAACACGACCTTCCGTGTCTCATTCACGCCGCGCAGCTCGAACAGGTGGCGCACCATGGAGAGAAAGGCCTTCAGGGGGGCCGCGCTTGTATCCGTCAGGCTCAAGCCGAACAAATCAAAATGAACCGCTCCCGGAATATGGCCCCGGGAGAACATTTCGGCAGGCCGGGTATCGATGAGGCAAAGGGAGGAGTCCTGCAACTGCCCTTGCAACGTTTCGGGAGTCGTAAGAAGCTCGAGCCGGTTGTCTTCCCCCCGCTCCATGAAAAAGCGTATAGCATTAGTCGAGGGGTGTCCTCAACGCATTTCTGCCCGGTTCCGCCAACCCGAGGCAGCGCCCCGGCTGCGGCCGATGAAATTTTGTCGTGATCTCAGTCGAACAAGCCACACCCCCGAGGCCTCGTGTCCGCTAGAAAAACTCTTTTCTACTTGCTCCTCGGGAAAAAAACCTTCGGTTCGGCTGTCCTCCCCTCGATCTTCCTCGGGGCGGTGAGCGCGTCGAACCGCGACCCTGACCTTCGACCATGCTCAGGGTCATGCTGGGGTACTCGAAGTATGACCCTTCGACCATGCTCAGGGTCATAGTGAGGTTCTCGAACTATGAGGCTCAGACGCGAAGGGAGCTCGGCCGAACAACCACCACCCAACGCTCCCCAAGGGTGCCAATAGCCACGGCCGGGCCTGACGACCCCTTCACCCCGTGGAG
>Ga0326597_10005903_pt1 | contig 16887 bp, 13 predicted proteins | sample RVTome_12_FD_203789 | JGI IMG/M metagenome (GOLD analysis project Ga0326597, IMG submission 203789) | Soil microbial communities from uranium-contaminated site in the Upper Colorado River Basin, Wyoming, United States - RVT100D185 | ecosystem: Environmental > Terrestrial > Soil > Contaminated >...
GCATGCTTGATCTGGTTCGGCTCGAACGGCTCGATCATGCGGTGGGATTCCGCCATGCGGCGGATCCAGCGATCGGATTTGATGGTCATGCGGCGGCTAAGCAGTGAGCGGTGAGCAGTAAGCGGCGGTGCCGTTGGCGCAAGATCTTACACCTCGCGCCGCACTCCTAACACCTCTTCTCAGGTGTTCTGGACCACGATCTTCGGGAACAGCGCCGAGTGGTCCTGCGCCTTCTCGGCGATCTTGACTGCCACGCGGCGCGCGATTTCCCGGTAAATCTCGGCCACCCGGCCGTCGGGGTCGGACACGACGGTCGGCTTGCCCGAGTCCGCCTGCTCGCGGATGTGGATATCGAGCGGCAGCGCGCCCAGGAATTCGACGTTGTAGTCCTGGCCCATGCGGCTGCCGCCGCCCTCGCCGAAAATTCGCTCCTCGTGCCCGCATTTCGAGCAGACGTGCAGCGACATGTTCTCGACGATGCCGAGAATGGGGATGCCCACCTTCTCGAACATTTTGAGCCCCTTGCGTGCGTCGATCAGCGCGATGTCCTGAGGGGTGGTGACGATCACCGCGCCGGTCACCGGCACGCGCTGCGCGAGCGTCAGTTGGATGTCGCCGGTGCCCGGCGGCAGATCGACGATCAGGTAGTCGACGTCGCGCCACTTGGTCTCGTTCAGCAGCTGCTCCAGCGCCTGGGTGACCATCGGCCCGCGCCACACCATCGGCGTCTCGACGTCGATCAGGAAGCCGATCGACATCGCCTGCAGCCCGTGACTCTCCATCGGCTCGAGGCTCTTGCCGTCCTTCGATTCCGGCCGCCCGCGGATGCCCAGCATCATCGGCTGCGAGGGCCCGTAGATGTCGGCGTCGAGCACGCCGACACGGGCGCCCTCGGCCGCCAGGGCGAGCGCCAGGTTGACGGCAGTGGTGCTCTTGCCCACGCCGCCCTTGCCGGACGCGATCGCGACGATGTTCTTCACGCCGGCGACGAGCTTCACGCCCCGCTGCACCGCGTGGGAGACGATCTTCATCGTCACGTTGACCGTCACGCCGCCCACACCCGGGATTTCCTTGAGCTTGGCGACGATCTGCCTGCGGATCGGCTCGATCTGGCTCTTCGCCGGATAGCCGAGCACGACGTCCACGGCCACATTGCCGCCGTCGACCTTGATGTGCTTCGCCGACTTGCTCGAGACGAAATCCTTGCGGGTATTCGGGTCGGTTAGCTGTTTCAGCGCGTCCTGCACCTGCTGTTCAGTGACAGCCATGACAATTTCCTCAATCAACCAGGGCGGAATTCTAAACAATTATCCCCGGCCCGCAAATCGCGCGTGCCGTTTTCCCTCACCGCGTCAGGATCTTGGGCGCCGGGGCGGGGACACCGGGATGGCCCGGCCTGCGCAATGGGACAGGTGTTCAAGGTTTGTTACAATTTACGCCTTTAAGTTCAAGTGTTAAATGGGAAAACGCCGCATTCTCGTCACCTCCGCGCTGCCCTATGCCAACGGCGCGATCCACCTCGGGCATCTGGTCGAGTATATCCAGACCGATATCTGGGTGCGCTACCAGCGCATGCGGGGGCACGAGGTGCATTACGTCTGCGCGGACGACACCCACGGTACGCCGGTCATGCTCCGCGCCGAGCAGGAAGGGGTCGCGCCGGAGCGGTTGATCGAGCGCATGCACGCCGCCCACCGCAGCGACTTCGACGGCTTCCGCATCGGCTTCGACAACTACTACTCGACCCATTCGCCGGAGAATCGCGAGCTGTGCCATGCGTTCTACCGCAAGCTCTCCGCGGCCGGGCTGATCGCGAAGCGGGCGATCGAGCAGTACTTCGATCCGGTAAAGAACCTGTTCCTGCCCGACCGCTTCATCAAGGGCGAGTGCCCGAAGTGCCATGCCCGGGACCAGTACGGGGATGCCTGCGAAGCGTGCGGGACGACCTATTCCCCGACCGATCTGATCGAGCCCTATTCGGCGATCTCCGGCGCCCAGCCGGTAAAAAGACAATCGGACCACTTCTTCTTCAAGCTGGGCGAATGCACGGATTTCCTCCGGCGCTGGACGCGCTCGCCCGGCACACTGCAAACCGAGGCCGCCAACAAGCTCGACGAATGGTTCAAGGCGGGGCTTTCGGACTGGGACATCTCCCGCGACGCGCCCTATTTCGGCTTCGAGATACCGGATGCGCCAGGCAAGTATTTCTACGTCTGGCTCGACGCGCCGGTGGGCTACTTCGCGAGCTTCCAGAACCTGTGCGACCGCGCCGGCACGGATTTCGGGGCGTTCACCGATGCGGTGAAGAGCCGCGTCGAAGGGACCGAGATGATCCATTTCATCGGTAAGGATATCCTCTATTTTCACGCGCTGTTCTGGCCCGCGATGCTCGACCGGGCCGGCTACCGCACCCCGACGCGCGTCTTCGCGCACGGCTTTCTCACCGTGAACGGCGAGAAGATGTCCAAGTCGCGCGGCACCTTCATCACCGCGGAGAGCTACCTCAAGCGGGGGCTGAACCCGGAATGGCTGCGCTACTATTACGCGGCCAAGCTCAACGCGACGATGGAAGACATCGATCTCAGTCTCGACGACTTCGTCGCGCGCGTGAACAGCGATCTGGTGGGAAAGTTCGTCAACATTGCGAGCCGCGCCGCCGGCTTCATCGCGCGGCATTTCGACGGCAAGCTCGCCTACCGGGGCGAGACGCGGTCGCTCACCGACAGCGCCACGGCCACGGCCCGGCAGGTCGCCGAAGCCTACGACGCGCGTGAATTCGGCAGGGCGGTACGCGACGCGATGCAGGCCGCGGACCGGATCAACGAGGAATTCGACCGCCGGCAGCCGTGGAGCCTGGCCAAGGACGCGGCGCGCCACGGCGAGCTCCAGGACATCTGTTCGCGAGCGCTGTACGGATTCAAGCTGCTCGCCGTTTTGCTCGCGCCGATCATGCCGTCCGTCGCGGCCCGGGTTGCCCGCGAGCTGTTCGGGCTCGACCGTGACTTCGCGTGGTCCGACGCCGGCATCCTGCCCGAGCGGGTCGGCGCGTATACGCATCTCATGGCCCGCATCGACCGCAAGCAGGTCGATGCGCTCGTCGCGGCCAACAAGGAAAGCCTGCAGCCCACGGCGGACGTCCACTCCCGGCAGCGCCACGGCGAGCACCAGACCCACCAGGAGAAGAGAGTGGAAATCGCGCCTACGATCGGCATCGACGAGTTCAGCAAGCTCGACCTGCGCGTCGCCCGCATCGTCGGCGCCGACCACGTCGAGGGCGCCGACAAGCTGCTCAAGCTGACCCTCGACCTTGACGGCGAGACGCGCACCGTTTTTGCCGGCATCAAGTCTGCCTACGACCCGGAAAAGCTCGTCGGCCGGCTCACGGTGATGGTGGCGAATCTGGCGCCGCGCAAGATGAAGTTCGGCGTCTCCGAGGGCATGGTACTCGCCGCTTCGGGCGACGCGCCGGGGCTGTTCCTGCTCTCCCCCGATGCCGGCGCGGCGCCGGGAATGCGAGTGAAGTGATCGCACCCACCGGGCGCACCAATCGAAGCCGAGATGAAACCCAGAATCAACCGCACGATCATCTGCAGCGTTGTGTTTCTCGACATCGCCGACTACTCGCGCAAGCCGGTTGCGGAGCAGATCCGGCTGAAGGAGCGGTTGAACGATACGCTTTCGGTCGCGCTCGCCGATGTGGCAGCCAACGACCGGATCATCCTCGACACCGGCGACGGCGCGGCGATCAGCTTTCTCGGCGATCCGGAGGACGCGCTGTTCGTCGCCCTGTCGCTGCGCGACGCGCTCGCGGCGGCGCCCCCAGCGGTCGGCCCGGAGCTGCGCACGCGCATCGGCATCAATCTTGGCCCGGTCAAGCTCATCACCGATCTCAACGGCCAGGCCAACATCATCGGCGACGGCATCAACGTCGCGCAGCGGGTGATGAGTTTCGCTGAGCCCGGCCAGGCACTGGTGTCGCGTTCCTACTACGAGGTCGTCTCGCGCCTGTCGGAAGACTACGTCAAGCTGTTCAACTACCAGGGCGCGCGCACCGACAAGCACGTGCGCGAGCACGAAGTCTACGCAGTGGGCGCAAGCCAGCCCGGGATCAAACGTACTGCGGCAGCGGCGCCCGAGAAATCCAGGCACGGCCGGATGGCGGTCCCGCGGGCCATGGTCGGCCATCTTGTACGGACCGCCGCCCGGGTGCAGGACAACCTGCGCCGCAGGCCGCAGCTGAGCACCGCGCTCGCCGTGGCCCTGATTCTCGCGACCTCGGTTGCGATCCGCATCAGCCTCGAGACGCGGGATACCGCTGTGCAATCGGCGGAGCTGTCGGTCGCCGCGCCCGAGCCAACCGCGCCCCCCGCTGGGGCCACCGCCGCACCGGCCGCCACCGCCGCACCGCCCGCCACCGCCGCACCGGCCGCCACCGCCGCACCGCCCGCCTCCGAGGCGCCGGCGAAGGCAGTCCCCAGGACAAGCCCGTCGAAGGCGCCGCCCAGGATCGCCGCGCCCGCGCGCAAGGAGCCGCCCCCGGTTGTGGCGGCGCCCGAACCGGCACTGGTCGCACCGGCACCAGTCGTCCCGGAGCCGGCCATACTGCCCGCGCCTGAAACCGCGAAGGTCCGATTCGCAATTTCGCCGTGGGGCGAGATTTTCGTGAACGGCCGCAAGGCGGGCGTCGCCCCGCCGCTGCGCGATCTCCAGGTCACGCCGGGCCGCCATAAGATCGAAGTGCGCAACAGCGATTTCCCCGCATACGTGCAAACGATAAACGCGAAGGCGGGCGAACAGATTAGAATCAGGCACAAGTTTCGCTAAGAGCCCTTAACGTAATGAAACACGCGCGCGTCAGTATGTTAAGGGCTCCAAGGAGGAGACTCATGCACGGCGCAAGACCGATCGCGTTGGCCGCTCTGGCCGTAATACTCGCCGGCTGCGAGACCGCGCCGGTCAAAGAGTTCCAGGAGGAGATCCAGAACATATTCAAGCCCTACGGCAAGGCGGAGGAGAATCTCGAGGCCGGCGTCCGCGCCTATGAGGACGCCAACTACGACCAGGCGAGCCGGCTGCTGCAGGCGAGTCTCGACGAAGGCCTGCCGCGGAGGACCGACCGGGCCCGCGCGCACAAGTATCTCGCTTTCATCCACTGTGTCTCGGGGCGCCAGGGGCAGTGCCGCGAGCAGTTCCGCCAGGCCTTGACGGCCGATTCGAACTTCGACCTGTCCCCGAGCGAGGCGGGCCACCCGATGTGGGGCCCGGTCTTCCGCAACGTCAAGGCGCAAAGCCAGTAGAAGTTTGTCGGACTTCGCTCCGACAAACTGCCAAGGCCGACGAGCTACCAAGAGGCAACGGGCGATGGAAGAACGACGCAAGCTCGGCCGCTACGAGATACTCTCCGAGCTCGGCAAGGGGGCGATGGGCGTCGTCTACACGGCGAACGACCCCCTGCTCCACCGCACCGTCGCGGTCAAGACCATCAACATGTCGCTCGATGCGGGCGAGATCGCCGAGTACGAAGCGCGCTTCTACCAGGAAGCGCGGGCCGCGGGCGGGCTCAATCATCCCAACATCGTCACCATCTACGACATCGGCAACACCGGCGACATCGCCTACATGGCGATGGAGCGGCTGGCCGGGCGCGAGCTGAAGCAGATGCTGGCGGGCGGGCGGCGCCTGCCGCTCAAGATCGCCCTCGATACAGCGGCCCAGGTGGCCGAGGGGCTCGCCTACGCGCACGAGCACGGCGTCGTGCATCGCGACATCAAGCCGGCCAATATCATGATCGTGCGCGACGGGCGGGTGAAAATCACCGATTTCGGTATCGCGCGCATGCGCGCGGCCGAAGTGCGCACGCAGACCGGCGTCACGCTCGGCTCGCCGCGCTACATGGCGCCCGAGCAGGTGGTTGGCGGGCGCGCCGATGCGCGCGCGGACATCTTTTCGCTCGGCGTCATTCTCTACGAGATGCTCGCCGGGGAGGCGCCGTTCACGGGCAGCGACATCAACGCGATGATGTTCCAGATCATCAACTTCACGCCGCCCGCGCCGAGCGCGCGCGTGGCCAAGGTTCCACCGGTGCTCGATTTCATCATCGCCAAGACGCTCGCCAAGGCGCCCGACGACCGCTATCAGGATGCCGCGGAACTCGCCCGCGACCTGCGCGATTGCGCGAAGCAGATTGAACGCGGCGAGGCGGCCTCGGCGAACGGCGCCGCGCAGCCGGCGGTCCGGCCGCGCATCGACCGGAAGGGCTCCTCCCGGGTCACCGCGGATGCGTTCCCGGGCACACGGCGCGAGGACGCCGAAATCAATCCCCTCGAACCGTTCGTGACGCTCGGGCTGTCCAAGCTCTTCGATTCGCTCGAGGCAACGCAGCGGCTCGCGGTGCGGAGCGGGATGAGCGCGCAGGCCGAGAGCTACGTGGAATCGATCGAGGACGAATCCGCCGGCGATGCGCCGGCCGGATCGCGCCTCGCGCTCGCGCAACGGCCCGGCTGGAGCCGCCGGGACCGGGTCGTTTTCTACGGGGCGGTGGCCGCGGCGACGCTCGCCGGGGCCGCAATCGTTTTCGCTTGAGGCAGCCCGCCGTGCGGATTGCCGCCGTAGAGGCCGTACCGGTCTCGATCCCGCTCACCCGCAACTTCGGCGGCAGCACCTACGCGGTGCTGAAGCGCTGCACCGTCGTCACCCGGCTTGCGACCAGCGACGGGCTGACGAGCGAGGTCTACAACGGCGACAACCGCGAGCACGGGACCGAGATCGCGCGTCTCATCCGCGACGAGCTTTTTCCGCTCATCAAGGGCATGGAGGTCTTTGAGACCGAGCGCATCTGGGCTAAGCTCTTCGCGCTCACGCATTCGAGCCGCGACCGCAAGACGCTGCTCGAAGCGATTGCGTGCATCGACTGCGCGCTGTGGGACCTCATGGGCAAGGCGGCGGGGCAAAGCGTGTGCGCGCTGATCGGCGGCTGCCGCGACCGGCTGCCGGTCATCTCGATCGGCGGCTACTACCGGCAAGGCAAGACGCTCTCCGACATCGGCCGCGAGATGGATCTCTACCGCGAAGCCGGCATGGCCGGTTGCAAGTTCAAGGTCGGCGGCCTCGCGCCCGAGGAGGACGCGAAGCGCGTCGACGCGGCGCGCCGCGCGGCCGGCCCCGAGTTCATACTGATGGTCGACGCCAACCGCGGCTGGGGCGCGCAGGACGCGATCCGCTTCGCGCGGCTCGTCGAGCCGCTCGACATCCGCTGGTTCGAGGAGCCCTGCCACTGGCACGACGATGCAGCGCTGATGGCGCGCGTGCGCGCGGCGACCCGCATCCCGGTCACCGCCGGCCAGTGCGAAATCTCGAGCGCCGGGGTGCGCCGCCTCGTCGACGCCGGCGCGGTGGACTTCGTCAACTACGACGCCTCCGAAGGCGGCGGCGTCACCGACTGGCTGCGCGCGGCGGGGTTATGCGCCGCCGCGGGCGTGGAAATGGCGCACCACGAGGAACCGCAGATCTCGAGTCATCTGCTCGCCGGCATCGCGCACGGGACTTACGTCGAATGCTTCGCCGACCCCGAGCGCGACCCGGTGTGGCAGTCGATGTGGGAGAACCGCCCGCGGATCGAGAACGGGGCGATGGAGATCTCGCGCGAGCCCGGCTTCGGCCTGAAGCTCGACGCGAAGATGATCGAGCGCTACCGCGCCGCGTAGGACTGCCGCCTGCGGCTGGCTGCGGCGGAATGGCGTGCTTGACCGTGGCGATGTCGACGCCGGTTGCGATATCCTTGTCGCACCATGGATGTGAGCAAGCACCTGCGCATCTTCGGACACGTGCAAGGCGTCGGGTTCCGCATGTACATGCGGCGGAAGGCGGACGATCTCGGGGTGACCGGCTGGGTGCGCAACCGCCGCGACGGTAGCGTGGAAGCCGTGGTGCAGGGACCGCCGCAAGCGGTGGAAGCGCTCATCGCCTGGACGCACCGCGGCCCGCCGGGCGCCATCGTCACCGACCTCAAGATTGCCGACCAGGACGCGGACGGATTCTCCGATTTCAGCGCCTGGCCAACTGAGTGATGCGTCAGGAGTCGCCGGCCTTACGCCCGGGACTCGCGATAGACGATCCGCACGTTCTCCGGCTTGAGCCAATCCGCGAGCGAGCGGATGAGATCGTCGTGCAGCGAGACGCGCCACGCGTCACCAAGATCGATCTCGCAGGTGGCCCCGCGGTTCGAATACACCACCGAGACCGGGCAGCCGCCGTTGCGGTACGGCGCCAGCAATTGCTTCAGCCGACCGCCGGACGAGCCGCCATTGCAGGTGAGCTTGATCGCCCGGGCGAAGCGGTTGCGCGCGGACTGCAGGTCGTAGAGCTTGTCGGCCGACACCCGCAAGCTGCCCGAGAAGTCGTCGTACGACACCTTGCCTTCGACGATCAGCAGCTGGTCTTCCTTCAACCAGTGCCGGTGCTGCTCGAAGAGCTCGTTGAACACGGTCACCTCGATGCGCGCGTTGCCGTCGTCGAACAGGATCACCGCCATGCGCCCGCGCCGCGTCATCTGCGTGCGCTGGCTGTGAATGATGCCGGCGAGCACCACGGGATGCGGCTGCGCGGAGAGTTGGTCGAGCCGCGTCGCGACGAAGCCGGAGAGCTCGGGCTCGTAGCTCCTGAACGGATGTCCCGAGAAATAGAAGCCCAGCGCGAGCTTCTCGTTCTGGAGCTGCTCGCGGTCGATCCAGCGCGGCGCCTCGGCCGCGGCGATCGGTGCGTCGGCGGGCGCGAGCTCTCCGAAGAGGTTTTCCTGATGCTCGCTGCGGCTCGCCTGCTCGGCGCTCTCCAATGCGATGCCGACCGTATCGAACAGACTCGCACGATGATCGTTGACCGAATCGAATGCGCCGGCGCGGACCAGCGACTCGAGCACGCGGCGGTTGACGATGCGCTTGTCGAGCCGGCGGCAGAAGTCGAACAGGTCCTTGAACGGACCGGCCACGCGGGCCTCGATGATGTGCTTGATCGCGGCCTCGCCCGTGCCCTTGATCGCCCCGAGACCGTAGCGGATCGCCTTCTCGCCCACCGGCACGAAACGGTACTCGCCCACCTGGATGTCCGGCGGCAGCACCTCGATGCCGTTGGCCTTGGCATCGGCCACCATCAGCTGGACCTTGTCGGTGTTGTCCATGTCGGCGGACAGCGTCGCCGCCATGAACTCCGCAGGGTAATGCGCCTTGAGGTAGGCCGTCTGGTAGGCGAGCACCGCGTAGGCCGCCGCGTGCGACTTGTTGAACCCGTAGCCGGCGAACTTCTCCATCAGGTCGAAGAGCTCGTTCGCCTTGCGTCCCGGCACGCCGTTGCTCGCGGCGCCCGAGACGAAAATGCCGCGGTGCTCGGCCATTTCCTCGGCGTCCTTCTTGCCCATCGCGCGGCGCAGCAGGTCGGCCGCGCCCAGGCTGTAGCCGCCGATGATCTGCGCCATCTGCATCACCTGCTCCTGGTAGACCATGATGCCGTAAGTCGGCTTGAGAATCGGCTCGACGCGCGAGTCGGGGTAATCGACCCGGCCGCCGTGTTTGCGGCGGATGAACTCGGGAATGAGCTCCATTGGGCCGGGGCGGTAGAGCGCCACCAGCGCGACGATGTCCTCGAAGCGGTCGGGCTTCGCCTGCTTCATCAGCTCGCGCATGCCGCGCGATTCGCACTGGAATATGGCGGTGGTGTTGCCGCTCGCAAAAATCGCGTATGCCGCCCGATCGTCGAATGGAATCGCGTTAAGATCGAAGGATGAGGGATGGGGAACGAGGAATGAATTGGCATCCCCCGCGGCGTCTTGCCTCATCCCTCCGCCCTCATCCCTCCGCCCTCGGATGTACTTGACCGCCCAGTCCAGGATCGTGAGCGTGGTCAGCCCGAGGAAGTCGAACTTCACCAGCCCGATCGTCTCCACGTCGTCCTTGTCGAACTGGCTCACCGCGGCGTTGGAAGCATCCGCAACGTAGAGCGGGCAGAAGTCGGTCAGCTTGCCCGGCGCGATCAGCACGCCGCCCGCGTGCATGCCGACGTTGCGCGTCAGACCTTCGAGCTTCTCCGCGAGCACCAACAGCTCGGCCACTTCCTCCTCGTTTTTCTCGCGCTCCTTCAGCTGCGGCTCGATCTCGCGCGCCTCCCGCAGCGTGATGTGCTTGCCCGGCTGGAACGGGATCAGCTTGGCGAGCTGGTCGCAGAAGTTGTAGCCGAGATCCAGCACGCGGCCGACGTCGCGTACCACCGCCCTCGCCGCCATGGTGCCGAAGGTGGCGATCTGCGAGACGCTGTCGGCGCCGAACTTGGCTTTCACGTAATCGATGACGCGGTCGCGCCCGTCTTGGCAGAAGTCGATGTCGAAGTCCGGCATCGACACCCGCTCGGGGTTCAGGAAACGCTCGAACAGCAGGTCGTGGCGAAGGGGGTCGAGATCCGTGATTTTCAGGCTGTACGCCACCAGCGAGCCCGCACCGGAGCCGCGGCCGGGCCCGACCGGCACGCCATGGGTCTTCGCCCAGTTGATGAAGTCGGCGACGATCAGGAAATAGCCCGGGAAGCCCATCTGGATGATGGTGTCGATCTCGAACGAGAGGCGCTCGCGGTAGCGCGTGGCCTCACCGGCACGCGCCAGCGGATCCGGATGGAGCTGCTCGAGCCGCTCATCGAGCCCCTCGTGTGCGCGGGTCTTCAGGTACTCGTCGAGGCCCTCGTTGTTCGGTGTCGGAAACTTCGGCAGCCGGCTCTTGCCCAGCTCGAGCGTCAGATTGCAGCGCTTCGCGATCTCGACGCTGTTGGCGAGCGCCGCCGGCATGTCCTTGAAGAGCGAAGCCATTTCCGCCTGCGTCTTGAAATACTGCTCCTCGGTGAAGCGCCGCGGCCGGCGCTGGTCCGACAGGATGTAGCCCTCGGAAATGCACACACGGGCTTCGTGCGCCCGGAAGTCGTCGCGCTCGATGAATTGGACCGGGTGCGTGGCGACCACCGGCAGTTTGAGCGCCGCGGCGAGCGCCGCGGCGCGTTGCACGTAAACCTCGACCGGAACCGCCGCCGTTCCGGTAGTGAGCGCGCTGGCTCCCAGCCGCTGCACCTCGAGGTAGAATCGGCCCGGGAACAGCGCCGCCCATTCGCGCGCAAGCCGGCGCGCCTGGCGCTGGTTGTCGGTGAGGAGCGCCTGGCCGACATCGCCCAGGTGCGCGCCGGAGAGCGCGATCAGGCCATCGGTGCCGCCCTCGCCGAACCAGCCCCGGTATATCTCGGCCCGGCCGCGGTGCTGGTTGGAGCGATAGGCACGCGTGAGCAGGTCGCACAGGCGCAGGTAGCCCGCGTGCGACGCGCACAGCAGCAGCAAGCGGTGGGGTTTTTCGCGATCGGCCTCGTTCGCGACCCAGACGTCGCAGCCGATGATGGGCTTGACGCCCCGCGCGCGGGCCTCCTTGTAGAGCTTGACCATGCCGAACACGTTGCCCAGATCGGTCAGGCCGAGCGCCGGCATGCCGTCGGCCGCCGCCGCCGCGACCGCCGCGCCGAGGCGCACGATGCCATCCACGATTGAATACTCGCTGTGCAATCGCAGGTGGACGAACGTCGGCTGCATGGTTTTATTTTAGCAAGCGCCGCGGGGGTTGCGCAGGCCGATTCGTGCGGCCGCCGCGGCGGCACGCGCGGCGATGCGCTGCCGACATGCAACGGCTTGCCGCATAATGCACTTCTTTAGTGGCTCGGAAATACCTCAAAAGCAATAAGACCGCCGATGGACGCGGATAAAACCCGATCAAGCCGCGGAGCAGACAGAGTCTTCCCGGATAATGGGCAGATTATTTTCATTTTGGTCTTGGGCTTGAACACTCGATGTTCCCGGTGATCTCTCTGCGGCTAATGCATTCGGGGTTGACCTTGATCTTCTCGGCGTCCATCGGCGTTCATCGGCGGCTGGAGCGGGTTCTGGGGTCCCGGTCTTTGATCGGCGTCTTGATTTTCCTGGTTTTTGCGATGGCTTTTGTTGACGCATTTCGCCCCGCCGCTGCATCACGCACGCCATGAAGCCGAGCGAGTCTCATTTCCACGACATCCGGGGAGTGCGCTACCACGTGCGCACCTGGGGCGAGCCGCACCATCCGCGGTTCTTCCTGCTGCACGGCTGGATGGACGTCTCGGCTTCTTTCCAGTTCGTGGTCGACAGCCTCGCGCGCGATTGGCACGTCATCGCCCCCGACTGGCGTGGCTTCGGGCTGAGCGACTGGGCCCGTGAGGGCTACTGGTTTCCCGATTACTACGCCGACCTCGACCGCCTGCTCGATGTCTACAGCGCCGGCACACCGGCGCGGCTCGCCGGCCACAGCATGGGCGGGAACATTGCGCTCGCTTACGCCGGAGCGCGCCCGCAACGCGTCGCAAAGGTCGCCTCGCTCGAAGGTTTCGGGCTCGCGCGCACGCGCCCGGAAGACGCGCCGGCGCGGCTGCGGCGCTGGCTCGACGGGCTCGGCGACACGCCCCGCTTTCGCGAATACCGGTCGTTCGAGGAGGTGGCGGCGCGGCTTTGCAAGGACAATCCGCGGCTCGATGCCGGCAATGCGCGGTTCCTCGCGCAACATTGGGCGAAGACGACCGAAGGCGGCGCGATCGGCCTGCGGGCCGACCCCCGCCACAAGCTGGCAAACCCGTACCTGTCGCGCATCGAAGAGCTCATCGCCTGCTGGCGCGAGGTGCGCGCACCGGTGCTGTGGGTTTTCGCGCGTGAGTCAAGGCGCGCCGGTTATCTCAAGGACGCGCCAGAGGAGCTTGCCGAGCGCAAACAGGCGTTCTCGGATTTCCGCGAGGCGTGGATCGACGACTGCGGCCACATGATGCACTTCGATCAGCCGCGCGAATTCGCGCGGCTGATCGAGGCGTTCTTCACGGATGGCGATTGCTGAGCGCCGGACCGGCGCCGGACCAAAAAAAACACCGGCCGCGGCGGCCGGTGCTGTTCGGGATCTGCCTGGAGCATTCGCCGCGCCAGCGATGGCGCGGAACGCCGGATCAGTCGTTACTCAGGATGTTGGGGAACGCGAAGCCGAAGGTCAAGAACATCGCGATGACTTTCAGAACGAACACGCCCTTCTCCGCCGCGTTCAACCGGGCAGACGTGGGTTCGAGCTTGGCCGACGCCGCGCTCCCCTGCGCAACCTTTGCTGTATGGGACATGATGTGTCTCCTGTAAAGGGTTGACCGACGATCCGGTGTGGAGCGCCGCCAGCCGAATGCGGCCGGCGCGGGAGCAAGCCGCTCACGCACGCGGGACCGGATAAAATCCGGCCCATTCGGTCGATTTACAGGTTACGCCACCCGCCGTGAAGATTGTGTGAAGGCGCCTGCGGCGCGGCCTGACGCCGTCCGGCGGGGATGGCTGGACGTCGCGGCATCGGGTCTTCATTGCGCCACTCACGTCTTCCGCCTTCCGCCGTCCTCGGCGCCCGCCGGTCCCGGTAAAATAGGTGTCGATGAACGCTGGCACACCACCTCTCCTCGGCGTCCTGGGCGGCATGGGACCGCTCGCCACCGTCGATTTTCTGAACAAGCTCATCGAGGAGACGGGCGCCGAACGCGACGCCGACCACGTGCCAGTCGTCGTCTACTCGGTGCCGCAGATTCCCGACCGGCCGGCGGCGATCCTGGCGGGCGCGGAATCACCGCTGCCGGCGATGCTGGCGGGAATCCGCACGCTGACCCGCGCGGGCGCCTGCCTGATCGCAATCCCCTGCCACACCGCGCACTACTGGTACGACGAGCTTGCCCGCGAAGCCGGCGTGCCCATCATGCACATCGCAGACGCCGCGTGCGACGTGCTCGCCGCGCAGGGCCTGGATGCGCCGACGGTCGGCCTGATCGCCACCAAGGGCACGATTGCCGCCGGTTTCTTCCAGCGGCGGCTCGCCGCGCGCGGCATGCGCGTCCTGCTGAATTCCGACATCGACCAGAACGAGTGCGTGCTGCCCGCGATCGCAGCGGTCAAGCGCAACGATCTCACGCGCGGCCACGATCTCGCCGTGCGCGCCTGTGCGGCGCTGCGCGCATCCGGGGCGCGGGCGGTGATCCTCGCCTGCACCGAGATTCCCCCGGCGCTCGAGCATCGGCCGAACGACGTGGCCGGCTTTTGCATCGACGCGACGCGCGCGCTCGCGCAGGCGTGCGTGCGGTGGTGGCGCACGGAGCGCTTTACCCCCCGGTAGGCCCGGCCCGGGGAATCCGTGCTTTTTGTGCATCAGGTGAGACACAGGCGGCACTGGAAACCGGGCCGGGCCCGGCCTAAGCTTGTCGCGGTCCCGAATCCCATCCAACCGAGGCGAGAACAGCGTCGATGAGCCAGGCATCCTCCCAACCCCGAGCGCGGTTGGCGCTCGCCGTCCACGGCGGCGCGCGGCGCATTCCTCAACGATGCCTCCGACGTCGGGCGCGTGCTCGAGGCGGTGCGCGCGACGGCGTGCATCGCCGGTACGGCAGGTGACATGAAAATATTCAAGAATCTCATATGGTTATGCTTTACTTTCGCAGTGGGGTCGGCTGCCGGCGCTGCCGCATCGGACGCGCGGCTTGACGCCGGCTCGGGCAGCTTCGAGTTCCCGTTCGTTGCCGCCGGGGAGCAGCGCGAGATCACCGTGTGGTACCACCGCCCCGAGCAGGCGGGCGCCGGCGCGCCGGTCGTGTTCGTGCTGCACGGCGCATCGCGCAACGCGACGAATTATCGCAGGCACTGGATTCCGCTGGCGGAAGAGCGGCGCTTCATTCTGCTCGTTCCAGAGTACTCCAAAGCGCAGTTCCCCGGCACGCTGAACTACAACCTGGGGAACGTAGCGGCGCCGGACGGCACCCGCTATCCCGAGGCGCAATGGGGCTACACAGCGATCGAGGATATCTTCGACGCGGTGCGCACGGCGAACGCGCTTGCCGCCGCGACTTACGACATTTACGGCCATTCCGCGGGCGGGCAGTTCGTGCACCGCCTGGTCGTGCTCAAGCCCAATGCGCGCTACCGCATGGCCGTCGCCGCGAACCCGGGCTGGTACATAATGCCCGACTTCGATGTCGCCTACCCCTACGGGCTCAGAGGCGCCGGGATCGACGAGAAGCAGGCCGCGCAGGCATTCGGCCGCAAGCTCGTCGTGCTGCTCGGGGAAAAGGACAACGACCCCGGCCACCATCAGTTGAGCCGCTCGCCCGAAGCGATGCTCCAGGGTAATCACCGCTTCGAGCGGGGGCACAATTTCTTCGACCGCGCGCGGCGTACCGCCGCGCAGCTCAACACGCCGCTCGCCTGGTCACTCAGGATCGCGCCGGGCGTGGCGCACAGCAACGCGCGTATCGCACCCCATGCCGCTTCCGCCATGGCGGGGAACTGACCCGTCGGGTCGGATCCGGGGCGCGCGGGCACCGAGCAGCGACCGCGGCGCGTTGACCGTCGGCGAATGCGATACCCGGTCGCGAGGCGCGCGGCGGTCCCCGTCTGGCGGTCGCGGGAGTGCCGGACGCCTGCTGGACAAGTCCCCCCTCCTTCGGCTAGATTGAACCCGCACGAGGTTTCCCACCGTCGCCGCAACATCCCTAGTTTCGACAACAGGAGAACAACCATGAAACGCTTCATGCAAGTCGCTATTGCCGCGCTCGCGGCCATGGCCTTGGCAGGTCCGGTTGCCGCCGCGGAGCTCGCCGGTACCCTCAAGAAAATCAAGGACACCGGCACGATCAAGGTCGGCCATCGCGACGCCTCGGTGCCGTTTTCCTACCTCGACGACCGGCAGCGGCCCATCGGCTATTCGATGGACCTGTGCGCGAGGATCGTCGAGGCGGTGAAGAAAGAACACCAACTGCCCAAGCTCAAGGTCGAGTACGTCCCGGTCACCTCGCAGACGCGCATTCCGATCCTGACCGGCGGCAACATCGACATGGAGTGCGGCTCGACCACCAACACGCTCGAGCGCCAGAAACAGGTGAGCTACGCCTACACCACGTTCTATACCGGCACCAAGCTGCTGGTGAAGAAGGCCTCGGGCATCCGCTCGTACAAGGACCTGAAGGGCAAGACCGTGGTGGTGACCCAGGGCACGACCAACGAGCGCGCGATCAAGGGCCTCAACGACAAGGAGAACCTCGGCATCACCTTCATTCACGCCAAGGATCACGGCGAGTCGTTCCTCACGGTCGACACCGGCCGCGCGGTCGCCTTCCCCATGGACGACATCCTGCTCTACGGGCTGGTCGCCAACTCGAAAAACCCGGGCGCGTGGGCGGTGGTCGGCGATTATCTCTCGCCGGATCCGTACGGCATCATGATCCGCAGGGACGATCCGCAGTGGCAGGCCTTCGTCAACAAGGTCATCGGCGGGCTCATGAAGAGCGGCGAGATTCGCAAGATCTACGCGAAGTGGTTCCAGTCGAAAATACCGCCCAAGGGCGCCAACCTGAACCTGCCGGTGAGCGCGAAGCTCGAGGAACTGTTCAAGAACCCGAACAACGACGGCGTTTGATCCGCGGCCGCGACGGCGGGGCCCACTAGCAGCCTGCCGGACTTGGCGGCTCGACGGGCTGCCAGAAGCAAAACCGGCTGACGATTCGGATGGAAACCCGCCCGAAGCGTTCGAATGTGAGGCAAAGCAAGGGCGAATTCGCATATCCGTCATCCTTTTATGCATTCTGTCCGGCGCCGGTTTTGCCTTAGGAGTTTGTCGGGGCCAAGTCCGACAAACTCCTAGGCGCCCCACGCCATCGCTGCGGGGACGCGGTCATGGACTACAAGTGGAACTGGGGCATCTTCTTCCAGAAGGCCCTCTTCGGCGATGGCACCTATCTCGACTGGGTGCTCTCGGGCCTCAAGTGGACCCTGGTCGTCTCGCTCGCCGCCTG
>Ga0326597_10005904_pt1 | contig 16886 bp, 12 predicted proteins | sample RVTome_12_FD_203789 | JGI IMG/M metagenome (GOLD analysis project Ga0326597, IMG submission 203789) | Soil microbial communities from uranium-contaminated site in the Upper Colorado River Basin, Wyoming, United States - RVT100D185 | ecosystem: Environmental > Terrestrial > Soil > Contaminated >...
CGCTACGCCTGCGCGCGATCGGCGGCGAGGGCGCGGCGGCGGGCGCGTCAGTAGTCTTGTGCCTGCGGCCCGAAGACGTCGAGCTGAGCGTCGACCGGCCAAACGATTCGACCGGAGCGAACATCATCGACGTCGAGGTCATCGACACGGTCTATCTCGGCACCTACCTGGAATGTCGGGTGCGGGTCGGACGATACGAAGTCTGCGTGCAGACCGACCACTACAAGCCGCTCGTCCCGCAACAGAAAGCGTTTCTCTCCTTCCAACCCGACCACGGCCTGTGCCTGGCTGCGTAGTCCGCTGACCAAGCAGGCGCGAGGAACACCCCGGCGCGTTCCCGGAGCGTAGCCAGTAGCGATTCCACTTTTCGCGAGTCTCAATACTTACGCAACGGGAACTGCTGCGTCCGCTTCCGGGGCCTCAGCGGCGACGACCTCTATTTTTTCCGGCGAATGTGCAGGTCGCGCTGCGGGAACGGAATCTCTATCCCGGCGGCGGCGAGCGCGCCGGCGATCGCGGTATTGAGTTCGTGTATGGTTTGCAAGCGCTTGTTCGTTGCATCGACGTAGGCGCGGATCTCGAAGTCGAGCGAGCTGTCGCCGAAAGCCATGAAGAAAACTCTTGGCGCCGGGTCCGCGAGCACGTTCGGGTTGGCGCGCACCGCGTCGTCCAGCACCTTCGCTGCGCGCGCGGGATCGGTGCCATAGGCGACGCCAACCTTGAGCAGCACCCGTGTCGTCTTATTGGAAAGCGTCCAGTTGATCACCCGTTCCGTGATGAAGGCCTTGTTCGGAATCATGACTTCCTTGTTGTCCCAATCGGTAATGACCGTTGCGCGTGCGCGAATTCGGGTGACCGTCCCGGTGGTCTCGCCAACTGTGATCACGTCGCCAATCCGGATAGGCCGCTCGCCGAGCACGATCAGCCCGGAGACGAAATTCGCGACGATCTCCTGCAGCCCGAAGCCGAGCCCAACGCCCAGCGCAGCAACCAGCCACTGCACGCTCGACCAGCGGATGCCAAGCAGGCCGGCCGCCACGACGATGCCCACGCCCACGGTGGCGTAGCGCGCGACGGTCTTGATCGCGTAGTTCGCATCGGCCTGGAGCCGGAGCCGTTGCAACAGAAGAATATCGAGCAATCCACCAACGTTGCGCGTGCCGACATAGGCGACCATGCCCACCGCAACTGCCAGAAGCAGGCCCGACAGCGCGATGGTCCGGGTCACCGATTTGTCGTCGATGGTATCGGAATACGACCAGAGCGCCAGATCCGTTCCGAAGTCCATGGTCGCGAACGCGTCGGACCAGATAACCCACAGTCCGGCGCCGATCACGATCGTCATGAACAGGTTGAGAAGCTGCCGCGTCTGCGCATCGATCGCATCCACGTCGATCTCCAGAGACCTGGACGTGGACTGCACGTCCGCGAGTTCCGAATCCGTCTGCGCCACTGCGCTCGCCTGCTGCGCCTCGACTGCGGCCAACCTCAAGCGCTGTACGGCGAGCCATAACGTGATCAAACCGTAGGCGATGGCTACTGAAAAAGCCAGCATGACGGTTTCGAGCAAAAGCCTGTGGAGAAAAGCGGCGAGCAAGTAAAAGCCAGCGAGCGAAACCGCGGCGAGCACCACCCCGAACCATACGGGCGCGCGGATCACTATGCCGACGAGCAGCCTGAGGGCGATTGTCGAATCATCACGATCGAGGCGCGCGAGCGGCCGGTCCGGATGAAACGCGCGCCGCCAGAACACCGCCACTGCGAGCATCGCGCACACGAACGCAATCCGCCCGAGGCTTTGGCGCACCGGTTCCGGCGCCTGGCTGGTTGCAAGGATCGCCACGAATTCAAGCGGGACATACAGCACCATCAACTGCTGGAGCACCCGGCTCGCATTGAGAACCGGCTCCATGTGCCAGCTAAAGTGCTTGATTGCCACACCTCCGGAATCGAACAGCCAACGTACCGCCCGGAAAAACAGCAGGACTCCGGCAGCGAGGCGAAGCGCGGCCCCGGTGCTCTGGGCGAAAAGTGGTGCATCCTGAGTAGCGCCGAGCACGAATCCGATCGTCCAAATCGCGAACGGCAGCGGCAGCGCGAGCAGCAATGAGATTGAAAGCGCCTCGAATGTGTAGCGTATTCTGAAGGTGTGCAGCGCAATCGCACCCGGAGCGAGGGTCGGAAGTCTGCGCTTGAACCAGCCGCGAGCAGCGAGCAGCGCGCACAGGACGAGCGCGGCAAGAAGCAGAAACACGGGGTCGCGCTGCGTCGCACGCCACCATGTTTCGGCGACGCCACGCCAGTTGTCGCCCGATACAATCCATTTAGCGGCGTGACCGATCTCGTTGAAGGTCTCAAGCGCGACCGGCGACACTGGAATCCAGAGCAGCAGGCGCACCAGTTCCACGCGGAAATCCTGAGCGCGACCCAACATCGCGGATTCCGTTTGGTCGACCGCGCGCAGTGTTTGCAAGAGGATATTGAGTTCCGTGTTCAACTGCCGGAGCAGGCGCTGCAGTTGAGCGAGGTCGGTGCGTACCGCCGCCTCGATCTTCGCCCGGGAGGCCGCTGGCAAATCGGGATTGAAACCTGCCATGGCATCCGCGGTTGCGCGATCGAGATCAGCGAGTTTGGTGCGCTCCAGTTCCACGTCCAGACGTGCGTCGGCCGCCTTCTCGGTGGCTTCGGCACGCTGGTCTGCCGCCTGCTGGAACTGAACTGGAACTGGGAGCGCGCGGATTTGCCCCAACAATGTCCTCCGAATTTCGTTGCCCTGGGTGGCCGTTGCCACGCGCAGTTTGGTGGCGCGAAGCGACTGACCGATATCGGCGAGCTGCTCCTTGCGTTGAGAAAGGGCGCCGAGTGCTGCGCTGGTCGCGAGCGAGACCTCCGCGATCTGGGCGCGGCGCTCCAATATGCGCGCACGGATCTCGGTTCCAGGATCGAAGGAGTCCGCTCGCATCTGACGGATGCGCGCAGCTTCCTCGCGGCCTTTTGCAATCTCGGTCCGCTGGCGTTTCTCGAACAGTGCGCGCACGCGCACCTGGTCCGCGGCGCGCACATCGAGCTCGGCCTGAGCGACATCGAGTTCGAGTTGTGCAATGCGCGCGAGCACCGGCTGCGCAATCACTTCCTGGTCGAAACGAGCAAGTTGCGAGTGCCGTTCCGTTTCCCTGGCGAGAGCGAGATCGCGTAGGGCCGCGGCCAGCGCCGCTGGCACGCTCGCGGTTGTCGGCTCGGGCGCCTGCGCTTCGTAACTCGCAGCCTCCGCGCGTAACGCGGCCAGGTCAGGACGAGTAGACAGCGGGCGACCGACGATATCGTCGAACTTGTGTTGCAGTTCGGCGACGCGCTGGCGTGCCTGCTCGACTTCTTCGCGCTTGCGGCTTTCCAAGCGCTGCAAGGCGTCAAGCGGCAACGCATCGGCGCCGCTCAGCCGGTCCGGAACGGCCGATTCAGCACGCACCGATCGCAACTCTCGCTCGAGTCGCTGAATTGTCTCCTGAGCTCCGTCCTGGGTCTTCTTGGTTGTCGCGATTTCCGCACGCAGACTGTTCGCGCTCTGCAGCGCCGCGATCGCGTTCTGGTACGCTGCGATGATCTGGGTCTTGAGTGCCGGTCCGAAATCCTGGCGGGCCTGCGCGCTGGCGAGCCGGTCCTTCACGACTTCGATCGATATGCCGCCAGCCGCAGGGACTGCCTGCGCTGCTGCCGTCGCAGCGGGCGCAACCGCCGCTAAGGCCAGCCAGCACGCCACAATCCAGAGGGTCGGTAGCCTTGGTAGAGAAAAGGTCATGCGAGTCTGTTTACGGTTGACTGTCGTCGTCACGCAAAGCGAGTGTGAGCATACATTGGAAACACAACCTGCAGTGCCATTTGATGATGGGGGCGGGCGCGTCCGCCGACGATCGCGCGCAGACGCTGTTCCGGATAACCGAAGAAGCGATGCACAACGTCGAACGCCATTCCGCGGCGCCGCGGGTTTTCTGGATTCATGCGCCGAATCACAAAGAATTGCGCTGTTGAGATATGATCCGCGATTCGATGGCCTGCCAAGATAGCGGCGGCCGACTCGCAGATCGTGCTGAAAAAAGGAGTGTTCCGTATGCCCCAGGTCATGGCCCTCTCCGAGATACCGCCGAACAAAGTCAATCAGCCAGGCAGCAACGCGCCCGGCAGTCCCGGTGCGATCAGCACCACATTCTTTCGGGCCACGCCGGACACCGCCGATGCGCCGACTGCCGCGATCAATCGTTATCCGGGCGAGGGCAAGGCGAAAATCTCAGCCGCCCATTTTCACGAGGTCGACCAGTTCCAGGTCATCATGGACGGTTCCGGGAATTTCGGCCGCCATCCGGTGAAACCCTATTGCATTCATTTCTCGCGTGCGTACACGCCGTACGGGCCGCTGCAGGCGGACAAGGCAACAGGTTGGGCATTCATGGTGCTGCGATCGCGCCGCGATTCGGGCGCGCAACGTTTCCCGCAATCCGTGGAAAAGCTCAAGCAGATCCCCGACCGGCAGCCGTGGCAGATTACGACGCAGGCCAAGTTTCCAGCGCGAGCCTCGGATGTGAACGTGCAGGAGGTACCCGAGATCCGTGACGATCAGGGACTTTTCACGCATACCGTCAGCATGCGCACCAACGCGCGGATGACTGCGCCGGATCCCACCGTCGGCGACGGCCAGTACGTGGTGGTCGTCAAGGGCAGCCTGGTATACGAGGGCAAGGAGCGCCAAGCGCCGGCGGTCGTGTTCATCAAGCGCGATGAACCGGCATTCGAGATCGTTGCCGGCGCGCACGGACTCGATGCAATCGTCATGAACTTCCCGAAGGTCCGGCCGCGAATGGAGGAGAAGGCCTCTGGCCCCGCAGGCGGATACAAGACGCTGCAGTGCATGCTGTGCTCGTTCATCTACGACGAGGAAGCCGGCTGGCCGGAGGAAGGCATACCCCCCGGTACCCGCTGGGAGGATGTGCCGGAAACATGGACCTGTCCGGACTGTTCAGCGGGCAAGAGCGATTTCGATATGATCGAAATTCAGAGGAACTGACAACATGAGCATGATGAGTGAGTTCAAAGAATTTGCAATGCGTGGCAATGTCGTCGACATGGCTGTCGGTGTCATCATCGGCGGTGCGTTCGGCAAGATCGTGGCGTCGTTTGTGGCAGACGTGATCATGCCGCCGATCGGAATGATCCTCGGTGGCGTTGACTTCAAGGCGCTGGCGTACACGCTCAAGCCTGCACAGGGCGATGTCGCCGCGGTGATGATCAGCTACGGCAAATTCATCCAGACCATCGTCGATTTCGCCATCATCGCGCTCGTGATCTTTCTCGCAATCAGAACAATGAACTCGCTCAAGAAGCAGGAAGAGGCCGCCCCCGCGGCTCCGCCTGCCCCGTCGGTGCAGGAAGTGCTGCTCACCGAGATCCGTGACGCGGTTCGCGCAAGGTAGGAGATTCCCAAGAGGACATCGCCAGGGAGCTCGTGCTCGGCGCCGCCGGCTACATCACAAAACCGGCCAAGCTGAATGTGCACAAGGAAGCGCTGCGCGAACTGCTCGGTTAGCACGCCAGCGCCGGACAATGCAAAGCACCTGAACCGCCGGCCGGCCAGCGCTTTTCAGCGTGGGTTTTTCGGGCAGGTGCTCAATGAAAAGCGGCCCGCGACTTGCTGCGACCGCCGTTATCGCGCGAACGCAACTCGGCGCCCAGTGGTCAGATGTACATTCGGGGCACGTGGAGAAATTCTATGATGAAAATCCTGGGAAAAACCGTCGCCGGACTCGTCCTCCTGCTGGTAGCTCTGGTGTTCGGCACCTTTGCCGCTGTCAACTTCGTTTCCTGGAACGCCTACAAGGGCATGATCGCCGACCAGGCGCGCGACGCCACCGGTCGGGAACTGGTCATCGAGGGCGACCTGGACGGCGGCGTCTCGATGGCTGGTGTGCTGCAGGTGAAGGCGAACGGCGTGCGCTTTTCCAATGCGCCCGGCGCCGCCGACCCCAACATGGCGAAGCTCGCCAGCCTCGAGCTGCGCATGCAGCTCATGCCGCTCCTGTTCGGCAAACATGTAGTAGTCGATTCGATCATCGTCAGTGAGCCGTTCATCAGTCTCGAGGTCGACGCCAATGGACGGCCGAACTGGGTCTTCAAGGACACGTCGCCCCCGGAAGACGATAGCGGTGATGGCAAACTGCCGGTCGCTGGCGTGCGTATCAGCGAACTGCTGATCTCAAATGGCGCGTACAGCTACAGCAATCACGTCTCCGGTCAGAAAGTCGAGGGTAGCAAGATTAACTTCAAGCTGGCCCTGTCCAAGCTGGACGAGCCGCTTAACGCCGACGGTTCCATGGTGCTGAACAAGGAGAAGGTGTCGCTCAAGCTCTCGGTCGACACGCCTATGGCACTGATTAATGGCACGAAGGCGACGACCTCGCTGGCGCTCGACAGCAGGCATATCAACATAGCCTATGCCGGAAGCATACAATCCAAGCCGGTGGCTGGTCTCGACGGTGAATTCAGCCTTGACGTGACCTCGGTCGGTCGGCTCTTGGCCTGGCTGGACCGGCCGCTCGCCAAGGGCCAACCCGATCCGGGTCCGCTGAAGCTGAAGGCCAGCTTCAGCGGCGACGGCGCCAAAGTGGCGCTCAAGCAGGCGACCATCGAAGGCCAAAGCCTGCAGGCCAAGGCCAGCGGCAGCTTCGACGGCTCCGGTCCGGTGAAGAGGGTGAGTCTCCAGGTTGAGGGCGGCGTGCTCGACGTCGACCGCTACCTGCCAGCGCCTGCGCCGGGGAAGCCGGGCGTGGCGGCCAAGCGCGGGGACGGCAAGACGGCCAACCCGTTGCAGGCGCTTTCCGATCAGCCGTTCGACCTCTCGGGCCTGAAAGGCGCCGAGGCCGACGTCAAGGTCGCGATCAAGGGGATCAAGGTTTCCGGTTTCAACGTCGGCCCGATCGACTTCACCGCCAACCTGAAGGGGGGGGTGATGAACGCCGACTTGACGCAGCTCGCGCTCTACGGCGGCGGCGTCACCGGCAAGGTGAATCTCGACGGCTCGGGCAGCGCGCTTGGCTTGGATACCACGCTGGCGGTCGACAAGGTGAAAGTCGACCAGCTTGCCAAGGCTGCAACCGGCGAAGCCAGCATGGTCGGTATCGCGTCCGGTGACTTGGCCATCCAGAGCCTTGGCAGCAGCCCCCGGGAGCTGGTGCAGAATCTCAAGGGCAAGTTTGCCTTCACCCTGGGCAACGTGAAGAACGCGCCCGGCGGCGCCATTACCGAGGCAGCGTTGAGCCTCGACCTGCCCGGCCTCAAGGCGCAGCCGAAATTTTTGGGTTCCGTGGTCTACAACCGGCAGAAGGTGGTCTTCGCTGCCACCATCGACCCTTTGCAGACGGCGCTGGAGAAATCGCGTTTCAATGCCGACTTGAAGGTCACCTCGACGCCGCTGTCGCTGAGCTATGTCGGCGCAGTACAGTACCGCCCGGCGCCCGGCCTCGACGGCAAGGTGAATCTCGATGTAGCGTCGGTGGCAAAGCTCGCCGCGTGGCTCGGCCAGCCGCTGGCCAAAGGGCAGCCCGACCCTGGACCGCTGAAGGTGGTGGCGACGATGAGCTCGAAAGGCGAGACCACGACGCTGAAAGAAGCCACCGTCGTCGGCAAGGCGATGCAGGCCAAGGCAAGCGGCAGCTTCATCGCGTCGAAACCGGTCGCGCGCTTCGATGCCAAGGTCGATGTGGTGCAAGCCGACCTCGCCGCCTATCTGCCGCCGGAGGAGAAGAACAAGTCGGCCAAGGCCGCGGCTCCCGCCGCAGGTTCCTCGGGCTGGAGCAGCGATCCGTACGATTTCTCCGGATTGAAGACAGCCAACGGCCAAGCGGTGGTGACGCTCGCCCAGGTCACCTATAAGGGGCTGACGATTGACAAGGGGCGCGTCATGCTCACCGTGAAGGACGGTGTGCTCGAGACCAAGGTCGAGGATATCGCACTGGCCGGCGGCAGCATCAACGCCCGTGCGGTCGTCGACGCCTCGGGCAATATCCCCAAGCTCAGCTACAAGACCAGCGTCAAGGGCGCCCAGGCCCGCCCGCTGCTGACCGCCTTTGCCGGCAACGATCGTGTGAGCGGAACAGCCAACCTAGAGGCGGAAGGCGCTGCCCAGGGTATCAGCCAGCGCGACATGGTGGCGTCGCTCAACGGCAAGGGCTCGCTGCAGTTCCTCAATGGCGCCATCCACGGCGTCAATATCGCCGCGACGCTGCGCAAAGCACAGTCGCTCAGCATGGGATCGTCGGCCAGCGAAGCGCAGACGACCGACTTCGCCGAGCTTGGCGGCACCTTCGTCATCAAGAACGGTGTGATCGACAACCGCGACTTCAAGTTGCTGGCGCCGCTGCTGCGGGTCGGCGGTGCCGGCTTGGTGCCGATGCCGCCCCGGACGGTCGACTACGCCGTCGAGGCCAAGCTGGTGGGGTCGCTGAAAGGTCAAGGCAGCAAGGACGCGCTGGCAGGCATCCCGATCCCGATCAAGGTGACCGGGAGCTGGGACCAGCCCAAGTACATCATCGACTGGGACGGGGCACTCAAGGCTATCGCGTCCGACCCGGCGCGCCTGGCCAACCTGCCGGGCAACTTGTCGGCCAAGGCCAAGGCGCTCGGGCTCGCGCTGCCTGGGTCTGGTGGCAAGACCGGCGACATACTAAAAGGTATCACGGACAGCACCGCGACCTCGCCAGCCTCGCGTGCCGTCGACCGGCTCAAGGGCATCACTGGCGGCGCCACCAATCCCCCCGCAAGCAGCGACAACAAAACGGACACCAGCGCGCAGCCGGCGCAGAAGAAAGAAGAACCTGCGTTGAAGCCTCGGGACCTGCTCAAGGGGCTCTTCAAATAATCAAAATCGGGGCTGACCACGTTTTTTGCAACGGCGAAACCTGCTCAGTCCCCCAACGCACTATCTCAAGCTTCCTTCCCCCGCTTGCGGGCAAAGACCAAGTGCCGGATGGTTTCGCCCCCTCCCCGACCCTGCGCTGCGCGCAAGCGAGAAATCGTGCAATGTGTATTGCATAAACTAGCTAAGATATGCGCACCTTCGATAGGGCGGGCCGCGCCTGCCGTTTCGTCCGGCGCCCACGGGACGCCCTATGGCTCGTCCATGGCGCTCGCGGCGGGGATGTCAACCACCCGCTCTTCTATTTATCGGAATCTTCTGATATATATTCAAAACAGTTAGTTGCGTTCATTCCGCGCCACGCTTGGGAAAATTGCGCCGCATCGATTTGCTGTGCGATACGCGCTATGGGAATAGATCGTGCCGTTCATGTGTTTACTCACAGTAGTTCAAACAACTAAATACTAGGAGACCCCCCAATGAAGACGCTCGCTGTAAGCCTTGTCGCACTATCCACTCTGCTCGCCGGCGGCAATGCACTGGCGGACGCCAAAGCCGATAGACTCGTCAAGCAGCGTCAGGCTGTAATGGTCCTGATGAGCAAGTATTTCGGTCCGATGGGCAATATGTCAAAGGGCAAGCTGCCCTACAACGCGGAGGTCGTCAAACGCAATACCGCCTACATCGACGCCCTTAGCCAGATGGCGTGGGACGGCTTTAAGCCCAACACCAAGGACAGCAAGAGCCGTGCACTACCGGCGGTATACTCCCAATCTGACAAGTTCCTAGCGGAGCAGGAAAAATTTCAGGATAACGTCATGAAGCTGCGTACCATGGTCGATCGCAGCGACCAAGACATCCTGGGGCAAATCACCAAGGTCAGCAAGGACTGCGGTAGCTGCCACAAGACGTTCCGCGCGAAGAAAAAGTAGAAAGAGTTATTATTTCAGCCGCTGGTATAAAGGAAGGCCCTGTCGCGGCGGGGCCTTTAGTTTGAGCGTTTCCCTGTACACTTCACCCACGCGCCTGACCAACACCCGTGTGCTGCGGATCATCGCGTGCGCCGCGCTGTGTGCGGCGTGGACGTTGGGCGCGGCTGCGCAGAGTGATCGGGAGCGCGGCGAATACGTCGCCATTGCCGGCGGCTGCGTCGCATGCCATAGCGCGCGCGCTGAGAACGCCGTGCTCTTTGCGGGCGGCCGTGCGCTGAAGACGCCATTCGGGACCTTTTACGGGCCGAATATCACGCCGCACCCGGAGTCTGGCATCGGCCGCTGGAGCGAAGCAGATTTTGTGCGCGCCATGCGCGAGGGCAAACGCCCGGACGGCGCGCATTATTACCCCGCTTTTCCCTACACTTCGTACACGCGCATCTCGAATGCAGACTTGCACGCACTGTGGAGTTACCTGCGCAGCTTGCCGCCGAACGCGCGCAAGAGTCAGGCGCACGAACTGAAGTTTCCGTACAATCTCCGTTTCCTGCTGTGGGGCTGGAAGCTGCTGTACTTCCAGCCCGGGCCCGCGTATTCGGACGCTCCGGCTGCCACACCGGTGGAGCGTGGTGCATACCTGGTCAACGTGCTGAGCCATTGCGGCGAATGCCACACTCCACGCAATCGGCTCGGCGCACCGAATCGCGATCGCTTCCTTGGTGGAGGCAACGCCCCGGATGGCACGGATGTCCCCAGCCTGATGCCGACCAGGCTCAAAGAATTCAGTGACAAGGATCTCAGCGAGTTCCTGACGACGGGCACTTTCCCGGACGGCGATATCGCCAACGAATCCATGGAAGAGGTCATCACCAACACGACCAGCCGGCTTACGCCTGCGGATCTGGCGGCGATGATCGCCTATCTGCGCACGGTGCCCCCCGTGCCCGAAGGCTCGAAGTAGCACGTGGGCGTGCACTGCTCGTTTGATCCATTTCGAAAACCTATCAGCTATTCAGCACGCACCCAGCAGGAAGGCTCGTCATGCAAAAGCAATCGTCCGACAACGAAAATTTCTATGCCCTGCCCCCCTACACGGAAGCCTTCGATATCGGCTATCCGCAAGAGAACCTGGAAGGCGAAATGTACAAATATCGTTGCCGATCCTGCAAAAAACTAACCACCGAAATCAACGGGCGATTGGAGAACCACGGCGACGATTGTGAATACAGGCGGCTGCGAACCCGACATGTACGGCCGCTCGAGTAGTTCGCGCGTTTCCTGCAGGAACTGCGCGAACTCAGGACACTAGATCGGCCCTCGACTGGGAACGAGAAATTCGCGCTTCATCTCGGCAAGCGACGATATGCCGAGCATCGCCATGTTGCGGCTGATTTCCTCGCGCAGCAGCTTGGCGCCATGGTGCACGCCCGCTTCGCCTCCTATCGAAGCCGCATAAAGGAACGGTCTACCGACGAATACGAAGTGCGCGCCCAGGGCGAGCGCCTTGAGCACGTCCGTGCCGCGGCGAATCCCACTGTCCATCATGATGGCCATGCCGCCGGCTTCGGAGACTACCGATGGAAGCACCCTGAGCGGCGCAACTGTGCTGTCGAGTTGGCGGCCGCCGTGGTTCGACACCATGATGCCGTCGACGCCGCTCTCGCGCGCGATACGAACGTCTTCTTTCGAGAGTACGCCCTTCAACACCAGCTTGCCTTTCCACAGCCTGCGCATGAGCTCCAGGTGTTCCCAGCACAGTCCGTCGCGCGATCTGCCTTGACGTTCGATATTGCCGAGTACCGGTATACGCGGATATCCGAGGTTTTCGAGGTGCGGCATGCCGTGCTTGAGAATCGTGCGGCCGAACGTGCCTAACGTCCAGCGCGGTCGGAGCATGCCGTCCCACGCCAGCCGCAAGGTCGGCTTGAGCGGCGAACTGAAGCCGCTGCGCACGTTGTTCTCGCGGTTCCCGGATACCTGCACGTCCACCGTCAGCACGAGCACTTCGAAGCCTGCGCGCTGCACGCGTTCGACGAGCGGCGCGATGATCTCCGGCTCCCCGGGCAGATAGGCCTGGAACCACGCCGTCGAACCGACGTCCTTCAGCTTCTCCATCGGCATCAGCGACGCACCGCTCTGGATCATGACCGTGTTGAGTTCGGCCGCGACCTTGGCGAGAACGGTGTCCCCCATATAGGCGGCGAGCCCCGTGCCGCCCATCGGCGGAAAGCCGAACGGCAGATCGTAGGTGCGCCCGAAGAGCGTCGTCTTCTGGTGCCGCATCCGGGTGCTGACGAGCACACGCGGCAGGAAATCGTATTCCTTGAAGGCGGCGCGATTGCCTTCGCGCGCTGCGTTGGTCTCCACACCCCCCGAAATGAAGCCGAATATGGGGCGTGGGAGGAAGCCGCGCGCGGGCGCCTCGAAATCCTCGAGCGACAGAATGTCTCTTAGACCGCGCGGCGTCGCGGCGCCTTGCTGTGTCGCGACCGAGGCACGCATGGCCGGCTGATTCGACTGTGTGACGGTATCGCTCATGGATCACTTCCTCCCGATTGTCTCTACTCGAACGCATAACGGTAGGCGCTTCCGCGCCGGACGATCCGCCCGACCGTCGGCGCCGGAAAATGCCCGGGCAAAAGGCGAGTGCCTCGATCCGCATACTCTTCGATGAGCCGCGTGCGCGTCGTGCGAGACAATTCCCGATCGGTGCACGCAAGCGTCGACCATGCTGGCTGCAACAACTGAAATTGGTGATGCACTACATCGCCCAGGAACACGCCGTGGTCGTCTCGCGAGCGGGCGTGAATCACGACGTTGCCGGGCGTATGGCCCGGGGCGGATTCGAACCATAAGCCGTCTTCGAACACGTAATCGTCGTCGACCAGGACCGATTGGCCGGTTCGCACCACTGGCAGCACGCTGTCCTCGAACGCGAGGCGGTGCGGCGAATCTTCGCCCCGCTGCTGCACCGCCTGCCAGTGCTCGAACTCGCGGCGGGCCAAGACGTAGCGCGCATTGGGAAAGGTCGGGACCCACCGGCCATTGTCGAGGCGGGTGTTCCAGCCGACGTGATCCCAGTGCAGGTGCGTGCACATGACGTAGTCGACAGCCTCGGGACTGACCCCTACGCTGGCGAGATCAGCGAGGAAGGGCGAGCGCAGTCGATGAAACTGCGGACGCGTCGGACGCTCCTTGTCGTTGCCCAGGCAGGAATCGATCAGGATCGTGTGACGCCCGGTCTTGACGACAAAGCTGTGAAAGCTGAACACAAGCTTACCGGTCGCCGGATCGAGTAGCCGTGGTCCCGTCATATCGGGATTCGTGCGCAACACCTCGGGATCGTAATCGGGAAAGAAAACCTCGGGAGCGATGAACGGCCCCTCGAACTCGGTGACACGCTGCACCTCGAAATCGCCGATACGTGTGCCTTGCATCGCTTCCTCCCTCCTCCTGTGCGTGGCTAACGCGAGGGTCCAACGATGGAGGCGCCACCGTCGAGGCAGATGCTCTGTCCGGTGATGAACTTCGCCTGTTCGGAAAGAAGGAAGCGGACCAGCTGTCCGGTATCCCAGCCTGTGCCTTCGCGCTTCATAAGGCTCGCCTCGGCGCGTTTCTGACGGCGCTCCGGGGTGAGATTGCGATTGATGTTGGGCGTGAACACGGGACCGAGAATGATGCAGTTGGCGCGTATGCCCTGGGCGCCGTGATCGGCGGCAAGGGTCGAGGTCAGCGCAATCACCGCACCCTTGGTGACCGAGTACACGGTCGAATTGAGTGGACGGATGCTGCGCAGTGAGCCGATGTTGACAATGGAGCCTCCGTCGCCGCTGGCAATCATCGCCGGAATGGCGTACTTGCACATCAACATCATGCTGTCGACGTTGAGGGCGAACATGCTCCGCCACTCCTCGAGGCTCATCTGCGTGACATCGCCCGGAGCGGAGCGACCGACGTTGTTGTCGAGGCAATCGACACGACCATAGCGCCGGACTGTTGCTTCAACGACGCCGCGGCATTCGGCCTCCTGGGTGACATCGGCCACATGGGCGAACGCCTCCCCACCCTCATTCTTGATGATGTCCACAGTGTGCTGGGCCAGTTCGAGGGTGCGCCCGGCAACGCAGACCTTGGCGCCCGCGCGGGCGAGCAGAATCGCGGCTGCGCGGCCGTTGGTCACCCCTTCACCGAGTCCCTGCCCGATCGGTCCGCCTGCGCCTGAGACAATCGCGACCTTGCCGCTCAGCCCGAAGTCGTTCGCAATAGTTTCGAAGGCCATTTGCTTCCCCTGTTCACTTACGGCTCGATGTACTTACCGCGTGTACAGGAGTATCTGAGGTGCTGAGAGCGCAGTCAATCCGGTATTGCCTGCCCCGCGTTAGCGCGAGACCGCCACAATCACGCTCCGGCTTGCGCTTTGATCGTCCTGCGAGCAGCATCGATACCACCTTGCGAACAGCCCGCACGTGAACTGTAGCGCCCACCCGCGCGTCTAGCATCGCCAGGGGGCGCGGGATGACGCCTCTTTGCCGAACGCGGTCTCATAGGACGAAGCGTATGCACGTTGCGCACGACGGGCGTGATGTCCTATTCTGCCGTCAGCAGCATTGGTCTCGGCGGTGAACGAGCGGTAGGCAACGACGTCGATCGAGCGACGCTCACCAGCATCGCGGCTGTATCAACCCCGTCGCCTGCGTGGGTCAGTCAAGCGTCTGCGCCAGCACATTTGGCTGCCGGTTCGATTCTTGGACAGAAAAAGGAGATTGGCTATGAGCACGAAATGGTGTCGTTTTCAGGCGGGAGACAAGGTGTCCTACGGCAGGATCGACGCTGACACCGTCATTGCCGTGGACGGCGCGCCCTGGGGCGCCCATACGGTGACCTCGGCGCGACATTCGCTCGCATCGGTGAAGCTGCTTATTCCCGCGGTGCCCTCGACGTTCTATTGCGTTGGCATCAATTATCGCGACCACATCATCCAGGCGGCCAAGCGCAGGGGCGTCGAGCCGGTATTCCCGCAGAGGCCAGACATCGGCTACCGCACCAACAATGCGCTGTGCGCTCACGAGGATCCCATTATCAAGCCGAAGGACTCCGGCGAGGTGTTTCAGTACGAGGGCGAACTCGTCGCAGTGATCGGCAAGCAGGGCAAGAAGATTCCCCAGGACAAAGCTCTGGACTACGTGTTCGGCTGGACCATCGGCAACGACGTCAGCGAGCGCACCTGGCAGCGCGGCGACCGCACCATGTGGCGGGCGAAGAACGCCGACACCTTCAAGCCGATGGGACCGTGGATCGTCACTGATCTCGACTATCGCAATATGACCACCGTGATTCGCCTGAATGGCGAGGAAGTCGACCGCTTCGCCACTGCGAACATGATCCACGACGTCGAGACCTATATCGCCGAGGTGAGCAAGTACTGCACGCTCTACCCGGGAGACGTAATGTGGATGGGCACCGATGGCACGCCGCGGAACATGAAGCCCGGCGACGTGTGCGAAGTCGACATCACCGGCATCGGCACGCTGCGTAACAAGGTGGTCGAAGAAAGCTGAGCTCCGGGAACAGTGCGGCGCCGGTTGTAGAAAGAACAGAGCGCTGGTCGCGTAATGCGACGAGCGCTCGCTTCGCCGCGGGCAATGTGGCGCGCCGCCGACGCGTTGTTAGGAAGGGCGAAGTAGTGGAATGACCTGGCGGCTGTTACGGCGATAGTGCTCGAAATCGCTATCCAGCGTGAACAAGCGGCAGTCTGGTAACCGCTCGGTAAGTCGCACTAGGCATGCGTCGGCTAAAGACATCGGCGTGCCCGCATAGCGCTGCATCAACGACTCATGACCCGTGTCATTCACCAAATCCAGCCAGGTGCTTGGGATTGGTGGACAGGTCCTTGGGACCATCGGAATAGAGGGGAATCGGCGGTCTCCCGGTGGTGCGTTACTGCGACCGGAATCGGCGACTCGATGTAACATCGGCATAATTGTGCAAGTCGCAGATCGTTTCACCAGGCAAACGGAGATCCGAGGTATGGCCACGAAGGGAACCGTTCAATCGCTCAACATCAATGACCTCAAGCGCTATTCGCCGCAAGCGCGAGTCAATGCGCCTTTGCTCGATTCGAACGACCTGGTCACTCGCATGAACTGCTACGAGCCGGGTCAAGTTACCCCACTGCATATGCACCCCGACGACGACGAGGTCATATTTTGTGTCGAGGGGCGTGGTGCGATCACGTTCGAACAGCGCGACGCCGTGCCGCTATCGCCAGGCAGCTTGGTGAGCCTGCCGGCGGGACTCACCCACGGGATCGAAGCCGCTGCGGACTGCCGGATGGTCGTCATCTATACGACCAATGCGGGGTACAGTACCGTGCGGGCGAGCCAGCAAGGCGCCGCCACCTCTACTATAAGGCTCCCTGGGGAACGCTCTGGCGCGACGAACGATTAATCGTCTAGCCGGCACGGCCACGACGCCGGATGGTTCAGTCCGGACGGCAGCTTGGTGTTCGCATCTCCGCAGGCCTCGTTGACCTGCCGCTGGCGCAATCCGATCACGGCCGAGAGATCGACCCCCTCAATGCGCGTCTGAAAGAGCCGCGCGTTCTTGAATTTCGCGCCGGCAAGCTTCGCGCCCTTGAGGTTCGCGCGCGCGAGATCGGCGCCGGCGAGGTTGGCGCGCGTGAGATGCGCGCCTTGCAGCGTGCTGCGGCTGAGCTCTGCCTTGCGCAGGTTTGCCCCGCTCAGGTTCGCCTTAGTGAAGTTGGTCCTGGGCAACTCGGCCTTGTTCAGGTCAGCGCCGACCAGCCTTGCGCCGCCGAAGTCGGCGCGGTACGCGGTGATTTTGAGCAGCTTGGCGCGGCTCAGATCCGCGCCGCGTAGCCGCGCATAGTCGAAGGTCGCGCCGCTTGCCGCGACGTCCGCGAGCTTTGACCCCGACAGGTCGCTGCGGCCGAAATCGGTTCTGGCGAGCTGACCCTTGCTCATATCCTGGTTGCTCAGGATAAGCAGGCGCTTGTCACACTTGCTCCAATCGACGCCCGGACCGGAGGAATCCGC
>Ga0326597_10005905_pt1 | contig 16883 bp, 14 predicted proteins | sample RVTome_12_FD_203789 | JGI IMG/M metagenome (GOLD analysis project Ga0326597, IMG submission 203789) | Soil microbial communities from uranium-contaminated site in the Upper Colorado River Basin, Wyoming, United States - RVT100D185 | ecosystem: Environmental > Terrestrial > Soil > Contaminated >...
GTTATCGTTTCGGTCGGACAAATCGTCGCGCCAAGCACGTGGCTCGCAAGATCAATGCCTGGTGAATAGACGACGGCTCAGATTATAGTCCGAAAACGTATCGTAGAAAATCGGGGGGCGTGGCAGAATCGGCGGGGTGATCTCGCGGGCTGAAGGCTTGCCCTATAGTAGACGGGGGCAAGCGAAGCGCCGCCCCCGGATGGTGCCACCCGCCGCCGTCCGACCCTGAAAGGGTCGCATAATTTCTGCTGTGGGCGCAAAAAAACCTTCATACTACCCTTGCAGGGTAGAATGAAATAGGAATGCTTACCGTGAGCGACGCTTCGCTTGCTCACGGCTACGGTATGTAAGCCTTTCAGGCTACAATAATCTGTCGCGATGAAGCCGCCTAAACTGTCACGGCCCCGAAAATCGGGTCGATACGCAATTGTTAATGACGCTACATCGCATTCGAGGTACAATACCCTAAGATTAATTGTCGTATAGTGGGAGAGTCCGTCCCGCCGGGGTGATCGCCAGGTTGTACCTGCGGCGCATGAATCGGTGCAGCGCCGGTCACGGCGCGCCGCAAAGAAATAAGTATTCCTTCTTGACAGGGAACAAGCAGATGAGGATCCAAGTTCGTTCGATGCTATTGATTATGGTGATGACCGCAGGCCTTGCTCTTCAGGGGGCATGCAGCAAGAAAGAGCCCGCGCCCGATACGACGCCCCCAGCGGATCAAGAAGCTGAGCGCGAGACCGAGGCCGTTGCTGTCCAAGAAAAACCCGTGAAGCAAGCCGCCGTTAAGCCCATTCCCACACCGCAGCCGAAAGTCGTCGAGGCGACACCCCCCAAGAAGAATAAACCGGAGCCTACCGTTCTAATGGAAACACCCGCGGTCTCGATCTCGGCGATCCCGATGGACCCCGCCACTTCCGTACAGTATTTGGTCGCCAACGGTTGGAATGAGATTCGATCGGTCTCCGCTAAGGTGAACACCAGCTATGATCAGCTCGGTGGAAACGAAGAGCGTCGCCATAAGGGTGAGGGGGTAAGCGACTTTGTTCGAGATGGGGCGCAAGTGCGCACCGTGTCCCGACTCGGGAGCATTATGAAGCACGAGGCCGACGTAGACGATGCCATTTTGATTACTGGGCAAAAGCTGACGCGTTATTCCGATGGACCATACATGTACACGATCACCGAGCGGAAACTCGGCACCGTCGTGACCAAGCGATTAGCGAATCATATGCAGATCAAATACCTGGGAGGCGCGAAGATGTTTGCGTTTATTCGAGCCCTCAAAGACCTCCGCGAACTCCCCCGCGAATCCGTCGACGGTAAATACACCTATGTTCTCGAAGGTGAGCTGCCTCGGTACCACTTGAAGTACCGTCACTATATTGATGAAGAAACGGGAATCCTAATGAAGATGGTTGTCGAAAACTCGGCCATCCAATCGACCTCGGTAACGGAGTTCTCCAACATCGAGATCAATGTTGAGTTTCCCGAAGGCCACTTCGACTTCAAACCACCCGACGGTGTTGAAGTACAAGACTTAACGATTCCCGGTGCCAAGCTGAAATCCCCAACACCCCGCAAGGACGAGGCCACTGTGGACGACGAACCCTAGTGCTCTGTTACACCTCGAATGACGGATACAGGTTTTTCAAGCGTATACGTGCGTCGTCCGTCGTGGCTGGGAGGGCGAGCCGTGGCGCTCGTAGGCAGGACGGACAAGGCTCAGCAGGAGCTTCGCCCTCCCGCAGGGCAACCCATCCATTTAGCGTAGACAAAGCCTGGTGGCGTGCTCCATCAGTTCCGCAGCGCTTCAATGGGCACCGATGCAGATGGGGATGAAAGCGTCCGCCCCCCGTGTCGGCCGTGTCATGCGAGTGAGTTCCGAGAGTTTACGGTGCGGTGGCATGGTCCACGCTCGCGTGGCCATGCCGAATACAAATGATATCCACAAGGCAGCCACCAGGACAGCCGACCATCAAGAGCGAGGCCGCCAACACGCTGAACCGTCCCACTTGGTGAATCGAACGACGAAGGTGCATTACCTGGCCGTATCGATTGTTTGCACCGTCTATTGTACACATTATGCTTTCTCTTGGCAGTGAATCGAATTTGAGCGGCCAAGCGGGGTGATGTCCCCAACTACCGCGTCAAGCGGGTCAGCGCGTCTTCGTACTTCGCGGCCGTATTCTTCACAATCTCCGCCGGAAGCTCCGGACCCGGCGGCGTCTTGTCCCACTCACCCTTGTCCACCAGCGTCGTCAAGTAGTTTCGGACGTATTGCTTATCAAAACTTTCCTGGTCGCGTCCCACCTTATACTGGTCCGCAGGCCAGAACCGAGACGAATCGGGCGTGAACACTTCGTCGATCAACAAGTACTCGTCACCCAAGCGCCCCCACTCGAATTTCGTGTCGGCCAGAATGATCCCGCGGCTCCGGGCATGCTCGGACGCTCGCTGATACAACGTCACACTTCGATCACGCAGTAGTGTCATCACGTCGGCGCCGACGACTGCGCACGCCTGATCGAAAGAGATGTTCTCATCGTGCCCTTCCTCCGCCTTGGTCGCCGGCGTGAAGATCGGCTCGGGAAGCTGTGCGCACTGCTCCAACCCCGCAGCCAGGGCGATCCCGCACACCGCCCCGGTTCGCAGATAATCCTTCCAGCCCGAACCGGCCAGATAACCACGAACCACACACTCGATCGGCATGACCTCCGTCTTACGGCAGCGCATCGTCCGCCCGCGAAGTTGCGCATGGTGCTTCTCCAGACCCGCAGGCACATCATCTTCAATGACTTCGATCAGATGATGCGGGATCGAATCCGCGAACAAGTCGAACCAGAACTTCGATATCTGCGTCAGCATCGCCCCCTTGCCGGGAATGGCTGTCGGCAGAACCACGTCGTACGCGCTGATGCGGTCCGTTGCCACCAGCAAGACCTCGTCGCCGAGATCGTAAACGTCACGCACCTTCCCATGCCGTACGGGATAGGCTGTAAAATCGGTCCGAGTCACGATATCGCTTGTGTCCACCACCACCACCATCAACCTCCTGCATCCAGATAGACTTGGCCTCGCTTGGACGGCCCGCGAGGACCGGCGAGCGGCGAAATTCGTTCCGACCGACCCGACCCTCGCCCATCTTATAACCGATTTGAGCAATCGTGGGGACAGGGTGCACAGCAGCAGTGACGGGCGGCTGTGAAAATCTCACAACCTCCGTCTCGACGATAACCGCACCATCCGACATAATGCGCAGTTGTTGGGTTCGTCCGCCCGCTCCGGCACGGTGGCCGGACACACTGGTAATGGAACGACTGGTGATATAGGTTAAACGTAACTGGGGGGTTCGTCCGTCAGGTCATACATGCTGTCTTTCGCCGTTTATCTAGATGGTCACGCTGCCGACAAGGTCGAGTTGGCCGGTGCCTACGTGGTCGGCACCGATGATGTTCCGCTGCGCGCCGAAATCAGCTTCCAAAAGGGCGTCATCGTCTGCGAAAAGCGCGCCGCCGGACCTGCCGGTCTGGCGGTCCTCTGGGACGTTGCGGGCGTCGGACGTATCCTGTTGGAAACCGTCCGCGTATTGGAACGCGAGAAACCGTACATATTGCAAATCGAATTCGCTCGCGCAAGACTGATGCGCATCAACCAGAAGCTCGAAGATTGGGGGCTGCTGGACTTTACGGATATCGATGACGTCGCCACGATGGTTAACGACGCCCGTACGCTTCTGATCAAAGCGCTGCAAGCGGATACACCGGCGGAAGCAGCGGCCAAAGGCGACGAGGCGTTGAGTCTGGCCGTTCGGGCGAGCGAACGCGCCACCGAGTTCCACGCCAACGCTTTTTTTTCGCGTCGCAAGGAAACGGCATCATTCTCCCCGCATGTCGTGGGGTGTGGCGTTCCACTGGATCAATCGCCGGACATCATTCGCAAACGCATCAGCAGCGCTTTTGATTTTGTAACCGTGCCCATTGTCTGGCGCGACATCGAGCCCAGTGAACAAACGTTTAATTGGAAACCACTAGATACGTGGGTCGAAGCGCTATCGAAAGCGAAGATCCCGGTCAGAGCCTCCGCCCTGCTTTCCTTCCATGAGCGCTATGTTCCCGAATGGCTCTATGTTTGGGAACATGACTTCGACACCATTCGCGATGTCGCCTTCGAGCACGTGCGACGGATCATCAACCGCTACGGCCAATACGTGCATCACTGGGATGTTATCAGCGGCGTGCATGCCAACAACTGCTTCACGTTTACGTTCGAACAGCTCATGGAACTCACGCGCATGACGGCTGCGTTAACCAACCAAGCCGCGCCGCAAAGCATTACAACCATCAACATCATTGCACCATGGGGCGAATACTACGCACGCAACCAAAGAACGATCCCCCCATTGCTTTATGCGGACATGGCCGTGCAAAGCGGTATCAAATTCGATGCGTTTGGCCTGCAATTCCTGTTTGGTCCCGGCATCGACGGCATGTTCTTACGCGACCAATTCCAAGTGTCGTCCTTGATCGACCAATTCGCCAAATCGGGAAAATCGCTGCACATCACGGCCCTGCAAGTTCCGTCGGCCACGGGTGGCTCGGATATCGACGGCGGACATTGGCATGAACCTTGGAGCGAACAGATTCAGGCGGAGTGGATGACACGATTTGTCGAGGTGGCGTTGAGCAAACCCTTTGTCGAATCCGTGTCGTGGCAATGTCTTACTGACACGCCCGAACAACTCATCCCGCACGGCGGCCTGCTCAGCGCCAACTTGTCACCCAAAAAGGCGTACGAACGCCTGGTCGATATGCGATCGGAAATTCACGCCGCGTCACGCTAGAAGGATCAAAACGCAAAACGATGGCGACGCATCACGGGGAAACGCAGGAACGATCATTCAGCTACCCGCGCGTAGACTCGTGTCGCCTCATCCTGGTCGTGCTGTGGATGATGGCGGCTTGGGCGGTCGTTCCCAAGCTCATTGCGCCGGCACCGGCCGGTCCTTGGGCGACCCCGGAAGCGCGGATCGATCCCAATACCGCGCATTGGTGGGAACTATCCGCCCTGCCGAGGATCGGAATGACCAGCGCCGAAGGGATCATTCGCTATCGCGAATCAGCCACAACGCACCCACCTTCGCAAGATCCGACGGCGGCATTCTATAGTGCCAATGATTTGACCCACGTCAAGGGCATCGGTCCCAAAACCGTAGATCGAATCAATCGATTCCTGACCTTTCCGACCCGCCCCGAACAGAGCCGGTGACACGCTGAGCGGATCGGGTAGTCCTCGGCGATTGCTGGGTCGTTGTGCGGCCATCGCGGCGCCGTAAGAGACGCTCGCGGTCTCGACTCGATAATGACAACACTCCCGATCGTGTCATTTCCCCGATGTCGCGTTTGGCCAACGTCTCCCATTCACGCAGCAAACCGGCGCGTTCCAACGGGTCGGCGCGCCGTAGTCGATCGGCATAGGTGTTGGCGCTGACCTGAGCCAACTCCCGTTCCATCTGATCGTCCACATCAACATCGACCCCCTCAGGATCCACGCGCGCTCGGCGGTATAGCACCCCAAACTCCGGATCGTGGCCCAACGTATCACGCAACGCCACCTCGATTTGCTTGTCGCATTGTGCCACGCGGGCGTAGGAGGAACCGGTGTCCCGCGCGATTTGGCGCATGGGTCGTTTGGCTTCATCGTGGGGGATCAGAAACCGCTCCCTCATCAGCGTTTGAACCAGTTCGGCGCGATCGCCGCGTTTGGATGCCCCGCGGGCCACCGCAGCGCAAACGTCAGCCAACGCTCGCTCATATTTACCCCGGAGCCGATCACCGATCGTCTCGCGATCCCGGTGTGATTCGATCGTCTGATCGCCGGTTGGGCCGCGTCGGTCGGGCAGGGTACGCTCCGCGTCGTCCGGGAACGAATGAACCTGTGGTGCCGCCATAGAGACACTATCTGACTCAACTTTCTTAGCTACTCCAGACCGCCGCGCCGCCCGTTTCGGCGGAATATAGATCGTCCGGAATTTGCGCTGCAGTGCCCGGCTGACGGCGTTGTGGATCCGGGGTAGCGCAAACGCGGCAAATGCAATGCCGCGCTCTTTCCGGAAGAGAAGGGCCGCCTGAATCAACCCCAGACATCCCTCCTGAAAAAGATCATCCCATTCTCGATCGCGACGCGGCACGGAAAGGTTCCGCACGTTGCGTCTGAGATGCAGGGCGACGAGCCCCAGGTTGCCGGCCACCAGACCACGCTGCGCTTCGGTCAAAACTGTGATAGTGGCCGACCCAAACTCCCCCCTTTGATTCGACGCCCCAGGTTCTTCCCAATATTCTTTCATCGCCTTCGCCATCCCCCTAAGATCTTTGATATGCCGGACGTTCCTTCGATTCGACCCGACCAATACCCACAACCTAACATATACCAAACAGAGAGCGAGAGTCAAGATGTTGCGCGGCCCCCGAAGTCTCGCCGTTGTTGCGGCCTGCCCTCCTGATCACTAACTTTCGGGCCAATAATGGTTTAGATATGTCGAGTGCCGGAGACGGCCAAAAAAAAACGCAACCCCGTTCCATTGAGGCCGGGGCAGGACTCAACCCGCCCCGTTGACATGCCGAATCACAATCGATGAGCAGCGAGAGTTCCAATGCAACGGTCTGCAGCTTCGAGAGCGAAGTAAGCAGGTTCTTGGCGGAGCTCGATGTGCGCGCGGAACTCGAATCCGGGCGATGGGCGGAAAAGCGAGGGCATCAACGCCGCGGCTTTCGCGCCCCCTGTCGGATCAACTACTTTTCACCCATCAACCGCTCGATCATGACGACCATGGCGACCACCCGCGATGTTTCCCAAGGTGGCCTCAGTTTCGTCGCGCCGGCGCACTTCGCCCGCGCTTCTGAAGTGGTGATCGGCGTCGAGACCAACGCCCAGACAACCCGCCGCCTGGTCGGCGCCGTGGTTTACTCGCGGCGCGTCTCGGACGGTTGGTTTCTGACGGGCGTGCAATTCGGCCCGGTTGACGAATTCCTAATGAAGATCGCTATCGAACAAGACGAAGCGGTCAAAGCCATTCTTCGAAACCCGGATCCGCAATGAGCGAAGATCGGACTCCACGAGGGGCGATCACCGGGAAACAGGTCAATTGAAGTGACCTTGCCGAACAGCCCGTTGAACAAGTGTGGCACCCGTTTCTCAACTGGCTGCTAGGGATTCCTTCTCGCGATGCTACGGAATGTTCTGGCTCTGCGGATTGAACTGGATGGTGGTGTCCGCGTCGACGTGCGGCGCGTACCGGATTACTACATGCACAATAGGGTGTTCTGGGGAGCCATCTCCGCAGATTTGCGACGAACTCAAGGCGCAGTCGCAGTCGAGGCCAAAGCCGACAGCGTGCTGAATCATGAAAAGATTTGTGGGTACTAAGAACACTATTGGATCTAAAGGGAATCGTAGATCACACAAATGTCACCTGTATTGCGCACAGGTTCGGGCTAGTGCTTGATCAAGGTCTCGTGTCATGCCGAGATGCGAATTTCTAACCGGGTTGATGAGGGTGCTTTCCACGCCCCCGAGACTGGCCGTGTGAATCGGCATGGCCACTCGGTGTGCCCATCGAATCGCGGCTCGACTGAATGAAGAGGCAAGCGATATGAGGCCGTTCGACACATGCTCCGGTTTCAGTCATGACTGTCCCGCATGATCCGGCAAGGCGCATCAATCGAACTTCGTTTCGTACCGTGGTTGGTAAAGCTGAATCACGAAATCGCCCGGCGCCTTGAAATGCGTAACCAGACCATAACCCTGATCGGAAATACCTTCAATAAACTCGACACCGCGGCCGGAGAGTTCGTTCACCGTCTCGTAAATATCGTCACAATAGAAGGAGATATTGTGTGTGCCCGATCGTTTGCCGTCCTCGGCCTCCGATGGGTGACAACCCATGTCAGATTTGGGGATGTCAAAAATGAGCCAGCCGTCACCCAGGTCGGTGCTGCGTAAGCCGATCTTGTCTCGGATGAATGCTCGGAGTTCCTCCGGCTGTGAGGAGTAGAACATCGTATGAACACCCTTGATCATTTTGATTCTCCTTCATCAACGGCTACGGCGCCGATGCGCCGGTTCCCGAACTTATCGGGAATGCTTAATCTTGGACGCGACCGTTCGTTTCCTCCTCTTTATTGGGGGTTGAGTTTTATTGGCGCCTTGGGTACTACTGCGTTTGCGCAAAGACTCCAATGTCTTTTCGTAATGCTCGATGAACTTTGTTGCCGGAACCCGTTTGATGGCTTCGCCGATCACATTCAACGGCACATCTTCGATCTTCTTGAACCGTACACATGACTTGCCCATGTCCAGTTTCTTGCCGGTCTTCGCCCAGGCCTCGCGAAACCAAGCAGCGTGTGTTGCGTCGTTGTAAACACACATCAAGTAGATCGCCATGTGGTTTTTCTGTGATGCCAAACCAGCGAAAGGAAGTGGCTGTTTGGGATCACAATGATATCCGGGCGGATAGACGCTATGCGGAATGACGTATCCAATCGCACCGTTGCTCATGCCCTCTTCGTAACCCTTCGAAAGGTTCTTCCGGATAGTTGCACGAACCGCTTGGAGCGCCTCACGCCGATCCACGGGAAGACCGGCCAGGTATTCATCCACTGACGATGCACGACTCTTCATACGTTGATGATACTCGAGACCCAGGATGCGAGCTACCGCAATTTCAGCACATCCCCAGGAACAAGAGAGCCTGGTTCACGGGCAGGCTCATCAGGCTCATCCAGGCTCATTTAACATTCTCTTCCGCCGTCTCACCGGCCTTGGTATCAAGATGGCTGGCGCGAATCCCAGCCTAAACCTTAACCGCACTATTCCCCGCCGACCTGTTTGGCGAGCCACCGCGCCGCCTCGGCGACGCTCTTCTTGTCCTCGTTGCGATCGACCATGTAGTTGGCTTGGCGCATCGCCTCGACGGAAACGCCATTGATCAGTCCCCGCAACGCCTCGACCAAATATGGGTCTTCCGCTGCGGCGGCGCTCACCAACACGATCGCGTCGTAGGGCGGGATGACCTGCTCGGTGTCGGTGAGCACGACCAGATCAAACGCGGCGATGCGGCCATCGCTGGAAAAGGCGCTGATGACATCGACCTCGCCGCCGGCGATGGCGGTGTACATGAAAGTCGAGTCCATCTCCAACTTGCGGTTCATTCGCAGGCCGTAAACGTTGCGCAGGTCGCGCCACTCGGGCCGGCCGAAGAACTCGTAATCCCCGGCGGGGAGTGATAGACCGTTGCATATGCGGTGAGTCTAGTCATCATCTGCTCGGTCAGCGCGAACACATCCGCTTCCTGGTCTGGGAACGGGGCCGGAACTTGAATCGCCTCAAAGTATAGGGGCAAACCTACTCTTTTTCGCCTCGATTGTCAAGCCAATAAGCTCAAGTTTGGCCATTCACTCTGCAAGCAGGTTTGCGGCCTTCGATACTTCATCCGTCACGTACTTGACAATTCGGAAAACGAGGTGGATTACTTAGTGGCGAGTGAGGCATTGGCGGCTCCTTACCCATCGAGGGCCTGTCGTAAATCATCGATCAGATCTTCCGCAGATTCGATGCCGGTGGAGAAGCGAACCAGGCCATCGGAGATGCCGACGCGGGCTCTGTCTTGCGGGGTCATGCCGAGATGCGAACTCTTGGCCGGTATGATGATGAGGCTTTCCACGCCGCCGAGGCTAGCGGCGTGAATCGGCAAGGCCACGCGTTTCACCAATCGATCTGCGGCCACGGCGCCGCCCTTCAACTCGAAGCTCAGCATTCCACCAAACCCGGCGAATAACGCCTTGGCCCGCTGATGCTGTGGGTGACTTTCCAAGCCCGGATAATACACTCGAGCGACAGCGTCGTGACCCTGTAAGAATCGGGCGATCTGCATCGCGTTTTCGCACTGGGCCTTCACCCGAAGGACGAGCGTCTTCATCCCCCGATGCAGCAAAAAGCAGGCGTGAGGATCGAGCGCCCCGCCGAAGTGATTCAGCTTGTGTCGGACTTGCTCCACCAGTTCCGCAGAGCCGACCACCGCCCCGGCCACGATGTCGGTGTGTCCATTGAGGTACTTGGTGCCGCTGTGCATGGCCAGGTCAAACCCGCGATCGATCGGATTAAAATTGACCGGCGACGCAAAGGTGTTGTCAATGAGCGACACCAGCCCGTTGTCCTTGGCGAATCGCGTGACGCCTTCCAGATCGGCGACCTGAATGAGCGGATTGGTAATCGTCTCGCAGTAGACGGCTTTGGTATTGGGACGGAGCTGCGCCTTCCACGAATCTGGATCATCCGCGTCGATGAATGAAAACTCGATGCCGAATCGCTCCAAGTCGCGGGTCACGAAATCGTGCGTGCCCCCGTAAAGGCAGTTCTGAGCGAGCAGATGATCGCCGCATTTCAGGATCGTGAGTAGTGCTGTGGATATAGCCGCCATGCCGCTGGCGGTCACCAGTCCGGCCTCCGCATGTTCGATCGCGGCGAGCTTCTTGGCTAGCACGAAATGGTTGGGGGTGTTATTCAGGCGAATGTAGCGGATGTCGTGGTAACTTGATTCTCCGGCGGATTCGAAAGTCGAAGATTGAAAAACCGGCATGGACACCGCCCCCCCGATTCTCGGCTTCGGTTCCCCGGCGTGGATCAGCTTCGTCTCCAGCCCCAAAGATCTGTTTCCCTGCATCATTACACTCCTTAGCTCCAGCTTGTGTGATCGGACGTTCGGTGAAAGTTCCAGGCGTGTCAACCGGGACCACCGAAACACCGTCCGGCACACTTTCCCGTCGTACTTGAATGTCGCATCCGGCCCGTTTCCCGGGCGCAACACTGCGTAGCGGACTACATTTGGTGTTTTTTTATGTGGCGCAGGAAAAAGACTGTTGCCGCGGCGCATCCAACGGAGAAAATAGACTCGCCACTGGGAGTGGCTCAGTGGGAGACAAGTGAATGCAAAACAGAAGAAACCGCTAAGGAGTATACGAGAATGAATCGTTGGATTATAGGAACACTTTGCGTGGCCGGAATGGCCTGGAGCGCGGCACCGATTTTGGCGCAGCACGGCGGCGAGAAAAGTTTGCCCAATTGCCCTGTCATGGGCGAACCCATCAACCTGGCCGTAAGCACGCCGACCGATGACGGTCCGGTATTTTTCTGCTGCAAGGGTTGTATCGCCAAGTACAACGCCGAGCCGGGCAAATTTGCCAAGAAAGTGGCACAGCAACGCAAGGCGCTGGAAAAGCTCGCCAAAGTTCAAGTGAGATGCCCGGTGACGGGTGAGCCCGCCGACCCCAAGGTTGCCATCGAGACCGACGGCAAAAAGGTTTCGTTCTGCTGCAAGGGGTGCGTGGAGAAGTATCAGGCCGACCCCAAGAAATACGCGACCAAGCTCGCCAACAGCTACACCCATCAAACTACGTGTCCCGTTATGGGCGAAGAAATCGATCCCAAGGTATTTACCACGTCGGCCAATGGTGAGCGCGTATACTTGTGCTGCAAAGGGTGCGAGAAAAAACTCAAAGCCAACCCGGATAAGTTCTTGCCGAAACTCGCGGCCTTAGGTTACTCATACAAGGCGAAGGATTTTGCCACCCAGGAAGACGACGGACACGGTCACGAAGGCCATGGCCACGAAGGGCACGATCACTAACGCGTTTCGTATTCTCGTAGCGGCCGTCTGTCCGGGCGGCCGCTACGTGGCTTCTTCGAGTGCACCTGCGTTGCTGTCCGCACGGCGGACACGATAAGGTTAGAAGCCTGTACCCAACGAGAATGTTTATCTCTCATCGCCCTGGGTAATTTCAAGTTTAAGGTTTTCACTCAGCTTCCGGTGCCGGCAGATCAATTTTAGGCGACTCTTTGATTTCCCTGATACGGTCACGAAGCTTGGCCGCGCGCTCGAAGTCCAGGGCCTCCGCCGCATTCAGCATCTCTTTTTCCAGCATGGCGATGAGCTCCGCCTGGTCGAGCTGGTCTTCGGAGGCGCGAATCGCATCCGCCTCGATCTTGTGGGCGCTGACGATCTTCTCCAGGCTGGAACGGATTTCCTTCTTGATCGTTTCGGGCGTGATGTCGTGTTCTAGATTGTACTGAATCTGTAGCTTACGGCGGCGATCCGTCTCGTCCATGGCCCGCCGCATACTGGGTGTCACTTTATCGGCATACAGCTTGACTTCCGCGTTGATGTTTCGCGCCGTTCGCCCGATCATTTGGATCAACGATGTCTCGCTGCGCAGAAAACCTTCCTTGTCGGCGTCAAGAATGCAGACCAGCGAGACTTCGGGAAGGTCCAACCCTTCTCGAAGCAAGTTCACGCCCACCAGCACGTCAAACTTACCCTCCCGCAATTCCTTGAGTATCGCCACGCGCTCCAGGGTGTCGATGTCCGAGTGCATGTATCGCCCGCGCATCCCTTCCTGTTGAATGTACGATGAGAGATCTTCCGCCAGTCGCTTGGTGAGCGTGGTCACCAGCACCCGCTCACCCGCCGCTACGCGTTGCGTGATCCGCTCCAGCAAGTCCGGCACCTGACCACGAGCCGGCAATACTTCGATCGGCGGATCGATCAAACCCGTGGGCCGAATGATCTGCTCGACCACCTCACCGCCACACTCTTCCAACTCATACGGTCCGGGCGTGGCCGATACGAACAGGACCCGGTCCCACATCCCCACGAACTCCTCGAACCGCATCGGGCGATTGTCCAAACAACTGGGCAGGCGGAATCCGTGCTCGACCAAGGTTTGTTTTCTAGCCCGGTCGCCGTTATACATGGCCCGCAACTGCGGGAGGGTGGCGTGCGATTCGTCGATCAGGAGGATGAAATCCTTCGGGAAATAGTCCACCAGGGTGTAGGGCTTGGCTCCCTCTTCGGTTCCGTTGAGATGCCTCGAATAATTCTCAATGCCCGAGCAGTATCCCACCTCGCGCAACATTTCGACGTCGTATTTGGTGCGTGCCAACAGCCGCTGGGCTTCGAGCAATTTGCCATGGCGGCGGAACCGTTTCACTTGCAGGTCGAGTTCTTCCAGGATGCTGGTGGTCGCACGGGCGATGCGCTCTTCGGGGATGATGTAATGGACCGCCGGATAAATGAACAGCTTCTGTAAGGTGCCGAGCGATTCCGAGGTAAGGGGATTGAGGCCTTCGAGGCGTTCCACTTCGTCGCCGAATAGTTCGATGCGGTAGGCGGTTTCTTCGTGCGCCGCGTGCAATTCGATCACGTCACCTCGTACTCGAAATGATCCGCGTTTGAGTGCCATGTCGTTGCGCGTGTATTGCAGGTCGATCAGCCGGTGCAGCAGTTCGTCGCGCTCGATGGTTTGTCCGCATTCCAGAACGATCACGCCGGCTTTGTAATCGTCGGGCGAGCCGAGTCCGAAGATGCAGGAAACGCTGGCGACGATCACCGCGTCCGGGCGGGAGACCAGCGCGCTCGTCGTACTAAGTCGCAGGCGGTCCAGATCGTCGTTGCGGGAGGCGTCTTTTTCGATATAGATATCGCGCTGCGGGATATAGGCTTCCGGTTGATAGTAGTCATAGTAACTGACGAAATACTCGACGGCGTTTTCAGGAAAGTGTCCGCGGAATTCTTCGTAGAGCTGAGCGGCCAGAGTCTTGTTGTGAGAGATCACCAGCGCGGGCCGATTCAGCGCCGCGATGACGTGGGCCATGGTGAAAGTCTTCCCCGACCCTGTGACTCCCATGAGACACCTTTGCTTGGCACCGCTCTTGAACGCGGTGACCAAATCTTCTATCGCCCGGGGCTGATCCCCGCGCGGCTCAAAAGGACTGACCAATTCGAAATGATCCAACAAACCGCTCCAGTTAGCGAGGCTTTGTCGGGGAACCGCGTGATGTAGCGGCCGCCCCCCGTGGCGGCCGAAGGATGCGATCAGCGCCGACCTTCAACAGAATCTCCCGACAATACCAAAACCGCATCATATCTGGTCATCGGGCGCGCTTCCAATTCCCGACCGAGCTGCGGATTGCAGAATCAGAGTACCCGGTTGCGAAATCAGAGCACCGGGCGCAAGCCCGGTGACATGCAGACGCAAAGAGTCGGCGGGCTCGCGCCGGCGGCTCCGCCTGAGGCGGTCAGATCTGACTCGACGCTTTCTTACCGCCGGTTTTCTACCGAAGCCCCATACACTCAAGTGGGGTGGCCTCTTGACCGCCGTGGACCTGTTCACTACGCTCCCACCAGACTAGCCCCCATCGTCTAGTGGCCCAGGATATCAGGTTCTCATCCTGAAGACAGGGGTTCGACTCCCCTTGGGGGTGGTTCAAGAAAAGCCCTGCGAAGACGGGGCTTTTTTCATATTCCGAACGGATTGCCTGAAATGCTGCCCGAATTCATCCTGTCTCATGCTATGGCGAAGGGTGGTCGAAAGCGAGATCACTACGTTACCTCATGGGGCGAAACCATGATCAGCCTCGATCGCCGCCCAGATGGTCGGTGGGTTGATCTTGAGTACCGAATCCTTGGATCTGCGAGGACCAGCGTGATGCAGTCTCAGAATTCTATCGCCGCAACGCCAAGCGGCTTGGTAGCGAGCTCCCCTTTACGAAAACAACACGCGAAAGACCGGAGTCTCGGAATCTCCTGGCGCAGCCCATTCCTCACCGCGAGGCTTCCGACTCCTTTGTGACCAAGGCGTTGTCCATGGTGTGGGCGGTTTTTGAGGAAATCCCAGGGTTAAATAACGCGTTGTTGGTGTTTGTATGTACTACAGATAAACTACGGGTTTGCTGTCCGGTGTGTTGTTGAGGGTGTTTTTTGATCGATCTGGACGGACAGGTTGGGAATGGCCCCAGCAGGTAGAAGACGGTGCCCTCAGCCGGGGCAATTAGAATATAGTTCGCAAATGGCGAATATTCCCACTGACGGCGCGGGAAATCGTGCCGGGGGTGTGGAACGCCACAAGAAACTGAGGCAGGACTGTGCAAGATAAGATACTATGGTTGATCTTCGGCATTTTCTCGGTCGCAACGCTATCCCTGGCCATGTACGGGCTGCATCTCTATGTGCTGCTGTATCTTTTTCGCAGGCGCGCGTCATCCAAGCGCCGTGCCCAACGCGAGATCATCGAAGCGTATCAAAGCGATGGCAAATGGCCGATCGTCACAACGCAGATTCCCATTTATAACGAGAGCCACGTGGCGTTGCGGATCATCGACGCCGTCGCAGCTTTTGACTATCCCATCGGCAAGCACGAAATCCAAGTGCTTGACGACAGCAACGATCATACGTGTTCGTTGATCGACGACAAGGTTGAGGCACTTCGCGCCGCGGGCGTGGACATTCATGTTGTTCGCCGCTCCAATCGTTCGGGTTACAAGGCCGGGGCGCTGGCGCTTGGGTTGACGACGGCGCGGGGCATCTACGTCGCTATTTTCGATGCGGATTTCGTGCCACCCGACGATTTTCTGCGCAGGTCGGTTCCGCTATTGGAAGTCTCGCCGAAGCTAGCTTGTTTGCAGGGCCGCTGGGATCACATCAACCGCAACGAATCATGGTTGACGCAGGCCCAGGCGCTGGGCATCGATGGGCACTTCGCGATTGAGCAGGGAGCCCGGGCATGGAACGGGTTGATGATGAATTTCAACGGCACCGCCGGCATCTGGCGCAAGGCCGCAATCGATGATCCCAGTGTGGGCGGTTGGAGTGGTGACACCCTTACGGAAGATCTTGACCTGTCGTATCGCGCGCAGCTTGCGGGCTGGAAGCTCGACTACTGTCTCGACTTGGCATGCCCCGCCGAGTTGCCAGGAACGGTGGACGCGTTCAAGAGTCAGCAGCGCAGGTGGGCGACCGGCTCGATTCAAGTGGCGCGAAAACTACTTCCCCGCATTTGGCTCGGCAGGCTATCATTGGGTGAGAAGATCGAGGCCACGCTTCACCTTACCCATTATTCCGTCGCGTTTTGGATGTTGCTGCTTGCTCTTTTTGCCAGGCCCATGCTCTTGGTTTTTTCAGACGGCCGGGTCATCGGCGAATGGTTCTGGATGGCGTGGATGGTGATCTTGGTCTCCGCGATTGCGCCGTCCTCAGTCTATGCCTACGCCCGCTACAGCTTGGGCGGTAAATGGTCTGGGGTACCTATTATTCCCTCTATGTTGATGCTGGGATGTGGGATGTGCGTGAACAACACGCTGGCCGTGGTTCGCGGGTTGTTCTTGCGTGGTGGCGAATTCGTTCGGACGCCGAAATCCGGAAGCACCAAGAGCACGGTGCATCAGTCCACTTATCGCACGGCGCAAGACCACATGTGGGCGTTGGAATTGCTGCTGGGCGTCTATTCGCTGATTTCATTCGTTGCGTGTTACCGTCAATACCACGGCGTTTTTAGCATTTTTCTGTTCATCTATGCCGTTGGTTTTGCCACCATCGGATGGATGTCCAGGCCGCGTAGAAACGCGACTGCGGTATCATCGAGCGTCAGCGTTGTCCCTCTGCTACAGCGCGAAGTCGCCTCGACCGAGTCCGCCGGAAGCGTCTAATGCGTTGTCCGCAGGCTCGCGCCGGCGGCTCTGACTTGGTGGGCCGTGCCCACCCTACTGACAACTGATTACTCTTCTGAATATACTCCGAATCGCTTAGTCGTTCGTCCCCCACCCTTCGCAAGAAGCGAAGGATGGGGCACCCTGGCTACAGCGCGAAGTCGCCTCGACCGAGTCCGCCGGAAGCGTCTAAAGCGTTGTCCGCAGGCTCGCGCCGGCGGCTCTGACTTGGTGGGCCGTGCCCACCCTAATGTCATGGAGAGGCTGTCCCCCGTACGCTTTCGCGTACGTGTATTACGGCGTTATTTCACGCCAACGGTCTTTTGGAGGACAGCCATGATTACTTT
>Ga0326597_10005906_pt1 | contig 16882 bp, 15 predicted proteins | sample RVTome_12_FD_203789 | JGI IMG/M metagenome (GOLD analysis project Ga0326597, IMG submission 203789) | Soil microbial communities from uranium-contaminated site in the Upper Colorado River Basin, Wyoming, United States - RVT100D185 | ecosystem: Environmental > Terrestrial > Soil > Contaminated >...
GAGGAATTGCTCGCGCGCCACTCGGGCGATGCCGACAAGCCGAGGATCCTCACCACCTTCAACGAACCGATCAGCGACTGGCTCTCCTTCTTCTGCTTCACCTACTTCACCGACCGCGACGGCAAGTACCAGCTGAAGAGCCTCGCCGAGTCGGCTTTCGACCCGCTCTCGCGCACCTGCCGCTTCATGCTCACCGAGGAAGCGCACCACATGTTCGTGGGCGAGACCGGCATCGGCCGCGTGGTGAAGCGCACGCTGGAGGTGATGAAGGAGCTCGGCACCGAGGACCCGGCGCGCATCCGCGCGGCGGGCGCCGTGGACCTGCCGCTGCTGCAGAAGTACCTCAACTTCTGGTGCTCGTCGTCGCTCGACCTGTTCGGCTCCGAGGTGTCCTCCAACTCGGCGGCCAATTTCGCCAACGGCCTCAAAGGCCGGCCGGACGAGTCGCAGTACGAGGACCATGTGCTGCGCGCCGCGCAGTTCAAGCTCGAAACGCCGAAAGGCGCGGAACAGGTGCCGATGCTGAACGCGCTGAACGAGGTGATGCGCGAGTCCTACCTCAAGGACTGCGAAATCGGCCTGAAGCGCTGGAACCGCGCCATCGAGCGCGCGGGCTATTCCTTCCGATTGTCGCTGCCCTCGCCGCACTTCCGCCGCTCGATCGGCGCTTGGGTCGACGCGCCGGTGACCCCCGAAGGCAGGATGATCCCGCGCGAAGAATTCGACAGGCGCCTTACCGAGTGGATCCCGTCGGCGGAAGACCGCGCGTTCGTGCGTTCGCTCATGCAGCGCGTGGTGGAGCCGGGCAAGATGGCCGGCTGGGTGGCGCCGCCCGAGCGCGGCATCAACAATCTGCCGGTGGAGTACGAGTACGTGCGGCTGAGCTAAGCGCCGCCGGCGCGCGAATCGGGCGGCCCCTGGTTCAGCAGCAGCCAGTAGACGCCCAGCTGCGCCACGGCATTCGCAAAGGAGCCGAAGTCCACCGGCTTCCTGACGTAGCTGTTGGCCCCCGAGGCGTAGCTCTTCAGCTTGTCCTCGTCTTCGCTGGACGAGGTCAAGACGACCACTGGAATCAGCTTGGTGAGCGGCTCGGCGCGTATGCGCTGCAGCACGTCGAGGCCGTTGAGCTTGGGCAGCTTCAGGTCGAGCAGCACGACGGCCGGCCAGTGGGCCGGATCGCGCCCTTCGAACTTGCCCTTGCCGAACAGGTAATCGAGAGCCTCGATGCCGTCGCGCGCCACGATCACCTCGTTGGCGACCTTGGCCTGGCGCAGCGCTCGGATGGTGAGCTCCTCGTCGTCGGGGTTGTCTTCCACGAGCAGGATGATCTTTTCCGCCACTAGTCGCCTCCGGGGTCTTTTGCGGGAAGGATGCCGGCGCGGCACAGCACGTCGAAGGCGTCGGTGTCGACGGCCGGCGAGAACACGTAGCCTTGCGCTTCGTCGCAGCCGTGCCGCCGCAGAAGCTCGAGCTGCGCGCGCGATTCCACGCCCTCGGCGACGACACGCAGGCCCAGCGCGCGCGCCATCGAGATGACGGCCTGCACGATCGCGAGGTCGCGGCCGCCGTCCACGATGCGTTCAACGAAACTGCCGTCGATTTTCAAGCAGTCGATCGGCAGCCCGGACAGGTAGCTCAAACCGGAATAACCCGTGCCGAAATCGTCGATGGCGATGCCGACGCCAAGGTCACGCAACTCCTGCAAGACCGCTGACACGCGCTGGCGATCGTCGACCAGGACGCCCTCCGTAAGCTCGAGTTCGAGACTAGACGGCTCGAGGCGGTTGCGGCAGATCGCTTCCGCGACCGCCTCTACGAAGCCCGGATCGCGGAACTGGCGCGCAGAAACGTTCACGGCAAGGCGCAAGGGTCCGTGGCCCGCGCGCTTCCAGGCCGCCAACCGCCGCCCGGCTGCCGCCAACGCCCAGCGCCCGAGCGGCTCGATGAGGCTGGACTCCTCGGCGATGGGAATGAACACGGCCGGCGAAATCCAGCCGCGCTCGGTGTGGCGCCAGCGGGCGAGCGCTTCCGCGCCGACGATACGGCCGCTAGCGAGGTTGATCTGCGGCTGGTAGTGCAGGTGCAGCCCGCCGCTCTCGACGGCGGCGCGCAGCGCCGCCTCCAGCCACAGGCGCTCGGAAACCTCCCGGCCCATCTCGGCGGCATAGAACTGGAACTGGTTGCCGCCCGCCGCCTTGGCGCCGCTGCGCGCTGTCTCCGCGCCGCGCAGCAGCGAGTCGAAGTCCTCGCCGTCCTGGGGAAAGATGCTCACGCCGGCACTGATCGTGAGCTTGAGCTCGACGTCGCCGACCTCGAAGTCCCGGGCCGCCGCCTCCATCGCCTTGCGCGCGACGACATGGATGTCGTCGGGACGCGCCAGGTCGGCCGCCAGGATCGCGAAGCCGCTCGGCATCCGCGCCACCGTGTCGCCCTCGCGCACGCAGTTGCGCAGCCGCTCGCCGAACTGCCGCACCACGAAGTCGCCCGTGCTGTGGCCGTAGTTCTCGTTGACCCGCTTGAAGCGGTCGAAGTCGGTAAGCAGCAGCGCGCAGTAGCGGCCCTTGCGTCGCGCGTAGGTCAGCGCCTGGCTTGCCCGGTCCGCAAGCAGCACCTTGTTCGGCAGCCCCGATACTTCATCGTAGTTGGCCAGGTACTCGATGCGCTTCTCGAATGCCTTGCGCTCTGTGATGTCGCGCGTGATGGTGGAGAAGAAACGCACCGAGCGGTCGGGCGCATGGTGCGCGATGATCACCTGCGACACGGGGATCTCCTGCCCGTCCGGGCTCTTGAGCGCCGTCTCGCCTTGCCAGGTCCCGTCGCGAATCGCGGTGAGCATGCCCTCGCGCACGACGAGGCGGCACGCCCGGGTCGTATGGAATTCCCAAATCCTGCGTCCCGCGACATCCTCCGGGGCGAGGCCCAGCATGCGGCGACCCGCCGCGTTCAGGTAGATCTGCCGCCCGTCGGGATCGGCCATGCCGACGAGGTCGCTTGTCGCCTCGAGGATTTCGATCAGACGCGAACGCTCTTCCTCCGTGGCCCGCGCGCGCTCGCGCTCCCGAGACTCGTCCAGCGCGCGGCGCACCGCGGTGCCCAATCGCCGCAGGTTGCTCTTCAGCACGTAGTCGGTCGCGCCGAGCCGGATCGCTTCGATGGCGCGCTCCTCGCCGATCGTGCCCGAGAGGAAGATGAACGGCACGTGCGGCACAATGGTGCTGGTCAAGCGCAGCGCCTGCAACCCGTCGAACTGCGGCATGGAGAAATCCGAGAGGATTACATCGGGCGGACGCGTCTTGAGCGCCATGCGCAGGCCCTCCTCCGTATCCACTCGCTCCGCGTCCGCGGCGATCTGGTCCTGGGCCATGGCACGCACGGCGAGCTCGACGTCGAGCTCATCGTCCTCGATGAACAGGGTTCGGATTTCCTGCCCGTTCCTCATGCTTGCTCCTCGGGCGCCAGCGTAAAGAAGAAGGTCGCGCCCTTGCCTTGCGCCGCGTTCGCCCAGATGCGCCCGCCATGGCGGTGGATGATGCGCTGCACGGTCGCCAGGCCGATGCCCGTTCCCGGGAAGTCCTTCTCCGCATGCAGCCGCTGGAAAGCGCCGAACAGCTTGTCCGCGTACGCCATGTCGAAGCCTACCCCGTTGTCGCGAACGAAGTAGGTCGAGCGCTCGCCGTCCCGCAGGCAGCCGATCTCGATGCGCGGATGCTCCGCCTTCGCGGTGAACTTCCACGCGTTGGCGACCAGGTTTTCGAGCGCCGCGCGCAGCAGCCGCGGATCGGCTTGCGCCTGCATGCCGTCCCACACGGCCACTTCGACCTTCCGCGCCGGCTCCCTCTGCGCCAGCTCCGCGACGGCATGCCTGGCGAGATCGCTCACGTCGATCTCGAGCTTCCGCAATTCGCCGCGCGACACCTTGGACAGCGTCAGCAGGTCCTCGATCAGCTGACCCATGCGCTGCGTCGACGCGCGGATGCGCTGCAGGAAGCGCTGGCCGTCCGCAGGCAATTGCGGCAGGCAGTCCTGCAGCAGGGCCTGGCTGAAACCGTCGATCGAGCGCAGCGGGCCGCGCAGGTCGTGCGACACCGCGTAGCAGAACGACTCGAGCTCGCGATTGGTGTATTCCAGCTGGGCGGTGCGCTCGACGACGCGCCGCTCCAGCTCCGCGTTCAGGCGCAGGACTTCCTGCTCGGCGCGGCCGCGCTCGCGCACCTCGCGCTCGAGCTCCCGGTTCGCGGCCTGCAGCTCCAGCGTGGCGCGCCCGATCTCGGCCAGCATGGCATTGAACGCGTCCGCGAGATGGCCGATCTCGTCGTCGCTCAGCTTCTGCACGCGCAGGGAATAGTCGCGCTCGTGCGTCACCTTCTGCGCAATGTCGGCGATGGCACGCAGCGGGTTGGTGACGGCGCGCTGCAGGCGGCGGGAAAGCAGATACGCCGCGAGTATGGACAGCAGCGCCGCCACGGCGCCGATGCCCAGAAAGCCGTAAAGCCGGTCGTACAGCGCATAGCGCGTGCGCAGGTAGACGGTGCCGAGAATTTCCCTGTCGCCGAGGATCCGCTTGAACAGGATCAGATCGTCGCCGTCGACCCGCGCGCCGCCGCCTTCGGGCAAGGCCGGAAATTGCGTTCCGGCTGCCGGCGAGAAGCTGGCGAAGAGCTTCCCCCGCGCATCGTAGATCGCGGCGGCGCGCACTTCGGGACGATAGCGCAGCAGCTCCAGGTTCTCGCGCGCAACCCGGGCGTCGTCGAACGCAAGCGCCGGCGCGCTGGTGCGCCCGAGCAGCTCGGCTTGCGTCGTCACGTCCGCGACCCAGCTCGTGTGATAGGCGCGCAGGTCGTAGGCCACCATCGCCGCGATGGCGACGAGCACCCCCGCCAGCGTGCACAGCAGCACCATGACGATCAACTTCTGCTGCACCGAGCGCAAAGCGAAGCGGCCGGCGCTCATCTGGGCACCACCCGGCGCGCGACCGCGAGCAGCCGCGCGCTGATCCTGAGCTGCATGCGCTCCGCGGCGGCGAGCGCGATATCGAAGCGCAGCTTGTTGTCGACCGGGACGAAGTTGATGATGCTGCCCTCGGGCACGCGCTCCGCCGCGTCGGTCACGACCAGCAGCGGCTGCGACCTGACCGGGGCCAGAACCTCCGCCAGACGCGCCGCCTCGGTCCGCCCCGCAAAAAGCACATGCAGTGCGCCCAGCGGCTCGCCGCGCTTCAGCCGGCGCACCGCGACCGGCCGGCCGTGCACCGTGCGCCCCGCGGTGATCTGCTCCAGCTCCTCGGCCACCGCGTCAGCGCCCAATACGCCGATCGTGAACGGCGTGTCCGGCGCCTGGAATGCCTGCGACGGCCATTCGACGTAAGCCCCGAACTTGTACAGAAAAGCGGCCTTCACCTGAACGTCGGTCGCCTGGATCTGCGCCTGCGCCCACGAGGGCAGCGCGAGGCAGAGCGCCGCCTGCAGCGCCAGCCGGGCGATCACGGCTGCCATGTCACTTTCACGAACACGCCGCGCTCGATCTCGGCGCGGCTGGCGGCGGAGCCGAACTCTGGATGCCGCTCGTCGAACAGATTCTGCACGCTCACCGACAGCTCCAGTCCGGCGCGCGGACGCCAGGCGTAGCGCGCATCGAACGCGGTATAGCTCTGTACCGCCGGATTCGGCAGGGCACTGACATACCGAACCAGCAGGTCGATATCCTGCGCTTTACCGAGGTCGTGGGCGGAGCGCAGGCTGAACTGGCGCTTCGGGTCGTTGCCCGCCGCTGACACCCCTCTCGTGTCGATACTGCCGGGCTCCAGCCGCAGGTCTTGGTCGAGCAGCGTGCCGCCCGCGCTGAGCCGCCAGCGCGGCGTGACCTGCAGCTTGCCCCAGGCCTCCAGCCCCGTGGACTCGCCCTCCATCCGGTTGCCGAGCACCGTGCCCTCGATACTGCGCAGGTGCTCGTGCAGGCTGTGGAACGCGGTGACCGAGTACGACGCGCGGGTCGATGCCTGGCTGCGATAGCCGATCTCGAACACCTTGGAGATCTCGGAGCGGAAGTCCGGGCCGCCAGCGAGGCCCGGAATGAAGAACTCCCGGTCGATGCGCGATGGAGCGCGCACGGCGCGGGACGCAGCCGCCCAGAGCAAGCGCGACTCGTCCAGCCTCCACGCCAGCCTCGCCGAGGGCAGAAACTCACTGCCCGTGTACGGGTTGTGCTCGACCTTGGCGCCCGCGGTAAAGCGCAAAGCGTCGCTCCACCGGTATTCGTCCTGCACGAAGACATTCGTCCAGTTCAGGTCCCGCTTCGCGGGCAGGAACGCGATGGCGGCGGTGTTGGTAACCCGGTCCCTGGCCATGCGATGGCCGCCGCCCCAGGCGAAAAGATGATCGCGGCCCACGGCGAGCGCATGCTGGAACTCGATGTCGTAGGTATCGAGGCGCTCGGCGAACGTGCCGGGGATCTCGCGATGCGTATTGTCGAAATACGCCTGCACCTGGACGCGATCGCCGCCGGCAAGCTGGCGCTGCCACCGAGCAAGGAGATTGCCGCCCGAGATGCGCACGTCGCCCGGATTTGTCTGATCCGCCTTGCCCTGGTACGCGTCGCCCTGCAGCGTATACGAGTCGGTTCCGGCACCCCAGTCCGCGCGGAATCCCGCCTGGCCGCTATGCCATCGGTCGGGAACGTCGGCACCGCTTGCGCGGACGGTGCTGTCGCGGCTGAAGCCCTTGCCGTAGACGCGCAGCCCGCCGCCGTTGGCGAGGCGCAGCGCATGGCGCGCCCCGAGACCGATCTCCTCATTGCCGCCGCCCGCATATGCCAGGGTTCCTTGCGTATCGGTCGAGCGCTTCGTGATGATGTTGATGACGCCGTTGACCGCGTTGGTGCCCCACAGCGTCCCGCCGGGCCCGCTGATCACCTCGATGCGCTCGATATCCTCGAGCAGCGTGTCCTGCGCGTCCCAGAACACGCCCGAGAAGAGAGGCGTGTACACCGTGCGGCCGTCGATCAGCACGAGGAGCTTGTTCGCCACCGTGCTGTTGAACCCGCGGGCGCTGATCGCGTACTGGCGGGCATCCACTCGCGCGACGTGCAGGCTTGGCGCGAGGCGCAGGGCCTCCGGCAAGCTGGTGGCGCCCGATCGCCGGATATCGTCGCCCGTGATGACGAAGATGGATGCGGGGGCCGCGGACAGCGGCTCGGCTCGGCGCGACACCGAGGTCACCTCGAGGTTGGCGAGCTCCTCGAGGCTCAAATCCGCCAGGCCGCCGCGGCTCGCCGGCTGCGCCTGGGCCGACGCGGCCCAGGCCGCCGCCGCGAGGCACGCCGCTCCTGCGACACTCCGCACGAAGTCCACACGGGAAGCCTAGTCAAGCGCGTGGCGCCGGGCTATCGGGAAACTGGGACAAACGCTGTAGGTAATTCCACGACAAGAAAACGTCATGATTTGTGATAGCTCAGCTCACGATGCCGTGGCGCATCGCGAACTTGACCAGCTCGACCGTATCCTTGACGCCGAGCTTGCGCATGATTCTCGCGCGGTACGTTTCGACCGTTTTTGTGGACAGCGAAAGCCGATCGGCGATGGCGGCGCTGGTATGGCCCTCGACCACCATCTTGAGGACCTCCGCTTCTCTCAGGCTCAGCCGGTCGAGCGGGCTCACAGTCACGCCGTCGCGCAGGAAGTCGTCGATCATTAATTCAGATATCTGGTGACTGAGGTAGCGCCGGTTGGCGGCGACGGCGCGGATGGCCTCGACCACTTCTTCGCCTGCGGACTCTTTCAATACGTAGCCATGCGCGCCGGCATGCAGCGCGCGCACCACGTGCTCGGAGCTCAAGTGCATGGAAAGAATGAGAACGCGGCTTTGCGGGCACTTTTCGCGCAGGTGCCGCGTCGCCGCCACGCCGTCCAGCTCCGGCATGCCGATATCCATGACCACGACGTCGGGGTGCGTGCGCTGCGCCAGCTCGATGACATCGCGGCCGTTGCCCGCGATGCCCACGACCTGGAAGTCTTCCCCTCTTGCCAGCAGCGCCTGCAGGCCGTCGCGCACCACGGCATGATCGTCCGCGATCAGCACCTTGATCGGCACCCGCTTTGCCCTATGTCCGATAGGCGACGCGCACCCGGACACCTTGGCCGGGGTTCGTCGCCAGGGTGAAGCGCGCGCCGACCGCTTCCGCACGCTCGCGCATGATGATCAGGCCCCAGCCCGCATCCGCAGCGTTCGCCTCCGGCTGTCCGCGGTCGAAGCCGATGCCATCGTCGTCGATATCCAGCGTGGCGAGCCCGCCCGATTCCGCGTACCGCATGCTCACGCGGCGCGCGCGCGAGTGCTTGCCGACGTTGTTGAGCGCTTCCTGCGCGATGCGGAAAAAGGCAAGCTCAACGGTCTGAGGCAATCGATTCGCGCCGTCCACGCCCTCGACGGCAGCATCGATCCCGGTCCGGCGGGAGAAGCCGCCCGCCATCGCTCGCAGCGCCGCCACGAGGCCGTAGTCCACCAGCACCTGGGGGCGAAGCTCTCCCATCACGGCGCGCGCCGCGGCGACGGTTTCCTGCAGCAGGGCCTTCGAATCCTCGATGACCTCGGCGGCCGCGGCGGATGATTCCGCGCTCAGGTGGCCCTCCAGCAGCTCGAGTTTCATGCCGAGCGCCGCCAAGTTCGGCGCGACACGATCGTGCAGCTCGCCCGCGAGCCTGCGCCGCTCGGCTTCCTGAACCTCGAGCAGGCGGCGCGAGGTCGACATCAGGCGGTTCGCGTAGCTGCGCAGGTCCTCCTCGGCGCGCTTGCGATCGTTGATGTCGCGGGTCACCTTGGCGTACCCGCGCACCTCGCCGTCGTCATCCTTCAGCGCCGTGATGATCGCGTGCGCCCAGAAACGGGTCCCGTCCTTGCGTATGCGCCAGTCCTCGCTGTCGAACCTGCCTTCGGCGGCCGCAATGCGCAAGTTGCGGCTCGCCTGCTCGGCGCCCTGCTCCGGAGGGTAGAAGACCGACAGATGCCTGCCGAGGATCTCTTGCGCGCGGTAGCCCTTGATGCGCTCGGCGCCGCGATTCCAGCTCGCGACCCGGCCCCCGGCATCGAGGATGAAGATGGCGTAGTCGTGGACGTGCTCGACCAGCGTGCGGAAGCGCTCCTCCGCCTCTCGGTGCAGCCTTTCCGCGTCTCTTCGCTCCGTGACGTCCTGGCACGTGCCGTGCAAGGCGACGGGAGTCCCGCTGCCGTCGCGATCCACGAAACCGCGTGCATGCAGATGCCTGATCGTGCCGTCGGGCAGCCGCGCGCGGTATTCGTGGCTGAACGGCGTGCCGGCGCGAACGGCGTCGTGCACCGCCTTCTCCACCATGGTCCGGTCATCCGGGTGGACGACGGCAAGGTATGCCTCGTAACTGGGCGCGAAAGGCCCGGGTGCGCGTCCGAGGATTCGATACAGCTCGTCCGACCAGGCGACGGTTTTGCGCCGGATATCCCAGTGCCAGCTGCCGATGCGCGCCAGGCGCTGCGCCTCGGCAAGCTGCGCTTCTCGCAGGCGCAGCAGCTGCACGGCCGGATCGTCGCGCTGACGCCTGAGGGCGTGCAGCGCAAGCCCCACCAGCGCCACGGAGCAGGCGAAGGCCTGGAGGTAGAGAAGTGCGTCGTTGACCTCATCGAGGGCGAACGGCCCGCGGCCGATGGTCGTCGCCCAGACCGCCAGCCCGACAAGCAAGAGCGACACTGAGGTGATGGTGCGCTCCTGGAACCGGGAGCCGGCCCAGACCGCGAGGACTACAAGCGCGAACGCGCTGGGCCGGCGCCCTAACTCGGCAGGGTCCCCTAGGAGGACCACCGCCGTCACCAGAAGCAGGGTCCCGCAGAAGACGCCCGCTTCGAGAATGGACGAGTGCCGCGCTGGCGTTGCTTCCGGCCTTGTCCAGACGAGCAGGAAGGGGGCGAGCAGCACGATCCCGGCGGTATCACCGAGCCACCACGTGAACCCATTGATCATTGCGGAATCGCCGTCCAGCTGCTTGAACGCAAGCAGACCGGGAACGGCTACCGAGGCTGCCAGGAGCGCGCTTGCGGCAGCCGCGAGCCCGAATATCAGCACGTCCTCTGGACGGCGAAATTCGGCGGGCGGGTTGACGAAGCGCCGGATGAGCCAGACGGCGGCGAGCGCCTCGAGCGTGTTCCCCGTAGCGATCCACGCCGCAAGCCCCGGCACGTGGTTCACTGTGTAATTGACGGCAGCCGCGCCAAGCCATATGCCCGGCCAGAGCCCCCGGCCCCAGACGAGCAGAGCGCCCACGGCGATTCCGGAGGGCGGCCACACGGGCGTGGCGTATCCCGGAGGAATCGCCAGATCGAGGGAGGCTCGGGCGGCAACGAAGTAGAGCAACGCCAGGAGCGCGCAGCGCAGAATCGTTGCTGCGTGGGTCGACCCGGCAAGCGCTGCTGCGACGCGCATACGTCCCCGCAAATATGGCGAATCGCATACTAACTCCGGTGCGGCGGGCGGTACTGCGCGTCAATGCCGCTTCGCGCCGATGAGGATCACGGCGCCGACCACGATCAGCGCGCCGACGATCTGCCGCGGCGCCATGCTCTGCCCGAGGATCAGCCATCCCATGGCGAGCGCCGCGATCGGCTCGAAATTGAGCGCCGCCGTGTTGCTCGCCGCGCCGAGCCGCGGCACGACAGTGAAGATCGCCGTGATCGCGCTGCCGTAGAGCACGGTCAGCAGCGCGAGCGCCAGCCATCCCGTGCGGTCGGCCGGGAGCGCCAGCGTCCCCGCCGCCGCGCCGGCCGCCCAGACCAGCACAGCGGCTGTCCCCATGGTGAGCAGCGTGCGTAGACGCCCGTCGACGTCTTTCAGGTGACGCGTGGTGAGGAACAGGACTAGGGCAAACGACGTCGCCGCGCCGAGCGCCCAGCCCACGCCGGCCCCGATTTCCGCCCAGCGCCCGGCCATCGCCTCGAGCGTGCCGAGGATGTCGAGCGCGAGCACCAAGCCGAGCAGGGCGAGCGGCATGGCGACGAGCGCGCGCCGTCCCGGGTTTTCGCCGCCCGCCGCCCAGCTGAGCAGCACGAAAAGCATGGGGAAGGTATTGAACGCGAGCAGCGCCAGCGCCACAGGGATGATGGCCACCGCGGAATACAGGCAGAAGCTCTGCACCGCCACCAGCACGCCGATGCCCAAGCCGCGCGCGAGCGTCGCGCGCGGCAATGCCATGGAAATGCCCTGCGTCAGCAGCAGCGCGACCATGGCGAGCGCTGTCGCGCCCGAGCGCACGGCGACGGCGGCCGCCACGCTGGCGCCATGGTCGAAGGTGACGCGCGCGGCGATGTGGTTGCCGGCGAAGATCGTAGCGAGGAGCATGAGCAGCGGGATGCCCAGGCGCGGCGATAGAATCGTGGTCATGGCCCCGCAGCTTACGGTATGAGGCACATCGCACGCGCGCTGTGTTTCGCGGGACTCCTGGCGGGCGTCGCCGCCCAGGCCTGCGAGGTGCCCGGCGACGGCACGTCGCTCAGGCGTGCGCTGCTCAAGGTCAAGTATCTGCCGGAGACCGAGGTGTGGGAGCTCGGCGCGCGCGACCACGCCACCGTGCAGTTCGTGCTATCGCTCGATGCCCCGATCGAGCACGAAGGGCGCTGTTACTGGCCGATCGAGGCGCGCAGCGACGACAAGTTGTGGAACACGTTCTTCGTCACGCCGCGGGGCGAGCACATCCTGGTCGCCGGGCCCGAGGGCAAGCTCGTCCCGCTCGAAGCCTGGCGCAGCGCTACTCGATGACCCCCAGGCGGCCGTTGTGGCTGCCCATGTACCAGTAGCGGCCCTCGGCGTCGACGATCGCCTTGCGGATGCCGACGTTCTTCGAGGGCAGCCGGAACACGCGGAATTTCTCCGTGCGCGGATCGAGCATCGCCACGGTGTCGGTATCGATCTCGTTCGCCCACGCGCGGCCCGCGCCATCCACCGTCACGGCGTAGGGCCCGCCGCCGTTACCCGCGGGCATCGGATACTCCTCCACCACCTTCATCGCGACCGGGTCGATCTTCGCCAGCTTGCCGTTGCCGTAGTAGGTGACCCACAGCATGCCGTCGGGAGCCGCCGCCACGCGCCGCGGCCGCGAGCCCGGGCCCGTGGAGAGCTGCGCGGTCTTTCCGGTCTTCGGATCGAAAACGCCCATCGCGTTCATGCCCAGGCGGCACACCCAGATGCGCCCTGCCTTGTCGATCGCCAGCCCATAAGGGCCCCCCGGCATCGGCACCTCGGTGATGCGGCCGCTCGCGCGTTCCAGCTTGCCGAGGTAGCCGCCCCCCTGACCGGTGAACCAGATGTCGCCCGCGGCGTCGATCACCGCGGTGTGCGGCCCGCCGCCGCCCGAGGGCGTGCGGTGCTCGATCACCTTGCCGGTCGCCGGATCGAGCTCGCCGATCGTGCCGTTGCCGTTGCCCGTGTAGAACACCCTGCCGTCCTTCGCCACCACTAGCCCGTGCGGCCGCGCACCCTCGGGCAGTGTCCATTCCTTGAAGGTCTTCGTGCGCGGGTCGAAGCGCGCAATGCGGTTGCCGTGCATCACCGCGATGTAGACGTTGCCGTCGGGCCCGGGCGCCGGATCGCGCGCGTACCGCGGCGTCGGCACCGGCCATTCGGAGATCCTGCCGGCGACGTCGCGCTCGCCGGGCGCCACGCCGTAGTTGGAGCCGCCGGCGAGCGCCGGCGCGGGCGCGAGGAGCATCCAGCATGCGATCAATGTGATGCGCGGCATGTTGTCCTCCATTCGATCCCCGGTATATTAGTCCCATGCTGCTGAAAGGCTCCTGCCACTGCGGCGCCGTGCGCTTCTCCCTGGAGTCGGAGACGCCTTATCCCTACCTGCGCTGCTACTGCTCGATCTGCCGCAAGACCGCGGGTGGCGGCGGCTACGCCATCAACATCATGGGCAAGGCGGCTACCTTCAGGAAGCGCGGCCGCACGCGCGTGTACCGCGCGACGCGCGGCGGCGGGGAGCGCCATTTCTGCCCGCGCTGCGGCAGCGCGCTCTGGGTGTGGGACAAGGCATGGCCGCAGTGGATCTACCCGTTCGCCTCGGCGATCGACGCGCCGCTGCCCGCGCCCAGGGAGCGCCAGCACGTCCTGCTCGACTCGAAGGCAAGCTGGGTCCCGGTGCCCAGGGGCCGGCACGAGAAGCGCTTTCGCGACTACCCGCGCGAGGCGATCATCGACTGGCACCGCAAGCGCGGCCTCCTGCGCTAGCCCATGCGCGACTGGATCTCCGCGCTCAGCCCGGAAACGATTCTGGTCGCGATCGCCGCGACGGGCGGCATCATCGCGCTGCTGCTCACCGCCGCGGCGGTGCGCCGCATGCGCGCCTGGGAGCTCCGCCGCGGCTCGGTGTATCTGCTCGGCGCCGCGGTGGTGGCGGCGCTCGGCGTGGGCGGCGCGATGCTCGCCGCGAGCCTGCACACCTACGCGCGACTCACGCACGAGCAGGAGGCGGCGCGCGCGGTGCTGCGCGCGCTCGGCCCGCAGCGCTACGAGCTGCTGCTGGTGCGCGAGGGCCGGCCCGCGCAGCGCTTCGAGCTGCGCGGCGACCAATGGCAGATCGACGCGCGCGTGCTGAAGTGGCGCGGCCTGGGCAGCCTGCTCGGCTTCGACACCGTGTACCGCTTCGAGCGCCTCTCCGGCAGGTATGCCGACGACGACCTCGAGCGCAAGGCGCCGCACAGCGTGCATGCGCTCTCGCCGCAGGGCACGCTGGACTTCTGGCAGCTGCTGAAGAAGTACCACGCCTACATGCCGCTCGCCGACGCGCTCTATGGCAGCGCGGCGTACGTGCCGATGGCCGATGGCGCGCAGTACGTGGTGAGCGTGTCGGCAACCGGATTGCTGATCCGGCCGCTGAACGACGCGGCCAGGACAGCGGTCGGCGGCTGGAAATGAGGCGGCTCACCGCGGTACTGGCGCTCGCCCTGCTCGCAGGGTGTGCCAGCAGCGGCGCCTGGTTCCGCGACGTCGGACCGGCGCCGCCGCGCGCGCCGCGCGCGCTCGCCGCGTGGCCGTGGCAGGAGGTCTGGACCGGCGTCGTGTTCCAGGGCCGCAAGGTCGGCTTCGCGCGGCTCGCGCTGCGCCCGGCCGCCGTGCCCGGGCACTGGGAAATCGAGACCGAGTCCGCGCTGCGCCTGCGCTTTCTCGGCGTCGACAAGAAGGTCAGCCTGCGCGCGCTCGACCGCGTGCGCGCCGACCTGACGCTGGAGAGCTTCCGCTACGAGTACCACCTCGACGGCAGTCGGCTCGCCGTCGACGGCGAGCGCGCCGGCGACGCGCTCGTCGTGCGCACCGAGAGCGACGGCACGCGCACCGAGCGGCGCCTGCCGCTCGGCGACGCGACGGTGCCGGCGAGCGCGCTCGCCCTGCTGCCGGCGCAGCGCGGGCTGGACGTCGGCGAGCACGCCCGCGCCACGGTGTTCGTCGGCGAATCGCAGTCGCTGGCGAGCGCCGAGCTGCGCGCGCAGGCCTACGAGCGCAGCCCGCTGTTCGAAGGCGCGGCGCTGCGCGTCGCCACCACGCTGCTCGGCCTGGAGACCGAGACCTGGTACGACGCCGAGGCACGGCCGCTGCTCGAGACCGCGCTGCACGGCGCCATGATCTCCGCGCTGGAGGAACCCGCGCGTGCGCGCGCCTACCTGGTCGAGGCGAGCCTCAACAAGGACGAGGCGCTGCTGGAATTCAGCCTGCTGCGCTCGGCGCCGGTGGCGGAGCCGCGGCGCGTGGCCGCCCTGACGGTGGTGCTCGAAGGCGTGCCGGCGGCGCTCGAGGCGCCGGAGGCGAGCGGGCAGCGCTGCGCGCGCGCCGGCGCGCGCCTCGAATGCCGCGTCGACCGGCGCGCGCCGCAGGCCGCAGGCGACGCGCGGCAGGCCGCGCCCTATCTTCGCCCGAGCCTCGCGGCGCCGAGCAACGAGCGCCGCTTTCTCGAGCTGGCGCAATCCATTGCGGGCGGCGGCAGCAGCGCGCAGGCGAGGATCGAGCGGCTGCTCGCCTGGATGGACGCCAACATCGACAAGGCGGCGGTGGACGCGTTCTCCGCCGCCGACGTGCTGCGCGAGCGGCGCGCCGAGTGCCAGGGCCACGCCTACCTGTTCGCGGCGCTGGCGCGCGCGCTCGGCTTGCCGGCGCGCGTGGTGAACGGCGTCGTCTACCTCGCCGAGCACGGCGGCTTCCTGTACCACACCTGGAACGAGGTCTGGCTCGAGGGTGCCGGCTGGCGCGCGGTCGACGCCACCTTCGGCCAGCCGCTTGCCGACGCGACGCACGTCGCGCTCGTCGTGGGCGAGAGCCCCGCCGAGCTCGCGCCGCTCGCGGCCATGGTGGGGCGCGCGCGCGTCGCGGCGATCGGCGGCATCGCGCACTGGTAGAATGCGCGGCCGCGCATGAAGTTCCTCTTCGACCTGTTCCCCGTCATCCTGTTCGTCGCCACCTACATGTGGACGGACAGCATCTACATCGCAACCGCCGTGATCATTCCCGCGTCGATCGCGCAGGTGGCCTACGTGTGGTTCCGCCACCGCCGGATCGAGCGCATGCTGCTCGCTTCCATGGTGCTGGTGCTGATCCTCGGCGGCCTGACCCTGTTCCTGCAGGACGAGCGCTTCATCAAGTGGAAGCCGACGGTCCTGTACTGGCTGTTCGCCGCGGTGCTCGCGCTCGCGCCCTACGTCGCGAAGAAGAACGTCGTGCGCCTGATGATGGAGAAGGGCTTCAGCGCGCCGGAGCGCATCTGGAGCTCCCTGAACCTCGCCTGGGTCCTGTTCTTCGTGCTCATGGGCTTGCTCAACCTGTACATCGCGCAGAACTTCAGCCTCGCCTTCTGGGTGCAGTTCAAGCTGTGGGGCCTGACCGGGCTGATGTTCGCGTTCATCGCGGCGCAGATCGCCGTCCTGTACAAGTACGTGGACGAGCCCGAGGCGAAGAAGTGAGCACCGCGGAGCGCATCCGCGCGCGCCTCGCCGTCCTCGAGCCCGAGTCGCTCGAGCTCGAGGACGAGAGCGAGCGCCATCGCGGCCATGCCGGCTACCGGCCCGGCGGCGGCACCCACTGGCGGCTGACCATCGTCGCGCGCGCCTTCGCCGGCCAGTCCACGCTCGCGCGCCACCGCCTCGTCTACCAGGCGCTCGGCGAGCTGATGCAGGACCCGATCCACGCGCTCGCCATCCAGGCGCGCGCCCCGGGGGAACCCGGCGCGGGCGCATAATGACGGGCTGGCCATCTACTCTTTCGAGAGGCTTTTCATGAAATTTCGATTTCTCGCTTTCGCGGCGGCCGCCAGCCTCGCGCTCCCCGCGCTGGCGCAGCAGGCCGGCGCCAAGCCCGCTGCCAAGCCGGCCGCTTCGGGACCCGTCGCCACGGTGAACGGCACCGCCATTCCGCGCGCGCGCCTCGAGTACCTCATGCGCCAGCAGTTGCAGCGCGGCGCCCCCGACAACGAGCAGACGCGCGCGGTCGTGCGCGAGGACCTCATCAACCGCGAGCTGGTGGCGCAGGCGGCGGTGCGCGCCGGCACGGCGAAAAAGCGCGAGGTGCAGACGCAGCTCGAGGTGACGCGCCAGGAAGTGCTGGTCGGCGCCTACCTGAGCGACTACCTGCGCGAAAACGCGGTCACCGACGACGACGTGAAGAAGGAGTACGACCACGTGCGCGAGCAGACCGGCGCCAGCGAGTACAAGGCGCGTCACATCCTGGTGGAGACCGAGGACGAGGCGAAGCGCCTCATCGCCGAGCTGCACAAGGGCGGCAAGTTCGACGAGCTGGCGAAGAAGTCCTCCAAGGACGAAGGCACGCGCGAGCTGGGCGGCGACCTCGACTGGAAGGTGCCCTCGACGCTGGAGAAGCCGTTCGCCGACGC
>Ga0326597_10005907_pt1 | contig 16875 bp, 20 predicted proteins | sample RVTome_12_FD_203789 | JGI IMG/M metagenome (GOLD analysis project Ga0326597, IMG submission 203789) | Soil microbial communities from uranium-contaminated site in the Upper Colorado River Basin, Wyoming, United States - RVT100D185 | ecosystem: Environmental > Terrestrial > Soil > Contaminated >...
GCGCCAGTAATCCAGCGTACTGACCGAAATCGACCGCGCTTCGCAAAACGCCTTCCGGCCCAGATCGCTCGCCTCAAACGCCGCGACCAGGCGCTCTCCGTCCAAGTGACCGCGCCATCCCGCCGTTGCCTTCGATACTGTCATCGCCGATCCTCCATCAGTGGCTGCCTCGCCGACTATCGGCAAAACGCGCATCTATAGAAGATCAGCCAAGCGGGCGGAAGAACGCCGAAGAATTACCGGTTACGTTGCTGTCGTCCCTGAGGGATCGTTTTCAAAGCCCCCGTCTCACGAACACGATATTCGATCAGGACGACATGCTCGTTCATTCGTCCGAGCCGACTCCCTTAATACTGCCGTAACCGGCCATTCCAGGACGTGATTGTATTCCGGCGGCGGTTGCCTTACTCGTGTTCGACGTCGGTGGTGTGAACGACACGCTGCTTCGGCGTGGCGTCCTTGATCTCCGTCAGAAGATGCGGTGAAACTTTCCATTGCTGACCGGCTTCGGTGAGCACCGTGACGGTCTTGCGGTTGAACTTGACGAGGGTGCCGAACAGGCGCCCGTGCCGGGTTGAGTCGAAGCTGACTTTGGCGCCGATATTGAACGCCATCATGTTCCGGTGTGCCTGCACGGTGTCGAAGAACTTCAGCCGCTCGACGATGCGGTGATTAAGCGCCTCAAGCTCGTCGAGACTGAGTGCGTCGATGTCGATGGCGTCGATACTCATGAGATGGACTCGAGATCCGAGCGCAGCGGATTGTCTGCAAAACGGGTCTTCCAGACGCGTGGCGTCAGCTCGATGACTTGAGCGGCGGGATGTCGGCCGACGCGCTGCAGCACATCGACCAGGTAGGTGTGCGGATTGACGCCGTGCAATTTGCAGGTCGTCAGCAGGCTCTGGATGATGCCAACCTGGCGGGCGCCCAACTCCGTCCAGCAAAACAGCCAGTTGCGGCGCCCCATGGGGATGGGCCGCAGCGCCCGCTCCAGGTGATTGGTATCGATCGGCACCTCGGGGTCGGTCAGAAAGACCTGCAGCGCCTCGACCCGGCTGCGGGCATAGCCGAGCGCCTTGGCCAGCGGATTGCTGGGCAACAGATCGTGCCGCTGACACTGTGCCTCGCACCAGCGCCAGAAGGCCGCCACCACCGGTTCGCTGTGCTGGCTGCGATAGTTGAGCCTGGCCTCGGCCTCGAGCTTCTTCTCGCGGATGACTTGCTCGTGACGGTACAGGGCGCCGATGAGGTTCAGGGCCTCGGCTACGGCTTGCGGTTCGGCTTCTTTTGCGTTCTCAAAATGGCGTCGGGTGTGGGCCCAGCATTGCGCATGCGTCAGCGCGGGGCGATGCCGGGCATAGTTTGCATACGCCTCGTAGCCGTCGCTGATCAGGGTCCCGCTGAATGACTCGCCCAACACCTCACGCACCTGGCTTGCGGCCCGTGAGGACGCATAGCTGAAGGCGATTTCATCCGCCTCCCCGTAGACCGGCCAGAAATACGCCTGGCGCATCTTGCCCTTGTGCTTGCGGCCCGCCTTGATCGGCGGTCGAGTCGCCCGGCGGAACCACCCCGCCAGGCTCTCACAGATCCGTACGTGAACCTCTCGATTCATACGGCTCCTGTTAACCAGTCGCTTGCGGGTACACAAAGCGCCAATGGGCGAACACGCTGCGATTGTGGATCAGATACTGTCTTAGCCACGCTCGAGCACGCCGTTTATGCCCACGGTACTTCTTGTACTTTTTCATTACCCAACGAGCCAGTCGCAGATCAAGCCGCTTCAGCAGTTCGCGTAGCGCAGCTTTATTGACCCATCCAAAGTAGTTAATCCAGCCTCTCAGAACAGGATTGAACATCCGCCCAAGATCAACCAGAGTTTTGCTGCTCTTTAGATGTATGTTCCAACGACGAATTACCAGCCCCATTCGCTTAAGCGCTTTATTACTGACGCCAGGATTAAACCCAACGAAGTAATTGCCCGACTTCGGCGCATACGCCATTCGCGGCCGGAAGGTAAATCCGAGAAAATCAAAACTCATGTGTTTGGATCGTCCCGGACGCTTGTCGTCTTTACAGTAAACGACCTTTGTCTTGCTCGGATGAAGCGTAAGCCCACATTCCCCAAAGCGGGTAACCAGATCGCCTAACAGCTCCCTGGCACCGTATTCGGTACGACAGTGACAGATGATATCGTCGGCGTATCGCTCAAACACGATCGATCGATGGCGCGCAGCCATCCAGTGATCAAAAGCGTAATGCAAAAACAGATTCGCCAACAATGGACTGACCACACCACCCTGCGGCGTACCGCGTGAGCGTTGCTCCAGTGATCCATCCGGTAACACAACCGGTGCCTTCAGCCATCGCTCGATGTACAAAAGCATCCACGATTCAGACACGTGATGATGCACTGCTTTCATCAAAAGATCGTGATCGATTTCATCGAAAAACGACTTGATGTCAACGTCCACCACCCAAGCATAGCGCCAGCAATTCTCGCGCGCCGCCATCACCGCCTGTTTCGCAGATCGGTTGGGCCGAAAACCGTACGAGCTATCACAGAACACCCGTTCCAACTCCGGTTCCAGCCTACGTTTCACCACGGTCTGTGCGATGCGATCAAATACGCTCGGAATACCTAAAGGCCGGGTACCACCATCAGGTTTCGGGATGTCGACCCGCTTCACGCCTTTGGGCATGTAGCTGCCTGATGCCATTCGATTCCAAAGCTTGTACAGATTACCAGTGATATCCTGCTCAAATGCCTCGACCGTTTGATCATCAATGCCTGGGCCACCCTTGTTACTCCGAACGACTTTCCACGCCTCCCAGACTTCCCGCTTGCTTATCGCAAATGACTTTGTCTTGGCCGCCAAGTCCTCCCCTGTCGGGTTGTTCGGCAACTTCAACTGATTAACGCCATCCCTTCGCTCCATTGCCATTACAGCCATCTCAACGCTACTACGGATAGCTCCGTCCCTGTGCTGCGCATTGGTACTCTCCCGATACCGGTTTTACCCTCTCTCAGTTCTCCCTTGTCATCGCAACGACAGGTTCTCACGTTCCACACCCTAGCCAAGACTTGGATCACGCCACCTCAATACCGAATGCCATGCGGCCCATCAACAGGCGCTGTCCGCACTGATCCCGGCGCAACGAGAACTCCCCGGTTTTGGCATTACCTAACAGATTTACGACACATCGACAGTGGTTCACTTGCGTTCGACTTCCAAATCCATACCTGATGGCGTCTGGCGCCACCTTTTCCCCAACGCTCACCACAAGAGCTCTTTACCCCTGCAGCTTGAGGTGGTTTGACACCTGCGCCTGTACGCCGATGCCGAGGGACCTACCCTCATCTAAAGTGCAGTTCGATTGAATATCCCTATTTACCCATAGGTCGTCTCCAATCTTCGTGACACACTCTCATCCATCGCGATCACGCGGCTTGCGAGAATGTGCTTTAACTGCGCCTCGTAGACCGGGCACAGCAGATCGATCGCCCGCTGCGCCAGATTGCTCAAGGTGCTGCGCGAGAGCTCGATGCCGCTTTGCCGGAGCCGTTGGTGCTGCCGGTACAACGGCAGGTGATACACGAACTTGTCCACCAGCATGCCGGCCAAAAAGCTCACGTCGGCGATGCTCTTGTCCAGCACGTTGTCGGGTGCCGGCGCAGTGATCAACACTTCGCTGTCACGGCGCTTGATGACCTGCCGCACGTATTTGAGGATCACATAACTGCCGGGCCGCTGCGCCAGCCGGTAGCTGACCTTCTCACTGACCAGAACCTGCTCGTCCGTCGGAACCTCGGCCAGCTCCGGCGCCGGCCCCACCCGGATGGTCTCGACCGGTACCGTCTCGTCAAAGCGCAGCCCCTGCCCGGTGACGCTGTTATCGCCGCTCCGCTTGCGTCGCTGGTCAGTAATCTTCTCCCATGTCGGCGGCGGGACCAGCGGCGCCACACCACCAAGACTTGCCAGAAGATCGGCCTGGATGGCCGGATCGATGAGCAAACGCTTTTCCGAGCGTTGCCCGAAAAGCTGGCGTTTGAACCAGTCGAGTTGCGTTTTGAGTTGTGCGTTTTCGCTTTCGAGTGCATCAAGCCGGGACTGCAAGACCGTCAGGGATTGACTCTCGATCACGGCTTGCGTTGCACTGCTCATGGCACCGCATTATAGCGTAGCCACATCGGCGGTTCGATGCCGATACCGTTTGTATCGACGCGTTGCACGCACATCGATGCCTTCCAACATCAGTTTCAGTTCGGTCATGTTCAGCGCCGCTTTGTCGCCCGCACTGACACCGCGGCGATAATGAAACTGCCCTTGCTCCAGGCGCTTGGCCCACAACGCGTAACCACTGCGATCGAAATACAGCACCTTGAGATAATTGCCGCGGCGGTTGACGAACACGAACATCTGACCGGACAACGGATTTTCTGAAAGCTTCTCCTTCACCAGCGATGACAAACCATCGAAGGACTTCCGCATATCCGTCGGCTGCGTGTACAGCCATACCCTGAGCTGCGCCTCCGGGAAAAACATCAGCGGATACGCAGCACGGTTCCCGAACCCAGCTCCAGCTCCACCCGCCACCGCGGACTCGCGGTCGTCGACGGCTCTGCCCTCAGCCGCTCTGCGAACGTCGCCGGTAATTCCACCAGCGGCGCCGTGTTCGGGCCCGTCTCCAGCGACAATTGCTTTCGCCAATAGCAGAAGCTGCTGTACGGCACCCCGTGCGCCTCGCAGAACTCCCGCTGCGACTGATTACCGGCTTCATACGCCGCCATCAGGTCAACCCACTCCGCCCGACTCTTGCGTGGCGCACCTTTCTTTATTTCACTCATGCTCGATACCCTCGGCTTGAATCCGAAGCCGACGGTAATGCCGAATTATCAGCTTGAGAATAACGGCCTGAAATGGACGCTTACATACTGCCAACGTCTATGTGTTTTGCTTAGGGAGTCTGCCAATCCAGGGTCTTGGCGAATTCGTCACGCCAGTCCTTGTCATGCGCCACTCCATCAGATCGTGAACGTGACTTTCACCGTCAGCATCAAATACATCGTCGGCATAGAACTCGCATTTGCGCCTTACTCTGACTTCATCGAGCGGTTCTATTACCGCGAACGCCGCCACGGATACATCGGCAACATCAGTCCTGTACAGTACAGGGAACATTCATCAGCGGCTTAACGAAACCGTCCACAAAACCTAGGCAAGACCAAAGTGCTACTAATCGTTTACGGCGCGAGCACCCAAGAGCACCCGCTGACTTAGCCATAAAACGATCAAGCACTTAGCCTTTGGTTTCGCAACTGCGAGCTGACTGTCTACGATCGCTGCATTAGAATTCATGGGTGCCTTAAAACAATAAGAGAGCTGGCAATGTACTTCGTTCTTCGAACCGTCAACCGATACACCTCAAAGAGCGGCCTGGGATTCGCCGGCGCGACCGGACTTCTCGCATCCGGCCTTACTGACATTGCATCGACTTTGGGTCCGCTATTGCCCTGGTTCAGTTTTATTGCAGGAATTGCAACGCTGCTATTGGCATTGCTAATCCGCAGCCACGCCCAACATGTATCCGAACTATCGCAAGATCCGCCGTTTATTCGGACCTACTGCCAGTCATTCATTGTGCTCCTAGGCAGCTTTTTTGGCTCCGCTATATTGCTGATATCCGGCGCGCTCGCGGGAAACACTACCGGCAGCAACATACTCGCGATACTGAACGAGATTCAATCAGGCGTGGAACGCGTCGAAGAACGAGTCGACGAGATCAGTGAGGAAGTCGCGGGCTTGGGTGAATCTGTGAGCATTCTCGACATCACGGGTCGAAGCGGCACCGGTAAAATTGGCGACAATGCAGTATTCAAGGTTTCGCTCACTAACGAGCGGCTGATGCGTGGAGCGAGCTGTCGACTGGTGCTACGGGCAGAATGGCAGGATCGCCTGAGCGTTCTAGATCAGTCCTGCGAAACATTCACCGTGAAGCTGCCGTACTCACCGCTGCTCGATGCAAACGGCAAGTCGATGGGCGATATCGTGCCGGTGCCTTTTGAGCTCGAGGTATTGGACACGAACGATAACGTCATAGCTACTTACGCCAGCACATATCCGTTTCATAACAACTACCGCACTGTCGATGTTGTACTGGACCCCCCCGGCAACCGATTCGCAATCAACGAGCAGCGCGCTATTACAATCGACGTCGGCGACGCAGAGCTGCCCGATCAGGTCGAGTGCGAATGGACCGTATTTGATCCGGTCACCATTACAACGACCTCAGATAATGGTTGCACGGGAGTGCTTTCAACCGAAGTCGATTCTGATTCATATATATATAATCGGCTGGTCGATGAGGGGGAGATTCGGGATCAGATTTACGTGCAGATAAACGCGGTAGCGGACTTTGGCATGCTCGGAAACTCGACGCTGAGCTTTGCTGTCCGGCCCTAGAATTGGTCGTTCCCGCTATAGAAATTGCGCGGCGAAACGCACCAGCGTCGTCCCAATATACTCCAATGTCGCCCAAATCGTTTCCCAAAATCTGTAGTTCAAATACACAATCGATGGAAACACTACCAAGAAAAACCAGTTCTTGAATCGCTGGCCGCCACGGGTTACAGGCGTAATAACGGAGTGCCCCATTCCCCTGTCCTCGTCGTAAGAAATAACCTCGTCGTCGTTTTCCTTTGCGAATAGGTCCGTAATAAAAAACGCGATTCGCGTTCCAATAAACCAATTGAGATAAAGGTACCCGCCGATTACCCCGAGAGTGATACCGATGCCTATCGCTGCGCCCACCGTCGTCGCCTCCATCGCGCGTATTTAGATTTGAAATTTCAGGGTAGCCGCTGTTCTTTTTCGAGGCAAGCCAGGGCGAGGAGCCTGGGGAGGATCAAGTCCGCAGCGATGGTCCGCAGGGTTGGATACCAGCGCCCTACAGACAATTGCGTGGACTATATCAGCACTCCCGGTAGGCGCTCACTAACCGGGCGCAGATCAGCCGAGTTCAGCAGCACGCCCCGCTGTCTGATGGCACGTCGGCCGCGAACGGCAGGACTGTCCCGCATCCCGGCAAGACTCCGAAGTGGGGTTGCGCCCCCGCTGCGTAGCGCTTGTAATCTCGAGCTATCCGGGTCTCCCGTCGGCTCTTGGTCTGATCAGAATGGGGATGTAAGCGATCAGGAAAATCATGAACGCAGCGATCCATACAGCAATCGATGCCGCCAGTACATTCGTATACTGATCTTCCGCAAACCAGGGGCCAAAAACACGAAGCAACGCTGCAGTACTGACCAAGACGTATGAGATTGCTACTGCGGGATGGATTCGTAACGGCCGGCCCGTGTGACCTAGCGCTACACGAGTCATGACACCAAGGATCATCGTTCCGAATGCACCGGATGTGAAAGCGTGCATCCAGTTCATCGCCCAACCGAATCCACCGAAGATCCAAAATGCCTTCAGGGTTAGCGCAACGACCAGCCAAAGGTATCCAAGATGCAGAACCCAAAGCAGCGGTATATCCCATGCGCGAAGGCCGCCCCACCCCGACAGTCGAACAAATAACAGCAAAGCACATAACGCAGCCAGGTATGCAGCAGAAAGTGAGTTGGCTGCGAAGAGATCAACGAGCAGCACACCAACGGCGGCAATGATCGCGGCGACATCTATCGCCCGTTGACTTCTAATCGTTACGTTACGCCCCATCGAGACCAGGGCGTTGCGGGTGAATGCCGGAATGATGCGGCCACCGACAATGACGATCATCAGCATAACGAGGTCGATTGTTAAACGAAGCCCATCGACAGAATCACCTCCTACCCAGCCGAGACGCCGTGCATGAAACGCGAGGTCCGCAAGGAACAGAACTGCGAGCAGCAGGATGAAAGGCAGATTTCGAAAGTTTCTCGTACGAATAAGCGGAATCGCTACCGCTACTGCTAGCGCTGGATAGAACGCAACGCCGAGCACTTGCGTGACGACATCGGATGTTTGCACCCAGGGCGATGCTACAACTCGGCCGGCTAACCAAATCGCTACCAGGCAAATCAGTGGAATGCCGGAGACCGCCTTGGTGTTTGTCCAAGTTGGAACTGCCGAGAGCAGAAACCCGGCGATCGCAGCTGCAACGAAGCCGAATAGCATTTCGTGGCCGTGCCATGTGAATAGCGGAACGGCTTGCTCGGGCCAGTTGCCCGTCGTCAATGCCCAATAGACCGTTCCCATCGGCGCAACAGCATAGAGTCCCGCCAAGAGAAAGAAGGGCCTGAACCCATAGGAAAACAGAACTATTGATGAGCGCGCGGACCTTCCTTGCGCATTAGCGAGCATTCGCTGCACCCCCCCTTGCAGATTCGAAAGAGTTTGCGTGTGCGGACCACAAGACAACGCCAAGCAGCAGGGCTTTGGTGAACTCGATGGCAATATAGAGACTATGAAGTTGCGATTGTTCAGGCACTCCGCCCTGCAGGATGATTTCGACCCGAGCATCGAGCGCGGGAAGCAGCCAGAAGAATTGAAGTGCTACAAGGCTGCCGACCAGCGCTGCGAGGACGACGATGCGGCCGTGACATCTAGAAACTGCCGCCGCTGTCAGAAGTAGGAGTGAGGCGATGACTTCTACAATGGAAAACACGCCGAACGTTTGACGCCCGACATCGAGCGCGACTGGAAGCGTGAGACTAGGCGCAAGGAACTTCGCTGGAGTTGCTATGAAGGAGACGCCGAGAAGCATACCGATCCATATGAGGGCCGATGCGATGACCGTGTACCGTGCCCATGTCCGCTCCGTCGACATTTCACTTCTTAGCAGGGTTTGGATCAAAATGTTCCGGATACTTGTCGGGGACATCCTCCCACTCCGATGCGTCCGCTGGCGGCGTGCCCTTGTGGGCAATGACAGGCCATCGAGGCGCATATTCAGCGTTGATCACTTTGAACTGTTGCAGTTCGCTGGGCAAATCGTCTTCAGCGTAGATGGCATCAATCGGGCACTCAGGAACGCAAAGCGTGCAGTCGATACATTCTTCTGGATCGATGACCAACATGTTGTCGCCCTCGTGAAAGCAATCCACGGGGCAAACTTCCACGCAGTCCATGTACTTGCACTTGATGCAGTTGTCAGTGACCACGAAAGTCATGCGTTCACCGCCAGTAGCGTTTTAAGTCGATGTCGCGGGCGGAGCAGATCGGCGAGCGTGTAATCGTCTGTCACGGCAAGGAACGCATTTACGGCCTCTCGTAGCGCCCGCTTGAGAACACATGCTTGCTCGATGGCGCAGCCGCCCTTCTTTGCCGGGCTAAAGCAGGGCACGAGATCGAAGTGATTCTCTGTGTCTCTAATAACGTCGCCGATACGAATATTCGAAGGGTGCTTAGCCAATCTCAAGCCGCCACCTTTGCCCTGCGATGTTTCCAGGTAGCCTGTCTTGCTGAGGTGATGAACGACCTTGATCAGATGGTTCTTAGAGATACTGTATTGTTTCGACATCTCCGAGACAGTGCTCAGTTCATGGTCACCTTTGGTGCCAACAGAGATTAGGACGCGTAAGGCGTAATCTGTGAACGTCGTGAGATGCATCTCGCGCTCATCTTGTCTATAAGATGTATATAAAATACATATTATAGGACACGGTTTCAATCCATCTGATTATTCGGGTTCTACGTACCGGGTGTCCGGCTGGTAGGTAACTGTACTTTCGTTAGATGCCAGCACGCGCTGCGGATAGCGATCCGCGGCGGGAATAGAAGGGCCGAAATTCTTGCCTGCGGGTTTCAGTCCCGTGTACGGGCTCCTTCCCCTTCACGATGTAAGCGAACTACCGTCTCGAAAAAGTACTTGTCGGCTAGCTCGTTTGCCGCTCGTCTTCGAGTCCTTCGGATCAGCGCAAGGCGGCTGCTCGAAACGTGAGGCTAGCTCCGAGCATCTTGGAAAAGCCTGGTGGAATCAGTTCGTTATTTTAGGGTGATCTAACTCGTCGAGAGTTGTGGTCACAACTCCACGAATTTATGCGGTTTAAGCTAGCTTGCTACCGTGCACGGGTAATTGGGAAGCCGGGGTTCGACCATTGAACTACGCCCGCAGTTTCAATCGGCTCGCCACCGCGTATTCGCAAACGGGCCGGCGACCTCTGTTCGGCTGGCAGGAAGCAACTCGGCAACGAGCATTGGCGCACTGCCAAGAAGGCGGATAAGGGGGCATGCCTCCCGGCAGTCGGTACAACCATCGTCAGCCATAATCGGGTGCTGAACCTATCGACCGTTAGCACGGTCAAATCCCATGATATCAATCGTTTATGTAACGTCGACCGAGTAGATGTGACCAATTTCACGGAACTGGCCGGGTCTAGGCGACATAATCTAGGTCAGCTTGGCTTTCGGCAATCCTCGCGTCCAGCGCAAGCAGGGCGCGCGCCGGCCCGGGAAGGCGACCATGTTTTTTATTAAGCCATTGTCTACTTGGAAGGCGGTGCTACTTGGCATCATCATCGCCCTCACGATCTTCGCCTTCGATCTGATGCAACCCCTCGGTGTCTCCGGCGCGGCCCCTTACGCTACGCTGCCGCTGCTGGGCCTCCTGGCTCGGGAACCGCGCGCAGTCATTGGTTTGACGATCGCCAGCAGTCTACTCATCGCGTCCGGCATGCTGTTGTCTCCGCAGAGCGCGCCGCTGCATGTCGTCCTGCTCAATCGCAGCATGTACATCGGCTTGACTTGGGTCACGGCAATCATTGCGGTGCGACACCTTAAAGTCGGCGATGCATTGCGGGAAAGTCTCGAGAACCAAGCGGCGCGCGATCCACTCACCGATCTTTTTAATCGGCGGCAGGTATTTACGATCGTCGAGGACGAACTGCAACGCTATCGTCGCTACGGCGAACGTTGTTCGCTGATTTTGATCGATGCCGACTACTTCAAGCGCGTCAACGACGAACTCGGCCATTGCGCCGGCGATGTGACATTGAAGCGCATCGCCGATGTCTGCGGCCAGGCCGTTCGCGACTCCGATGTCGTCGGCCGATTCGGCGGGGAGGAATTCATCATCGTATTGCCGCATACCGACGCGGCGGAAGCCGCCGTAGTCGCGGAGCGAATTCGGGCAACGATGAGCCGCGCAGATGTCGTCTGGCAAGACCGCAAGATTCACGTCACGCTCAGCCTCGGCGTTGCCGAGGTCGGGCCGGGCGCCGATTCCTTCGACGAGTTGCTCAAAGCGGCCGACCAGGCACTGTATGCTGCCAAACATGCTGGGCGTAATCGCGTCGCGGTCGCGCGCCGCGTCGTCAACTGCCCCGGAGATTCCAAAGTAGCCGCCTAATCGGCGCCTTCGCCTAGCCGAACGACAGCGCTTTGCCGCTCGGGACGAGCGTTTGCGCCAAAAAATCCACGAATACACGGACCTTCGGCGCGAGGTTTTCCCGCGTCGGAAATACAGCGCATAGGGATGCCGGCGGTGTCTCGTAGTCATCCATGAGCCGGACAAGGCTGCCGGCAGCAAGTTCTTCCGTAACGAATAGATCCGGAAAGTGTGCAATACCCATGCCGTCCAGTGCGGCCTGTTTGATCGCATCATCGCTATTGCAACGCAGCCGACCGGTCACACGCACGCTTATCGAGTTGCCTGCGCGATCTTGATACCGCAAATCGTTGGGCGTTCGGTCCAGCGTGTAGACGAGCACGACATGCTTGTGCAGATCAGTGGGTCGTAGCGGAGTTTCGTGTTCGGCCAGATAGCCGGGCGAAGCTACGGTCACCAGGCGCACGGGCGTGAGCCGGCGGGCGATCAGCGAACTGCTCGTCAAGGTGGTAATTCGAATCGCAACGTCGAACCGCTCCTTGATCAGATCGACAATGCGGTTTTCGAATGCCAGTTCGAGCTCGATGTCGGGATATCGCCGCAGGAAGCTGTTGACGATCTGCATGAAAAATCGGTTAGCGAAATAGGCGGGTATGGTCACGCGCAAGCGACCGCGAGGTGCGCCGCTGAGCTCGAGAATTTCTGCTTCGGCCGCAGCGACGTCCGCCAACGCGCGGCTCGCCCGCTCGTAGAGCGCACTACCCGCCTCGGTCAACGTCAAACGCCGCGTCGTCCGATTCAGCAGCCGCGCACCGAGATGTTTCTCGAGACGGCTCACATAGCGACTGACCGCGGCTTTAGACAACTCGAGTCCGTCGGCCGCTTTCGTGAAGCTGCCCTCCTCGACGACCCGCGCGAACACCGCCAAATCCGATAGCAGGCTCATTCTTCCAGATTGTTCCTGTGGTGGAACAATGATTTTACTATTAGGTAGATTATTAACAAGATAGAAACCTTTATTGTGGCACCCGTCAGTCCGAATAGGCCGCTCCGGAAACAGGTTCCGCGAGATTGGCTGCGGAGCGTCCCGCCGGACGGAGTTTCGAGGAACAAGCGATGAGTACCTATGATTTTGCAAAAGCCAGCGACTACTTCCGGGATCGGGTGGCCTTTACGACCGGCTCCCACGAGCTCGAAGTGCTGATTAACGGCAATGCTGATCCGGCTTCGTTTCAGGTCATTGACGTTCGTTACCCGGCGGACTTCGCGGCCGGACATGTGCCTGGAGCGATCAATCTACCGAATGGCCGGTGGCGCAATCCCAAGGGCCTGAAGAAAGACGCCACGCTCTATCTGGTTTGCTACAACCCAACCTGTCATCTGGCGGCCGCAGCCGCTGTCGAACTCGTGACGCAAGGCTACCGCGTGATCGAAGTCGAGGGCGGTTGGGAAACGTGGGTCAAGAACGGTTACCGGGTCGAAACGCTAGCGAAGTCCGCCTGATATTCGTTGCACACCGATCCATTCGAGGGCGCGTTCCCCGCGCCCTCAAGCTCAAACCTCAAGCCTCAAACAATTGGTTATTAAAGGAGATATCGACATGAACTTTCTATTGAGCAATCAAGCTTCACGGCGCCAGGCCGCCTATGCGACAGCGTTATTGCGAATCAGCCTGGGCCTGATGTTGCTGGCTCACAGCGTGATTCTCAAATTCCACACCTACACGCTCACGGGAACAGCCGCGTATTTCGAGTCGATCGGGTTCCCGGCGGCCCTGGCCTATATCGTGTTCGCGATCGAGGCGGCTGCCGGCCTCGCACTCGTGCTCGGAGTCGGCACGCGCGTTGCGGCCTTGGCTGTGCTGCCGGTGCTGGCAGGGGCGCTTTGGGTCCATCTCGGTAACGGCTGGGTTTTCTCGGAGCCGAACGGCGGCTGGGAGTATCCGCTCTACCTGCTCGTGCTCACCGTGGCGCAGTTCATCCTCGGTTCCGGGGCGCTTGCGCTCGGCTCCGCGGCCAAATCGATGCGAAATCCAGAATTCGCAGAGCCGATCGCTGGCTAAGGCTGCTTCGATGGCCTGATGACTGGCCCTTCTTCGTCTTCGAGAAGGGCCGTCTTTTTTCCCCCATACATTCAGTAGACAAGCGGCGCGTGTTATTTTCAGGCGGAGATCGTGGCCCATCCTAGCCACGCCCGCCCCACCGCTACAAAGGATTCTCCCGCCGTGAACGTCAGTTCTTCAGTGTAATGCTGAGCCCGTTCGAGAAGATTCATATGGCGCACCGCTGCTGGCGGTACCGGTTCAAATCCGAGGTACCCTCAATCAGTTTCGTGCGCAATACCGATCTCAGAGGCAAAACGCTCGTGGATGTCGGCGCCAACCTCGGGATTTATTCGATTTACCTGTCCCGCGCCGCCGGCCCTGCCGGTCGGGTCGTGTCCTTCGAAGCGCAACCGGAGCTCGGTTCGCATTTGCGCGCCGTCAAAGAATCGTTCCGCCTTGAGAATCTGACGGTCGAGAATATCGGACTGTCGTGTGCGCCGGGTACTCGCGTGCTGCGACGTACACGGGTTGGCGCCGGTACGGCCAGCTTTCAGGGCAGTGCGGCGCATGGCTTGGAGGAGATCGAAGTTAAGGTCGCGCGCCTCGACGACTATGTAGAGGACACCGGCCTGGGCCGCGTTCATTTCATTAAATGCGATGTCGAAGGGCACGAATGGGATGTCTTCAAAGGCGGCAAAGCTATTTTACGCCGAGACCTGCCGATTCTACTGCTGGAGTGCGCTCACGACATTGTCGAGGCGGGCGAGTTTTTCCGTTATCTATGCGGCCTTGGTTACGATGGTTTCTTCTACCACGTCGAGCGCCGGGATCATCGCAGCTTGCTGCATAAGAATCGGGGCAGCTACGTTCACTTCTCGGAATATTCGACGCACGAGTACGTTCGACCCGGTCTCAATCTGCGCAACTACATCTTCCTCGAGCGCGGCATACGCCCGGAATCCGTGCACTGGCCATCAGGTCAACCGACGCGCCGCTAGCCGGCAACGTAAACGATCGAGCCGGTCTACTCGGCTGTGAGCCGACCTAGCCGGACTGCTTTACTTTTCGGCAGGCGGTAAAGCGTTTCCTCGTACGCCATCGATGCCCAATTGGCGTGGGCAAGCCCGAGCTGTGCCAATCCGGGACGTTCGTCGGCCGCTGGCAGCAGATTGATCCCGTCATACCTAAACTCCTCGGGCGGCTGATGCCGGTCTGCGGCTAGGCCTATGGGGCAAGCGCTGGGCTTGCTAAGCTAGCCGCATGAATCTCTGCCAGCGGACTTGCCTATACTCAGTCGCACTACTTGCGGCCTGGCCGTCTGCCGCGCACTCGCAAACCGATTTTTCGCAATGCTTGCTGCGGCTTGAGACCGTCGCGCTGGAACGCGGCATACGTCCGAGTACTGTCGAGGTCGTGCTCGCCACCGTCGAACCGCGCGCAACCGTTATTACCGCGGATCGCAGCCAACCTGAATTCGTCGCAACGTTTGCCGATTATCTCGGCCGGCGCGTGACCGACGAACGTGTCGCGCGCGGGCGCGCGCGCTATGCACAGCACCGCCACCTGCTCGACCGGCTGACACGGGAACATGGCGTGCCCGGCCAATATCTAATTGCGTTTTGGGGGCTCGAGACTAATTACGGCGGCTACCTAGGCAACGTGCCGGTATTCGATTCCTTGTCGACGCTGGCCTGCGACACGCGGCGCAGCGAATACTTCACCGAGCAGTTCGTCAATGCGCTCAGAATCGTCGACCGCGGCGACGTCGAGCCGAGTGCCATGGTCGGCTCATGGGCCGGTGCAATGGGCCAAACTCAGTTTATGCCCGGCAATTATCTGCGCTATGCGATCGACGGCGACGGCGACGGTCGAGTCGATTTGTGGGGAAGTACGCACGATGCGTTGGCCTCTGCGGCAAATCTGCTGCGCAATCTAAATTGGCGGCCCGGCGAGCGTTGGGGCCGCGAGGTCTTGCTGCCCGTTAGTTTCGACTACGGTCTCGCGGGCCGTGATCAACGCCAAAGTCTCAACGAGTGGCGCGGCCTGGGCGTAAAGACGACCGCGGACCGCCCGATTCCAGTAGCCGACATGCACGGCGCCGTGCTCGTGCCGTCGGGATACCTCGGGCCTGCTTTCCTGATCTACGACAACTTCGACGTAATCATGGGTTGGAATCGTTCCGAGCATTTCGCACTCGCGGTCGGGCATCTTGCCGACCGCATCGCAGGCGCTGAGCCGCTTGCCAAGCCGCCGCCGGCACAGCCGCCGATTAGCCGTGATGCGATCGTGCAGGTCCAGGAGTATCTCGCGGCGAACGGCTACGACAGCGGGTCGGCCGACGGCGTGCTCGGCTCACGGTCGCGCGCCGCCATCCGCGAGTTACAGCGAGACCGCGGTCTGATCGCCGACGGATTTCTGAGTCATGAGCTACTCGACGTCCTAGGGGGCGAAGCTCTCTCGCAAGGCACCCGGCAAAAAAACCCGGATGTCGTATATTAGGTCACGTGCTGACCGAGAACCGCAAAGGCCTGGTGGTAGACGCTAGACTGAGCCAAGCCACGGGCAAGACGGAGCGCGACATGGTACTTGAGTTAATCCAGGCGATCCCCGGCCAGCACCGGATCACGCTCGGGGCCGACAAGAACTTACGACACGCGGGATTTCGTTGCGAGGACGAGGGCGCTCAACGTGACGCCTCACGTGGCTCAGACCGACAGCAAACGGCGCTCGGCCATTGACGGTCGGACCACGCATCATCCGGGGTACGCCATCAGCCCGCGGGTGCGAAAGCGCATTGAGGAAGTGACGGGCTGGAGCAAGGACATCGGGCCGCCCCGCAAGACCAAGTTCAGAGGGGTTGAGCCAGTTGGTTTCCAATGGGTGCTGACACTCCCTGGATGCAAGCTCATCCGGATACGCAATATCGCAGCCGAGGTGCCTTGATAGCGACGGAGTTGCGCCATGAGCCTGATACGCAACGCAAGACAAGGACGCAGCAGGATGAATCGCGAGCGAAACAGCCGACGCACTGTCAAAGTGACCGCTGCATCTCTTGTTCAAATCCATCCTAGCTCGTCCCAGCATGCGATTTCAGGCCGTTTTTCAACGTCCTGCTAGCGCACCGCTCCCCGCACGCAGCTACCGCGCACGGCGAGTTCCGTGCCGCTATTTGCGTTCTTCGGCCCGCTGTCGCTGCTCGTCGCCGGTTCACTGCGTTTGACCCGACGCATGTGGCACAAGCTCAGCTGAGCGACCGGTCGGTCAGGCCGGCGGCGGGAATATCACCAGTTCTTTCCTTGCGCGCTACCGGCTTCGCCGCCATTCGCTGCGTGTCCGCGCATCTTTTATCGGGCATGGTTACTCGGAGCCGACGTCCCCCTGAATCAGGCTCCTAATCCGCGAGCGTCCGGGTCGCCGGAGCGAGTCCCGGCTCGGCTAGGTGGCTCGGTCCTCGGCGTTATGTCATTTCATCGACGGATTTTTTGACACTCGGCGCACACGCCGAAAACCGATCTGCGTGC
>Ga0326597_10005908_pt1 | contig 16875 bp, 14 predicted proteins | sample RVTome_12_FD_203789 | JGI IMG/M metagenome (GOLD analysis project Ga0326597, IMG submission 203789) | Soil microbial communities from uranium-contaminated site in the Upper Colorado River Basin, Wyoming, United States - RVT100D185 | ecosystem: Environmental > Terrestrial > Soil > Contaminated >...
CACGGCTTCGAGTACGAGCTCGCGGAGGTGGGTTCGGCGTCGAGTCGCTCGCGCGGCAATATCGCCCTCGAGCTCAAGAACAGCTACGCGCAGTTCGCGCGTTTGCATATGAACGGCAAGGGTCCAATCCGGCACCGCGCTGTCGCTTGACCAGCATCGAGGTCATCCTTCGGCGCGAGCGGGTGGTGATTGCCGCGGGGCTCACCGCGGTGGTCGTGCTCGCCTGGTTCTACCTCTGGCGCGGCGCCGGTATGGGCATGAGCGCGCTCGACATGACCACGCTGAGCCTGTTTCCACACCGCCAGGCGGACGTCGGGGGCGAGATGATTTCCACATGGCCACTCGTCGCCGCGATGTGGTGGGTGATGATGATCGCCATGATGACGCCGAGTGCTGCGCCTTTGATGCTCCTTTACGGGTTGGTATTGCGCCGGCATGCGGCGCCTGGCCAGAATACGTATCTGCTTTCGCTGGTGTTGCTTGCCGGATACCTCGTGGTCTGGTTGGCTTTCTCGCTTGCCGCGGCGGCGTTGCAGATGGCCCTCCAGCCCGCGGGGCTGCTCTCCGCGATGATGCTGTGGTCGAAGAGCGCGGCGCTCTCGGCGGCCGTGCTTGCCGCTGCGGGCATTTATCAGCTTTCCAACCTCAAGCACGCTTGCCTGGCGCATTGCCGCAGTCCGGTGCGTTTTCTGACCGAGCATTGGCGGCCCGGCTACTCCGGCAGTTTCGTACTCGGCATCCGCCACGGCGGGTACTGCGTCGGCTGCTGCTGGATGTTGATGGCGCTGCTTTTTGTCGGCGGGGTGATGAATCTGATATGGATTGCCGTGCTGACGCTGATCGTGCTTGCTGAGAAGCTCTTGCCGGCTGGGGCGATGATCGGGAAATTATTGGGCGCTCTGCTGATCGTCTGGGCCGTCGCGACGCTGCTGGTGTAGTTCTCCCTGCGCCGACCGGGCGATCGAACAGTATTGGGCGTGACGCTGGGCGTGCTCGTCGCGTTGTTTCCCGCGGTCGAGGCGTCTCAGGTGTGGCTTGCCAGGGTGCTCAGGCCAATCCCGCCGCTGGCATGGATTCCGTTCGCGATCATCTGGTTCGGCATCACCGAGACGGCCGCTGCCTGCATCATTTCGATCGGTATCTTCTGGATCAACTACTTTACCGCCATGGCAGCGGTGCAGGCGGTGGACAAGGACTTGATCGAGGTCGCGCGCGCGTTTGGCCACCGGACGTTTGCGGCGCTGTTAAAGAAGGTTATTTTGCCCGGCGCCGCGCCGGGAATTCTCAGTGGTCTGCGTGCCGGGTTGGGGCAGGGCTGGATGACGGTGGTCGCGGCGGAGCTGTTTGGAATCGAAGGAATCGGCCAGCGCATGATGGAGGCTTCAGGGCTGTTGGCGATCCTGGGCTGTCACCCGCGCATCGCGGTTCCCGAAGTCACCTGGTATTACCCCCGTTTCCGACCGTACCTGCACACCTATGGCGATATTGGGAATCGGGATAACTTTCGCACCCTCGCGCTCGAAATGGCACACGGGTTACGCGTGCCTTATTGGCGCATGGATGTCGATCCGCATGCTTTTGTCGATGCGATCGCCGAGCGCGCGGTGGAAATCGAACAAAGTTTCGCTGGTGTCTTCGCGGCGATGTTGGAACGCTATGCCGCGCATGAAGGCAAGCCCCGCTGGGGCGAGAAGACGCCATATAACATTTTCTACCTCGATCGCATTCTTGAGGATTTTCCAAACACCCAGTTCGTTTACATCTACCGCGATGGTCGCGACGCGAGCGCCGAATTCCTGGAGTCGGCCTTTGGTCCGACCAACAGTTACAGCGCCGCGCGGATATGGAGAGACGGGCAAGAAGCGGCGCTAGCGTTCCGCCAGCAGCGCAGCGTTGATCAGTGGTTCGACATCAAGTATGAAGAATTGGTCCGGGAACCGGTCGATCATCTGCGCCGGCTCTGTACTTTTTTGGGGGAAGAGTACACCGATGCGCTGATTGCGTTTCACACCACGCCGACCGCCAAGCGCCGTGGCGCGACCAAGGACAACTGGGCCCTGGCCCATCCGATTAATTGCGAAAGTTGTTTGACAGGCAACAAGCTTGTGCATTAGCTTGTCCGTTCCGGAGTGCGTGCCAACAGGAATATTGCTGAAGCGCGTGCCCGAACAAGATCACCGACACTAGAGTCGGCGACGTATAAAGAGGAGACCAACAATGAAACGCTTTGTGCAAGGCTTGGCGCTGCTTGCGGCTGCAACGGCGCTTATTGTGACGCCAGCTATGGCGCAGAAACGCGGCGGAACCCTGGCTTACGGGGTCAAAGCGAACCTGCCCAACATGGACCTGCAGGCATCGACATCCTTTGGGGTCATTCACCGCGTCGAGCAGCATTATTCGCATCTGCTGAGCTTCGACTGGAAGAATTATCCCAAGCTCGTGGGTGATGTCGCCGAAAGCTGGACCGTGTCGCCGGACGGATTGACGTTCACCTTCAAGATTCGCAGGGGCATCAAATTTCACGACGGCACGCCGCTGACTGCGAAGGACGTTGCGGGCTCCTACGAGCGCATGCGCAACCCCAAAGAAGGCGTGATCTCGCCTCGTAAAGCGCTGTTTGCCAGCATCAAGTCGATCGAGGTTCCGGACGACTTTACGGTCATATTCACACTCGGCTATCCCGACTCGTTTGCGCTGTATAACTTCGCGTCCCCTTACAATGGCATCTATGCCGTGCACGACATGGAGAAGCCTGGCAACTGGCACGCCAAGAACATCAACGGCACCGGACCCTTTCGTTTTGTCGAGGAGGTCGCGGGCGAAAAATGGGTCGGCAAGCGCTACGAGGACTACCACTTCGACGACAACTATCTCGAGAATACGATCGCCTATAAGATAAAAGACATCACCACGCCGCTTGTCGGCGGTCAGATCATGGCCGAGTTCCGCAGCGTATCGCCGCCGGAACGCGCCAACATCCAGCAGCAGATGGGCGACAAGGTGCAATTCTTTGAAGCCCCGTTGATGACCCAATGGGTGGTGACGCTCAACACTAAGTTCAAGCCCTTCCAGGACAAGCGAGTACGCCAGGCGCTCAACTTGTGCATCGATCGGCACAGCGGCTTGGAGAACCTCGCCAAGATCACCTTCACCGGCAGGCGTTCCAGTCCGATTCTGTTCGGTTCGAAATACGCGCCCTCGGACGAGCAACTCGACACCATGCTCGGGTTCGATCGCGACATCAAGGCAAGCCGCGCCAAGGCCAGAAAGTTGCTGAAGGAAGCTGGGCACGAGGGGCTGAAGTTCAAGTATTCCAATCGCGGCGTCGCCCATCCCTACGACCACATGGGAATTTTCCTGATCGCGAACTGGAAAGCGTGCGGGCTGAATCCGACCATGGAAACCAACCCGTCGTCGAAATACGTCGTACAGCGCAGGACCGGCGCCTTCGATGCAACGGTCGACTGGCAGGCGTCCTTCTTCCCCGACCCGAACATTATGCTGCAGAAGTACATCTCGAAGAGCCGTAACCCGCAGAACTATTCCGGCTACGAAAACCCGGAGATCGACAAGCTCTATGACGCCCAGGCCGGGGAGTTGGATGTCGAGAAGCGTAAGAGCATCGTCATGAAAATTCTCAAGATCATCAATGACGATTCGTGGGTGCTCCCGGTCGCGTTTGCGCATCGCGTCGTGCCGCTGCACGCCAAAGTGAAGGGGTATGTGATCATCCCCACGCACGCCGCACATAACGATCATCGCGGTCTGTGGATCGAAGAGTAATCGACGCCCTGAGGCGTGCTGCCGGCGGAACCGCCGCCGGCCTTGCGCCTTGCCTTATCTTTCGGTGCATGTAGCTTAAAGGACAGGGCGATGCGATTCTACAGCGGGCGACACGGCTCCTGCGAGCAGCCGCGGCGGCAAGTAGGGGGCCGCCGGGTTCCAACGGACCTTGACGGCGCTCTGTGAGTCGAGCCCCGGAAGGCGGCCTGCGGGCCGCCATGATCGAGTCGTCAGCACAAGCCAACGTGCTTCTCGACATTGCCGACTTGGGCGTCGAGTTCCACACGGCGGCTGGAATAGTGCGTGCGGTCGACGGCATCAGCTTTCAAGTCAAGCACGGGGAATTCCTCGCCATCGTCGGCGAGTCCGGGTGCGGGAAGTCGGTCACGGCGCTGTCGGTCATGCGGCTGTTGCCGGCCAAGACCGCGCAAGTCAAGGCGTCGAGGATCGGCTTCGACGGCCACGATCTGACATCGTTGCCCGAAGCCGACATGCGCCACTTGCGCGGTCAGCACATGTCGATGATCTTCCAGGAGCCGATGAGCAGCCTCAACCCGGTGCTGACGATTGGCGACCAGATCACCGAGCCATTGATCGAACACCTGCAGATGAGCCGCGAGCTTGCCAACGCGCGCGCTGTTGAACTGCTCAAGATGGTCGGCATCTCCGAACCGGAGCGCCGGCTTTCGCAGTATCCGCATGAGTTCTCCGGCGGGATGCGCCAGCGCGTCATGATTGCGATCGGTCTGGCCTGTGAGCCCAAATTGATCATCGCGGACGAGCCGACCACCGCGCTGGATGTGACGATCCAGGCACAGATTCTTGAGCTTCTGAAAGACATCTCATCGCGCCTCGGCATTGCGATCGTCTTGATCACGCACAATTTGGGCGTGGTCGCCGCCTATGCCGACACGGTCAATGTGATGTATGCCGCGCGTATCATTGAACGTGGCCCGGCAGTGGATATTTTCGCTCGCCCGATGCATCCTTACACGGTGGGACTGATGCGCTCGGTACCGCGCCTGGACAGACCAAGAGTTACGCGCCTGGCCGCCATCGAAGGCATGCCGCCCAACCTGCTCTCGCCACCGTCGGGATGCCGTTTTCGAGATCGCTGCCCGATCGTGGAGCCGCGTTGCGAGCAGGCGCCGCCGCTTACCAGGGAAGGCGCCGCCGATGCAGAGCACAGCGTGGCCTGCTGGCGCAGCGACGAGGTGCTAGCCAACGCCGCAACACTCTACGGCGAAGAAACCGCAAAGACCGGGACGAAAGCGGCGATCGAAGGCCAGGTGCTGCTCAAGGTCAGTGGCCTGAAGCAATATTTCTCGGTCTCGATGCGTCACGGGCTGGCGACCCATCACGTCAACATCCGGGCGGTTGACGACATTTCGCTGCACGTGCGCGAGGGTGAGACGGTCGGACTGGTCGGCGAATCGGGGTGCGGCAAGACATCCGCCGGGCGCGCCATTCTGCACTTGAGCGTTCCGACCGGCGGCACCATCGAATTCGATACCCAGCGGCTCGATGCCGGGAACATTGCAGCCATTCGGCGCAACATGCAGGTGATCTTCCAGGACCCGTTCTCTTCGCTCAATCCGCGCATGACAGTGGGGCGCATTCTCACCGAGCCGCTGAAAGTGCACAACCTACGGCCGGACAGCGCATCACGCAAAGCGCGCGTCGCCGAGCTTCTGGAACAGGTTGGGCTCTACGCTTATATGGCCGATCGCTATCCGCACGAGTTGTCGGGCGGACAGCGCCAGCGCGTCGGTATCGCCCGGGCTCTGGCGCTGGAACCCCGGATGATCGTCTGCGACGAACCGGTATCGGCGCTCGACGTCTCGGTGCAAGCCCAAATTATCAATCTACTGGACGATCTGCAGCGCCGCTACGGCCTGGCTTATCTCTTCATCGCCCACGATCTTGCCGTGGTGCGCCATATCGCGCACCGTGTAATCGTCATGTATCTCGGCAAGATCATGGAGGTCGGTGAAGGAGATGACCTGTACGACGACCCAAAGCATCCTTACACGAGGGCATTGCTCGATGCGGCGCCGGTCCCTGATCCGGTGATAGAACGTAGCCGACAGCGTATCATTCTTCAGGGCGAGTTGCCTTCGCCGCTCAATCCGCCCAGTGGCTGCGTGTTCTCGACCCGCTGTCCGATCCGCGTCGATCGATGCCAGACTGGGGTGCCGCCTTTGCAGCAGTTGGACAATGGGCGCGGCGTCGCCTGTATCCGCGTTGGGGAGTGAACGGCTTTGCTCAAGTATGCACTTTACCGATTGCTTCTGGTCATTCCCACCTTGCTGGGAATTGCCGTGCTGGTATTTTTTGTTCTGCGCGTCATTCCGGGCGATCCCGTCGCGATCAAACTGACTTCCGAATCCGCCGAGATATCGGAAGAGCAAATTCAATCGGAGCGCGTACGGCTGGGGCTTGCAGATCCGTTGCACATTCAATTCACGAAGTACATGGCGGGCATATTTGTCGGCGATCTGGGCATTTCGCTTTATACCGAGCACCCCGTTCTGGAGGAGATCGGCGGTCGGATCGGTCTATCGATCGAACTTGCTCTTTTGTCGACATTTCTGTCCGTGCTCTTTGGCGTTCCGCTCGGGACGCTTGCAGCCTTGTTTCGAGGCTCGTGGTTCGATTACGTGATACGCGTCATTTCGATCAGCGGACTGGCGGTTCCTGGTTTCTGGCTGGGGATGATGATCATCATGGCGCTTTTGCTCACGGTGGGTACGCTCCCTCCGCTCGGCACGACCAGCATATTCGAAGATCCTCTGACCAACCTCAGCCAGCTGATCTGGCCCGCTCTATCGGTCGCATTCCGCTACTCGGCCGTGATCGCGCGAATGTTGCGCTCTTCCATCCTCGAAGTGCTCTCCGAAGATTACATCCGTACGGCGCGCGCCAAGGGGCTCAAGGAGCGTATGGTCATCGTCAAACACGGCATGAGAAATGCCTTGCTGCCGACGGTCACCGTCGTCGGCCTCGAATTCGCGTTCCTGATCGGCGGTCTGGTCGTTACCGAACAGGTTTTCAACATCAACGGCATCGGCAAGATGTTTGTCGAGGCGGTGGTTTTCAACGATTTCACCATGCTGCAGGGACTGGTCCTCGTCGTTGCAACGTCGTTTGTGCTGGTGAATCTGATCGTTGACCTCCTGTACGCGGCTTTGGACCCACGCATAAGGTATCAGGCATGACAGTCGAAGCCAGAGCACCAACTATAGCCGTCGAAGCGCCGACCCGCGCGCACGATCAAGCCAAACCGAAGCAAGGCAATCTCGCCAGGTTTGTGCGCGAACAGCCGCTCGGTGCGATCGGATTCGTGATCGTGGTCGTCATGTTCATATCGGCGATTTTCGCCCCCTACGTTGCGCCTTACTCCCCAGAGGCCGTCGACTTTTCGGCCTCGCCGGCTCTTGGCGCCGGCGGTATGTCCGCCGAGCACTGGTTCGGCGCCGACGCGTTCGGTCGCGACATCCTTTCCAGGCTCATCTACGGCGCCCGCACCGCGCTGTCGATCGGGTTCCTGTCCGCACTCCTCGGCTGTTCACTTGGCGCATTGGTCGGCATCATTTCCGCATTTGCCGGGGGCAAGGTCGATATTCTGATTCAGCGGGTGATCGATGTCATGCTGGCGTTCCCGATCATCATCCTGGCGATCATCGTCATCGCCATCATGCCGAAGAATGTCTTTCTGGGCATCGACGTTAACGTGATCGTTGCTATCGCGATACCCTTCATGCCGAAGACGGCGCGCGTCATCCGCTCGGCCGCCCTGAGCATCGTGACTCTGGCCTATATCGACGCGGCGCGTGCGGCAGGCTACAAACCCATCCGAATCGTCACGGTCCACATTCTGCCCAACGTGATGGCGCCGTTCCTGATTCTGATCACGGCTTATATCGGTCAGGCGATCCTGCTGGAGGCAAGCCTCTCGTTCCTAGGCCTGGGCGTGGTCGAGCCGACGCCGTCATGGGGTCTCATGCTCTCCGGGGTCAATTCAGATTACTACCTGACCGCGCCCTGGATGATCATTTTTCCGGGTCTCGCCGTCAGCCTGGCGGTGTTTGCGTTCAATCTGCTTGGCGACAGTCTGCGTGACTGGCTCGATCCCAAACTCAAGATTTGAGCAATAAATGCATTCTACAGATCAGTAATTAAATTCATGCGGACTCTACGCAAAGCACAGGACCGCGGCTACGCCGATCACGGCTGGCTGAAGAGCTACCACTCGTTCTCGTTTGCCGACTATTACGACCCCGCCCATATGGGTTTTGGCAACCTGCGTGTGATCAACGAAGACCGCATCGCGCCCGGCAGCGGCTTTGGCAAGCATAGCCACCGTGATATGGAAATCATCAGCTATGTGCTCTCAGGGGCGCTCGCGCATCAGGACAGCATGGGCAACATCGAAACCATTCCGCCCGGTGACGTGCAACGCATGAGCGCCGGCAGCGGGGTGACCCATAGCGAGTTCAATCACGCCAAAGATCAGACGACGCATTTCCTGCAGATATGGATCCTGCCGAACGTGACCGGAATGGCGCCGAGCTACGAACAGAAGACCGTGCCGGTCGGCGAGAAGCGCGGCACGTTGCGACTGGTCGCTTCGACGGATGGCGCAAAGGGTTCTGTAACCATTCACGCCGATGCTTCGGTCTACGCCGGTCTATTCGATGCTGCCGAGACGGCAAAACTGGAACTGAACCCTGCCCGCAAAGCCTATGTGCACCTGGTGCGCGGCGCACTGGATGTCAATGGTCAGCGAATTGACGCCGGTGACGCCATGCTCTTCGAGCACGAGCAGCGGATCACACTCAGTAACGGCGCCGATGCCGAAGTGCTGGTATTCGACCTGGCGGCGTGAGCTCTATTCGATGACGCTTTTGAGATATTTGGCGAGAGCTATCTCAATACCTGCCATTGACTGAGGTAGCCGGGATGCGGAATAGTCCGCGGGCAGACGCAAGGCGCGAGCGCTGCTACTGCACGGTTGCAGGAACATCGTCGACCGATTTTTTGGATTCAACGGGCTTACGCTTGGACAGCAGCCCTTCCTCGATCGCCTTGATCTGCACGGCCACGTAACGCGAGTACGTCCGACAGTTGGCGAAGCTCCCGCCCACGAACCAGAGACCCTCCTGCGCGGTGCGCTTCCACATGTTGTTCATCTCGCCGTCCGCGCCGAAGCCCCAGACCGGCCCGACCTTCTTTGCCACTGCCTCGCCCAGGAGCTTCGTGACCACCACTTCCTGCGGGACGAAGCCCGTCGCCAGCACAATGAGGTCGGCGGGCTCGACCGATCCATTTTTGAGCAGCGCGCCGCCTTCGACGAAGCGCTCGATCTGGTCGAATTGCAACAGTCCGACCTCGCCGTCGATGATCAACTTGGCGCAACCAGCATCCAGGTAATAGCCGCCGTAGCGCATGCGGACCTTCCACTGGTGGCCGGCGCCGTCCTCGCCCGCGTCGAACTTGAACCCGCGCGCGATCAGTCCGTCGATCGTCTTCTTGTCGTTCTCCACCATGCGCGCCGTGAGCAGCTGCAGGTTCTTTTTCACGATCGGCTTGGTGTTCGTGCTTGCGAATAGGTCGCCGTCCTCGAGCGGGACGCCATTATAGACACCGTATACCAGTTTCGCCGACGGATCGATGCTCAGCACCATCGTCGAGCCACGCTGGACGATGGTGGTCTCGCACCCGTTCGCGTGCAGGTCCTGCGCGACGTCGTGACCGCTCGTTCCAGTGCCTATGACCAGCGCCTTCTTGCCCCGCCAGTTGGCGCCGTTCGTGAACTCGGTGGTGTGCATCACCTCGCCCTTGAAGTCCTTCAACCCGGGCATCTGCGGAATGTGCGGGAAACCCACCAGCCCGTTGGCGAAGACAAGATGCTTCGGATGCAGCGTGCGCTCGGTCCCATTCGCGTTGCGCACCACCGCATTCCAGCGGCCTGCAGCCGCATCGTAGCTTCCGCTCACCAGTTCCGTGCTGGTCCAGAAATTGATTTCCATCGCCCAGGCATAGGCCTCGAACCAGTCGGCCACCATGTCCTTGGGCAGGTAGGTCGGCCACGATGGCGGGAAGGGCATGTAGGGCAGGTGGTTGAAGCTGGTGTCGTTGTGCAGCGCGAGCGAGTGGTAGCGCTGGCGCCAGCAATCCCCGACCCGCTCGAATCGGTCCACGACCAGCGCGTCTACGCCGATCCGTCCGAGCGTGGCCGCAAGAGACAGTCCGGCCTGGCCGCCGCCGGCAATCAACACCACGGGCTCGCGGTCGGTATACGCCTGGGCGGCTAGGCGTTGTTCCCTCCAGTTGGTCCCGCCGAAATTGCGCGAGAAGGCCGCTCCGGTCGGCCGGCGCTTGCCGATCTTTTCCTCGAAACCCTTCAGCTCATGCAGGCCGGTCATGAGCTGAAAGGCCCTGGACGGTTCCGCTGCCAACAGCCGTACGACACCGAAGCCGCGTCCAACCGCGGTTTCGAACTCGAAGATGCCCTCGATGACTTCGATCCCGGCACGCTGAATGCGACGCGGAGGTGTGCGTCCTGCTGCAATGGCGAAACCGCGCGCCTTGGCGGTTCCCTGCTTCGTCACCATCGCGGCAGCGATATTTTCTGCACCCTGGTACGGTGTGATCGACCAGGTAAAGGCGAGCAGGTCGCGCCAGTGGCTCTCGGGCGCAAACAGCGACGCGGCAGACGCGTGGCTCTCGCTCTGAAGTGCTACATCGAGCTGCTCGAGCCATTGCTCGACGAGCGCCTCCTCGGACTGCATGCCGGGCTTCTCCAAAACCAATTCATTTGCAGCCACCATCAGGTACTCCTATGTCATTACATTTGGCGTGTGTCTACGATCCTGCTATGCGGGCGACCGCCCGAAGACGGGCAGGTTGTATGCACCGAAGCGGTCCTCGCCGTCCGTCCAACGCAGCGCTAGGACCATGCCCTCGCGCAGGTCGGCCAGCTCGACGTCGACCGGGTAGGAGACGAACAACGGCCCCTCGTCCAGCTCGAGCACGATCACGGTGTGCGGCGCCGGGTACTCCTGAAAATAGCCGCGCCGGAAGGTCGTCCAGGACAGAACCTTTCCCTGACCAGCGATGGCGGCCCACTCGAACGCGTCGGACAGGCACTGGTCGCACGTGGGCCCGGGTGGCCAACGGAACTTGCTGCAGTCCGTGCATTGCTGGAGGCGGAACTCGTTTTTTTGCGTGTATGCCCAGAACTGCTCGGCATACGGGTCCATCGAGCGGATCGGACGCGCCGTGGCCATCACTCAGCCCCTTTTGTGTAGATGATGCTCTTGCACTTGCCGGCTACGTCGTGGACGTACTGCGCGACTTCCGCGCCCTGGACCTGGCGTGCTCCCAGACCGCCCCGTAGCTGGCGGACGAGTTCGGGCTGGTGGTTCCAGCTTTGCATGTAGCTCTCGGAGAGCATGCCGCCGCTGGTGTTGCAGGGGATCTGGCCGCCGATCTCGATGCGCCCGTTCTGAACAAAGGGTCCGCCTTCGCCTTCCTTACAAAAGCCGAATCCTTCGAGCGAGGCCAGCAGGTGCACGCTGAAGCTGTCGTAGGTGGCAAACACGTCGACGTCCTTGGGTGTGACCCCTGCCATCGGATAGACCTGGGCAGCCACACCACGGTGTGCTGTGTGGTAGAAATCCTTCAGACGCGGCCGCAGCTGCGTGGCGTCGACGTTCTCTTCGGACCAACCGATGCCGCTTACCATGACCGGTGGTTGCTTCAGCCCCTTGGCCATGTCGGCGCGACGCACGATGATGGCAACCCCGCCGTCATTGATGAGACAGTAGTCGAACAGCCGCAGCGGCTCGGCCACATAGGGCGCCTTCATGTAATCCTCGATGGTTAACGGCTTCTGCATAACCGCGTTCGGATTCAGGCAGGCGTGCTTGCGGAAGGCCACCGCGATGGCGCCCAACTGCTCATCGGTGGTGCCGTAGAGCAGTTTGTGGCGCTGGAAGAACAGCGCGTACAGGGCGCCCTGTGAGGTCATGCCCCAGGGCGCGTAGTAGAAGTAAGAGGTGATGCCGCCGCCCGTCACCCGCGCTCCACCATAGGCGGTGTCCATTGAGCGCTGTGCGTTTCCGTAGACGAGAGCGACCGTCGTACACAGGCCGCAGTTGATCGCCATGGTCGCCTCGATGATGCACTGCGCGGCATCCCCGCTGCCGCTCCAGCGCGGGTTCAGGCCCCAGAGTTCGCTCGCCCGCTCGCCCGACAAGGTCGGCCCCGTGCAGAGGCCATCGATCTCGTCCTTCTTCAGGCCGGCGTCGTCGAGCGCGCGCTTCAGCGCCCGAGAAGCGAGCGTGTACGAGTCATAACGGGCCTCTCCCTTGCCGACGGCCCGGCCACCCGCGCCGCGGTAATCGGCGGCGTAGTCGGTCTCACCGACACCGACTATCGCCACCGTATCCTTCAGCGGCGCAAGCCGCTTTCGATCGAAGCTTTCCGCCATAATCTGCCTTCTTTCTAAATCACTCCGTGCTCGCGCAGCGAGGCGATCTGCGTCTCGCTCATGCCGAGGAGTTCGCCGTAGACATACTGGTTGTGCTCGCCCAAGGTCGGCGCGCGCCCGTGTACGAAGGCCGGGGTGCGCGACATCTTGACCGGATAACCCTCATAAGCGAAGTCGCCAAGCTCGGGATGGTCGATGATCGGATGCATCTCCCGGTGCTGCAGCTGCGGATCGTATTCGACGCGATCCTCGGCGCTCTGCACCACGGCGGCGACGATGCCCGCCCCCTGACACTGGCGCATGATGTCGTAGCGCCGCCGGGGCCGAGTCCAGCGGCCGATGATCGCGTCGAGCTCGTCCTGGTGCGCCACCCGCGCCTCGTTGGTGGCGAACTTCGGATCGAGCGCGAGTTGCGGCTGGCCCATCAGCGCGCACAGCGCCTCGAACTGCGGCTGGGTCTCGCAGGCGATGAAGATCCACCAGTCCTGCCCGACCCGATCCATACCGGCGCAGCGGTACGTGTTGTGCGGCGCGAGGGCTGGAAACACCGACCGGTTGCCGGGCGGGAAGTCGGGGCGGCGCGTGCGCCGGCCGTTCACCTGGTAGTCGAGCAGGTAGGTGCCGAGCATCGACATTGCGCCTTCTGTTACCGAATAGTCGATGTAGAAGCCCTTGCCGGTCTTCTTCGCCTTGAGCAACCCCTGCATCAGCGCGAGGCCACCCATCCATCCGCCCATGACATCCAGATATGAGAAACCCCAACCGGCCGGCGGTTTGCCCGGCAGGCCGGATGCCAAGGAAAGTCCGGACTGCGCTGCGGCTGTTGGCCCGAAGCTGCGGTAGCCCTTCCAATCGCCGGTATGACCAAAGCCAGACGCGCTCATGTAGATGAGCTTCGCATTGAGTTCGTGGATGCGCTCCCACGTGAGGCCCCAGTTCGGCAGGACCTCGGCGCTGAAATTCTCGACGAGCGCGTCGCAAATGCCGATGAGACGCTCGACGATCTTCAGTCCCTCCGGGCTTCTCGTATTGAGGCTGATCGCGAGCTTGCCGTGATGCAGTGTGTTGAAGTAGGGCGCAGCGTAGAGTTTCTTCTGTCCCGGGGACTGGGCGGCTGGCGCCTCGTCGCGCAGCGTGTTGAATTGGGGATCCGCGTAGACCTTCTTCATGCCCGGCAATTGGGCTGCCTGCGGCGCGTCGCTCACGATGCTCGGCGTCGCGTTATAGCGGTGATCGTCCCAACCGCCGGCACGCTCGACGTGGATGACCTCGGCGCCGTAATGCGTGAGCAGGCGCGGCACCCACGGGCCCACGGTTTTCCAGGTGAAGTCGAGAACGCGCACACCGCTCAGAACACCCGGGCGCACAGGCGATTTTGCTCTCAACGTATCGCTCCCGATGCGGTCAGTGATGCAAGGTCCTGAGCGCTTAGCCCGAGGTCCTGCTGGAGCACCTGCTGCGTGTGCTCGCCCAGGCGCGGCGCACGGCATCGGGGCTCGATCTGAATCGCATCGCACGCGACCGGACCGCGCGGATAGGGAAGGGCGCGGCCGATATCCGGATGCTCGATCGAGCGCCAGTAGTTGCGCTGCTGGTAGTGCGGGATGTCGTAATTCTCTTCTGCGGCGTGCACGAGTCCCCACGAGATGCCGTACGACTGCGCGCGATGGAAGCATTCTTCACCGTTGCTGGCGGCGATGAGACGCGCGATGGCGTCACGCACGACGGTGCCGGTACGGTATTCCGACATGCGATAGGCCTCGTCCTGGTACTTCGGATCGTGCAGCTCGCCGGTCACGCACTTCTCGTCCATCCACTTGATCAGTCTGTCCCACACCCGCGGACCAAAATTTTGCATCACGGCGATCATGTACTTGCCGTCGGCGGTGGGAAGCTGCAGGGGAGGCTGGCGCTTCGGGTTGGCGTGCATACCGGTCTGGCGGTTCATCGTCGAGCCGTAGTACATCCACTGTGGAACCGCCGCTTCGGTGCCGATCGCGCACGCGTCGTGAATAGACACGTCGATGTACTGCCCCTCGCCCGAGCTCATGCGCTCGTACAGCGCGACCGTGATCCCGTGCAGCACGAAGGCGCAGCCCATGTGCCAGGATTGGTGGCCATGACCGCCAATCGGCGTCTCCTTCGGGTCGGAATAGCCGCTGCTCGCCATCTGACCGCCGAGGGCGAGATGGGCCGCATCGTTCATCTGCAGATCGCGCCACGGCCCATCCTGACCGAAGTCGGTAAGCGAGGCGTAGATGAGCCCGCGGTTGGCGGCTACGCAGGCGTAGTCCAGACCCAACTTCGCAAGCGTGCCGGGCGGGGTGCTCTCGAGGAAAATGTCGGCCTGGGCGAGGAGTCGCAGCAGCAGATCCTGGGCAGGCTTGCGCGCCAGGTCGAGGGCCACGCTTTGCTTGCTGGTGTTGTACCACCAGTAGTCCAGGCAACGTTCGGGATCGACCTTGTCGTCGACGAACGGGCCGCACCAGCGGCCGGGACTTCCCTGGATGGGCTCGATCTGAATCACGCGCGCACCCCCATCGGCCAGCAGCTTGCCCGCCCACTGGTTGCGGCGATCGGCGAGCTCGACCACCGTGTAGCCTTCGTAAACCCCGCTCATGCGCTGCTCCTGTCTTCGTCGCTCCGGCGTGACGGAAGCTCCTAGGACGACCGCTGAGGATAGTAGCATAGGGCGGCGACGCGGCGATGGCCGCCCCGAGTCGCCGTGAGGCAGTGCCTGCTTCCTGCCTTGTTTCACTCGATTGCGCTGGATGGAATGCCGGCCCATCCTGTATCGTCGCGCGTTATGAGCGCCATCATCTCCGTTACCAACCTCTCGAAGACTTACGCCTCCGGTTTACGGGCGCTGAAGAACATCAATCTCGACATTCGCCGCGGCGAGATCTTTGCGTTGCTCGGCCCCAACGGCGCGGGCAAGACGACGCTGATCGGCGCCATCTGCGGGATCGTCAATCCGGGCGCAGGGACCATTCTGGTGGACGGTCACAACATCGTCAGCGAGCCGCGCGCTGCGCGCGCGATGATCGGTCTCGTGCCTCAGGAACTGACGACCGACGCTTTTGAAACCCCGTGGGGGGCGCTGTCCTTCAGTCGCGGGCTGTTCGGCAAAGCGGCAAATCCCGGTCACATCGAAAAAACACTCAAGGATCTGTCCCTGTGGGACAAGAAGGACAATCCGATCATGACGCTCTCAGGCGGCATGAAACGTCGGCTCTTGATCGGCAAGGCGCTCGCGCACGAGCCGCGGATCTTGTTTCTCGACGAGCCGACCGCCGGCGTCGATGTCGAGCTGCGGCAGGACATGTGGCAGCTCGTGCATTCGCTCAAGGCCGCCGGTGTGACCATCATTCTGACCACGCACTACATCGACGAGGCCGAAGAGATGGCCGACCGGATCGGGGTGATCAGCAAAGGCGAGATCATCCTGGTGGACGATAAGGCCGAGTTGATGCGCAAGCTTGGCAGGAAACAATTGACGCTGCAGCTGCAGGAAACGCTCGAGTGCATCCCGGCGCAACTCGGAGGTTACAACCTGCTGCTCGCGGGCAAGGGGAGTGAGCTGATCTACACCTACGATGAGCAAAGCGACCGCAGCGGCATTGCCGCGCTGCTGAACAAATTGACCGAGGCGGGCATCCGCTTCAAGGACCTGCACACCACGCAGAGCTCGCTCGAGGATATCTTCGTCACGCTGGTGAGAGACGGACGACAAGCGCAATGAACGTAAACGTACATGCGATCCGCGCGATCTACAAATTCGAAATGGCGCGTACGCGGCGCACTCTGATGCAGAGCGTCATCTCGCCGGTGATTTCGACGGCACTTTACTTCGTCGTGTTCGGCGCCGCGATCGGATCGCGCATCTCCGAGGTGGACGGGATCTCCTACGGCGCCTTCATCGTGCCGGGACTGATCATGCTGTCGCTGCTGACGCAGAGCATCGCCAATGCATCGTTCAGTATCTACTTCCCGCGCTTCACCGGCACCATTTACGAGCTGCTGTCCGCGCCGGTTTCGTATTTCGAGATTGTGCTGAGCTACGTGGGTGCAGCCGCGACCAAGTCGATCGCTCTCGGCTTGATCATCCTGGCGACCGCAGCGCTGATCGTGCCGCTGCGAATCGAGCATCCTTGGTGGATGCTCCTGTTCCTGGTGCTGACCTCGGTGACGTTCAGCCTGTTCGGCTTCATCATCGGCATCTGGGCCGACAGCTTCGAGAAGCTGCAGTTGATCCCGCTGCTGATCGTCACGCCGCTGACCTTTCTGGGCGGCAGCTTTTACTCCATCAGCATGTTGCCGCCATTCTGGCAGACGGTCACCTTATTCAATCCCGTGGTCTATCTCATCAGCGGTTTTCGCTGGAGCTTCTACGGACTCGCAGACGTCAGCGTCGGTATCAGCCTGGCGATGACCGGCGCGTTCCTGGCCGTTTCTCTGGCGATCGTGGCCTGGATCTTCAAGACTGGGTACCGGCTTAAAGCCTGAGAACGTAGACGCCTCAGAAGACCCCTGGCACGGGGACGCAAGACTACTCCGTCGGTACATCGGTGAACATCCTATCGGTCGTCGCCACG
>Ga0326597_10005909_pt1 | contig 16874 bp, 18 predicted proteins | sample RVTome_12_FD_203789 | JGI IMG/M metagenome (GOLD analysis project Ga0326597, IMG submission 203789) | Soil microbial communities from uranium-contaminated site in the Upper Colorado River Basin, Wyoming, United States - RVT100D185 | ecosystem: Environmental > Terrestrial > Soil > Contaminated >...
AAGCCGTGCCACGACGGTCGCCTGCGCGTCCCGGAGAAGGGGCGCGAGCGACACCGCTTCTCGCGGGTGATTGTCCATCCCCCGGACGATGACGAGAGCGATCCTCGCTTCGGGGAAGAGCTCGAAGAACTCCGGCGTCGCGGAGAGCTTCATCGAGTCTCGACGGGAAAGGCGCTCCCGAGGAGGTGATACCCCGAGTCGACGTAGAGGATCTCGCCGGTGATCCCCCGGGCGAGATCGGAGAGCAGGAACGCCGCCGCGTCTCCGACCTCCGCTTGATCCGTATTCCGCCTGAGCGGCGCGAACGTCCGATGGTGCTCGAGCATTCGGGAGATCCCGTGGACTCCCGAGGAAGCGAGGGTCTTCACCGGACCGGCGGAGATGGCGTTCACCCGAATGCCCTTCGGTCCGAGGTCAGAGGCCAGGTAGCGCACCGACATCTCGAGGGCGGCTTTGGCGACGCCCATCACGTTGTAGTTGGGTACGACGCGCTCGCCGCCGAGGTAGGTGAGAGTCAGGATGCTCCCTCCCCCGGTCATGAGCGGCGCCACCCGGCGGGTGAGAGCCGTCAGGGAATAAGAGGAGACGTCCTGCGCGATGCGGTAGCCTTCCCGCGACGTTTGAACGAACTCTCCGTCGAGCTCCTCTCGGAGCGCGAAGGCCACGGCGTGGACCGCGAAATCGAGACCTCCGAGCTGCTCCTGGAGAGCGGGGACGAGCGCATCGAGCTCTTCATCCTTGGTCACGTCCAGAGGGAGGATGACCGGGCTCTCGAGCTCGGTAGCGAGCTTCCGCACGTTTTCCTCGAGCCTTTCGCCCTGGTAGGTCAACGCGAGCCGCGCGCCTTCGCGGGCGGCCGATTGCGCGATTCCCCAGGCGAGCGAGCGCTTGTTGGCGACCCCGACGATGAGCCCTCGTTTCCCCTGCAGAAGCATCCGAAAACCTCCGTTTCGATGAGGGCGGACTATACAGCAGGTAGGCGGCCTGGGCCAGATCGCATCTCGAGCGCACGCGCGACGCGCAGGAGAAGAGTTTCGCGGCGAGGTGCTGCCGCGAGCTGGAGCCCGATCGGAAGCCCATTTCCGGTGAAGCCGCAAGGGAGCGACAGAGCGGGTAAGCCGGTAGTGTTGAAAGGCCCCGCGAGCCGGAGGAGCCCGCTTCGGAGCTCCTCTCCGTTCTCGAGGACCGAGGAGCCGATCGGGGGCGCGGTCGCGGGAGTCGAGGGCGCCACGAGGACGTCGATGGCCTCGAACGCTTTCCGGAATGCGCCGACGACGGATCGGCGCACGCGGAGCGCGGTCAGGTAGTCGGTCGCGGGAACCAGAAGCCCGAGCCTGAGAAGATCCCGCGTGTCCTCACCGTAGTCCTGCGGGCGGGTGCGGATGTTCTTCTCGTGATAGCAGGACGCCTCGGCGAAGGCGATGGTGTTCCGGCAGGGGCCCTGGATCTCGATCTCGGGCACGTGGATCTCGACGATCGAAGCGCCGAGGCTCGAAAGCGTCGTGAGGGCGTTTCGAACCGCCCCCTCTACCTCGGGCGTGAGATTCTCGAAAAAGTATCGCGTGTGAAGACCGACCTTGAGATCCCGGAGCGGCGAGCCGTCGTCCGAGGGAGCCGCATCAATCGCCTCGCCCGACATCGCCTCGTACAGCACGGCCACGTCCTCGACCGTCCGGGCCATCGGTCCCACGTGATCGAGGCTCCACGAGAGCGGAGTCACTCCGTCGCGGGAGATTCTTCCGTAGGTGGGTTTGAGCCCCACGGTGCCACAGAGCGAGGAAGGGATCCGGATCGACCCTCCGGTGTCGGTCCCGATGGAGCCGTAGCCGACGCCGCTCGCGAGTGCGACCGCCGAGCCGCCGCTCGACCCGCCGCTGATCCTCGTCCGATCCCACGGATTCCGCGCGGCCCCGTAATGGGGATTCACGTTCGTGACCCCGTAAGCGAACTCGTGGAGGTTGGTCTTTCCCAGCAGCACCGCCCCTCGGGCGCGCAGGCTCGCGAGCGCCGGGGCGTCCCGATCGGGAACGAAGTCGGCGTCGATCTTCGATCCCGAGGTCGTCTTGCGGCCTTTGGACCAAACGAGGTCCTTGGCGGTAATCGGGATCCCGTGGAGCGGTCCCAGAACTTCGCCGCGGCGGCGCATCGCGTCCAGTCGCCGTGCTTCCGAAATCGCTTCCTCCCGAAGGAGGGAGATGAACGCGTTGAGATCCGAGAGCTTCTCCGCGCGGTCGAGCTGACCCCGGACGAGCTCCTCCGAGCTCAGCTCGAAGCGAGAAAGAAACTGGGAAACCTCGCGGATGGGGGCGTACGCGGTCACGTCTCCTTCTCGAGCTCGCTCGCGAAGAGGGGCTCGTCCTCGGAGATGGGGGGGGCTTCGGACTTGAGGCGGTCCATCGCCTCTCTCCAGGCGTCGAACCGCTTCTTCAGCCGTTCCGCCTCGGGGGGAGGGAGCTCGTCGAGCATCCGCTCACTTTATCACCGAGCGCTCCTTCCACGACGTATCGGAGCTCCAGCGGAAGAGGATTCCGCCGATGAGCCCGAGAAAGCCGAGGAGCGTCACCATCGCGGCGACGTCTCCCATGGTGAAGGTCGCAAGGAGCGTCCAGTCTTTCATACCTCCATTAATAATGAAAGATTGTGGCATTGTTGTGGCAGCCCTTCCCGGGCAGGGTTCCATGGGTTAGATTGTTAACATCCACTCATGAGCACCAGAAGCGCCGGTCGGGTGGCCGTCGTCGACGACGAGGAGAACATCCGCGAGACAGTGGGCTACGCCCTGACGCGGGAGGGATATCGCGTGGACCTCTATCCCGACGGTCAAGCGGCCTGGGAGAAGTTCACCCACGGGCTTCCCGACGTCCTGGTCCTGGACATCGTGATGCCTCGCATGGACGGGCTCGAGCTCTGCCGAAAGATCCGGGGATTGACCGAGGTGCTCCCCATCATCTTCCTCACCTCCCGGGACGAGGAGTTCGACCGCGTGCTCGGGCTCGAGCTCGGGGGCGACGACTACCTGGTAAAGCCGTTCGCGGTGAGAGAGCTCCTCGCGCGGATCAAAGTGATGTTCCGTCGCCTCGCGCTCCTCGAAAAATCGGGCCTGGAGCCGGAGGAGAAGCTCGCGCTCGGAGAGCTCGAGCTGGATCTAGCGCGCTACCAGGCTACGTGGAAGGGCGAGCTCCTCCCTCTCACCGTGACCGAGTTTCTGCTGCTCCAGGCGCTCGCGCGCCGCCCCGGTCACGTCAAGTCCCGCGGCCGTCTCATGGAGGAGTGCTACCCGCACGACGCCTACGTCAGCGAGCGCACCATCGATAGCCACGTTAAGCGGCTCCGGAAGAAGTTCGCGCGGGTCGACCCCGAGTTCGACGCCATCGACACGGTATACGGACTTGGCTATCGCTACCGGGAAGGCTGACTCCTCTCTTTCGCTCCGGAGATTCCTCTCCCGGCTCTGGATACGCCTTCTCGCCTTCAACGTGCTCCTGGTGTTTCTTCCCGCCGCCGGAGTCTCCTATCTCAACATCTATGAGAGGCAACTCCTCCAAGCCCAGGAGGACTCGATGGTGCAGCAAGGCCGACTCCTCGCGGCGGCGCTCTCCGAAAGGGGCGCCCTCGATCTCGCCCTCGCCGAGCCCATCCTGGCGCGGCTCGAGCGGCAGACTCCCTCGCGGATCCGGGTCCTCGACGGGGACGGCTGGCTCGTATGCGACACCAGCCGTCTCGGTCCCGAAAGCCCGTCAACTGGTCCAGAGGAACCGCAGGAGACCGAGCTCGCGGAGACCGACCCGCGCTCCGGCTGGCTCTACCGGGTGGGAAGCGGGCTCTTCCGGGTTCTGGGTCCGCTCCTCTCCGGCACTCGGCAGGAGATAGGCCTCTCGCGCGAGGAGGCCTACTCGCCGGACGCGCCTTTCGAGGGAAGCGAAATCCGGCAAGCGCTCGCCGGCTCCTACGGCGCCGCCACCCGCATCACTCGCGGGGGCCAGCGCTCGGTCACCCTCTACAGCGCTCTTCCGGTGCGAAACGAGGGGGAGGTGGTCGGTGTCGTGCTGGTCTCGCAGTCGACGTTCCTCATCCTGCAGGACCTTTACGAAGTCCGGCTCGCCATCTTCCGCTACGTCGTCGGCGCCGCGGGAGTGGCCGCGATCCTGAGCCTCATGCTCTCGGCGACGATCTCGCGCCCTCTCGAGAAGCTCCGCTCCCAGGCGAAGGCATTCGTCGGCCGGGGCGGGCGTCTCGTGGGAAGCTTTCCCGGCTCGAACCGCCTCGACGAGATCGGAGACCTGAGCCGCGCGCTCTCGGAGCTCTCCTCGCGGCTCGAGGAGCGCATGCGGTTCATCGAGTCGTTCGCGGCCGATGTCTCGCACGAGTTCAAGAACCCGCTCACGTCGATTCGGGCGGCCGCCGAGATGCTGAGGGACGTCGAGGATCCCGGCGAGCGCGCGCGGTTCGCGGGAGTGGTGGAGCGGGAGATCGCGAGGCTCGAGCGGCTCCTCTCGACCGTGCGCGAAGTGACGCTCGTTGACTCGGGGCTCGAAGAGCCGGAAACGGATACGGTCGATCTGGCCGAGCTCCTGAAGGGGTTGGCGGGAGCCCAGCGTTACCGGGAGCGAGGTATCCAGATCGAGCTTGAAGCCCCTTCGACCGGAATCGAGGTGCGCCTACCCGGCCATAGGCTCGCTCAGGTCTTCGAGAACCTCCTCGACAACGCCCTGGGGTTCACTCCGGACCGGGGGAGAATCCGTGTCGAGCTGCGAGCGGAAGGAAGACAGGCGGTGGTGCGGGTGGAGGACCAGGGTCCCGGCGTCCCCGAGGAGCACCGGGAACGGATTTTCGATCGCTTCTTCACCTATCGCCCGAAAGACCGGCGGGCGCGAGAGCACACCGGCCTCGGGCTCGCCATCGTGAAGGCAGTCGTCGACAGGTACGGAGGCTCGGTCGCTCTCGTGGACTCGTCCCTGGGCGGCGCTGGCTTCGAGGTACGCCTAAGCAGGCTTTGAGCCGAGGAGACGCGCGGGCAGAAAGATGATGGCGCGCAAGAACTCGAAGACCCCGCTCACAACGATGCCCACCAGACGAAACGGCAGCAGCAACAGCCAGACGAAGGGGTAGAGGACGAGAGCCAGAAGCGCCGCCGGCCAGCAGACCACCAGCAGAATCATCCAGAGCAGAAACTTCGTCATTTCACTCGATCGATACGCAGAACCGGGGGGAAAGGTTCAACTGGGCTGCACCAGCGCCAGGAACTCGTCCTCGGAAAGGATCTTCACCCCCAGCTCCTGCGCCTTCTCCGCCTTCGAGCCCGCATCTTCGCCCACGACCACGAAGCTCGTGTTCTTGCTGACCGTGGACGTCACTCTTCCGCCGCGCTCCTCCACGAAGCGTTTCGCCTGGTCGCGGTGGAGCTTGGAAAGAGTCCCGGTGAAGACCACCCGCGTCCCCGCGAGTGTCTTTTCCTTCTGACTCGCCTCCCAGACGAGGTCGAGGCCGTTTCGCTGCATGTCGTCGATCACCCGGCGGTTCTTCTCGTCGGCGAAGTAGTCGACGACCGATCGCGCCACCTCCTCTCCGATCTCGTGAACCGCGAGGAGCTCCTCTTCCTCCGCGTCCATGATCCGGGCGAGGCTTCCGAAGTGGGACGCTAGGACCTGGGCCACGTGCTGGCCCACGTTTCCGATCCCGAGCCCGTAGATGAAACGGTCGAGAGGTGCTTTCTTCGAAGCCTCGATGGCTTTCACCAGGTTGTCAGCCGACTTCTCCGCGAAGCCATCGAGCTCGAGGAGGTCCTTCTTCTCGAGCCGGTACAGGTCCGAGAGATCGCGAACCAGCCCCCGCTCCACCAACTGGGCCACCGTCTTCTCGCCGAGGAACTCGATCTCCATGGCGCCCCGGCTCGCGAAGTGCTGGATGCGCCCCGTTTGCTGCGCCCCGCAGCTCCAGCCGCCGGTGCACAGGTGGTAGGCCCCCTCCGATTCGACTTTCGAGCCACAGACGGGACAGCGCGCCGGCATCTGGAACTCGGCGGGATCTCCCTTGCGGTGCTCGAGAAGGACCTCGACCACCTCGGGGATGACGTCTCCCGCGCGCTGAATGCGGACCCGGTCCCCGATGCGCACGTCCTTCCTCCGAACTTCGTCCTGGTTGTGGAGCGTCGCTCGGCTCACCGTGACCCCGGAGACATCCACCGGCCTGAGGAGAGCGACGGGCGTGAGCTTTCCCGTCCGTCCTACCGAAACCGCGATGTCCATGACCTCGGTGACTTCCTGGCGGGGGGCGAACTTGAAGGCGACCGCCCAGCGAGGGCTCCGCGAGCGCGAGCCGAGCTCCAGCTGCTGGTCTCGGCGATCGACTTTGACCACGATCCCGTCGATCTCATGGTCGAGATCGTCGCGCTTCGCCTCGAGCTCCCGGTGGTAGGCAACGACTTCGTCGAGACTCTCGCAGAGTCGGCTCGTCGGGTCGATGCGGAAACCCCAGTCCCCGAGGAAGTCGAGCGCCTCCCTCTGAGACCGTATCGCTACCGCGTCCGCGTACATCACGTCGTAGGCGAAGAGATCCAGGGGTCGGCTGGCGGTGACCCGAGTATCGAGCTGTCGAAGCGAGCCGGAGGCGGCGTTGCGGGGATTGGCAAAGGGCTCTTTTCCCATTTCCGTCATGCGGCGGTTGAGGGACTCGAACTCCTCGAGGCGCATGATGGCCTCGGCGCGAACGGCGATGGTGCCGGAGGCAGGCCGCTCCTGCATGAGGAGAGAGAGCGGAAGCGAGCGGATGGTCTTCAGGTTCTCGGTGACGTCCTCCCCCACGGTGCCGTCGCCGCGGGTCGAGCCCCGAAGGAAACGACCCTCCAGATAGACGAGCTCCACCGAGAGCCCATCGAACTTGGGCTCGGCCATGTAGACGACCCGAGAGAGCCCGAGGCCCTTCTCCACGCGCTTTCCGAACTCGCGCACCTCCTCCTCGTTCATCAAAGACTCGAGCGAGAGCATGGGGGCGAGGTGGTGCACCTCTCCGAAGGCCTCCTGCACCCTCCCCGAGACGCGCTCCGTCGGGGAGTCGGGGGTCTTGAGATCCGGGAACTTCTCCTCCAGCTCCGAAAGCTCCCGCATCAGACGGTCGTAAGCCGCATCGGAGATCGAAGGACGGCCCTTCACGTAGTAGAGATGGTCGTGGCGGCGAATGTGATTCCTGAGGGCCTCGATGCGCTCCTGCGCCTCGAGCCTCGTCAACGATCGGCTCCCCGGGCACGGAGCCGAGCCTTGATGCGCTCGCCGAATTCCTCTGCCTTTTCCCACGGTCCCGGGTAGCGGTTCCGGACCCGGTCGCGAAGTCGGGCGACGAACGGGACCTCGCTCGAGAGAAGGGCGACGGCGACGAGGAGGAACAAGACCCCCTGTAGAAACGGAAGGAACAGCCCCACGATTCCCAGGGGAAGGAGGATCAGGGCGAGCGTAATCTTGGCTCCTCGCCAGATCGGGTGCTTCGTCGAGCCGGGGAGGCCCTGGTTCATGTACCCAGATTAGACAATCTAGCTCCCCGTGCGGAAATGGGGCACGGGGCAGTCCGCCATCGTGCGCAGTCCCGGCTCGAGCTTCGGCATTGCCGGCGCCATCGCCACGAGCATCGCAATCGTCGCCTCGTCGCCGGCGACGCCGTTCTCGAACAGAAGAGTGATATCGGGTCTCCCCTTGACCGTGATGCGGTCGAAGGGCTTTTTGGCGCCGACGTACATCTTGAGATCGAGGTTGACGGCTTCCTTTCCGCCGACGAAGCCCCGGCACACGTGATGGATCCCTGCTACCTGCCCCGCTTGAACCGTGACGTGGGGCGTCTTGACGCGGCTCTTGGCGATTACCGGCTTGATGAACTCGTCCACGCGCTCGAGGCTCCATCCCAATCCCTCGGCGACGAGGTACGTGGACTCCAGGAGCCCCACGTGGCCGAGCTCGTGGTCCTTCACGCCCTTCCGGAACCGCGCGGGGGTCATCCCCGCTCCTACCTTCTTTTGGAGGTTGGGTCTTCGCGTCGAGGCGTTTACCACCCGCTCGATGGCTATCGACTTCAGCTCGAGACAGGGAGCGGTCGCGGCGAGCGCCATGGTATCCATGACGAAGCCGGGGTTCACCCCGGTGCCGAGCACCGCGACTCCCATCGCCTTGGCGTTGCGGTCCAGGTCCTTGGCCTGGGCGGCGTAGCGCACGTGCGGGAGAAGGAGCTCCTCGCAGGAGCTCACCACGTGGGCGCGGGCGTCGATGCATTGCTTGATCTGGGGTAGCGCGTCCTTGAAGCTGGAGCTCGTGGTGAGGATCACCACGTGAGGCCTCGTGACCTGCAGCACCTCGGTCGCCCGGTCCGAGACACGAACCCCCGATGGCCTCGAGAGGCCGGAGAGATCCGCGACGTCCCGCTGGAGCTTTCCGGGATCGACGTCGATGGCGCCCACGAGCTCGAGGTCGCGGCGCGACAGAACGACCTTCGCCGTTTCCAGACCGATCTGACCCAGTCCGTACAGCACCACTCGGAGCCGCTCCGGAGCTTTCATCGAACGCACCTCCGCGACATGACCACCGGAACCAAACGGCGAAGATTATCTCAATCCCTCCGCCGCGGGCAATGTATATTGAGGTCCCCATGCCGGCCCCGGATCCCCGGAAGCTCCCCTCACCCGCCGCGGCCATGGCCCTGTTCTTCGCGGTGCTGGTCTCGAACCTCGCCATGGGACAGCTCTTCGCCGGAGCCGAAGCGAACGCGGACTGGCTCCTGGTAGCGACGCCCCTCGTCCTCCTTTTCTGGATCGGACTGTTCGTCTACTGGTTCCGCGTGGATCCGAAAGAGACCCTGCTCTTGCGCCTTCCGGCCTGGCCCGACCTCCTGATGGCGATCCCCCTCGCCATCTCCTTCGTGATCCTGAGCGACCAGCTCTCGAGCCTCACGTCCGATCTCGTGCCCGCGGAGCTTTCGGAGCAGCTCCGGGAGGTGCAGATTCGATGGCTCAGAGCCTCGGGTCCGCGCGAGTGGATCGTCAAGCTCGCGACCATAGGGGTGGGCGCCGCGATCTCGGAGGAGCTGATGTTCCGGGGATTCGTCCAGAGCGCGTTCTCCCGCTCCATGAAACGGTCATCCGCCGTCATCTGGACGTCGTTTCTCTTCATGTTGCTCCACATCCTGCCGCTTCCTTCCTTCGCCGCAGCCGGGCTGGTTCTCGGCCTGACCGCGCTCGCGACCCGAAGCATCGTCGTGCCCGTGGTCATCCATTTCCTCAACAATGTTGCGGCCCTCGCTCTCGTGAACCTCGCGGGTCTCGAGACCCTCGGCGATCCTGTCTGGATCCCTGCTTCGATCCTGCTCCCGGCGATCGCCATCTTCGTGCTCTGCATGAGCTACTACGCGAGGCGGCTCCTGCGAGTGCCGGAAGAAGGCTCTCTTACTTCGTATCCGGCCCGCCCCGATCCCGATCCTCCGGACGACAGGCGAGCCCTCCCGTCGCCCGCGAACCCGTCGTTCGCCGAGGAGCTCCAGTCGGTTCCACGAGGCCGGAGGCGGCTCGGCTGGCTGGTCATCGCCGCCGCGTTCGTCGTCGGGTCGATAGTGCTCCTCGCTCTTTTCGCCTCTTCCCTCTACATGAGCAATCCCCAGGGTCTCCAGGCTACGTTCATCGAGGCACTCTCCCAGGAAACCCTGGGCCGTCTCGATCCCGACGCGATGGATCGTTCGGAAGAGCTCGACGCCACCTTCGCCGCCCTCTCCGCCGCGAACGACGCCGGGAGCCTCGGCTGGCGCCAGCTCTGGGGTGTGGCTCGCGCTTACGCGACGACGAGCGCCGACGGGACGATCGACTCCCGGGATGTCGATGCGATCCTCGAGGCCGTCCGCGAGGCGGTGAGGGGAGCGACTTCCCCCCGCCGGCTTTAGTGCATCTGTCGCCTTCCCCGCTACAACTCGCACTCGTTCCAGCGTGACGGTTGGTCGAACACCGTGAACGGATTCAACCGGATCCACTATCGCTCCGACCTGGAGCACAGCGCGGCCTACCTCGACCCTGCATCACTTCATCGCGGGAAGATGGAATAGAACGATTCCCGCGATGAGGAATGGAACCCCGAGCGCGAGGCTTCGCTGCGAGGCGAACCAGCCCGCGGTCATGAGGTGCACCACGAGACTCCCATAGAACGCGAGGAACAGGCACCGCTTCCAGGAGGTTGCCGTGCCCATCGCCGCTAGCGCGAGGGTCTCGAGCAAGGCCGAGACCAGAAAGCTGGTTCCCATGAGGGGCCAGAACGAGAGAGCGAGGTGGACGGGAAGCCCGGCGAGCTCCGAGGAGGCGTTCGCCGCGAGAGCGCTTTCGTAGGGCTTCGCGCCCTCGAGCCTTCGATAGATGAGCCCCTTCAGCGGCGTCCAGATGAGGATCAGGAAGACCGCCATCCCGAGACCCGCCCAACTCGGCCCTTCCTGCCCTTGATAGACGTAGAGCGCGAGGGCGAAGACGAGGAGCACCAGAAGTAACAGGAGGACGAGCTTGCGGGTCGTGGCGGTCACGGAATCGGTCCGAGCTCTCGCGCGACGAGCTGAGCCTCGGTCTCGGCCTCGCGCACCACGCGAAAGCCGCCGTCCTCGACGACGACTTCCGCGGGTCGGGGGCGAAGGTTGTAGTTCGAGCTCATGGCGAACCCATAGGCGCCGGCGTCGAGAATCGCGAGATGCTCTCCTCTTTCGGGAGCGGGAAGCTCGCGCTCGCGGGCGAAGACGTCCGAGCTCTCACAGACGGCGCCGGCGACGTCGAAGGTCCTCACCTCGCGCTCTCGCCGCGCGAGCGGGACCACGCGATGGTAAGCCCCGTAGAGCGCGGGCCGCAGGAGATCGTTGAGACCGGCGTCGAGCACCACGAACTCGCGGCCGTGGACCCGCTTGACGTAGAGGACTCGCGCTACGAGGGCGCCCACCGGGCCGAAGAGCACCCGGCCCGGCTCGGTCAAGAGAGTCACGCCGAGATCGCGAAGAGGCTCCGCGACGCCTTCCGCGTAGACCGCGAAGGCCGGAGTCGCCTCCCCGCGATATGGAATCCCGAGGCCCCCGCCGACGTCGACGTAGCGAATCGCGACTCCGCTCTCCCGGAGCTCCCGCACCAGGGATGAGAGGGCTCGCGCGTTCTCCGCGAGAGGATCGAGCTCGGTGATCTGGGATCCGATGTGCGAGTGCACCCCGGCGAAATCGACGTTCGCGAAGTCGCGATGGCTCCGGTAGAGCTTCAGCGCGTCGTCGGGATCGATGCCGAACTTCGCCGTCGCGACTCCCGTCGCGATGTGGGGATGGGTCTTCGCGTCGATATCGGGGTTGAGACGAAGGGCCACTCTCGCCTTCCGCCCCGCCTCCCCGGCCAGCGTGTCCAGGACGCGGAGCTCGGTCTCCGACTCCACGAGGAACAGAAGCACGTCCGCGGCGATTCCGGAAGCGAGCTCGCGATCCGTCTTCCCCACGCCCGAGAACACGATTCGGGACGAAGGAACCCGGAGGGCGAGGGCGAGCGCGAGCTCCGCACCGGAGACGACCTCCGCCCCCGCGCCTTCGGAGAAAAGCGGCCTCAGGAGCGCGGGCTGGCTATTGGCCTTGAGAGCGACGCAGTGAAGGTGGGGGACGCCGGCAAACGCTCTCGCGAGCGAGCGAAATCGCGCGAGCGCGGCCGCGGGATCGTAGACGTAGAACGGCGTCGGGACCGACCGCGCGATCTCGGCGAGGGGCACGCCGGCCGCGGAAAGCTGATCGTTCTCGTAGCGGAAGACGTCGGTCATCAGTTATCAGTTGCCAGTGGCCAGTACCTGGTCCGTGCCGGTACCTGGTCCGTGCCGGCACTGTACGACTGACGACGGACGACTGACAACTGAAAACTAATGATATATTTCCCCCCATGAATCGAACGATCGCCTTCCTGCTGTTCTTGTCGCTTCCGATCGCGTCCGCGCGCGGCGCGGAAAAGAAGATCATCGCTCCCGAGGGATCCGACCTGGGACTTCCTTTCAGCCCGGGGGTTCTCTCGGGGGATTTTCTCTACCTCGCGGGTACGATCGGAAACAAGCCGGGGACTCTCGAGGTTCCCGAGGGCATCGAGGCCCAGATGCGCCAGGCGATGGCGAACCTCGACTCCGTGCTGAAAGCGGCGGGAATGGATTTCTCCCGGGTGGTCAGCGTCAACGTCTACCTCTCCGACGTCCGCCACTTCTCCGCGATGAACGAGGTCTACCGCGCTTACTTTCCCAAGGACCCGCCGGTGCGGGCGACGGTCGAGGCGGATATCGCGGTCCCCGGAGCCCTCGTCGAGCTGTCGATGATCGCCGCCCGTCCGGGCGTCGATCGCAAGGTGATCGCACCACCGGGAATGCAGAGTCCGCAGCTTCCGTACAGCTGGGGCATCCAGGTAGGGTCGACGCTCTTCCTCGCGGGCGCGACCGCCCGCAACCCCAAGACGCTCGAGCCCGAGGGAAAGACGGTCCAGGAACAGACGCGCAACATCCTTCAGAACGTGGGACTGGTTCTCGAGGCCGCGGGCATGGGTTATGAGGACGTCGCCCACTGTCGTGTGTTCCTCGACGACGCCCGCGACTTCGCGGGCATGAACGAGGTCTACCGGACGTTCTTCCAGACGGCTCCGCCGAGCCGGGCGACGGTGCGCGCCGACCTCATGAACCCGCAGTTCCTTTCCGAGATCCAATGCACCGCCGTCAAAGACCCGGCGCGCAAAGTGGTGGCACCTGCAGGAGCGACGCCTTCCGCCGTCCCGCTTTCCCCGGCGGTCGAGGCGGGAGGACGCCTCTTCGTTTCGGGCATGTTGGGACGCGGACCGAGCGGTTATTCCGGGGACGTGAAGGAGCAGACCCGGCTCACGCTCCAAAACCTCCGGGCGGCGCTCAACGCCGCCGGCCTCGATTTCAAGGACGTGGTGGAGGCCCTGGTCTACCTCTCCGACATCCGCTACTACCAGGCGATGAACGAGGTCTACCGCGAGATGGTGGGAACGCCCTTCCCCGCGCGGGCCACGGTGGGCGCCCAGCTCATGGCTCCGGAGGCGCTGGTCGAGATCGTGATGCTGGCGGTGAAGTAACGCGCTACTTCCGCGAGCCCACGACGGGCTTCCCCGCGAGCACCTCGGACACGAGACCCGGGCTTCGTGAGCCCTTGGGATGATCGGCGATCGGATCGGCTCGCCGGCCGTTTCGGACAGCGACGAGTCTTGCGATCCCATTCTCCGTCCCGTCGAAGCGTAACGAAGAAAACAGCGCCGAGTCGGAAGATGGATCGAAGGCTAGCTGAAGTTCTGGACGAGGTTGAATATGTCTCTGCCGGATCGCAGGCCATCGACGAGGTCTGCGACTCTTCACGCATGAACGAGGTCTACGGCGAGATGGTGGGAAGCCCGTTCCCCGTGCGGGCGACGGTGAGAGCCCAGCTCATGGCCCCGGAGGCGCTGGTCCAGATCGTGATGCTGGCGGCGAAGTATCGCCGTCGCCGCAGTCAGCGGCGGCCGTCGACGTTCCCGAACAGCTGCTCGAGGGTGTGCAAGTGGCCCGGAGCAGCCTTCTGGACGGCAGCTCGCAGGAAAACGCGGTCGGCTCCCGACTCGACCATCGCTTCCACGTCCGCCAGGTCCTGAGTGCGCCCGGCGAGGAGCTTCATGATCACGATGGTGTCCACGGGTGCGATGGGCACTCCGTCGCTCACCTGCGCCCGGTCGAGTCCGTCCTCGATGACGCGCAGCGCGTCCGTCAGCGGAACCTGATCGATGTCGATTCCGTCGAATTCGATGACGGGGACCCGCATGGTGACGAAGCCGCCGTCATGCGTTTCGAACGCTTCATTTCCGACCAGAAAGTCGATGTCCTCCGTGGTGCGCGGCCGGCTGCGGTACGCGTTCGCGCCGAGCGCACCGACCAGCGCATGGCGGATGCCTGCCTCGAAGAACATCTTCGAGACTTCGCGCACCGCTCGCTCGAACGCGGGGACGGCCCGCAAGGCGCGCTTGAGCTCGGGTTGATGGCTGGTCTTCATCGGGGACCTTCTGTGGAGGGCAATCTGTGGTTTCATAACGCGGCGTCTTGGAGCTCCGTCTTCCCCCCGTGGTAATCGTAGCACGCCGATCGTGTCGCGTTCGACGAAGTCCTTCCCGTGGAGCCGCCGAAGACATCAGAAGAAGAGCTTGACCCCCAGCATCACGCGGAACGGGAGGACGAAGGCGTTCGGTTCGCCGAAGGTCGGGGTCGCGCACCGCCTCCAGGAGAAGCACTTTGAGCGCCACGGTTCGATCGAGCCGGGTGTCGAGCGCTTTATAGACCTCGCCCTGCCTCCGGCGCCGATCCGCTCGAGGATCCGGTAGTGAGTGAGGGTCTGTCCAGGGGGTCAACATCCAATGCCGATTGCGACTATGGCCTGATGAACTTCCGCAGCAGCGTCTGGCCGTCGCGCACGATGACCAGGGCCCCGTCCTTCAAGTCCTCGTCGAAGAGCTTGAGGAGATTGAAGAGCGTCGAGGTCATGACCTGGGCTTCGACCGTGTCCTGACGGAAGAAGATCACCGAAGGCCAGGCGACTCCCGAATCGGACTCGACGAGCCGCGCGAGGCTGCGGTTCCGGGTCACGACGACCCGGCTCTCGAACGCCGCGAGGCGCAGGAACTCCCGGATCGGCAGATCCCCCGCCCCGATCTCGAGCGCGTGAACGGCGTCGTACCCCGCCTCGTTCAGGTCCTGGACCACCCCCTCGGGAAAGAAAGGATCCGCGAGGAGCTTCACGTGGCGATTCCGTGGAGGGCTTCGGCGAATCTCTCCACTTCCGCCTCGGTGTTGTAGTGCGCCATCGAGGCCGAGACCGCGCCCTCGTCCTCGGGTAGGCCGAGCGCACGAACCGCCCTGGGGCAGCCGAAGGATCCGTGCTCCACGTGAACGTTCGCGCGCGCGAGGGCGGCGGCCACCTCCCCCGGATCCTTGTCCCGAAGGCGGAAAAAGAGATGAGGCATTCGTCTCGCGGAGTGATCCCAGTCGTCGATGCCATAGACGATGGCGCCGGGAATCTCGGCGAGGCGCCGCAGCGCGAGCGAGGTCAAGGTCCTCTCGTAGTGGCGGATGGCCTGCATGCCCCGCCTCATGTCCCTTCGTCGTCCGTAGTCTTCCGAAGGCTGGATCTGCATCTCCTGCGCCAGGAGCCCGAGCTCCTCCACATAGCCGAGCGCAGCGCCGAGAGCATCGATCTCCTTGGGCTCGGTCTCGAGTCCCTCGAAGATCTCCGGGTTCGCCTCTCGAAGCTCCCGCATCCGCTCGCGGCGTCCCCAGAGAAACCCCATACGCGATCCGAAGAGCGAGGACGTCGAGGCGAGGACGAAATCCGAGCGCAGGAAGCGCACGTCGATGGCTCCGTGGGAGAGAAACGGAGTCCAGTTCACGACAAGCGAGCTCTTCCGGTCACGGACCTGAAGCGCCACGGGCAGAAGCTCGACGATGGTGCCGATGGCCGAGGAAGCCTTGGCGGCGACGACGAGCCGCGTGCGCTCGTTCAGAAGCTCGGAAAGCCGCGCGGGGTCGAGACCCGCTCCCGGCCGTTTGAGGGGCCAGAACCTCACCTTCACACCCCTCTCCGCGAGGGCGAGCCAGGGAGCGAGACTCCACTCGTCGTCGATCTCGGTGACCACCACCTCGGAGCCGGGCTCGAGATCGGGCGCGAGGCCGAGACTCAGACGCCGCGCGAGCTCCCTCACGTCGGGAGCGAAGACGATCTCCTCCTCGGCCCGGGATTCGTTGCTGTTGAGAAAAACCGCGAGGCTCTCACGGGTATCCCGCAGGATCTCGTCCGGATCGTCAACCATCGAAGCTCTGTCCTGAAGGGCGCGAACCGAGCTCAGAACCCAGGGGGCGGATGCGTTGCGGAAATAGACGGTGTCCGGGCTCTCCGGCCTGGAAAAACAGCCGCGGACGTAATCGAGAGGAAAATCCATGGCGGCAAAGATAGCGCGCTTCCAGCCCGCGCGCCATAGCGTCTCAGTGCTCGCCTCGCGGTATCATGACCTCCTACCGATGGTTATCGAGAGCTCGTTCGAAGAAGCGTACGGCGCAGCCATCGAGGGTGCTCTTGCTCTCGACCGCTCTCATCTCGCGACCGTCGCCGCGCGGGGGAAGGATCGGGAGTCCTTCCTCCAGAACATGCTGACGAACGACGTCCGCTCCCTCGCCACTTTCACCGGCCTGCCCGCGGCGTTTCTCACCGTCAAGGGAAAGCTCGTCTCCGACCTCCTCGTCTTCAAGGGCGAGGATTCGTTCCTGCTGCAGTTGGAGAGCGGGCGCGCCGAGCCCTTCCGCAAGGCCCTCGACCGGTACATCATCTCGGAGAACGTGGTGCTCGAAAACCTCGCGGAGAAGGAGGCGACGTTCTCGCTCGAGGGCCCTGAGGCGCGCGGCATTCTAGCCGAGCTCGCGGGCCGGTCCGCCTCGGAGCTGGAGGATCTCGCCCACCTTCATTTTCGAATTTTCGACTTCGCCGGGGCGAAGGCGCGGGTCACGGCGCACCGGCGCGAGCTCACACCCCGGTTCGACGTGAGCGCGAGCCCCGACACCGCGAAAAAGCTCCTGGAGCAGGTCATCGATCGGGGAGCGCTCCTCGGAGGCGAGAGAGTTCGCGAGACGAGGCGCATCGAAGCTTCACGCCCTCGGTTCGGAACCGACATGGACGAATCGCACCTTCCGCTCGAAGCCGGCCTCGACGAAGCCATCAGCTTCCAGAAAGGCTGCTACATCGGCCAGGAGTACGTGGTCCGGCTCGCCCATCGAGGCCACCTGAACCGAAAGCTCGCGGGCTTGAGGCTCGCGGGAGACGTACCGCCCGCTCCCGGAAGCCCGGTGATGCAT
>Ga0326597_10005910_pt1 | contig 16873 bp, 16 predicted proteins | sample RVTome_12_FD_203789 | JGI IMG/M metagenome (GOLD analysis project Ga0326597, IMG submission 203789) | Soil microbial communities from uranium-contaminated site in the Upper Colorado River Basin, Wyoming, United States - RVT100D185 | ecosystem: Environmental > Terrestrial > Soil > Contaminated >...
GCCGGGCAGGTGCAGAAGGTCACGTGGAATCCCTTGGCAGCGGTGGTCGAGCAGGCCGCGGGCCTCGTCACCGAGTACGGCCTGGATGTCCGTCATGATGGATTACCTGTAAGGGTTTGAGTGGTGTGCCATTTTCCGCTACTGGGCGGTCCGTGCAAGCGATCGGGGATCGTTTTCGGCTCGCCGCTGTCCATAGATATTGTCGTGGTATTTGGGCATAATAACGCCATCTCGAGAAGGGGATAAAAGTTGACAGCAATAGTCAAGAACTTTATCCTACCAGAAAGCTCAGATATGACGTCAACGCGTCATTACACGTATCGAGCTCGATTAAAGAGAGGATCAAGCAATGCGACTTTCAACCAAGGCCAGAGTTGCGGTCAGTGCCATGATGTATCTGGCGACCCACGACAAGGACGGCCCGAGCAACGCCAACGAGATCTGCCACGATCAGGACATCTCGGTCTCGTATCTGGAGCAGCTGTTTGCCCATCTGCGTCGCAAGGGTCTCGTCGTCGGCGTGCGGGGACCGGGTGGTGGTTACCGGCTCGGCAAACCTGCCGACCAGATCTCCGTTGCGGAGATCATCACCGCCGTGGATGACCATGCCTACGTCCGTCCGCCGGAGAACGTCATCAGCCTGTATCACGGCGAGCACAGCAAGATTCAGGGCATGTGGCGCGATCTGAGCAAGCGCCTGTTCGATTTCCTGAACGGCATTACGCTCGCGGAAGCGGTCGAGCAGAGCGAGGCCGACGAGGCCGCGCAAGCCGACACCGCGCACGCCCGGAGCGGCGAGCCCCATACGCGGACCGGCTGACGATCCAAAGCCGATCGCACACCGATACCCGGAGCGGCCCGGTTTCCGGGCCGCTCCCGTTTCCGGGCCTGTTCTTCCGCGGCGCCGGGTTCCGCCCGGTCCCAGGGCCCGTGCCGGATTTCCCGCCTAGCGATTCATTCCCTCCGCCGGCACGCGTCGGGGGCGGCCGGATTGGTCGAGCGCAACGTATGTCAGCACGGCCTCGGTCACCTTCACCAGCTTTCCGAACTCCTCCTGGTCGCGCCAGCCACGCTCGGCGAATACCTCAACGTCAACCGTCAGCGACGTCGTCCCGACGCGCACCACCCGCGCGTACAGGCTGACCAGGTCGCCGACGTACACCGGCGTCACGAAGCTGAACGCGTTCACCGCAACGGTTGCGATGCGGCCGTGCGCGCGCCGCGCGGCGACCACGCTTCCCGCCATGTCCACCTGCGACATCAGCCAGCCGCCGAAAATGTCGCCCGCGGTATTGGTGTCCCGGGGCATGGGAATCACGCGCAGGGTGGGTTCCTGCGTCGGCCGAATGTCGTCTGTGTCCATCGTGTCCGGTCGTGAAGTGAAGCGGCCCTTAGTCGCCGCCGAGCAGGATGCGAAGGACCGCAGCCTGTACGTCCACGTTCTCCGTGAGCTGGTCGTGCGCCTCGCATATCATCATGGCGTATGTTAGCGGAAACGGGCCGTCCGCCCCCTCGACTCCGCGTCCGCTGAGGCCTTGCCCCGCCAGGGCCGATTCGCGCGTCACCCGGCCGTCGCCCGGGGCAAGAAGCAGCCCACGGTAGTCCACCGACGGCACCGGGGTCTCGATCTCATCCGGATCCAAGCGCGCCATCGGGCGCTGACCGATGGTCTCCGCGATGACCGCCGCCTGCGTCGCAAGGCAGTCGGAGCCGAGCACGGGGTGCGGCGCAGGCCGACCGGGTAGCCCCGCACCAACAGCTCCAGATCGCTTGCCGCACCGAGGTTCGGCGGACCGAGTACGTCCGCTCGCTGCCTCGAGGCACCGGCCCCGGCTCGGCGCGCACGTACCCCACCGCGCGCTCGAGGCTGTCGAGCAACGTCCGGTAGAAGCGCCGTCCCGCGACAATGCTCAACTAAAGTGGTTGCCCGATCGACCCGACCAGTGACCGATGACGCTTGTGTGCCACATTGACAGGCGGCAAACTCGTCCACATGACCGGCCTGCGTGCATATCGGTGGTGGGCGCCTTGGGCGATGCTTCCGGCGCTGCTTGCGTGCCCGGCCGCCTGGGGGGCTCACAACGGCGCCGTTCATGAGGATCCGGTCGCGCCGGTCATCCTTGGGGTGACGGGAATCCTCTTTTTCGCCGTGCTTGGTCGGTTCGGAGCGCGCAAGCTCGGCCAGCCATCCGTTCTGGGCGAGCTCATCATGGGCGTGATCCTCGGGAATGTCGCCTATCTCTACGGAGTCGACATCATCCTGGTCCTGCGCGAAGGCACGGCCGTTTTCGAAATGGTGCAGCAGGTACTTGCCGGCCGGACGCTGGAGGCGGCCGCGCTGGCGACGCTCGACGGCGACGCCGCGCAGCGCCTGCTGGCGATTTTCCAGGGTCCGCACGGATCACAGATGCTGGCGGTGGCGCAGACGGTGGACATTTTCTCCCGCTACGGCGTCATTTTCCTGTTGTTCCTCGTCGGCCTGGAGACCAGTGTCCAGGAAATGCGCAAGGTCGGCGGCGACTCGATCCGCGTAGCCATCGTCGGTGTCGCGCTGCCTTTCGTCCTGGGATTCGGCGCCGCGCGCCTGCTCATGCCGGAGCTGTCAATCAGTGTCGACCTGTTCGTCGCGGCGACGCTCGGCGCGACGAGCGTCGGCATCACGGCCCGCGTTCTGCAGGATCTCGGGCGCAGCCAGTCCAGGGAGTCTCACATCATTCTCGGGGCGGCGGTGATGGACGACATTCTCGGTCTCGTGATGCTGGCGATCGTCTCGGGCATCATCGTTTCGGGTGGAGTCGCCCTGGGCAACGTCGTGAGCATCATCGCGCTGGCATTGCTGTTCCTGGTCAGTGCCCTCGTTCTCGGTCCGTACTTCCTGGATTTCACCATCAACCTGGTCAGGCGGCTGGACCTGATCGAAGCCAAGATGTTCATCTCGTTCCTGTTCGTGATGGTTCTCGCCTGGCTGGCGAACCTGGTGGGGCTGGCAACGATCGTCGGCGCGTTCACGGCCGGACTGATTCTGCACGATGCCTACTTCAAACACTGGGGTAGAGCTGACGAGCATCAGTTCAGCATCAAGGACCTGATCATGCCGCTGGAGGTCATACTGGTCCCGATCTTCTTCGTGCTCATGGGTATCCAGGTCAAGCTTGAGAGCTTCTTCGACTGGCACGTGGTGACCATGGCCGGAGGGCTGCTGGTCGCGGCGGTGATCGGCAAGATCGCCAGCGGATTGGTGACCGGCCGCGGCGTCAACAAGTTTGCGGTGGGCATCGGGATGATGCCGCGCGGGGAAGTCGGCCTGATCTTCGCCTCCATCGGCAAGAGCCTCGGTGTCATCAGCGACGCACTGTTCTCGGCGGTGGTGCTGATGGTCATCGTCACGACGCTTGCGACTCCGCCTTTGCTCAAGTTGGCCCTGGTCCGGCAGAAGCGCGACGAGGAGGTCCAGGCGCGAGAGCGCGGTTGACCGGCTCCGATTTCCCGGGCATTTGTGCCACCTTACCCCGATCGCGATGCCTTGATCCAGGTCAAGTGCAGCGCGTCGGCATTCGCGTTAAATATCCGAGCATTGCCGTCGGGTGATACATCCCGAGCCCGGGACGGGGCGGGCGCACGGGCGCCCCGGAACGTAGCCGATAAGGAGCTGCCATGCGCCACATCAAGAGCTATCTGGCTCGCGATCACCGCGACTGCGACGAGCTTCTCTCGGCGGTGGAGGAGGCCGCGAGCACAACCTGCTGGACCGAGGCGCAAAGCAATGCAAACTCTTTGGTGTCCGCGTTGTCGGCTCATTTCGCCAAGGAGGAGCAGGTCTTGTTTCCGTACTTCGAGGGCGATGATAAGACAATGGCCCAGGTCACGGCCGGGCTGCGTGCCGAGCATGCCCGCATGCTTTCCCTGGCCCGGCTGCTGGCGTCGGCCACGGCGTGGCGCGACCCGCGTTCGGTATACGACGCGGCCCACTCATTTTACTGCGTCATGGTGCACCACAATGAAAACGAGGAGCGCAATCTGTTCACCATGAGCGACGAGCTCCTTGGCGCGCAAGCCGACCGTTTAATTGCGCAGATGGAGGCGGTTGCTGGTTCGGTGCAAGGCGAACAACAGTGAACCGCGTCGAGCTCGTGTGCCCGGCCGGCGCGCTGCCGGCGCTCAAGGCGGCCGTCGACAACGGGGCTGACGCCGTATATCTCGGCTTCCGCGACGGCACCAATGCGCGCAACTTTCCCGGACTCAATTTTGGTCCCCGCGAGCTCGAATCGGGTTTCAATTACGCGCACGCCCGGGGGCGCCGTGTCTATGTCGCCATCAATACCTATCCGCTGCCGGCTCAGTGGAGACACTGGTGCCATGCAGTCGACCGCGCCGTGGACTTGGGGGCGGACGCGCTTATCCTGGCCGACACGGGGCTGCTGGATTACACTGCCGAACGACATCCGCAACAGCGCCTGCATCTTTCGGTGCAGGGATCGGCGACCAGTCACGAGGCAATCGACTTCTACGCTCGCCACTTCGGTGTACGCCGCGCGGTGCTGCCGAGAGTGCTTGCGTTGCCTCAGGTCGAGTTGCTCCTGCGCCGAACCGGCGTCGAAATCGAGGTGTTCGGCTTCGGCAGCCTGTGCGTGATGGTAGAGGGACGCTGCGCGCTGTCGTCGTTCGTGACCGGTGAATCTCCGAACAGCGGCGGAGTCTGTTCGCCGGCACGCGCCGTGCGCTGGGAGGAAGCAGGTGAACGCCGCCGGTGGCGGCTCAATGGTGTGCTGATCGACGAGTACGGCGCTGACGAGGCCGCCGGATATCCCACTTTATGCAAGGGCCGGTTCGCTCCCGGTGCGGCGCTCGCCGACGGCGGTGCGCGGGGCGCCTACTACGCGCTCGAAGAGCCGACCAGCCTGAACGTTCTCGAGATACTGCCTCGTCTCGTCAGCGCCGGGGTGACGGCGATCAAGGTGGAGGGCCGCCAGCGCGGGCCCGCCTATGTCGCCAAGGTCACGCGCGTGCTGCGTGCGGCGCTGGATGCCTGTGTGGTCGATTGCGGACGCTACACGGCACGCGCCGCATGGATGGAGGTCCTGAACGGCCTGTCGGAGGGCAACTGCCACACGCTGGGGGCGTATCACCGGCCGTGGCAGTGAAAGACCGGGCTGAGGGCTGAGAGGAAAGTGCTGAGTACTGAGTACTGAGTACTGAGTACTGCGTACCGCGTGCGTACTGCGTACTGCGTACTGCGAGAGGGGTTCAACTGGTCACCAGTCACTCCTCCGCCAAGCGTCGATGCCGACCAGAGGTTCTCGATCGTGAAGCTGTCGCTGGGTCCTGTCCAATACTTCTGGCCGCGGGAGCGGGTGTTCGAGTTCTATCGCGAGGTTGAGGGCATGCCCGTCGACGTCGTGTACCTCGGCGAGGTGGTGTGCTCCAAGCGCCGGGCGCTGCGGCTCGAGGACTGGCTCGCGATCGGCGAGCGCCTCGCGTCGGCCGGAAAGGAGGTGGTGGTGTCGACCCTCGCGCTACTCGAGGCGGAATCGGAACGCTCTGCCCTGGCGAGGGTCGTTCGGTGCACCGCGCTTCCGATCGAGGCAAACGACATGGCGGCGGTCAACATCCTCGACGGGGAGCGGCGGTTCGTCGTCGGGCCGCACGTGAACGTGTACAACGCACGGACGCTGGGCGTGCTGGCGCGGGCCGGCGCCTACCGATGCGTGATGCCGGTCGAGCTCGACGCCGGGACGTTGCGGGCGCTGAGCAGGGACCGCCCCGCCGAATTGCAGATCGAGCTGTTCGCGTACGGGCCATTGCCGCTGTCGTTCTCGGCGCGCTGCTTCACGGCGCGCGCATACGACCTGCCCAAGGATCGATGTGAGTTCCGCTGCGGCGATCACCCCGCCGGCATCGTGCTGCACACCAAGGACGAGCAGCCCTTTCTCCGCCTCAATGGCATCCAGGTGCAGTCGGCGTCGACCGTGAATCTCGTCGGCGAGATTGACGCCCTGCGCGAGGCCGGGGTCGACGTGCTGCGCGTCTCGCCACAGCCGCGCGGTACCGCGCAGGTCGTCGATGCGTTTCGCGCGTCGGTCGGCGGCGCCCTCGCCGGCGATCGGGCGGTGGCGGCGACCGTGGCCCTGATGGACGGCCCGCCGTGCAACGGCTATTGGCGCGGCTTGCCCGGCATGACCTGGGGTGAATGATGGCTGGCGGGCGCCGCGGCGCGGGGTGGCGATATGGCGTCCAATCCGCGCTGGACGAGCGGAGTGAGCCGTTGCACGACCTGCTGCGCGATGCCGAGCGGCGACCGGAGCGCGGCGGCGACCCGCGGGCCAAGGCGTGCCTCGAACAAGACGGCCGGATCGAGATCGAGAGTATCGAGAAGGTTCTTGACGTGCACGCCGGTGTCGGTGTCGCCCTCGATGCGCAGCCGGCGCTGGAAGAACAGCGTATCGGGATCTTCGAGACGCGCCGCCAGGCGCACGAACTCTGCAACGTGCCCGCTGATGGTAACGTCAGCGGTCCGGCCGCCGGCGGGCTCTATGCGCCCGCTGCGGACCAGGAAGTGCAGTTCGAGCACCGAGGGGCCGATTACGCGCACCGAGACGCTGCGCCCATCGAGCTCGCGAAGCTGGTGATCGAGGCGCTGGTCGCATGCGATGCGGTTGAAGGCGAACGCAACGGCCGAGGCGAGAAGGGCGTCGGCCGGGCGCAGGAAGGCCCTGCGCTGAGGTCGGTGTCGGGCGGTCACGGGCGGTTCAGCGGTCATGGCGCGGATCGTGGCACAACACCTTGCCGTCCGTCCTGCCCGTCCTGCATTGACCTGAGTCAAGCCGGAGCGCTGCGCCGTTCACCATAATGCGTATCCACTTGGTGCCGATGAACAGGATACGTACAGCAGCGCCTGCCGAAGACGGCCGCGGCTCGAGGCCCTGGTCCGTTGCGGTGGCGCTCATGCTCGTCGCGCTGCTCGCCGGTGGGTTCGGTCTCACACTTACGCAGCACGGCGCGACGCCGCCGGCGGATGGGCTTCGCCACGTTCTGTGGCCCGAGCCGCGCCCGATTCCGCGGTTCGCGCTCAGCGATCACACGGGCGCGGCGTTCGACCGCTCGCGGCTGCTGGGGCGCTGGACGTTCCTGTTTTTCGGGTACACTTCGTGTCCCGACGTGTGTCCCACCACGCTCGCCGTGCTCGCGGACATTGCGCGCTCCAGGGGCTCTCTCGACGTCCCGGCCCAGGACGTATTCGTGTCGGTCGATCCCGAACGCGACGGCGCGCAACGCCTGGGCGCTTACGTCCGCTACTTCCGCGAGGATTTCATCGGCGTGCACGGATTTGACGGGGCGCTGAAGCCGTTGCTGGAGGCTCTCAATGTCATGGTGGTGCGCGAACCGTCCGCCGGCGGCGCCGGGCTCATCAGCCACACCTCCGCCATCATGCTCGTCGATCCACAGGCGAGGGTCGTAGCGGCGTTCTCGCCGCCGCACGACGCCGGCGTGATCGTCCGGCAATTCGCTGAAATCCGGCAATACTTGAAGGAGAACGACAGTTGAAGGCAAATGCATTCCTCACACTTGCGGCGCTCGCCGGCGCATTCGGGTCGGCGTGGGCGCAGTCGGACATCGTTGTCAGCGAGCCTTGGATCCGCGAGGCGCCTCCCGGAGCGCCTGCGCTCGCGGGCTACATGCGCGTCGAGAACCGCGGGTCGGCCGCGAGCGCGCTGAGCGGCGCGAGATCGGAGGCGTTCGGGATGGTCATGATCCACCAGTCCGTCCACGAAGGGGGAATGGCGCGCATGGTGCATGCCGATCGGATCGATCTCCCTCCGGGTGAGGCGGTGTCCTTCGAGCCGGGCGGATACCACCTCATGCTCATGTCGCCCATGCGGGAAGTGAAGCGCGGCGACCGCATCGAGATCGTGCTCGAGTTCAGCGACGGCGGGATGCGGCCCGTGGTCTTTGATGTACGGCCGCCGGGCGCCGGGGTCCGGCGAAATGGCGATCGCTGATCCGGCCTGCATGCGCCGCTCCCACCGGAAGGCGGTCCACCTGCGGCGGCGGCCGGACGCCATCGGCGGGTATCGGTTCCTCTCCCGCGTGCCGCAACCGGAGGCCGCCCGGTGAGCGACGCCCCGCGAAACGCCGCCGGGGCGAGACCGTTGCCGCTGCTGGCGCTGGCATTCCGGCCATTCTTCCTCGCCGCGGGCCTGGCGGCCATCGCGCTGGTCCTGGCCTGGATCGCGGCGTACGCCGGGGCGGGGCCGCTGCGGAACTATTACGGCGCCATCGTCTGGCACGCCCACGAGATGCTGTTCGGCTATGCGGTCGCCGTGCTCGGCGGGTTCCTTCTCACCGCGGCAGGGAACTGGACGGGCGTGCCGACCGCCCGCGGCGCCGCGCTGCTGGCGCTGCTCCTTCTCTGGCTGGCCGGGCGCGTTGCGCCCCTGTTTCCCGCCGCGCTGCCGGGTTGGGTCATTGCCGTCGTGGATCTCGCGCTGCTCCCGGCGCTGACCGTGGCCGTCGCCTTGCCCATCTCGCGTGTACGCCAGACCCGCAACATGGTCTTCGTGGGCCTGCTCGCCGCGCTGGCGCTGGCCAACCTGTTGGTGCATCTCGAATCGCTGGGCCTTCGCCCCGGCATGGCGCGCCTCGGGCTGTACGGCGCCGCCTACACCTTCGTCCTGCTGATCGTGGTCATGGGCGGTCGGGTGATCCCGTTCTTCACCGAGCGGGGGCTCGAGGGCGTGCAGAGCCGGCGCTACCGGCCGGTGGAGTGGGCGGCGCCCGCGAGCGTGGTCGCTGTCGCCCTTTGCGACCTGTTCCTTTCCGGTTCGCGGCTCCTGGTGGCGCTCAGCGTCCTGGCCGCGCTCGTGCACATCGTCCGGCTGGCCGGCTGGTACACGTCCCGGTACTGGTCGGCGCCGCTGCTGTGGGTGCTGCACCTCGGCTACGCCTGGATCGCCGTGGGCTTCGCGCTGCGCGCCCTGGCAGCGCTGGGGTTCGCCTCGCCCACGCTCGCGCTGCACGCCTTTACTGCCGGCGCCATCGGCGTGCTGACCCTGGGCATGATGGCGCGGGTCGCCCTCGGGCACACAGGGCGCCCGCTGCGTGTCGGGCCGGGCATTGCGGTCGCCTTCGCGCTGGTCAACCTGGCGGCCGTCGTCCGTGTCCTGCTCCCTTTGTCGCTGCCCGGCCTGTACGTCCCGCTGATCGTCGCTTCCGGCGTGCTGTGGTGTGCCGCCTTCGTGATCTTTGTGGCAGAATACGCGCCCGTCCTGCTGCGGCCTCGCATCGACGGCAAGCCGGGATGAGACGCAGCCAGCGCGACCCGTCGAAATGAGCGCGGACCGGGCGCGGTCCAATGCCCAACCGGGTAAGCGGAGTGCCGCGGACGCTGAGTCACGACGATATTTCGCCCTGACTGCGTGCGTCCTCCCGAAGCGCCGATTCCAGGTTCTTGGTCGCGGTGATGTCGATCAGCGTGATCACCACGCCATCGATGACATTGTCCAGCCTGCGATAGGGCATGATGCGCACCGAGAACCACCGCCCGTCGTTAGTGAGGATCTGCTTCTCCGAAAACGCAAGCGTGCGCAACGTCGTGAGCGCATCGTCATTCAGATCCGGGTATTGCAGGCTGGTAGTCAAGTCGCTGAGCGGGCGGCCGACATCGCTCTCCCGTAGATTGATGAGCTTCGACGCCCGGTCGGTATAGCGTCTGACACCCAGATTCTTGTCCAGGAACAGAATCGCGATCTCGATACTGTTGAGCAGGTTCTGCATGTCGCTCTGGGCGAGCGCGAGGTCATCAAGTTTGGCCTGAAGTTCGCTGTTGATTGTCTGCAATTCCTCGTTCATGGATTGCATTTCCTCCTTCGAGGTCGTCAATTCCTCATTGGCGGACTGCAGTTCCTCGTTGGTGGACTGCAGTTCCTCGTTGGTGGATTGCAGTTCTTCCCTCGTTGCGCGCGCGTCCTCGCGCAAGGTTGCGATCTCATCGCGGTACTGCTGTATCTCTGCCTCATGAGCCGCTTCCAATGCGCTTTTCGTCGTGCGCCGGCCCCGCCGGGCGGCCGGGGTCAGCGCAATGTCGCGGAACACTACAATCGACATGCCCTTGAGGGCGGCGGGCTCACGCAGCGCCTGCACCGTGACATCGATGAGCTGCACGCCCCCGGTGGATTGCACCTGCAGGCCGTGGAGCTGCACCGGCTCGCTCTGCGATGCGACCCGCTTCAGGGCGTCGGCAATCGGCGCGCGCAGGCCGTCACGCGCCATGGCGTGAAAATTCCAGTTGGCCTTGCCGGCTGCCGGCTCAAGGTATTTCCCGGTATGCCCGCTGATGTAGACGATATCACCGTCGCTGTTGACTACCACGGCGGCCGGAGCATACACCTGCAGCAGGATCTGGTCGGCTGCAGCCTGCAGGGTGTCTGTCAAGTGTGCGGGCGTATTGGGGGGCGACACGGCGTGCTCCTTAGGCAACTTGGACAACGGGGGAAACGAGTTCAGCAGGAGGTCGGGGCCCCTGATGGAAACCTTGTCCTGGCGCAGATAAAGCCGCAGCTTCGACTGGACGGGCCGGAACAGGTGATTGAATCGCCCAACTGTCTCCGAACTCCCCAGCAGGAGCAAGCCCTCGGAGCGCAGACTGTAGTAGAACAGGGGCAACAGCCGGCGCTGCAACATGGGGTCGAAATATATCAGAAGGTTGCGGCAGCTAATCAGATCGAGACGGGTGAAGGGTGGATCGAGCACCACGTCGTGCCGTGCAAACAGCACCATGTCGCGGATGCTCTTGCTGATCTGGTAGTAGGTATCGTGCGCGTCGAAGAAACGGGCCAGTCTGTCCTCCGAGACGCTGTCGCTGATCGAGAGCGGATATTTTCCGCGCCGCGCCACCGCGATGGCGTCCGGGCTTATGTCCGAGGCGAAAATCTGCACGTTGAACGCACGCGAGTGTGGCGACGGTCGCGCCGCTTCGCGGAATGCCATGGCCAGCGAATAGGCCTCCTCGCCGGTCGAGCAGCCGATAACCCAGGCGCGCAGTGTCTGCTCTGGTGCTCGCCGCGCCAGAAGCTCCGGCAAGGCGATTTCCGTCAGGTATTCCCAGGCCGGGGCGTCACGAAAGAAACTGGTTACCCCGATCAGCAGCTCCTTGAACAGCAGGTCAATTTCCTGCGCATTGCGTTTAAGGAAATCCACGTAGAGTGCGAGCGAAGCGATACCGTGGATTATCAGGCGCCGTTCAATCCTGCGATGCAGGGTGCTCTGCTTGTAGAGCGAGAAGTCATGCCGGGTCCGTTGCTGCAGCAGCGCGACGATCTGTTGCAGTGGCGTTGACGCAGATTCGGGGTGCGCCGCCTTGTCGGCGATTGCGGGGTCCGGCACCCTGGCAACGTAGGCCAGAATGCGGGCCGGTAATTCGGCAGGCGGCGCGACAATGTCGGCACAGCCCGCGGCAATGGCGCTCCTGGGCATCGAATCGAACTGCGCCGAGCCGGGCTCCTGCACCACCGTGAGCCCGCCCACCGCCTTGATCGCCTGCAAGCCCAATGTGCCGTCCGAGCCCATGCCCGAGAGGATCACCGCGATGGTGCGTTCACCCTGCGCGCTCGCCAGGGACGAGAACAGGACGTTGATCGGCAACCGCACGCCTCGCGGCTCGCGGAGTCGCGCAAGCTGCAGCACACCGTTGGCGACGCTGAGTTCCGCGTTCGACGGAATCACATAGACGCAGTCGGGTTCGATGCGCATGTCCTGCTGCGCCTCGCGCACCGGCATGTCGGTGATCCGCTGCAGTAGTTCCGGCAACAGCGCTTTCTGTGTGGGATCGAGGTGCTGCACCACCACATAGGCCATGCCGCTGTGGCGCGGCGTCTGACGCAGAAACTGCTCCAGTGCGATCAGGCCTCCGGCCGAGGCGCCGATACCAACGATGCGTGTCGCACCCGCCGGGTCGTGGGAAGGATCAGCGGCAGGCAATGAGGTCACGGCGAAAAAGTCGCTGGCCAGCGGTGACGTGCCCGGCTGTAAGGCCGAGGAGCCCCGTTACACTTCCATTGATTGATCGTGCTCGGAAACGAGCATCAGAACAGCCTCGCCGCCCGGTGAGAGGCTTGCAGTAACACGCAGCACGCGAGAGCCGCTTGCGCGATCGCCGGTTTTCACCGCGCACGATTCGCCCGGGCTTCCGTTGTGCAGTTTCGTCAACAGATCGCTGAGCACCGGCCGGCTTTCGGGCGCCAGGTAATTGCCGATAGGGCGACCACCGAAATCGTCCGGCCCGCTCCCGAGCAACCTTTCGCCGGCCAGATTGCCTTCCATGACCTGGCCCTGTGGACCGATAACGAAGTACCCGACTGGCGCGAAATCAAACAGGGCCTTGTAGCGATCCAGGTCCTGGGCGAACGAGCGCTCATTGACTTCGAGCTGCGCATGCTGCAAATCCAGTTCGACCTGGTGTGCCTGGAGTTCGTGCAACAGCTTGAGCGCGTCACCGGCGCTCGCGGGATTGCTGGCCAGTCTGTGCAGAAGCGTCAGCGCCTCCACGCTGATCAACCAGCCATTGGTGTACGGAGCGGTGCCTTGCTCGAGCCGAGCTTCAGCCTCAAGGCGCAACTGTGATTGAAGTCCCGGGTCAGCAGTAGGTTTTGGCATTCAGCCTCCGGTCGAATGGGTCATGATCCAGCGCTCATAATAGGGTACGCCATCGGCGGATCGTTTTCACGTGCTGGATTGGCTCGCGGATCCGCGGACAAACGCGGCTGTGAGTGCATGCCAAGCGATTGATTGCGGCAGGGTGGCGGCAGAGCCTGGCGGGTGCGTGCGCGGGTCGGGCACAGTAATGCTGCAGAGATTGTGACGGATCCGACGAAGGCTGTCGGTGCGCTGAGCAACATATCCGCGGACCGTCAACAAACCGAGAAACAGCGTGTCGCGCCCGTGCCATGCGTGTCCCGGCACACAGACCTCGAAGGCCATTCAGGCTGCGCGGTGTGGATCGCGCCCGAGGGGCATGCGATCGACATGCGCCGTCCACTAGTAAGCAAACGCCAGTACCGGCGGCGATACCGTTGGAGCTTCAGCTGCACGTCGTGCCTCACTTTTCTGCAGGTATTTTCCATGCCGCGCATTCGCGGGCCGGGCCGGCTTGTGCGCCTGCAACCATCCGTCTATCATTGACCATTCAGGACAATACCATGACGCGATTCACCATCGACGCCCATGAAACCGAAACCGTCAGTCGCGACGAGGGCGTCCGCTTGGTAGAAGTCGATAAGCAGGCTTGGAGCCGGAGTTGGTCCGCGCAACGGGCGCAGAGGGAGGGAATCAGACCGAACGACATGCAGTGGGCGGTATTTGCCTACCTGCGCCGTTCCTGTATTGAACACGGATTGCCAGGATCCGCGAGACCCATGGCCGCGGTTCTGAATCAGCGCTTCGCCGTTCAAGGTGGAAGCCGTTATCTGCACGGTCTTTTCCCCGGCGGCCCGGTTACCCGGGGCAGGCGTCTTGCCTATGTGCGTACACCCGCGAGCGCCACCGACGTCTCGTTCGGCACCAGCTACTGAGAGTTCACGAGAATCGATTTTGTAACACCCACCTATCGCGGTCAGGTTCGATTCCGGGACAGCCCAGTTCCGGGACATTCACGCCTTGTCGGCCGATGGCCGGGCAGTGAGGCACACGCCGCCGCTCAACTGAAAGGGCGGGTGTCCCGCACCTGGCTTGTCGTGTGCGTGTTGGGGCTGCTGGGAACAGCCGGTTGCAGCAGCCTGCCGACCATCGTGCCCGACCTGGCCCGGCGCCCCGGCCCGCCTGTGCCGCTGCAGGACGCGAGCGGCCCGCTGTCGGCCGCGCGGAGCAAGGCGGTTCTTGGCGACCTGGCGGACCGCAGCCAGCAGACCGACATCTTTATCCGTCATCTGGCGCGCGAAGAGGCTATCGTCGGCAGCCCGCTGACCACCGGCAACCAGGTCGTGCTGCTCCAGGACGGCCCGTCAACATACCAGGCAATGTATGCGGCCATCATGGCGGCCCGGGATCACATCAACATGGAGACCTACATCCTGGACGACGACGAGGTCGGCCAGCGCTTTGCGCAGGCGCTCATCGCCAAGCAGCAGCAGGGCGTGCAGGTCAATCTGATCCGCGACAGCGTGGGGACCCTCAACACACCGGTCGCCTTCTTCCAAGAAATGGCCGACAGCGGAATCCAGGTGCTCGAATTCAATCCCATCAACCCGCTGATGACACGCAAGGAGTGGACGTTGAACCGGCGCGACCACCGCAAACTGCTGGTCGTCGACGGGCGCACCGCGTTTCTCGGCGGCATCAACATCAGCGGCGTCTACTCGGGCAGCTCGTTCAGGATCGGTTCGCGGGCCAAGCCCAGCGGCGGGCCCGACGACAGGCTGGTCTGGCGCGACACCGATCTGCAACTGCGGGGGCCGGTGGTGGCCGAGTTCCAGAAGCTTTTCATCGCCGCCTGGGAAGACCAGAACGGCCCGCCGCTGGCGGCGAGGAACTACTTCCCGCCGCCGGAGAACGCCGGGCGCCAGGTGGTGCGGGCGATCGGCAGCTCGCCCGACGAGCCGTACAGCCTGATCTACGTGACTCTGCTGTCGGCCATCGCCAGCGCCGAAACCAGCGTGCAGCTGACCAATGCCTATTTCGCCCCCGATCCACAGCTGCTCGACGCACTCGAAGCCGCTGCCCGGCGCGGTGTCGACGTGAAGCTGATCCTGCCCAGCGAGGCCGACTCCTGGCTGGTGTTTCACGCCGGGCGCAACTACTATGACCGGCTGCTGCACGCGGGGGTGAAGCTCTTCGAACGCCACGGCGTGCTCCTGCACTCCAAGACCGCATTCATCGACGGCGTGTGGACCACGGTCGGCTCGACCAATCTCGACTGGCGCAGCTTCCTGCACAACCACGAGCTCAACGCGGTGGTACTGGGGTCGGAGTTCGGCAATCAGGTGCAGGTGATGTTCGACAAGGATCTGGCGGGGTCCGAGGAGATCACGCTCGAGGAGTGGCGGCGCCGTCCGCTCAACCTGCGACTCAAGGAATTGTTCGCCCGGGTCTGGGAATACTGGCTGTAGCCTGGACGGCCGGGGGTGCCGATTTTGCGCCCAACTGCCGGTACCGGGGGCGGGTGACGCGAGCCAAGCGGGGCAGGGGAGGTCAGCGTTCGATGTGAAAGGCGGCGCGGCTGATACGCCGGTGGAGCAGGCGTCGCTCAGCCCGCGGTGGGTGCGCTTCCGGAGCCCTGCGCCAGCTCGCTGATCGTCTGGTAAAGGGCCTCGGGGACTGTCAGACCTTCGGCGCGCGCCTTGGCGGCATTGCGCAGGCGACGTTCACCCGGGAGCCGGACGCCGTCATCGGCGAGCATCGCCGCGATCAGCGTCTCGAGCCGTTGCTGGTACACGTCATTGCCCGCGAGCGCGGCGGGATCAATGGCGACGAACGCCTGACCGATGCGCGGGCGGTTGCCGGCGTCCGTGAAGAACGAGTCGGCCTCGAAACCAAAGGCCGCGCCCGTGAGCGCGCAACACAGCAGTTCGACCACCAGTGCCAGCATCGCGCCCTTTACACCGCCGGCCGGCAGCATCGATCCCTGCAGCGCCGCCTTGGGATCCGTGGTCGGGCGGCCTTCCCGATCCAGCGCCCAGCCCTGCGGAATGCTCTTGCCCTGCTGCGACGCGACAAGGATCTTGCCGCGTGCCACCTCGGACAGCGACAGATCGATGACCAGCGGCGCGTGCCCGCGGCGCGGGAATATCGCCGCGATCGGATTGGTGCCGAACAGCGGCGTTCTGCCGCCCCAGACGGCCATCGCCGCCGGCGAGTTGCCGAAGGCGAGCCCGACCATTCCGGCCTCGGCGACCGGAACGAGGTGCAGCGCGGCCACTCCGAAGTGATTGCTGTTGGTGACGCCGGCGAACGCGACTCCGTACTCTCGCGCGCGACGAACCGTCTCGGCGACCGCGAGCGCACAGGCCGCGAACGCCATGCCGAAGCCGGCATCGACCAGGCATGCCGCCGCCTTCTCACGTACCAGCGCCGGCACTGCCTGGCCGTCGGTGCGGCCGTTCTTGAGGTGCGCGCAGTACAGCGGCGTACGCGACAACCCGTGCGACGACAGTCCCTGTGCTTCGGCGGTGACGAGGAAGCGTGCCGCCGCCCGCGCCTGGTCCGTCGAGGCACCGGAGCGCTCGATGGCGCGCGCAACAAGGCGGTTCATCTCTTCAATCGAAACGATCGGCATGAGGTTATCCTTGAACACTCAGGAACGCGCAAGGTATTCGATGACCTTGTCGGCAATCATGCAGCTCACGCGCTCGTTGGACTCGAGCGTCAGCCCGGCGATATGTGGCGTCAGCACGAGACTCGGCACGTTCGCCAGAACGGAGCCGGCCGGCAGTGGTTCGGCCTCGAACACATCGAGCGCCGCACCGGCGAGATGGCCGTCGCGCAGCAACCCGGCGAGCGCCGATTCGTTCACGATTCCGCCGCGCGCCGTGTTCACGAGCACTGCCCCGCGTTTCATGGAAGCGAGGCGATCGCGATCGAGGAGGTTACGCGTATCGTCGGTCAGCGGAACATGGAGTGAGACGACATCGGACCGCGCCAACAGCTCGTCGAGACCGACCAACTGCACGCCCTGTTCACGTGCCCGCGCATCCTCCGCCTTGATCCACGGATCGTGCGCAACAACGTCCATGCCGAGTGCTTGCGCGAGGCCGCCCGTGACCCGGCCGATGCCGCCGAAACCGACCAGACCGAGCATCTTGCCGGCGAGCTCGCGTCCGCGCGAGAGTCGGGCACGCGGCCATTGCCCGGCGGCGACTTCGGCCGACGCCGAATAGGCGCCGCGCAA
>Ga0326597_10005911_pt1 | contig 16872 bp, 20 predicted proteins | sample RVTome_12_FD_203789 | JGI IMG/M metagenome (GOLD analysis project Ga0326597, IMG submission 203789) | Soil microbial communities from uranium-contaminated site in the Upper Colorado River Basin, Wyoming, United States - RVT100D185 | ecosystem: Environmental > Terrestrial > Soil > Contaminated >...
TCAAAAACGGCAACATAGCGCGAAAGCCATGCGATCAACCTATTGCGCCTACCGCGGTGTTAGCGGCGGTGTCAGCGGCGTCTGCACCGTTATCCTGTCATACGGACGAAAAATTCACAGGCTCTGACTCCTCGCTCCTCCCCTGGCACGCGGCGTACGCGAGCAGGGTCGCGGTCTGGGCGACGTTGAGGGAGTCGGCGACGCCGCGCATGGGGATGCGGACGGTGTGGGTGGCCGCGTTCCGCCATGGGGGGCTCACGCCCTGATCCTCGCGGCCGACCACGAGGGCGCCGACCAGCGGCGCGTCGGTGAAGAGGGCGGTGGCCTCCGGAGTGGCCACCACGATCGGCACGCCCGCGAGCCAGGCGATCGCCTCCTCGACGGTGGCCTCGGCGAGGGGGACGGTGAATAGGGTCCCGAGGGAGGCGCGCACCACGTTGGGGTTCCACAGGTCGGTCCCCCCGCAGACGATCACGCCGTCGACGCCGGCACCGTCCGCGGAGCGCAGGATGGCCCCGAGGTTACCCGGCTTCTCGATCCCATCCACCGCCAGGTACACCGGCGACGCCGGCCGTGGCAGGGCCGCCAGGGGCCGCTCCGGCCGCCGCGCCACCGCAACCAGCCCGTCGCTGCGCAGGGCGAGCTTCTCCGCCACGGCGGGCGTCACCTCCAATACCTCGGGACCAATGGCGGCGAACTCGGATTCGACCAGCTCCGAGCAGACGAACAGGGTCTCGAAATGGATTCCGGCGGCCCGCGCCCGCTCCACCTCGCGCCGCCCCTCGATGAGAAAGAGGCCCTCCCGGTCGCGGTGGCGCCGCTCACGGAGGAGCCGCGCCGCCTTCACCTTGGGGTTGGTCAGGCTCGTTATGCGCATCGCCACCGCGCAAACACGCCGCTGGGCAGCGGGCGTGGCCCGGCGACCACCATCTCTCCGCACTCGACCACGCCCGGCAGACCGGAGAGGTGCTCCTGGAGCAGGTTCTCCAGGGCGAGGGGCGAGAGCCCCGGCGTGTGGGCGGAGAGGAGGAAGAGGGCCGGGGTATCGGAGAGGAGCTGGCGACAGGTACGCAGCAGAGCAGGCAGGTCGTCCTCGATCTTCCAGAGCTGGCCCTTGGGACCGCGACCGAAGGTGGGCGGATCGAGGATGATGGCATCAAAGCGGCTCCCCCGGCGCAGCTCCCGAGCGGCGAAGGCGGCGGCGTCGTCGACGATCCAGCGAATGGTGGTGGGGCCGGCGGCCTTCGCGTTCTCCGTCGCCCAGTGGACCACGCCCCGCACCGCGTCCACGTGGGTCACCCTGGCCCCGGCGATGGCCGCGGCCAGAGTAGAGCCACCGGTGTAGGCGAAGAGGTTGAGCACCCGGCTCTCCGGCCGCAGGTGGGCCCGCAGCCACTGCCAGTTGTCCGCCTGCTCCGGGAAGAGGCCGAGGTGGCCGAACGGGTTGGGACGCAGGAGGAAGGCGAGGCCCGCGTGGCGCACCCACCAGTGGTCCGGCAGCGGTTGGCGGCACTCCCACCGCCCTTCGTTCTCGCCGCTGCCGATGTGCAGGGCGTGGTAGTCGTCCCACGCGCTCGCCGGCAGGGAGCGCGACCAGAGGACCCCCGGCACCTTGCGCCGCAGGACGACCTCGCCGAAGCGCTCCAGCTTCTCGCCGGCGCCGCTGTCCAGGAGCTGGTAGTCGTCGCGCGCCATGGCAGGAGGCTGCGGGGAGCTCCGCGGCGGGTCAAGGCGGGCCTGAGTAGGCAGTCGCGGTAGACAATAGGCAGTGGCGGGTAAGACGAGAACGCCGGCGCGGGCTCAAACGCCTCGGTAGCTCTTTGGTTGACAGTAGTCAACGCGCAGTTGCATCACCATCGAGCCGTTTCGGCTGCGCAGCCACTTCCTGCCTACTGCCCTCTGCCAACCGCTTACTCCACCTGGCGGGAGTGCATGGGGATCGAACCCACCGGAGCACGCTCGCGCGAGCTCCCAACGGTTTTGAAGACCGCGAGGCCCACCAGGGACCTTGCCACTCCCGGAGTGGCGTCTTCCCCCAAGTCTCCGTTGCGACCCCTGGCCGTGTCCACATACGAGCCGCAGGGCCCTTGCCCGTCGGTCCCGGCGCTCAGAGGGTCGGCAGGATGACGGTGAAGGTGGCGCCAACGCCGGGGCGGCTCTTGACCTCGATCCGTCCGCCGTGGCCCTCGACGATGCTCTTGGCCAGGGCCAGTCCGAGGCCGGTCCCCCCCATGCCTCGCTGGCCGGCGCGCTGCCAGAATTTGTCGAAGATGAACGGCAGGTCGCGCTCATCGATGCCCGGCCCGGTATCGGAGATCTCCACGATCGCCTCATCACCCGACTGGCGGGCGGCGAGGGTGACCTCGCCGTGGGTGGTGAACCTGGCCGCGTTGTCGAGGATGTGCAGCAGGCCGCTGACCAGCTTCGGCTGGTCGGCAAAAACGTCGTGAAGCGCCTCTGGAGGCCGGACGTTGAGCCGGACACCGAGCGGCCAGTCGAGACGCTGCGCCTCACGCGCCACCTCATGCAGCAATGGGAGCAAGGCGACCGGCTGCCGTTCGAGGTCGAAGTGGCCGCCCTCGATACGCGCGCTGTCCAGGATATTGGAGACGATGCGCAGGAGTCGCTCCCCCGCCTGGTGGACCATCTCTAGGTCGTCCCGCACCTTGTCGGAGATCTCCCCCTCCTGGCCGGAAAGGACCAGGCTGGAGAAGCCGAGCACCGCGTTCAGGGGGGTGCGTAGCTCGTGGGAGACCGAGGCGATGAAGTCCGACTTCACCCGGTCGGCCTCCACGGCCCGATCCACCTCGGAACGCAACCGGCGATTGGCCGCCTCCAGGTCGCGGGTGCGCTCCTGCACGTCGGTCTCCAACCGCGCCGCGTACTCCTTGAGCTGCTGGTTGAGCCCCTTGAGTTGTTGGTAGCCCTCCTGAGCCCGTTCATAGAGTCGGGCATTCTCCAGGGCGAAGCCGATCTGGCCGAATGCGGCGTTGAGGAACCGCACGTCGTCGTCGGTGAACGGACCGCCGTCGGCCTTCTTCGAAAGGTTGAGGACACCGATGATCTCGCCGCGCGCGTGCAGGGGGACGGTGAGGAAGCTGGGCGAACCATACTTCGAGTCGTTGAGCCGCTGGAAGCGACTGTCGTGGGCGATGTCCGAGACCACCACCGCCTTGCCCTCGCGCACCGCGACCCGGGCGAGGGAGTCGGCCAGCGGCACCCGGGTGCCGACCCCGGCGTCCACCTCCAGCCCATAGGCGGCGATCAGCTCCAGGTTCTGGCCGCCGTCGACCAGCCGCATGATGGAGCCGATCTCCGCGTTGACCACCTTCATGGCGCGGATCAGCGCCCGGTCGAGCATCTCGTTGAGGTTGGTGATGCGCGAGGCGAATTCGGAGATCTCGTTGAGGGTGGCGAGCTGCAGGATCTGGCGGGTGAGCTGCTCGGTGGCGTCGTGGAAGTTCTCCAGCAGGTGGCCGAAGTCATCGGCGATCCCCTCCAACCGGGTCACTCCCGGCGGCGTGTCCTCCCCGTCGCCCAGCGGACGGGGCTCGTTCTCGCCGGCGTCCGGCGGGAACATCGCCAGGAGCTCGCTGCGCAGCAGGACAAACCCCACCAGGGCGAGGGTGATGGCCCCGAACAGGTAGGTGATCACCTCCAGGGAGCCGGCCCGAACCATCTGGTAGAGGAGAACGACCAGCACCAGGACCGGGACGACGAAGACCAGCACGAAGGCCATCCACAGGAGGTAGATCACCTCCTGCCTGCGCGTCGCAAACCGGTGCGAGAGATGCCGCATGAGCCCCTCAGTCCTCGGCCCTTGCTGGCCGCCCGGAAGCCACGTCCGTATCGGGAGCTGAGCAGGCGCCGATGGCTCGCCCGAGCACGGCGCTACACTCCCGAGCCATAATGACCCAGGAGCCTGCTGAGCGGGCGGATGGGGGCAAAATCATGGGAGTGCCGGGGCACGCAGCGGCCGCGCACGCCCCGATCGGATACCGCGCTTTTCGACCACCGCTCCATGGAACATAAAGGCAACATGGATCCGTGCCGCCGGCGGCGCCATTATCCGGGGGCGAGACGGGCGTCGCCCGGTCGCGACCGCCTGTCGGGTTAGCCGTCGAACCGTAGCACGCCGGTCTCGCTGACCACCGCGGCAACCGGGCGATCGTGAGCGTCGAGAGGCAACTCGTCAACGATCTGGCACGCAAACGAGAGGCCCCAGATGGGACACCTCCACCCAGGTTCGGCGAGGAGCCGATCGTACCAACCACCGCCGTAGCCAAGCCGCCCCCCCCGGCGGTCGAAGCCGACCCCGGGGACCAGGGCGAGGTCGATGGCCGTGACCGCTACCTCGGGCAGAGAGGCGCCCGGCTCCGGGATCCCGCGATACCCCGGTGATAGCTGCGCCAGCGCCCCGATCGCATGGAGCCGCAACCCGCCGTCATCGGTAACTCTTGGCAAGATAAGGGCTTTCCATGCCGATAAGGCGGCGACGAGGAGCGGCTCGGTAGACAGCTCCGAGCCGCAGGAAGCATAGACGAGTACCGTCGAGGCGGCGTCCCAGTCGCCGGACCCGACCACCCAGCGCCGCACCGCCGCGGCCGCCGCCGCCCGGTCTGCGCCGGCCACGGCGCGGCGGCGGTCCAGTAATTGCCGCCGCAGCCGCTGCTTCGCCGTGGTCGTCATGGCGAATCCAATCCATCGTCCCGTTGTGGCGAAAAAAAGCCCCGGGCGAACTCACCCGGGGCCTGAATACGAAGAGGATTCTGTCCCTCACAACGAGGCAATGATCATGCGCATTTCGTCCTTCGCCTGGAGTTTGAGCTTTTTGAGAACGGTCCGGCGAGTCTCCATTTCGGGGGTGAGGTGCAGGTGGTTCTCCAACCCCTGCAACTCATGATCGTAATCCCCATGGGCCTTTTCAAGGACGGAAAAGCGAGGAATTTCCGCGCGCGCGCGCTCAGCCAGAGGACCTTTAAATGGCATACGTTCTACCTCCGCCTTGGGTTAAACACGACAGAATTCAAACTACCACGCAGGATTGGAAAGGCAAATCTCCCCCCACGGACCGGCGCCCCTGGGGGACGTACGCCGCAGGTGGGACAATCCGACCGCGCATAGTTCGAAAGACTCGCCCAATTCCGCGAACACCGCCGAGCGCCGACGATCGAGAGGTGCCTCGAAATCGGCCACCTGCCGGTAGGCCTGGCGGCCGACCTGAATATACCACCGCTGCCCGGCCCGGCGCTCCACGTATTCCTTGAAGAGGCTCACCATGAACAGGGCGTAGTCCCCCATGTGGCGAACCAAACGCACTTCCTCGAACGGCCGGTACTCGCCGGACTCCTCATCGCCGCGGAACCCCTGCGCCTCGATCAGCATGTCCGTCAGGACGACCATGGGCTCACCCTTCCGGTTCGGACGGAAGAGCTGGGAGGTGCGGCAATACCGCACCAGCATCTCGCTGAGGTACTCGATCGACGCGCCGGAGAGGGGGTAGACCTCGCCGAAAATGCCGCTCAGCTCGGCGTGGAAGTAGGGCTGAAGGTGGCGAGCGGGATCAGTCAAGACCATGCACCGCGGTGACAGGATAACAGGTTCATCGGAACGCCACGGGGACGGATAAGGGCACACATGCCCCGTATACCGATCAGGATAGCGATCCTGGCGCACCGTGCGGCCGCGCCCCGCGGGTGCAATTTTTGGCCCGTGGCTCCATCATCCCGTACCGTCACTCCCTGCCCTACGCGCCATGGTTCGCCTCCCCTCCCTCAGCTCAGTCCTGGTCACCGCCATGATCGGGTTGTTGCTGGCGACGGTATATTTTCTCCTCGCCTCCGGTGTCCCTACCCAGGAGGACGGGAATGGCGCACCCCAGGAGGCCCCGGCCATGGTCTCCAACTTCACCTTCACGGAGACTCGCGGTGAAGAGACCCGCTGGCACTTGCAGGCATCGCGCGCCCTCTACTTCGAGGAACAACGGCGGGTCGACGTGGAGGGGATCGTGGTCGATCTGCGCCAGGGCGAGGCGTCCGTGCTCCACCTGGAGGCGACCCGCGGTGCCGTGGACCTGGCCGCCTTCTCGTTCGATCTCACTGGCGAGATCGTCCTCACCGACCCGCAGGGGCTCGACCTCCGCACCAGTGCCGTGCATTTCGACGGCGAGACCCGCCGGCTCTCCGGGGTCGACCCGGTGCAGCTACGGCGCCCGCCGTACCACCTCGCAGGACAGCGTTTTAGCTACGAATTGACCACCCAGCGGCTGGAGATGGACGGTCAGGTGGTGGTCACCATGGCGGAGCCACCCGCGTGACCGCGCCCCGCATCCCCATGGTCATCCTCCTGGTCGCGGTCATGGCCGTCCGCCCGGCAGCGGCTGCGGGCGGTGGGTGGACACCACCCACGCCGGCCTTCCAGGCCGGCACCGAGCTGCACGCAACCGCCGACCATCTGGAAGGCGACTTCACGCGTCACCATCTCCTCCTGGTGGGCAATGTCACCCTGGTCGGCGACACGCAGGAGATTCACGCCGCGCGCCTGAGCATGACCCTGGACGCCGAGGGCCGACGGATCGAGACCCTCGACGGCTCGGGGCAGGTCCGGCTCATCTATGGCCCCTACACGGCCGTCGCCGATCGCATCCTGTTCGACAACGCCGCCGGCCACGCCAGGCTGCTCGGGCACGCTCGGATCTGGGGCGAGGGGCGGGAGATGGCGGGGGACACGATTGATCTCGATCTCCACCGCAAGGTCGTCGAGGTCGCGGCGGGCCGGGTCCACCTGCCGGCGCACGGGGACATCCCGTCCCTGCGCGTCGCCGCCAACACCATCGTCGCCGACGACGCCAGCGGCCGTGCGGAGCTCACCGGCGCCGTAACGGTGACCTCCGGACCTCGCCACCTGTCGGCCGACCACGCGGTAGTCGAGCTCGACCCGGCGACGGGCGACGTACGCCAGCTGCGCGCGGACGGCGACCTGCGCATCGTCGACGGGGATCGCCACGGGCGCGCCGATCGCGGCGCCTACGACCTCGTGAAGCGCTCCTTGGTCCTGGAGGGCAATGCCGATCTCACGGAGGGCGGCAGCCGCCTGCTCGGCGAGCGCATCCGGGTGAGCTTGACCACACGCCAGGTTCAGGTAGAGCGTGGCACCATTCATTACCGGCAGCAGTGACCTTACGCCCTCCATGCGAATAGCCTCACGCACATCGATGTTTGAGCGCCGCCTCCTCCGCAGCGAGGGATTCCGTGGCGTGGCAAGGCGGATGAGCCGTGCTTGAAGTCCGGAATCTGGTCAAGCAATTCGGCAAACGGCAGGTAGTCAAAGACGTCTCGTTCGCCATCCAACAAGGCGAGATCGTCGGTCTCCTGGGCCCCAACGGCGCAGGCAAGACCACCAGCTTCTACATGACGGTCGGCCTCATCCAGCCGGATCGCGGCCACATCCTACTGGATCGCAAGGAGATCACGGACGAGCCCATGTACCTGCGCGCGCGCCGCGGGCTCTCGTATCTGCCGCAAGAGGCCTCGGTTTTCCGACGGCTGAGCGTGGAAGAGAACCTCATGGCCATCGCCGAGACCATCGACCTCAGCCCGCGGGATCGCCGCGGCCGCTGCGAGCGCCTCCTGGCGGAGCTGTCCATCGCCCACGTCCGCAAGTCCCCCGGCTACGCCCTGTCGGGCGGCGAGCGGCGGCGGGTGGAGATCGCCCGCGCCCTGGTCCTGGAACCCACCTACATCCTCCTCGACGAGCCGTTCGCGGGCGTCGATCCCATAGCGGTCGGCGACATCCAGGAGATCATCCTGAACCTGCGCGCCAAGGGGATCGGCGTGCTGATCACGGACCACTCGGTGCGCGACACTCTGTCGATCGTCGATACCGCCTTCATCATGAACGAGGGAGAGATCCTCTTGTCCGGCCCCGCCTGCGACATCGCCCAGAACCATTTGGCTCGGGAGGTATACTTGGGCGAGAATTTCGTCCTCGAATGCGAGGATTGATGCACCATCCCGGAAAGGAGTGGGACACCCCCGCGAACGAGGCGGCGTCCCTACGGGGAACGCGGCCAGGCGGAGGTAGGGAGCGCGCGGTTTTTTAGCTTCCCGTAAGCGAGGGCCGATGAGTCTGGAATGCAATTAGCCACCAAACTTTCTCTCAAGATGACCCAGAAGCTGGTGATGACCCCCCAGCTTCAGCAGGCGATCCGCCTCTTGCAGCTGTCGCGGCTCGATCTCCTCCAGGCGATTCGCCAAGAGATGGTGGAGAATCCCGTTCTGGAAGAAGAGATCCTGGAGGACGACGCGCCTGAGACCGCGGCCTTGGACAAGGAGCGGGTGGAGCCGAGCGACGGACGCGACGGTGAGGAGTTCGACTGGGAAGGGTACCTGAACAGCTCCATGGGCTCGGGATTCCAGGCGGGCAACGGGCTCCCGGTCGACGACGGCGATCGCCCCACCCTCGAGAGCACCTACTCGGTGACCCGCTCCCTGACGGATCATCTCATCTGGCAGCTCCGCGTCGCCAACCTACCGGACGCCGTCAAAGAGATCGGCGCCTGCCTGATCGGCTGTCTCGACGAAGACGGCTATCTCCGGGACGACGATGCCAGCCTGGTCAACCTCTGCCACTGCGACGGGGCGGCCATCCGGACGGCGCTGGTCGAGCTGCGCAACTTCGATCCCCCGGGGGTCTTTGCCCGCGATCTCACCCATTGTCTGCTGCTGCAGATCGATCAGCTCCCCGACCCGCACCCCCTGTTGCGCCGCATCGTCAGCGACCACCTCAAGGACCTCGAATCCAGGCGCTACAAAGAGGTCGCCCGGCAGCTCGAGACCACGCTGGACGACCTCCTCACGGCGGTGCACGAACTCCAACACCTCGAGCCCAAGCCGGGTCGCCGTTTCGACAACGACACCCCGTTTTACGTGGTGCCCGACGTCTACGTCGTGCGCAAGGGCGACAAGTTCGAGATCCGCCTCAACGACGAAGGGCTGCCACGGCCGCGCATCAGCCCCTACTACCTGGAGATGTACAAGAAGCTCAATGGAATCGAGGGGGACAAGGAGTCCAAGGAGTTTATCCGTTCCAAGCTCAACAACGCCCTCGCGTTGATCAAGAGCCTGGACCAACGGCAGAAGACCATCTACCGCACCACCGAGTCGATCCTTCGTTTCCAACGCGACTTCTTCTTCAAAGGTCCCAACTACTTACGACCTCTCATCCTACGCGACGTGGCCGAAGACCTGGGCATGCACGAGTCGACCATTTCGCGGGTCACGAGTAACAAGTACCTCCATTGTGACCGCGGGATCTTCGAACTAAAGTACTTCTTCTCCAGTAGTTTAAAGACCAATCAGGGAGAGGACCTCTCCGCGGTCTACGTCAAGAATCGTCTCCGACAGATTATCGAGCAAGAGGACAAAAACCATTGCCTGAGTGATCAGGCCATCGCCGACATCCTCTCCCAAGAGAACATCAAAATCGCCCGTCGGACGGTCGCCAAGTACCGTGAGGAACTCAAGATTCTTCCCATCTCCAGCCGCAAACGGGGATATTGAACGAGGCAAACGAGGCCTCCCCTGCACCTGCCATCGGCACGGACGCCGCTTCGGCCGCGGGCTGGCTGCCTGCCGTCCCCGACGCGGATCGCCAACCCCCTCGCTTCGCTGGACCACCCACCGAGAACTCCCATGAACCTATCTATCCTGGCGCGCCACATGGAGCTGACCGATGGCCTGAAGAACCATGTCGAGGAGCGGTTCGGCAAGCTGGAGCGATTTCTCGACGACGAGACCCGGCTCAACGTCACCTTGGCCGTCGAGCGCAACACGCAGATCGCCGAGGTGGTGGCCAAAGGCCCGCATGCCCTGTTCCAGGCCCGGGAGAGCTCGGGCGACATGTACACCTCGATTGACCGGGCCTCCGCCAAGCTGGAGACTCAGCTCCGGCGCAGCCATGACAAACGAACCCATCAGAAGACCCGTGGGCCAAAGATCGGCGACCCCGCTGTGGTGGCGGAAGAACCGACCGTCCCCGATGGGTTGATCGAGACGCTCAACCGCGTCGTCGAGACCCGCGAGATCAATGTCCAGCGCCTGCGCGACCACGAAGCGATCCGCCTCATGGAGGACCAGGACGAGCGCCTCTGGGTCTATCGGGACACGGAGTCCGATCGCCTGCGCATCCTCTCACGACAGGCGAACGACGATCTCCACCGGTTCGACCTGGTCGACGATTGATCACCGAGACCGTGGCCGCAACAATGGGTGGCTGTTAAGGATCCCGTGGAAAAAGCCGATGGCGACCCAGCGTGACGGCTCGCGCCGCGGCGCGGAAATGAGGTCGGTGGCCCTTCAGGCCGGCGGGCCAATGGCCGCGCCAACCCAGGTCGCGGGAGCCGCGCGCCCAATAACCAGCCGTCGGGGCTACACTTGCGCGTAGTCGCTGGCAAGGAGCGCGGCCGCAATGCCACTGATCATCGCTGACCACCTCGGAGAGGGGCACATCCTCCTCGACCTCCAAGGGGACAGTAAGGTTGCCGTCCTGCGGGAGTTGTGCCAGGCAGTGTTCTCCAACCAGCCCGGCCCCACCCTCGAACAGGCCCTCGACGCCATGCTCGAGCGAGAGGCGCTGGGGAGCACCGGGATCGGCCAGGGGGTGGCCATCCCCCACGCCAAGGTGCCAGATCTCGATGAGCTCCGGATAGCGCTGGGCCTGTCGCGCAAAGGGGTCCCATTTGAGGCCAACGACGACCAGCCGGTGCGCCTGCTCTTCATGATCGCTGCGCCCGTCAACGCCGAGAGCCGCCATCACCTACAGGTCCTGGCACGGCTAGCGCGCATGGTGCGTACGCCGCGGTTCGAAGCCGAGCTGATCGGTCTCGAGACCCCCTCGAACATCCAACGCTTCATCCGCGACTTGGAGCTGGAGATGTTCGAGAACGCGCCGCGCTGACCCCTGCACCGGCTCGGTGTCTAGCGGGCGTGCCGCGATCAAGCGCTGTCGTGAGACCGCCCGCCCGCATCTCTTACCACAGATCATCTCGAGACGGGAGCAACGCGCGTGGATCCGGCCGGCTCGCAAGGCCAAACCCGCCGGGTACCCCACCCAAGGGCTGGGCGCGCGAGGCCAAAGGCCGGAACCGGCAGCCACCCCCGGCTCCGGGTCGCTGTCGAAGACACGGCGGGCCGCTGCCCGTGGCCGCGCGATCGCGGCACATGTGTGGTGAATGATGGAGCCTAGCCAGGTTCACGGGGTGTTGGTCACGATCGACGGCATCGGTCTACTGCTGCGCGGGCCGAGCGGCACGGGCAAGAGCGAGTGTGCCTTGGAGCTCATCCGACGTGGCCACCGGCTGGTCGCGGACGACGTGGTGGAGATCGTTGTCGATTCCACCGTCGATGGCCTCGTCGGGGCACCGCCAGCGACGCTCGCGGGTCGCCTCGAGGTCCAGGAGATCGGCATCGTCGAGGTGGAACGACTGTTTGGCGCCCAGGCAGTCCGCGCACGCCAGCGCATCGATGCCGTCGTCGATCTGGCGCCACCGGCCCCCGAAGACCACCGGAGACGCCCCGTCGACCCCGCGCCGCCGGTCTCTCTCCTCGGCCATAGCCTTCCCGCCTACACCCTTCGCGCCGCGGGCGTGACCGCCGTCACCAACCGTCTGGAGATCATCGCCCAACTGCTGCGCGGCGGCGTGCATGGCGCGTGAGATCAAAGTAGATTGGCCCCATCGAGGCGCAACTTGCTCCCGTCGTCATGCCCGTCCAGCCCCTGCAGATCGTCGTCATCCTCGGCCTCTCCGGCTCCGGCAAGACCACGGCGGTGAAGGCGTTGCGCGATCGCGGGGTGTTCTGTATCGATAACCTGCCGCCCCCCCTCATCTCCCAGTTCATCGAACAATGTCGCCAGCCGAGCTCTCGGCTGCACCGGGTCGGGCTCTGCCTGGAGGTGCGTTCGGAAGAGGATCGACGGGACCTCATGGCGATCCTGGAGGAGCTGCGTCACGGCGGATCGCCATGCGGCGTGGTCTACCTCTACGCCAATGATGAGACCCTTATCCGGCGGTTCAAAGAGACGCGCTCGACACACCCCCTGGCGGAACACCGCCCCTTGCTGGAGGACGCAATCGCCGAGGAATCCGACCTCCTCGCCCCCCTCCGCCCGCTCGCCACCCACGAGATTGACACCAGCCACCTCTCGATCCACGACCTGCGTAACCGCCTGGCCGCTCTCCTCCCCCTCGACGGCGGGTCAGCGCTGCACGTGGAGCTCCTCAGCTTCGGGTTCAAGCACGGCTTACCGTATGAGGCGGACACCGTGATGGACGTGCGCTTTCTGCCCAATCCGTACTTCGTACCCGATCTGCGCGACCACTCCGGCGAGGAGGATGCCGTTGCGCGCTTCGTCCTAGACCAGGCCGATTCCCAGGCTTTCCTCGGCCACCTGCGCACCTTCCTCGACTTCCTCCTCCCTCGCTACCAGAAGGAAGGAAAGGCATACTTCACCCTGGCGATCGGCTGTACCGGGGGCCGGCACCGATCGGTGGCCATCGTCAACGCCCTTGCTGGCCACCTCGAAAACCAAGGCATCCCGTTCACCACCCGTCACCGAGACCTCGCCCGATGATCGGCATCCTCTTGGTCACCCACGGACAGATCGGCGCCAGCTTGGTCGCCGCCGCCGAGTACATTCTCGGGCCACAGGAGGGTATGGCCGCCGTCACCGTCGACAGCGTCTCGCTACCCGTGAGCGCCAAGCACATCAAGGAGGCGATCGCCGCGATGGAGTGTGAAGATGGCACCGTCATCCTCACCGACATGTACGGCGGCACCCCCAGCAATGCTGGCCTGTCGTTTCTCGACAACGCCGACATCGAGATCGTCGCCGGCGTCAATCTGCCGATGCTGATGAAGTGCCTGACTAGCCGTGAAGGGGCCACACCCGCACAGTTGGCGCAACGCGCCCGGGAGGCAGGACAACGCGGCATCCTGGTGACACGCGCCATCCTCGACACAGCACCGCCACAATGACGCCGATGCTTCCCTCGGCGCCCAGGGCCGACGGCTATCGCCCGACGGAACGCCTCGATGACACCCACTCCGCCACGCTGCTGGCGAGGACGATGCGCGCCAGCGGCCCACGGATAGGTTGATCATAAGCGATGCCGACGAAGGACTGTCACCTGCTGGTAGAGAACGCGCTCGGTCTACACGCCCGCGCGTCTGCAAAGATCGTGAACTTGGCCAACCAGTTCGATAACCGCACCGAGATCTTCTTGGCGTGCGAAGGGGTCGAGGTCAACGCCAAGTCGATCCTCGGCCTCATGATGTTCGCCGCCGCCAAGGGTACGACGCTGAAGGCCCGCGCCAAGGGACCACAGGCCGCCGCCGCGCTCGCCGCCCTACAAGACCTCTTTCAACGGAAGTTCGACGAGGAGTGATGGTGCAGATCATCCGGGGCTCAGGCACCTCGCAACAGGTCGCCATCGGCGTGGCGGTCATCGTCACCCAGGGCCGCGTACAACTCGAAGAGTGCCCGGTCCACAGTCAGGATCCGAAGAGGGAGGTCGCCCGACTCCGTTCGGCGCTGAAACAGAGCCGCGAGCAACTCGACCACGTCCTCCTAGAAGTCGCCGGCCATGCACCCCAGGAGCACGTACAGATCCTCAAGGGGCACATCATGCTTCTCAAGGACCGGCGTTGGGAGCTGCACTCGAAGAAGCTGATCGCGAAGAAGGGTTACTCGGCGGAGATGGCGGTACGCCAGACCACCCTCGAGCTGCTATCGGTCCTGCAGTCGAGCGACGACCCCTACCTGCAGCAACGTAGCGTCGACATCGAGCAGGTCAACGACCGGATCCTGCGTAACCTCGGCGGGGTCAAAGCGATCGATCTATCGAATCTGCCGGAGGGCGCCATCCTCGTGTGTCACGACCTCTCGCCCGCAGAGATCGTCCAGATGGATGCCAAGCGGGTGCTGGGCATCGTCACCGACCTCGGTGGCATCACCTCGCACATGGCGATCATGGCGCGGGCGATGAACATCCCCTGCCTGGTCGGTACCGGCACCGCAAGCCAGCAGATCCGCCAGGGCGAGTTGGTCATCCTCGACGCGAGCACCGACGTGGCGATCGCGTCCCCAGACCCATCGAGCCTGCGCTTTTTCCGCCACAAACAGCGCCTTCACGAGGCCGAGGAAAAGACCCTCGCCATCCTCCGCGATCTGCCGGCGGTGACTCCGGATGGGACCGAGATCGAGCTGCTCGCCAACCTCGAGCTGCCGCAGGAGCAGCGGCGCATGGCCCACTACGGCGTCAAGTCCGTCGGACTGTACCGCACCGAGTACCTCTTCACCGGCAATGTCATCCCTGATGAAGAGGAACAGTACCGGGTCTACCGGCAACTGGTGCGCGCCTGTGCCCCCCACCCGGTCACCATCCGCACCTCGGATCTGGGCAGCGACAAGGTGGCACCGTTGCTCGACATCGAGATGGAGAAGAACCCGGCCCTCGGATTCCGGGGCATCCGTTGCTGCCTGGCCCACCGAGAGCTCTTCACCCCACAGCTCCGTGCCCTGTTACGCACCGCGAGCAGCGGCCATCTGCGCATCCTGTTGCCGATGATCACCTCCGTCCAGGAGGTGCAGGAGGTCCGAGCGCTCCTCAAGATCGTGGCCGGCGAGCTGGCGGCGGCCGGCATCCGTCACGCCACCGATGTGCAGGTGGGGGCGATGATCGAGGTACCGGCCGCGGTCCTCACCTGCGACATGATCGCCAAGGAGGCGGATTTCATCTCGATCGGCACCAACGATCTGATCCAGTACGTCTCGGCCGCGGACCGCAGCAACGAGCATGTCGCCTACCTCACCGACCCCCTCCATCCGGCGGTCCTGCGCGCGATTCGGGATGTCGTGCGCCACAGCACGAAGATGGGCATTGCCGTCGAGGTGTGTGGGGAGATGGGCGGCAGCCCGCTTTACGTCCCGCTGCTGATGGGCATCGGTGTGCGCGCCTTCAGCATGACCGCCCATCGGGTGCCGCACGTGAAGCGCATGGTCCGCGCCGTCCCCATGGCCGAGGCCACGCGCCTGGCCCAGTCGCTCCTGCGCCTTTCCGACCCGGCAGTGATCCGCGATCGCCTGGAGCGCTTCTGCCTGCATTACGCGCCGGAGGAGTTCTCCACCCGCAAGTTTGCGCAGTCGCGGTAGGCCAGCCACCGCCCGGTCACGACGCCTCGTAGACCAGGTAGTAGACCGACAGGCCCTGGGAGAGGAACTCCTGCTCGTACTTGCTATGCACGGGAGTCGGCTTGGTGTGGGTGTAGCCGCCATTCGCCACGCCGCTGACGAAGCCCGGATGGGCATTGAACAGGGCGACCATCTCCTCCGCGTACGCGAGCACGTCGGTGGCGACGTAGACCGTGTGGCCGGGCGCCATTTTGCGATGCAGCTCCTCCACGAAGGGCTGGCGGATGTAGCGCCGGGAGGCGTGGCGCCGCTTCGGCCAAGGATCTGGAAAATTGACGTACACGTCCCCCACCGTGCCTTCCGGAAACAAGCCGTGCAGCACCCAGAAGGCGTCTCCCATCACCACCCGCGCGTTGTCCGCCGCGGCGAGCATCAGCTTGCGGGCGGTGCGCAATGCCGCACCACGGTCGTGCTCAATCCCAAGAAACGCGCCGTCCGGCTGCCGGGCGGCCAAGTCGCGCAGGAAGAGGCCGTAACCGCACCCGACCTCCACGTGGATAGGGCCCGCGTGGCCGGGGAAGAGCGCCTCCACCAGCCCTGCCCCCTCCCGTCCCTGGGACGGTGCCTCCACGAACCACGGTGCCACCTGCGCGAAATCGATCCGGCGCCGGGTCATCCGCCCCCCGCACCCGGCGTCGCGTAGGGAACCGGGTCGACGGCCCCCGCCTCGGCGAACCCCTTGCGCCGCAACAGACAGCTATCACACCGGCCACACGCCGTACCGTCCGGGGACGGATCGTAGCAACTGTGGGTGAGGCCGTAGTCGACGCCGAGGGCGAGGCCGAGGCGCACGATCTCTCCCTTGGTCCGGTGCAAGAGCGGCGTGTGGACGTGAAACCGGTGGCCCTGGACCGCATCACGGGTGGCGAGGTTGGCGAGGATTTCGAAGGCCTCGATGAACTCGGGCCGGCAATCCGGATATCCCGAGTAGTCGACCGCGTTGACCCCCACGAAGAGATCGCCGGAGCCGATGTCCTCGGCCACGGCCAGCGCGTGGGCGAGAAAAATCGTGTTGCGTGCCGGAACGTAGGTGGAGGGAATCCCTGTATCGATCTCCTCGACTCGATCGGCCTTGGGTACCGCGCCATCGCCGGTGAGGGCCGAATGCACGGTTTCCGCGATCGGTAGCCGCACCACCCGGTGATCGGTCACGCCGTAGGCCGCCGCCACGCGCGCCGCCGCCTGCAGCTCGCAGACGTGGCGCTGGCCATAGGCAAAGGTCAGGGCGGTGCACTCATACCCCTCGTCCCGGGCGATGGCGAGACAGGTGGTGGAATCCAGGCCCCCAGAGAGGAGGACCACGGCACGGGTAGCGAACATGGCGCGGGAGGATACCAGCCAGGGCGGACCGCGCCACCGTCCCGGCGCCACCCATCATCTTTGGTCCACCGGAGATGAAGAAACGGGGAAGTCCAAGACACCCAGATGAGAGCCTTTATAAGCTGGTTGTCCGCGTTTCCTGGGCTCGCACGTGTGGAACCCCGACATCGGATGGACGCCGCCCCTGATCGTCGGCTCTGATTTTCTGCGGCCGCGGCAAAGCCTGTTGGGACAGTAGGCCGGAGGGATTTTCGGGGTTGCCGCCGTTCACCTGTGGGGTGCAGGGCGAGCCGGCGGTGGCGG
>Ga0326597_10005912_pt1 | contig 16871 bp, 11 predicted proteins | sample RVTome_12_FD_203789 | JGI IMG/M metagenome (GOLD analysis project Ga0326597, IMG submission 203789) | Soil microbial communities from uranium-contaminated site in the Upper Colorado River Basin, Wyoming, United States - RVT100D185 | ecosystem: Environmental > Terrestrial > Soil > Contaminated >...
ATCCGGCGGCGCTTCATTGGGCGGAATCTTGGGGCTGATTTTTTTCCCCAATTGGCTTCTCCCCATCGCCGCCGGCTTGCTTGGCGAAATTTCTTGGGTGCCCCTAGCGGCGTTTCTCGGCGCGCTTTTGAGCATGATTTTCGTCTACCGCTTTTCATTATTCCACGGTCGGCTTCATCCCTATCACCTGTTGCTCTCCGGCGTGATTTTCAATGCCTTCATCGCCGCCGTGATCATGTTTCTCAATTCCATCGTCGATTTCTATCAGGCGCAGGGGCTGCTCTTCTGGCTCATGGGCAGCCTGTCGACCCGCGCTTATCTTACCGTCGCTTTCATCTGGGCCTACATCATTTTTGGGTTTCTCTGGCTGTGGTCGAAAGCTTTGTCATTGAATTTGATCACGCTGGGCGAAGAAGCGGCCATGCAGCTGGGCGTCGAAACCGCGGCGCTCCAGCGGCAAATCTTCGTCGCCTCGTCGTTGATGATCGGCGCCATGGTTTCGGTGAGCGGCATGATCGGTTTCGTCGGATTGATGGTTCCTCACGTCATGCGCCTGATCGTCGGCGGGGATCACCGGCTGTTGCTGCCGGCGTCCTTTCTCGCCGGCGGGATTTTTCTCTGTTGGGCGGACACTCTCGCCCGCGTCCTGCTTGCGCCCGCGGAGCTGCCGGTGGGCATCGTCACCGCCTTCTTCGGCGGCCCCTTTTTCCTCTATCTTCTTTACCGCGAGGGCGGAAAAAAACCGGCCTTATGAATCCATCGATCCTGGTCCGCAATCTCTCATTCGCTTACCGAGACCGGGCGGTGCTCCACGGCGTGTCACTCTCGGTCGAGAAAGGAGAGATGGCCGGTATTCTCGGTCCCAACGGCTCGGGAAAGACAACTTTCATCAAGATTCTTTCGGCGGTCTTGAGCGGGCAAGGAGAGGTCGCACTCAACGGCAGAAGTATTGCGACCTATGGGAGAGGGGAGCTAAGCAGGCTTATCGCCGTAGTGCCACAAGAAAGCCGAATTAACTTTCCCTACACGGCGGCCGAAATCGTTTTAATGGGACGGGCCGGTCATCACGGCCCGTTCGCCCTCGAAGGAAAAAAGGATCTCGACGTTGCCCGCGCCAGCATGGAGTCGACTGATTCTTTATCGTTCTCCAATCGCTATCTCCATGAGCTAAGCGGCGGCGAAAAACAACGGGTGCTGATCGCGCGCGCCCTGGCCCAGGAACCGGAAATTCTTTTGCTCGACGAGCCCTCCGCTTTTCTCGATCTTAAGCATCAGCTCCACGTCTTCGAACTGCTGCGCCGGCTCAACCGCGAGCGCGGCCTGACCATCGTCGCCGCGCTGCACGATCTCAACCTCGCAGCGCTATTTTTCCCCCGCTTGGTAATGCTGCGTGAAGGAAAAATCTACCGGGATGGCCCGCCGCAAGATGTGCTGACCGAGAAAACCATCGGTGAGGTGTATGGCATCCGCGTGCGAGTCGAACGAGACCCTTCCGGGGAAAAGCCCCAACTATTCATCTGCCCATCTTTATAAAGCGAGCAGAACTACCGAGTCGCCTTCCGATACCCCAGTGCGTCCAGGGCGATGATCATCTTTTGCACGTTGGTCGAGCCTTCGACGATCTGGTAGGACTTGGCGTCGCGGTAGTAGTGCTCCACGGGGAACTCGGACGGTCTGCTTAAAAGCCTCTCGACTTAAGCTCCTCAATCGTTGTAAAGGTTACATCAGGAAGTCGCTTCCTTACGTACTGCATTGGTACGGGGTGGCTAAAGCAAACAACGGTCTTGACCTCGACGTCTTGACCCTTCATTCCAATATTCCCCGCAACGACTTGAGACCTTTTATTCAACAGTTCGCACCTATCGAGGTGTTTAAGCAACTCGTCACGTTCTCCATTGACTAGTAACTGTCCAGTAAACCGATTTAGCTGTTCTGCGATTTCATTTGGAGTCTTGGCAAATTTGAGATCCTTGCATTCGATAGCCAAAACTACCTTGTCACCGGGTCGCCAAGCGAGTACATCGATGTCGCCAAAGTCCCGTTCTAATTTATCGTTTATTAAGCTACTCACCTTTACTTCCAGACGCGCCTGATAGTTCCGAGCTTGCACCGTCTCGAAGACTTTAGCGGCAAAACTGTGACCGCGTCGGTTGACTTCATCGCTAACCCAACGCTTCATCGCGGAGGCTGCACATTCGTCTACAGGCACAGAACCTTCGTAGTAGCGCCTCAGAGTGTATTCGATACCAATTCCTAACAGTCCCGGTGAAATCACGTACCGAGCATCATCTCCGTCTTCAATTCGTACAAGAGGACGCCGCATCAAGGAAAGTCTACGCCCGAAACGCCATGGATACCAATCCTTGCGTCTGAACCCTTTCGGTTCGGTTACCCAACTGCCCCTTGGCCAAAGTTCCAACCGATCCAGCACAATCTTGGCGATTTTGGAGCTCGTCAGTTCGCGCTTATCACAGTAGGAAAGGATCTCATTCTTACGCGCAACAACAACACTTTCGTGTCTTTCGAGTGCAAGAGTTCCTACTACGTCTCGAAAACCTCGTAGCTCGTCATAAGAAACGCCGAACTCCGCTTCAACAGCCGTGAGAAACTGGTCTGGAAAGACTCCTTTAACTGAGGCAATCGCCTTCACAGGCTCGAAGTGTTTCTCGTATCTGGACACCTCGTGATCCAGCTGACCTGACGCGAATTGGCGTCCAAAAGGCTCAATAATTTCGTCTCGGAATCCGATATGAGACAGGATTTCCCCATTGGCCGCAATCCTGATCTCAGGTTGCATCACGCCTTTGTTAATTGCGTCAGACCATCCTCCAAGGTTAAACATCAATAGTGCATCGGACATTAGAGGATTAAGATCCAATGTACCAACAGACTGCCCGCCCTCTAGTGGACATTCCGAAATACCCATTTCCACAACCAAGCGTAAGGACAGGGTCGCGGCATTGAACCGAGCAAGCTGCTGAATGACCACATTTCTGTCAGCAGACTTGTTCTCACTGAGTGCAAGAACCGCCCGACTCGTGCGTTCCCATTGAATCCTATCCATCTCGACGCCCTCGATGTGTCGGAGCGACTGCTCAATCAGGCTTCGTCGGTCGAGCTTATGAAGCTGTAGGCGCATTCTCTGCCAGATGGCTTCAACGACGTTATTCAAGAATTGGACACTCTCCTCCGCCGTCACAAGATGATCACCATCCCCACGGTGTCTCACCGTCCACCCGAGTCCAAGTTTAGACCGCGCGGCGTCAGCGTCGTCTATGAAGAGACTTTTGGGTCGATCGTAGTCCTGTATGTAATCTCGGAAATGAGCTGCCTCAAAGAAATGGATGTGTCTGGCGTCTTCGTTGAGCACGATTTCTCTAACAATCATATCGAGCGTACGCTCATCTGCGTCTCTTCCTCCGAGCCTAAGTACAGCCTCTGCGAGTACACGCACGATCATACGTTCCGCAATGTTTGTCGGATGACGAAACCCTCCAAAAAATGGATCGCGAAAAATGAGCTGAACAGTTCTTGTTTCCTGGCTAACCGTACTTGAGAGACAGGAACGGAGCACATCCTCTGACACTGTGTCTACCTGTGTCTGGCGAGTCTCGCTAAAATCGAGATCAATCAGAACTGCGCCTCCGGTCAATTCTGGCAGCACTTGTTCGAAAATCGGCACTGATTTTTCCAGCCAGCTGCTGACTGCTTCCCATACCCGAAATATCAGATCACGGGAAAGACTCGTTCTATCCGGATCGGTACCGACCCACCAGATAAGTCGCTTTCCAACGTAAGCACCCAGCAATTTCCCTGCGATGGCTGCGTCGATACAACCGTAGTTGGGTTTAGCCTGGTCTTCGGGAAAGACGCTATCAAATGTCTTACGTATTACGCGCATCATTTTTCCGCTCGGCAGGGGGAGCGAGTGGTTATCCACCCCCTGGCGCACCTTTGTTCTTATTTGCGCGAGACAGTCTGTTGGGATCATTAAGTTCAGTGGTCTGCCCGTACCGAATTCCATTTTCTGATCAAGCATCATATAGTTCGTTCTGGACCACCAACCGTAAAGATTCAACAGACCGTTGGCATTGGCGATCAAGATATCATTCTGGGACAGGAATCTTTCATGGTCCACCAGTTTCCAAAGAACCAACGGTGACGCACTTTGTATAGAGCCCAGAGTTTCAAGATCCGGAGCAGACACAGACTCTATTCTCCAATCCGGTGTTTCTGGCGGGACCCCACGGCGAGCGGGTCGACCATATCCGCACCAAACAAGCAAAGTTAAGCCCTGTCTGAATCCCTCCTTTTTGCGAAACTGAGCGGTGGCGTTCTCGATTCTTGTTCGGATTTGCTCGCTAATTTCCGAAAGATCTGACTCCTCGGACGAGAACCCATACTTCACGAAAGCGGCCAAACCATCAACAATCGCGATTACCTGCAGAAAGCGACCTTCATCAACCTGCGCACCAACTTCTATCAATGTGTAATTCGCAACCTGCTCTGACGGATGTGAGATGTCCCGTGGGATCGGCCTACCCAGAATCGAAACACTTGCTAAGAAGTCGCGATATTCCGCGACATACGCCCTGTCAAAACCAGCTTGATAACCTTGGCGATACATCCAAGAAAGAACGTCTTGTCGCACAGCAATACTAATGGCAGTGGGCAACAAGACGAAATATTTTGGACCATCGTGAAAAATAGGACGCCGCTCAAGTTCGCTATCGCCCAAGACTTGCTCGCCAAGTTGTGTTCTGGGGTGGGACGGGAATAGGAAAGGCTCCAAATCCCTCGGGCTTATTTGGAGCCGTTCTAAATCCGTTGCCGAAAAAGTAATAGCGCGGCGAAGTGATTTCATGTGCTGAAATGAAGGAAGGCTAATCTCTTGTTTGTCGTAGCCACCGCCGGAAGAGAATCTAGCAAGTCGGCGTCGCGCTGCCACTTCGTCGCTAAGTTTGAGGATTGAGAGGATTTCCCGCTTCAGTTGCCGACTATTTTCATCGTTCGGCAATGTCTCGACGACATTTAGGATTCTTTGAAGATAGAAGTCACTGCTTTCCCAAACACCTTCGAAAATCCGAAAATTTCCCTCAGCTGAAGTTACATTGGAAACGAACACATCTTCGGGCGGGTCCTCCATAAGGGAAATAGTCGTTGATCCCAGTTCGCCATTGAGCCATTTCGTAATTACCCGACGGCTAGGGGCCGCCGTTCCATTTGCGGACGCCAATAGAAGATGAATTAGCGCCTCGATTCGAATCGTGTTCGCTTGAACTGACGGCTCCGTCAGCAGTCCAGCAACTAATATAGCCGACTTTAACGGATGAAAGGGTTCCAGCTCAGCGCGAAGCGTTGGTCTATCTACAAAGGCAGCAGAAGGTTTTTTTGCAGCGGCAAGCCGAGCCAAAAGATATTCGGAAAAATCCTCTGCGGTAGGTAAACTTTCTGTACTCTTATCGTCAGCAAAACCCATCTAATGATTAGTTTTCTATCCGCAAGACCAACACCCCTCTATCCAGCCGGATTTAACAATTGACAAGCCTATTAAGAACTTCCTTCGCTCTTATCGGTTCGCCTTGCGATACCCCAGCGCGTCCTGGGCGATGATCATCTTTTGCACATTGGTCGAGCCTTCGACGATCTGGTAGGACTTGGCATCGCGGTCGCACTTAATCAACTTTCGACGGCACTAACGAGTTGCCGTGGCTATGATATTAACAAGACGCTCTACTTCACGGAAACACTTGTCGAAGGAAGAACACCGTTGCCGCGCGAGGTTTAAGTCAAACTTTTCGGCGAACGTAACTTGATCGTCTACGGCGAGATACCTGCGACCCTGTGTCATGTTCCGGGTGAGATGCTCTTTTGCTCCCCTTATGTTTTCTGGGTTTAGCGGCGAAGCTGCATTTTCTAGAATACCGCTGATTCCTCGGAGAGACTCTTTAGAGCCAAGGAACCAGCATTCAAATTCCCGATGGGCCAGGACTATCGAAACCGGCATCTGTGTCGCTTCCTTTGCTCTGTTCAAAAGCTGAACACCAAGCTCGGCAGGGCAATCGTCGTCAGAATCGATAAGCACCATGATCCCGCCTACCTCAGCCCGATCCCGTATCGTCTGACTGATGGCCCGTTCCAGCTCGCCGGGTTTGACGACGCGGTTCCGCTTGACCCGAAATGGTCGGGCAACCTGAACGTCGGAGACTCCCAGCTGAGCAAAGATACGTCTCAAAAGGAGAGGAACGGATTCAACTTCAGCGTGGCCTTCTACAATGGTGGCGAGAGCAAAACTCATGGCTCGGTCGGTCTTCCTAAATCTGGAGCCCCGAACAAATTTAACTGTTGCGCGGCCTCCTCTGCCGCCTTGAGATCCGGAGCTAATTCTCCCGAGCGTAGCAATTCTCCTGGAGTGTATAAGCGCTCCCTGATTGCGTCGCGGCCAGCCTGGGATACAGGAGCGATCAAGGTCCGACCATGTTCCATAGCAACTACCCGGATTTGGGTGTCGGTTAGCTCTTTATAATCGAGAATATCCGGGCTATGCGATGTCAGGAGAACCTGTCTTTCGTGAGCCGCATCCATGAGAACTTCAACAACGACTTCCGCAACTGCCGGATTAACTGTGGCCTCAGGTTCCTCCACCGCGACAACGGAATAAGGTCCGGGCTGATAGACCGCCAGAAGTAGACCTAGCACGCGCAAGGTCCCGTCTGACATGTTAAGCGCATTGAACGTCCAGGGATGCTCCAGCCCGAGGTCCTGCTTGAACTGGAGTGTTTCTTTCTGACCGACTGCTCTGTATTCAACTTTGGTTATTCCGTTCACGACTTTAGACAAAAGCCGGCAGACACGATCATACTGGCCGTTCCCTCGCGCTTCCTCCTGTAGCCTTTTCAAAACAGCCGCTGCATTGCTGCCGTCGCGTTCGAGGAAGTCACCGGCATCGGGTTCTTGTAGTTCCCTCAGCCGAACCGGAACGATGGAGTAGAAGCGCATCGAAGTTAAGAAATCATATACGGGCCGGAACTCCTCAGTCGCAGAGGCGGCGAAGAGAGCAAGACGGTCCGCGGCTACTTTTGGCCTGATCCCAGGTATTTCGGTGGTAAATCTCCCATTCTCGATTTCAAAAGAATGACTTTGGCCCATAAGCTTCTGGATGACACAGCGTTCGCGCGCGACACTAAACTTTTCCTTAGGTTTTGCCGCAATTTCAAAAGCGTAGTCCGCAAACAGATCGTCACCGAGATTGAGTGCAAGACGAATCGTTATGTGAGTGGGATGACCCGTGGAACTGCGACGCACAGCGGCTATTCCACCGCGATTCTTAATAGCCAGCTCTATAGATTCCGATAGACATTCCTGGACAAAGGCCAGGGCATCGATGAAGTTGCTCTTGCCGGAACCGTTTGGCCCAACGAAGACTGTAAATGGCTCTAGATTGACCGATAACTGTGCGATGCTTTTGTAGTTTCGGATTTGGACCTGCTGAACACAGGGAATCATAAATGTCTAATGGGGAGCAGCTTTATGTAATCATATGGACTTTGAGCCATCTTTGCCAGTCGAAGAAACAGGCATCGCACCACCCGATGACGTTTCTAATTCGTTTCCGCAACGGTATTCAAAAAACAATCTGTCCCTACCGATTCGCCTTTCTATACCCCAGCGCGTCCTGGGCGATGATCATCTTTTGCACGTTGGTCGAGCCTTCGACGATCTGGTAGGACTTGGCGTCGCGGTAGTAGCGCTCCACGGGAAATTCGGTGGAGTAGCCGTAGGCGCCGAGGATTTTCATCGCTGCGTCGGCGGCATAGGCGGCCGCTTCGGCGGCGGCGAACTTGCCGACGGAGGTCTCCAGGTTGTTGGGCTTTTTCTGGTCGGCGAGCCAGGCCGCGCGGTAAACCAGCAGGCGCGCCGCCTCTTCGTGCACGATCATCTGTGCGATCATATCCTGGTTCATCTGAAACTCGCCGATTTTTTGGCCGAACTGGACGCGCTGGTTGCAGTAATTGACCGCCGCCTCTTTGGCCGCCCGGGCCAAGCCCAGGGCGCCGGCGGCGCAATTGAGCCTTGTCTGATTGAGCTGCCACATGCAGACTTTGAAGCCGTCTCCCTCTTTTCCCAACCGGTTGGCCGCGGGAACACGGAAGTTCTCAAAGGTAAGCTCACCCAGGGGCGAGCACAGCGCGCCCAGGGTATCGAGGGCCTTGCGGGTTACTCCCGGCTGTGTGAAATCAGCGAAGAACGCGCTCATGCCGCGATGTTTTTGCGCCCGGTCGGTATAGGCGTAGAGCAGGCCGCCGGTTGTCACCGGCGCGTTGGTGATAAAAATCTTGTTGCCGTTGATCAGATAACCGTCGCCGTTCTTGGCGGCCGTCGTGCGCATACCCGACACATCCGATCCGGCGTCCGGCTCGGTAATCGCGAAGCAGCCGATGGTATCCCCTGACACCAGGCCTGGAATATGCTTTTTTTTCTGCTCTTCGGTGCCGAACTGAAGCAGTGTCAACGCCGGACCCATCTGCATGTTGATCGCCACCCGCATGGCGCTGTGGACCCGTGCGATCTCTTCGGTGATGAGCACCATGGCGAGAAATCCTAAACCGCTGCCGCCGTATTCTTCCGGAATCACGCTGCCGTAAAATCCCAGTTCGCCCATCTTCTTCACCAGATCGCCGCGAAAATTTTTCTCCTTGTCGTCCTTCGCCGCCGTCGGCGCCATCTCTTTCTCGGCGAATTCCCGCGCCAACTCGCGCACTGCGATCAGTTCCTCTGATAGCTCAAAATCCATTGCTCCTCCTCAAAAAAGTATTGAGTGCTGAGTTATGAGTCCTGAGTCTCCACGCCCCTCCAACTCAGGACTCCGGACTCGTTACTCAGGACTGTCATCTTATGACCCTATCCGCCCGCGTGCCGATTTTGGATTTTCGATTTTTCGTTCATCGGATTACCCGATCCGCTCTGACTAAAACGTTCGGCGCAACCGTCGCGCCGATCTGCTTCGCGGTTTTTGAATCGACGACGAACTCGAAATTCCTCTGTCCTCACTACCCCCGTTGCTCGCACTCAATGTCATTGCACTTGACCCCCTATGCCTTCTGCGACTAAAATCCCCAATAAGAGGTATTTCCAATGCGAGCCGTAAAAATTCATATACCGGACAATCTATTGCGCAAGCTGCCCAAAAGCCAATCGGAGAGAAAAGAAGTCATGAGATTGGGACTTCAAGGTTTCGCTGCGCGTCGCCGGAAAAAGGCGCGTAGCGTTGTAGATGACACTTTTGCCGCGCTGGCTATCAGGAAACACGCCAAGATCGAACAACTTATCGATCAAACAAAACATGGCGATTAGACCGCTAAGAGATGTCCCGGTCAGCTCAAGTATTTTCGTTGACACTAATATTCTCGTCTATCACCTGCTTGAGGATGAGTTGTACGGGGCTAATTGCCGTGACTTTCTCAAGCGAGTGGAAACCGGTTCGCTCGTAGCGTTTACCTCGCCGATTGTAGCTTCTGAAACTCTGTTCATTTATCTTCGCGCCTGGGTTATCCAAAACAAAAAGATCGCTCCAAAACGCGTATTGCGCTATCTCAAGCGTCATCGCGCAGTGTTGAAAGAAGTAGATTTTCACAAGCCGCTGGCGCTACTTGCCCTATTACGGATGCTTCCCGTGAACAAGGATGTCATGCAGACCTCCTATGGCCTGATGACGCGCTACGAGTTGCTTTCGGCCGATGCGATTGGAGCCGCCCTGATTGAGCGCCATCGATTGCCGGCGCTCGCTACCCGTGATGATGACTTTGATCATGTTGACGGTCTTGATGTGTATAAGCCCTGAGTCGGTTAGTATCGGTCGGGCGCGATCTCTTGCCGGCGACATCAGCATGTAGGGGCCGACCTGCGTGTCGGCCCTCCGAACGGGCGGACATCCTTCGACGGGTCTCAGGACAGGCGCCGGTCCGCCCCTACCATCGCCTGTTGCCTTCTTCATCGGATCACTTTATCGGCTCGGACGAGAACATTCGGCGGGATCGTCACGCCGATCTGCTTGGCTGCCTTCAGATTGATGATGAACTCGAACTTCATCGGCTGCTCGACTGGAATGTCGGCGGGCTTGGTGCCTTTCAATATCTTGTCCACAAAGTCAGCGGCGCGCCGCCATTGGTCCGCAAAGCTCGGCGCGTAGCTCATTAAGCCGCCAGCCTCGACAAACTCACTCGTTGGGTACATCGCCGGCAACCGGTTCTTTGCCGCGAAGTCCAACACTTGACGTTGCTGAGTATTGATAAGTCCACTTGTGTTCGTAATGAGCGCCTGGGCGCCTTCCCTTTTCGCTCGTGCAAATGCGCTCTCAAAATCGTCAAGGCTTCGCACCGGAAGCGATAGAAGTTTGAGTCCCAACGCCTTGGCCGCAGCCTCCATGTCTGTGAGGGGCAGGTTTCCCCCCGGGCCACCCGATTGCCAGAGGAAGGCGACCCGGGCAACCTTGGGGAAGGCTTCCTTGAGCAGTTCCAACCGTTTGCCATCTAGATCTGGCGCCATGAAGCTAAGTCCGGTGATATTCCCGCCTGGTCGCGCCAGGCTGGAAACGATCCCAGCTCCTACTGGATCGGGAGCAGCAGCGAATACGATGGGAATTGTCGGGCTCGCCTTCTTCGCAGCTAAAATACCCGGGCCGGCGGTGACGATGACGTCAACTTTGAGACGGACCAGCTCGGCTGCAAGGTCGGGCAGCCGTTCGAGTTTCCCTTCTGCATATCGCCACTCAATGACAATGTTTTTTCCTTCGACATACCCGAGCTCGCGCAGCCGTTGGCGAAATGCTTCGAGCCGGGCCGAAAAGAAGGCCGCGGAGGTCGGGACCAGAATCCCTATCCGGGGAATTCTCGCCGGCTGCTGCGCCTGAGCCACAGCCCCGCCGAAGACGAATGTGAGACCGATAGCAAGAAACCCCGCCGATTTTAGATTTTTGATTTTGGATTTTAGATTGTCGGATCGAAACCACCGAATTCTAGTCCGAAATATCTTTGTCATGCTCTAGTTCCCCAATCCAAAATCGAAAATCCAAAATTGATCTGCCTATTGCCTGTTTCAGCCCGCGGGCTGATCAGCCTTCGGCTGAGCCTATTTCAGCAATCCTCGTGCGATGACGAGCTTTTGAATTTCGGAGGTCCCTTCGTAAATCCGCAGCGCCCGGATGTCGCGATACAGTCGTTCCATGATGCTTCCGGCTATCAACCCCACGCCGCCATGAATCTGCAAACCCTGGTCGATGATTCGCTGCGCCGCTTCGGTGGCGTAGAGTTTGGCCATGGAAGATTTCTGCTTCGCCTCATCTGCCCCGCAATCATGCGCCCAGGCCGCCTGATAGACGAGCAGCCGCGCTGCCTCCAGCTCGGTCGCCATATCCGCTAATTTGAATTGGATTCCTTGGAATCGGGCGATCGCCTGGCCGAACTGCTGCCGCGCGCCGGCGTAACGAACCGCTTCCTCGAGCGCCCGCTGCGCCAATCCAAGGGCGGCGGCGCCCACGGTGCAGCGCAAGAGATCTAAAGTGCCAAAGGCGATGTTCAGTCCCTCGCCCGGCTTGCCGAGTAAAGCGTTCTCGGCAATTTCGCAGTTTTCAAAAGCCAAGACGCCGATCGGATGGGGCGAAAGCACCTCGGTCTTTTCTTTCACGACCAATCCGGGAGTGTTGGCGTCGATGATGAACGCGCTGACGCCTTTGGCCTTTTTCTCCGGCTCCGTGGAGGCAAAGACAACATAGTGGTCGGCGATGCCGGCGTTAGAGATAAACCGTTTCGTTCCCGTGAGGCAAAAATTCTTGCCGCGCCGGGTCGCCAAGGTTTTAAGGGATGCCACGTCGGAGCCGGCGTCCGGCTCGGTGATGGCGAAGGCGGCGATCGCGTCGCCGCTGGCGACCTTTGGGAGATAGCGGCGCTTCTGCTCATCGTTTCCCGCCAGCGTAATCGAGTAGGTTCCCAGCGCCTGCATGGCGAACATCGTGTCCGCCAACGCCGAGCCGCGGGCGAGCTCTTCGCGCAGAATGCAGAGATCGCGGGCCTCCACCTTCTCGCGTGCGCCGCCGTAGGCACTCGGAACTGCGTGCCGATTGAAGCCCGCCTCTCCCAATCGCTTGACCAACCCGCGGGCTTCGTCTTCGAGATTTTTTTCTCCCGCGGGGCCGCCGATCAGGTTCGCCTCGACCCACGCGCGCACCCGCTCACGCAACGTCAAATGATCTTGATCGAAGAAAGGCAACATGAATTCACCCATTCGAGAGAAGTATAGACGCTTAACTTGGTTGACAAAATTGCGTCAAGAAAATTCCTCGCGCCAAGCAACCATCCAATCAAATCCGAAATCCGAATATCGAAATTCGAAACAAACCAGGGTCAAAATAAATGCCAAAATCAGAAAATCCCAAACTGGGAATCCGGATCCGACTTGTTTGAAACATTAGTTGTTTTGGTCATTTGGATTTGTTTCGGATTTCGAGTTTCGTGCTTCGAATTTCAAATATGTTTGGTTAGAAGTATAGACCCTTGTTTGCCGTAGAACCCGAGACGCGAAACTCTAGCCTGTTATGCCATCGTCGCGCCGCCGTCCACGCTGACCGCTTGCCCGGTCATGCCGCCCAATTTCTCCGAGGCGAGCAGCAGGGTGAGCCCCGCTACTTCGTCGGGATCGATGAGCCGGCGCTGCGGCGCCGTGCTCGCGAATGACGCAAGTATTTGCTCGACGCTTTTGCCGGTTTTCTCCGCCATCCGCTGGGCGTTGGCGTGGGTCAGATCATCATCCAGGTAACCCGGACAGATGGCGTTCACGGTTATTCCCATACGCGCCGTTTCCAGCGCCAGCGCGCGAGTTAGACCCAGGAGTCCATGCTTCGAGCTGACATAGGCGGCGACATGGGAATACCCGACCTTGGAAGTGGTGGAGCCGATGTTGATGATCCGTCCCCACTTGGCCTCGATCATGCCCGGGAGAAAAACTTTGCAACAGTAAAAAGCGCCGGTCAGGTTCGTACGCAAGATTTCGTCCCACATGGCGTCGGTGGTCTCCAAAAAGCTTGCCGCTCTGGCCACACCCGCGCTGTTAATGAGAATCTGCACGGCGCCCCAGCGCGCGCGGATCGCAGCTGCAAGTTCTTCCACCTGTTTTTTCTCTGCAACGTCGCAGGGCAGCGCCAGCACTTGGCCTCCCTCACCACCGATTTCCTCGGCGGCCTCCTTCAATCTCGCTTCGCTGCGCGCGGCGATCACGACGCGGCTCCCTTGCCGGGCAAAGGCGCGCGCCAGCGCGCGACCGAGACCGCCGCTTCCACCCGTGACCAATACGATCGTATTCATCAGTCCAGCCATGTCTAATCCATAGCATATCGTCCGACGAAAATCGCGGTCGTGGAGCCGGTCTTACGGGTTCTTGCCCTGCGACCGGGTTTCAGATAAAGGCATGGGTCAAATCTTTCTGGGAGGCCGACGATCATGTGCCCGATAAGATCGATCTTGTTCAATTTGGTTTTAGCTATCGGTCTAACCGCTGTGGCAGCGGGTGACGAGCTCGCCAAGGCGCCCCTGGCGATCTGGCGCGAAGCGCAATCGGCGGACGGCGAAAGCGAGCTGGAGCGCCTCAACCGCGCCTTTGTCCAGTTGGCAAAAAATGTCCGGCCCGCCATCGTCCAGATCCGCGTCAGCGCTGGCCAAGACGCCAAGCTAAGAACCGAGGTAAGTCAATCCCAAGGTAGCCGCGGCTCCGGCTTTATCATCAATCCCCAAGGTCTTATTCTTACGGCGCACCACGTCATCGATAAAGCCAAGGACATTGAGGTCCGGCTCGCCGATGGGCAACGTCTACCCGCACAGATTATCACCGCCGATGCCCAGGTCGATTTGGCCATAATAAGGATTAAAACGGAGCGCGAACTCCCGATTGTTCCTCTCGGCGACTCCGAAGGGATCCATGTCGGCGATCTTGCCGTGGTACTAGGCTATCCCTTCGGCCGCGAGAGTTCCATGAATCTGGGTATCATCAGCCGTACGGGGCGAAGTTATCCCGACTCGGCAAGCTACGATTTTATCCAAACCGACGCGGGCGGTTATTCCGGCGGCAGCGGCGGCCCATTGCTCAACAGCAAGGGGCATGTTGTCGGCATGATCACCATGGCTTCGGAGCGGGGCAATATGGGCTTCGCCACGCCGATCAACGTCATCAAAAAGGTCATACCCCGCCTCATGAACGGCGAGAAGTTCGCCTGGGGTTGGCTTGGCATAAAAGTATCCGAGATGTCGTTACAGCAGGCCAAAGCCTTGGGACTTTCACCGGCAAAGGGAGCGGTAATCCATTCCGTGCTGCCGGGCCAACCCGCCGAGCGGGGCGGAATACGCACGCGGGATGTCATCCTGTCGGTCAACGACAATCAAGTGGACAGCCCGCGCGACGTTACACGAATGATCGGCGGATTGGAGGCCGGACGGGTGGTGAAACTTACTATCCTTCGTAGCGGCAAGACCCTCCAACTCTCCTTCCCCCTGGGAACCAAACCCGAGTCGGCCAAGGAACGGGAAGCGTAGGATCATTCTAAAATTCTTCCTTGTTCGGGGCAGTGCCGGAATTTCCCGGCGCTAGGCGTTTTTGCTGCTCTACGTACTGCTGTAGTTTTTTCTGCACCCGGTCATTGACGGAACCCTCCGGATAACGGCCTTCATGGTCGCGCTCGCCGGCGGCGATGCCGGTTAGAACTTCGATTCCCTCGTCGATGGTGCTTACGGCATAGATGTTAAATTTTCCTTCTTTGACCGCACTGACGACATCCGCTCGCAGCATAAGGTTGCGCAGGTTCGTGCGCGGCATCAACACGCCTTGGCGTTCAGTCAAACCCTTGAGGCGGCAGACATCGAAAAACCCTTCTATCTTCTGATTAATACCGCCGATGGCCTGGATCTCGCCGTTCTGATTCACCGAACCGGTTACGGCGATGCCTTGTTCGATGGGAACCTCCGCAAGGCTGGAAAGAATAGCGTAGAGCTCTGTGGATGAAGCGCTGTCGCCGTCCACACCGTCGTAAGACTGCTCAAAGCATATGCTGCTGGAAAGCGAAAGCGGAGTCTGTTGCGCGTACTTGCCGCCGAGGTAGCCGCTCAGAATCAACACGCCCTTGTCGTGAGTCTTGCCGCTGAGCTTGGCCTCGCGCTCGATGTTGACGATACCGCCGCGCCCCATGAACGTTTTCGCCGTAATGCGCGACGGCTTGCCGAAACTAAAATCGCCCAACTGATAGACCGCGAGCCCGTTAACCTGCCCGACCACTGCCCCCTGCACGTCCACCAGCACGGACCCCTCCGTGATCATCTCCTGCAAACGCTTCTCTACTAAGTTCAGCCGAAAGATCTTTTCCGCGATCGCCTGCTCGACATGCCGCTCCGCCACCAGCTCGGCGTTTTCCTTGCCGGCCCAGTAGTCGGATTCGACGAGCAAGTCCGCCATATCGCTAAAACGAGTTGAGAGTTTATTTTGATCTTCGACCATTCGGGCGCAATGCTCGATCACCCTGGCGACGCCGCTGGTGTCGAAGTGGCGCAGCCCTTCCCGGTTGCAGTAGTCGCTAGTGAAACAAGCAAAGGCGACGATGTTTTCCGGCGAGCGATCGATTTCAAAGTTGAAATCGGCTTTGACCTTGAAGGTCTCGCGAAAATCCGGGTCGGCGTTTGCCAGGGCGCGGTAGAGGAACGGATCGCCGATCATGATGACTTTGGTATCGGTCGGGATCGGCTCGGGCTTGAGTCCCTGGGGTGGCATGAAGCCAAAAAAGGTCCCCGGCTCCTCGATCCTTAATTCGCGGTTCTTGATCACCCGCTGCAGCGCCTCCCACACGCCCGCGTTGGCCAGCACGTCGCGATCGTACAGGACCAGATAGCCGCCGTTGGCTTTGCTAATGGAGCCGGCTTTGATCAAGGTAAAATCGGTAACGTAGCCGCCAACGATCGGTTTTTTTTCGATCACCCCGAAAAGATTGTGATAGGTGGGATTGGTTTCAACGATGATCGGAGGCCCAAGCGCGTCGCTGTTATCGACGAAGACATTGACCCGATAGGGCAAAAAAGGATCGCTCGGCGGTTCACCGAACGGCATCCCACCCGTTGCCAGGCCTGGGGGGCCAGCCTCGCCGCCTTTAAACCGCTGCAGATTCTTCAAGATATGCTCGCGCGCGTCGTCGAGATACGTGAGCACTTTGGCATAGTCCCGGTATTTCTCCTTGAGCTCGGTGAGGGGGTTGCGAACGAGATAATCGGCAGCCTCGGTTTCGGCCTTCTCCAGTTTTTCCGCGATCTCGCGCTCCAGCTTCTTTCCTTCGCGCAGCGTGGCCTCGACTCGTTTTTCAATATCACTCCGTTTTTCTTCAAAGCGCTTCTTTTCCGCCGCGGTTAGGGCGAGAAACTCGGCCTCTTGCATCGGCTTGCCGTCCTTGGTCGGCAGGAGCACGATGCCGGAGGGCGTCATGCGCAAGGCGAAATCGTTGCGGTTCGCTTCTTCCATCAGCGCTTCCATCATCTGCTGTTGTCTTTTTTGCAGCTCGTCGATCATCGCTTGGCGCTGATGAGCGAACTCATCGCTTTCAAACATTTTCTTGGCTTCGCGTTGAAGGGTTTGAACCAACTGTTCCGTGTCGGCCCTGAGGCCCTTCCCCATGCCGCGGCGAATTTTAAGCGCCTGGGGCCGGTCCGGGTCCGCGAAGTTGTAGACGTAGCACCAGTCCTCGGGCGCATGAGAATCCGCTTGCTGGGCGATACGCTCGCCGGTCACTTTCTTGAGGAACGCCTTGATGATGCTGGTTTTGCCGGTGCCGGTAAGTCCCGTAACAAAAATAT